>Ga0196970_1002043_pt1 | contig 11358 bp, 11 predicted proteins | sample S1v_513CmetaG_FD_148672 | JGI IMG/M metagenome (GOLD analysis project Ga0196970, IMG submission 148672) | Soil microbial communities from Anza Borrego desert, Southern California, United States - S1+v_5-13C | ecosystem: Environmental > Terrestrial > Soil > Desert | place: USA: California... | reverse complement strand
ACGCCGCGCTTCGGCATCGAAGATTTCGCTCAGTTCGGGAACGAGGGTAAGCCTGAGTCCCTGCGCCCGGGCCAGTGGGGTAGCCGTTTCGATGGTGCGCCGGAACGGACTGCAGAAGATGACCGATACTGGGACTCCGGCAAATGCGGCGGGAATCAGGTCGGCTTGCTGGTACCCCAGGGGGCTCAGGCCGTCGTCTGGCGTTCGGTGCTGCTGGAGATTGCCAAGCAATTGGGCGTGGCGAATGATGTCGAAGGAACTGGCCGCCGCGACCGGGGTCCAGCTCGTTGACCGAGATCAGCTACAGGTCTACCTAGATCAGTACAATCGTGTGCTGTCCGGGGCGGATACCATTCAAACGAGCCCCACCTAGGAGCAGACTTCCTACCGGTATCGGTCGGTGCAGGGCCAACCCTGCTCTGTGGCTGTGGTATAGGCTGAGTGGGAAACGTAAAAGTCCCGAACCGTGCGTTGGAGCACAGTTCGGGACTTGCTGTGAGAGCCCAGCGATACCCCTGGTTCTGTCATTGGATGATCATTTATCTCACGGCCCTGACCTGAGCCGCGGTCCCCCAAAAGGGGACTGCGTCCTACCCGCCCCGAAGGGCCTACTTGGACTTGCACCGTGGCGGAGATTGCCCGTCTCATCCGGCCCTCACGGGCCGGCCTGCGTTTCTATAGCTCTTTACGGATACTAACGCCTCGAACCCGAGTGCGTTTTCCCCATCGTCGGCTCACGCCGCCTGGGCTTACGCCCAGCGCCAACTTCTTCTGCCGAGGCAGAAGCGGTGCCAGGAAGTTCCTCACCACGCCATCCCGGTGCAATCGGCTCAAAGCCTCCCAGTTAGCACAGCGCGATCATCTGCTGAACTCTCACATGTTCACCCGGCGCTGCGGTCAGACAGCGCCGTTTTTGTTTTCATCAACCCGCCGTATCACCGGCGGAGACATATCGTATCACGCAACCAGCACCCGATCAACGAACAGATCCTGGCATCCATGCTATTTGGCCCCTCAACCGTTGGTTCCCTACTTTACGGCCCGATCGCTTACCACCACAAGACCGACATCTCCGGTGAAGGAAGGATCAAATCGCCTCGTGCTCTCCAGGCCGTGCGCTTCTGCCAGCTGCTTGTACTTCACTGCCGCATCGGACGAAACGTCCCCGTGGATGACGATCAGCCTTGCTCGGGGATCGGCCGCCGCCTGAGCGACGGCCCTGTCTATCGCCTCAGTCTCAACTTGCTGTTTCGTCAGGCTGACCAGCACTCGCTCCGCAAACTCACCGATGAAATGCCGCTTCTCTTCGCGCCGCAGCTGCGGCGTACCGTGGATCCCTGTCAGCAGCGTCCTCTCCAGTGGGCTCTTGTCTGCCCAGGAGGAGCCATGTTCCTGTGACATCTGTTCACCGCCTTCTGCAGTCTCTGACAAGTTTCCCCGAAAGACGCGAAAAGACCGAACCCGTACTTTGGTGTACAAGTTCGGCCATTCCTGTGAGAGTCCGGCGATACCCCTGGTTCTGTCATTGGATGATCATTTATCTCACGGCCCTGACCGGGGCCGTGGTCCTCTAGCGAGGACTGCGTCCTACCCGCCCCGAAGGGCCTACTTGGACTTGCACCGTGGCGGAGATTGCCCGTCTCATCCGGCCCTCACGGGCCGGCCTGCGTTTCTATCGCTCTTTACGGGTACCAGCGTCTCAGGCCGAAGCCCGAGATAGCCTTCCCCATCGTCGGCTCACGCCGCCTGGGCTTGCGCCCAGCGCCAACTTTTTGCCTCTCGGCAAGCGGTGCCAGGAAGTTCCTCACCACGCCATCCCGGTGCAATCGGCTCAAAGCCTCCCGGTTAGCGCAGCGCGATCATCTGCTGAACTCTCACACATTCATCCGGCGCTGCGGTCAAAACAGCGCCGTTTTTGTTCTTCATCATCCTGCCGTATCAGCGGCGGAGACATCGTATCACGCGCCCACTCACCGCTCAACACACAAAACCTGGCCGAACTACCATCATGAGAACGCAGGAACCATGCGTAGCGCCGCCGGCGACTCCCGTGGATATTTCCAAGCGACCGGCGCCCGCAGGGCGCCAAAGTAGTAGTTCTCGCCCACTCCCGGGGCCCCTGGGCCCTCCTCCGTCCGTGCGTGCAAGGCGAGGCCCTCATTTGCTTGCACGGCTGGACGGAGCGTCGATGTAAAGGCCTGGCACGCCCGGAAATCAGGCAGGTAAGGGTCCCTCCGGCCACCGAAGCACGATTTCGCTCCCCGTGCTTGCCTGGACGGAGCCGCACGCCGGGAACGACATCTCCACGTGCCCCTTCTTGTGGGGACCTAGATGGCGTGAACCTGCTTCACATAATCAAGGAAGTCCACCGTCTGACCCGTCAGCCGGCTCTCCTCGGCCGCAAAAGCCAGCAGGTGCGTCTGTGCCGATACCCGGGCCGAAGTCAGGCTTCCCCCTCCGCCCCCGGAACGCACATCCCGCAGGAAGGAGCGCATCAGGGCGCTGTCACCGCCGTTGTGCCCGCCCGGCTGTATCTCAGGCGTGACCACGGTGGTGCGGCCGCTGAAGTGGTTGATCTCGATCTCATTTCTGTTCATGTTAAGGCGCATCTCGCCCTCGGTACCAAACAGCTTGGCGGTCCGGTTGATCTCTTTCGTGAAGCCGACCATGCTGAACGAGACGGTCACCCCGTTGGCGTATGCCAGATTGACGACCTGGTGGTCGACCACGTCGTTGTCGCAGTGGAAGGCGCAACGCCCATAGGGGCCCTCCCGCAGCGCCTTCAGCCGTCCCTCGGCCGAAGAATCGGCGGTCATAGCGTTCACGAGCCAGGATGGGCGGTCGCCGGTGTAGATTTTCAGTGCGCTGTAGGCGCATGTCGGCTCGACCGGACAGCCTTCGGTGCAGCGGAGGGGCGCCCCGGGCGGGGCGTTCTCGGGCCGGAAGTGGCTGAGGCCGCCGAAGGAGGAGACCTGCAGACAGTCGCTGCCGGCCAGCCAGTGCAGCAAATCCAGGTCGTGGCAGGATTTGGCCAGGATCATGGGGCTGCTCTCGTCGGTCCGGCGCCAGTTCCCGCGCACAAAGGAATGGGCCATGTGATACCAGCCCACGTTCTCCGTCCACTGAATCGACAGCAGACGTCCGATGGCGCCGGACTCCAGCAGCTCCTTCACTGCGGTCATGTAGGGCGTGTAGCGCAGGACATGGCAGACCGTGAGCACCCGCCCGTGCCGCTCCGCCGCGTCTGCGATGGCCAGGCACTCGGTTGGGTCCGGGGAGATGGGCTTCTCCAGCAGCACGTGGTAGCCCAGTGCGAGCGCACGCAGGGCCGGGGCGGTATGCATGCGGTCCTGCGTGGTGATGATCACCGCATCAACCTCGGGGCGGGCATCCAGCAGCGCCTCCCACGATGTGAACCTGGCCGTATCCGGCAGGCCGTGCCGGGCAGCGAAGGATGCCAGCCGGTGCGGGGCGGCATCGGCTGCGGCTACGACCGTCCCTTCATGCGGGTTTTGCAGCAGGTAATCTCCGTAGACGTTTCCGCGTGCGCCGGCGCCAAGGACTGCGACTTTCATCTGTTTCATAGCAAGACCTCTCAGTACGAAGAGAATATGCATGAGGTGAATTAACCGGAGGTCCGTCGGTCTCCTGCCGGGTCTGGTGGAATAGGCCCTCTGCCCAGGCGTGGCATTTGGGGTCCACGATGATCGGGTTGCGCAGCAGATCTACAAAACGGGCGCCCCGCTGCAATAGCGAGGCGCCCGTCTCCTGTGATGAGTCCAGCGATACCCCTGGTTCTGTCATTGGATGATCATTTATCTCACGGCCCTGACCGGGGCCGTGGTCCCCGAAGGGACTGCGTCCTACCCGCTGCCGAAGCAGCCTACTTGGACTTGCACCGTGGCGGAGATTGCCCGTCTCATCCGGCCCTCACGGGCCGGCCTTCGTTTCTATAGCTCTTTACGGGTACCAGCGTCTCAGGCAAAAACCCGAGATAGCCTTCCCCATCGTCGGCTCACGCCGCCTGGGCTTGCGCCCAGCGCCAACTTCTTGCCCTGCGGCAAGCGGTGCCAGGAAGTTCCTCACCACGCCATCCCGGTGCAATCGGCCCAGTGCGGGCCTCCCGGTTCGCGCAGCGCGATCATCTGCTGAACTCTCACATCATTACCCGGCGCTGCGGTCAAACAGCGCCGTTTTCGTTTGCATCGTCCCGCCAACTCGTCGGCGGAGACACATCGTATCACGCGGCCACTCTCCGTTCAACGCACAAAACCTGGCCAGACTGCCATTACACCAGCGAAACCGAACCTAATCATCTAATCCCTTTCCATCGAGAATCCGCTCGATGCTTTTTTCGACCCTTGCCTCTCGAGTTTTTGACTGTTTGGGTTGAGAGAAGTAGAGAATGTATGCTCTTTGCCGTCCCGGCGTCAATGCGTCAAACGCAGTTTTCAGGGCAGGAAAGTCATCTAGTTTGCTCTGAAATTCGTCCGGGACTGTGAACTCTGTGGTCTTCTTGTACTCCACTTTCAAACCGGCTTTTTCCACTTCAATGGCTTCAAGAATATACTCTTTCAGGACGGTTTCCATGGTGATGATCTCCTGAACATTGGTAAAACGGATCTGGCGCTCCGCCTGTACATTCTCGGTCTGTTTGACGAGAATACCGTGGGCATCCTTTAACAAAGCACCCTTGAAAAACAGAACTGCACAGTACTCCTTAAATCCATGGATTAAGACGATGTTTTTGCCCTCAAGCGTGTAGCAAGGATGCATCCATTTCAGCACTTCGGTCAGCTGACAATCAAGGATGATCTCCCTCAGTCTCTCGAATTCTGCCTGCCACCGTTTGGCTTCGTCGCCTTTGACAAAAAAACCATCAAGCCGCGGATTCCTTCCATCATGAGCCATCCAGCATTAACCCCTCTCCGTTTTGATCGTCAAGAAGCGGGGAAGAATCTGTCACTTAAACATTCTGGGTATCTTTTCCCGCTTGGTCCGGCCTATTCCTCCTGGCGTTGGCCGCCGGCTGCGATCTGTGGTCGAACAGCAGCCATATCCTCCACTGAAGGTTGGTCCCAGCGGCCTGTGTGGGTTCCACGAGAATTTCCCGCCGCACTTCCAGCCGGATGGGGAAATTCTCGTCGAATCACTGAAAATCGGGAGCGATCAGCCCACTGAGTCGTCGGTTGTCGCTTGATTCGGGCCAGGACACCCCGGCTGAGATCATGCTGAAAAACACGCCCCGCTGTGTTCGTCTTTCGCGATCAGGCTGCATGGCACTTCACCGCCTGCTTGAAGTTGGCCGACCAACTCTTTGGAATCGGACTGTCCAGGCTCTCCCGGAGCCCGGCTATGTGCTCGCGTACGGGTGTGATCATATCGCTCCCCCCTGCTCGAAAGTTTGCCGTACCTGCCTGGGGCGGGCCGTGAGCAACGTCACACGCACATGTCACGAGATTGCCGAAAAGGACGAACCCTGCGTTGGCGGCCTCCTGCGGAGGCAAGATTCTCTCGTTATATCCGAGCTTTCACTATGATATCTGCCGGTCATATGGTATAGTGACATCATTATCCAAATTCGGGACGGCAGGGAGTGGATCGATTCTTGAAAGCGTTGTACAACAAAGATGCTGTTACGTACTCATTGGTCTGGCTCGGGCTCTACCTTGTCTTAAACACGATCACAGGCAACATCGCTGGGGCGATGGACCTGGACGTGAATCTGGTCGGTGCAGTCCCCAACCTGGCGCTTACGATCATTTGCTACTACTCCATGAAAAAGCGGGCATTACCGAGGAGATTGGCCTCCTGACAAAACCCGCCGAACACGCCCCTGTCATGCTCTACTATCTACCGCTGCTCGCACTTCCGTTTATCAGCCTGGCCTATGGCATTAACACCTCCCTCTCCGTGACGGACATCGCCATCTTGCTGGCGATGTACACGAGTGTTGGGTTTATGGAAGAGATCATCTTCCGGGGCCTGATGTTCAAGGGACTGGTGCGCAAATGGAACCGCTATGTCGTGGTGGCGTTCATCAGCTTTACCTTTGCCATCGGACACATCGTCAGCATGGTGGCGGTGGCACAGTCCGGCACCGATACCGTGCTGCAGGTCCTGAACTCCTTTGTCGTCGGCTTTATGTTCATGGCCGTCATCCTGGCCAGCGGCAACCTGACCATCTGCGTGATCGCGCACATCCTGTATAACTTCCTGGCGAACATTTCGCTGGTTGGCAGGACGACGCCGACGATGGTTATCATCAATACGGTGATTACCGTGCTCTACTTTGTCTATCTGCTGTTCCGGTCGAAGAACGTGAAGGCCTATTTCGCCGGCCCCGATACCAGGCGTGCATCGGCAGCGTAGTCTGGCGCCGGGGGCATGCCCGTCTAATACGGCAAAGAGGACGAACCCGCAAAGGTTCGTCCTCTTTTGTCTTACGCCTCGTCCTCGGCTCCCTCTTCCTCTTCTTCCTTCTCCTACACCGCCAGCGCCCGCTTCACGGGCGGCACCTTGACGATGATGATCTCATTGCGGAGGCAGGATTCACCAGTCGCCCAGTCGAAGCCCCTTGAGACTTCGCGCCGAGGGAGGACTCGTCTATGCGCTGCGGAAAGCTACTTGCATTTGTCGCCGGAACCCTCGTTGGACTGACGCTGTCGCTGGGTGGCCTTGTGGTTGCTGCTACCGCTCTTGAAGTCGACATGGTGCCGCTCAAGTTCTTTGTCGATGGTGCGGATAGGACCCCATCGGGTGGCGTGTATCACAACGGCTCGACCACCGTGCCCGTGGGATTCGTCTATGAAGAGACGACCTATGTCCCGCTGCGTTTTGTCTCCGAGCTCGTGGGCAGAGAGGTTGGCTGGCGCGAGCAGGACAACAGTATCTGGATCGGCTCGCAGTGGCCGGGAAGATTCGCGTGGTATACGGACCTCAAGCCGGCCGACTTCCTGTCCAACTGGCAAGAGCAGTGGTGCGCCAAAGAGGACTGGAACAACATGGCTGATGCCTGGAACAACGTCTGGAATCACGGCTACTCTTTGACATGCGAACGGTGGAGCTACGGTACGGAGACGATTCGCCTGGACGGCCGGTTCAAGCAGTTCACCGGGACACTCACGCTTCACCCCGACGCGAAGAGCAAGAATCCAGACAACCTGGCCCCGTTCCTCAAGATTTACGTGGACGATGAAGCGCGTTACATATCCCCCAGACTGAAGCCCACGAGCAAGCACGTTCCCATTTCGGTCGACCTCACAGGTGCCACCACGATGCGCTTTGAGTGGGAGTATGGAAACGAAAGGCACAGCAATAACACGCCGATCGGCCTGGTAGACATGAAGTTCTTCTACCAAGATTGATGCCGGCGGTGGTCGGGCCCGAACCGCACATTCCAGCGGTTCGGGCCTCTCCGCAGCCGCGATGCTGTGCCAACGCTTCCTCTGACAATGTTCTTATTTGCATCCATAGTCCAAATCCTATAGAATCACAGTAAAGATGAAATTGAATGTTCTAATTTTGTAACAAAGTAGGGATCGCTTCCACTCGCCATCAACCGCGCTACGCACGAGGCCAAGGAGGAGCAGGTATGGCATCCATCCATTCCATCATGGACCGATTCCCGATGGTAATCAGCAGCGTATTCCCGAAGTACTTCCGCGAAGGTGTGGAGTCCCCGACAATCTGGGAGCACGTCGATGCCGTCCGCTTCACCGCCCCGGACCTCACGGCGCCCGGGGATCACAAGGTGACCGCCCAGACCCAGGTCGGTGAGCTGGAGGCGCTGGTCCGGGTCTTCCGCAGCCCCGATTCCACGGCGCCGCTGATCATCTACCAGCACGGGGCCAAGGAGTTCGATACCTCGTTCAAGGGGATTTTCGGCAAGCAGCCCCGGACCGACGCCCACCATGTGCTGGTGCGGGCGCCGTTCCACGAGAACTTCCGCCGGTTCCTCTACGGTATCGGGTCGCTGTCACGCTACCTGGCCATGTATGCCGTCTCGGCCTGCCTGATGGATGCAGTCATCCGGCAGTTCCGCCAGGCCGGGTGCGGGCCGGTGACCGTCTGCGGCACCAGCCTGGGCGGGTTCATCAGCCTTGTGCACCACATCCGGTACAACACCGCCGATGCGTATGCGCCTCTATTGGCCGGCCCGAACCTGGCCCATTGTCTGCTCGACTCCGCCTATGCCAGACAGACAGCGCCTGGAGCGAAGGGTGCCCAGCGCCCCTACGTCCAGCGCCGGCTCGATTTCTCGGCGGAGTACGGGAAGGTGGACCATAGCAATGTCTTCCCCTTGCTGGGCCGCTTTGATCAGATTGTGATGCCGTCGGCCAACGCAGAGAGCTATGGCGCCACACCCATTCAGTTGATCGACCGTGGCCATATGACCGGCTCCACCGCCTTTGCCCTGCTGCGGGAGCACATCTATTCCGTGGCCTTCAACGCAACGTCCGGGGGGCACGCTCGGAAGATTCCGTCCTGACCACCCCTGTTGTGGGATCAACAAAGGGGCTCGAACCGTACGCAGCCGTACGATTCGAGCCCCTCTTGCCTTCTTTTTCATCAATCCGCCGTCTTATCAGCGGACACTGCCAGACCGGGCCTAACGATCCTGCAGTTCGATCAAGGTCCGGACCATCACGTCGACCCCAAGTGCGATGCCGGCCTCATCAAAATCAAAGCGGGAATCGTGATGGGGTGCGGCAATCTTCGATCCGATCATCAGATATGTCGCCTTGCCGCCGCGCTTCTGGACCCGATCCATCATCCAAGTAAAGTCCTCGCTCCCGCCCAGCAGGCCAAACTCCTGCACCTGGGTGACGCCCGGGCACTGCGCCGCGGCCTTGGCCACGACCGCTGCCAGGTCCGCATCGCTGACAGCCCCGGCGGCGCTGCCCTGCGGCTCAACGCGAACCGAAACATCCCACATGGCGGCGGCGGCACGGATGATCCGCTCCGCTTCCCGGGCCATGTAGGCGTCGATTTCCGTGGTCTCGCCACGGGTCTCAAGCTTCAGCGTGGCAGTGGCCGGCACGACGTTGCGCCCCGTACCCGCTTCCAGCACCCCCACGTTAATGCGGGAGGCCCCGCCGGCATGGCGGGCGATGGCGTGCAGGTTCAGGCTGGCGCTGGCCGCAGCCAGCAGGGCATTCCGGCCCTCCTGCGGCGCAGCCCCGGCATGGGCCGGGACACCGGTGAAGATGGCATCCAGCTTCGAAGTGGCCAGGAAGCCACCCGTCCCGCAGACGATGAGGCCGGTCTCCTTGGCCGAGAAGCCCAAGTGGGCGCCCAGCAGGTAATCGACATCGTCCACGACGCCGGCTTCAACCATGGCCCGGGCGCCGCGCACCCCCTCTTCGGCAGGCTGGAAGATCAGCTTGATGGTACCCCGCAGGCTCTCTTTGATCTGCACCAGGACCGCGGCAACGCCCAGGCCGATGGCCGTGTGGCCGTCATGGCCGCAGGCGTGCATGGCGCCGGGGTTCACCGAGCCAAACCCTTCTGCCGCCGGCCGATGACCGGACTCCTGGCTCTCCATCTGACCCAGCGCATCGATATCAAAACGAATGGCCACGGTAGGGCCCTCGCCACAGTGCAGCGTAGCAACCACGCCGGTGCAGCCACCAGCCATCGCCTCGACGAGCTGCGGGTCGGCGCCCTGGGCGATGGCCCGGTGCATGTGCCGGTCCAGTTCGGCAGGCGTCGGCAGGCCTGCCATATGATCAGGATGGAAGAGCCCCTTGCCGTAGCGAACCTCATAGCCCAGCTTCTTTAGCTCGCCAATGACCAGGGCCGCAGTCCGGAACTCGGTCCAGCCGGCTTCAGCATACGTATGGAAATCGCGACGAATCTGCACCAGCCGGGGCGCCAGGTCGCGCACGAGAGACGTTACTTGCATTGATCGTGCCTCCTTTTTTTACAGTATCCCACAGTTGGGGATACGAAGGCATCCACCTGAAGCATCAATTACGGAGTCTGGTTGGGCTGGCTGGCGCCCGAAGCCGGGTTCAGTTTTCGAGATACCGCCGGAAGACCTCGCCAAAATCCTTCACATGGTACTTCTCCCGAGCGTTGACCAGCCAGTTGAACGCGTACTCGTTGATGCTGGCAAACTGGTTCGCCGGGGTCTCCTGGCCGCTGGACACCCGGCCCATGGCAGTTGTGGCCATCTCAAGGCTCTGCTGCGAGAACCGCAGGGCGTACTCATTTTCGTAGGTAATCTGGGCGATGGCCAACAGCGCTTTGTACAGGTCCTTTACCTGCTCCAGATGCTTCTTATGGACGTCGATCGAGTATGCCACGTCGCCCAGGGTGAACTTGATCTCCACGTCCAGGTCTACGGTGCCGGCGGTCTCCAGCGCTACGTTTGCCACCCGGTTGGTGCTGTAGTTGAAGCGTCGCAGGGTACGTTTCTTGCTCACGGCACTGGTGCCGTCCACATGGATCAGGGCCAGGTTCGTGAAGCAGTACTCGTCCGTCCGGGACTTGATCAGGAAGAAGATCTTCTCGCCGTCCTCGTGCATGATGTAATCATCTGCGTCGACTTTGTCGTAGTCGCCGGGCGCAATCACCGATCCGATATCCGACAGGCCAAGGGCATCCGCCGCCAACTTCTTGAGCACAGTACCCACTCCTTCAGCAAGGAAATCTCCGAGATGGGTATGATCCCCCGCACAAATCGATGCCTGCACGTGCCAGGGCATCGCTGTCCGGATACGACGACAAGGCCCGCCCCCCACATTGCTGTGAGAGTCGGGCCCTGCTGTGAAAGTTCAGCGATATGGACAACGCGCCATCGTCACCTGGCGGCATGTGCATCGATCCAATTTGGTACAGCCACGGCAGCAAGGGTAGTACAAGACGGATCGATGAAGCCCGGAAACGAAGTAACTTGGGTCGCGCACCAGAGATGGAGAGGCCAACATGGGCTTCTGCGGGCTCGATCAGTCCATTTTGTGCGGCGCCTGCACCCTGGGCAAGACCAAAATGGACTGACGGCCTTCGGGCCCGGGCAAGAGGGCCCGAGCCCGACCAACCGATGCCCTACCGCACTACCTCGGCCTCGGCCCTGACATCCCGGGCCGAAGCGCCCACCCGGATGCGGAAGACGCCCGGCTCCACCACCCAACGCTTCACACTGGGGTCGTAGAACGCAAACGCCCGCTCATCCAGTGCGAACGCCACCGTCGCCGACTCGCCCGGGGCAAGGGCCACCTTGGCAAAGGCCTTCAGCTCCTGCGGCGGCCGAGGCAGGCTCGCCTCCGGATCGGACACATAGAGCTGCACCGTCTCCTTGCCGGCCATCGTCCCCGTGTTTGTCACCCTCACCGAGACCTGTGACCCGTCCGG
>Ga0196970_1002042_pt1 | contig 11371 bp, 7 predicted proteins | sample S1v_513CmetaG_FD_148672 | JGI IMG/M metagenome (GOLD analysis project Ga0196970, IMG submission 148672) | Soil microbial communities from Anza Borrego desert, Southern California, United States - S1+v_5-13C | ecosystem: Environmental > Terrestrial > Soil > Desert | place: USA: California... | reverse complement strand
ATTTTCGGCAGGTACTCACTCTCGCAGAATGCCTTTAGCATAACTTACGAAGGGATCTTCCACCAAGTGTTTGGCAAATGGGATGGCACCATTTTCGCCAACTATGATGCAGTCCGGTGGACCAACTTTTCAGGTCTCGGCAACGAAACTACCCAGCCAGTGGATAATCGCGACTACTATCGCCTGCGCACTAACGAGTTTGTTGGAAGCCTAGGACTCAATCGCACCTTCCGTTCCTTCCATAACGTAGATATCACGGCCTCCTTCAATGCAGTTGAGATCATTGAAGATCCTGGCCGCTTCGTTACTGACTTCTATACTCCCAACGAGCTTTATTACTCAGACCACCACCAGTTTGCCTCTGTACGGGTGGGCTATACCTTCCAGCGTGTAAATGACAACATTGTCCCTACCAAGGGAGCAATGGTTTACGCAGGGGCCGCATACACGCAGAATGTTGAGGAGCACGACAGAGCATTTGCTACTTACAATGGGATCGCACATCTGTTTATACCTCTCTTTGGCAAGTTCAGTATATCCTCACGAACTGGCATAGCTACAGTGTCAGGAAATCCTGAGTTCTATCAGTATGTAGCAGTAGGTGGCAGCCAAACGCTTCGCGGCTTCCGTCGCGACCGCTTCTGGGGCAAGACTGCATTCTACAATAGCAATGAGCTCCGCTGGATCACAGACTTCAGGAGTTACCTGATGACGGGAAAGTTCGGTCTGCTGGGCTTCGTTGATAATGGAAGGGTATGGATGCCTGATGAGGACTCTGACAAATGGCACGTGGGTTACGGTGGTGGCTTTATGCTGGCTCCTTTCAACAAGATATCTGCCTCTGTCACATACGGCATCTCACCTGACGGCAAAGTATTTCACCTGCGTCTGAACAAGCTTCTATTCTGATTTTCCGTAAGATGCTCCGCACGGCTCGTCTCAACCTGACAATGGTAAAATTACCAGACCTTGTGGTTACATTACGTTACTACTTAATGAACTGTTTTCTATACTTTTAATACTTTTTTAAAGTATAGGAATGCCCTCCAGATCAAATTTTCTTCTTTCACTATTATTGGTGTCAGTACTCGTGTCAACCCATGCGCGTTCCCAGGTCCCTGTTTTAGACAGTCTACGCACTGCGTTCTCCACCGAGCCTGCAAACAAACAATTGAAGGCCCAGCTTCAGTTGCAGTCCGGCATTCACTACTACAGGCAGCGCGCCTTCGATAGCGCAGTTATCTTTCTGAACCAGGCTCTAAGCATTGGCCGGTCTATCCCCGACCGGCAGGTGCAGATAAAGGCCTTTAATAACCTTGGCAACGTCTTTGCCGACAAGGGCGACAACCCAAATGCACTAAATAATTACCAGCAGGCTTTGCAGATCGCTGAGGCATATAAGGATCAAAAGAACATCGCACACCTGAACAAGAACATTGGCGCTCTGTATATGAGCTGGCAGCGCTTCGATGATGCGCTCCGTTACTACGACCTTGCCTATACAACCGCTGGCAAGATAGGCGACAGCAGCCTCATTGCAGATTGCCTGAATAACATGGGCACGGTCTACGAGCAGCAGGAAAAATACCCGCAGGCTCTCGGGGTTTACCAGAACGCCCTGGCCTATTATGAAAAAACCTCCCAGCCCGATCGGGTAGCTATGACGCTTACAAACATTGCCATTGTTTATAAAGCCCTCAAAGATTTTCCTTCATCTATCAGATACAACGAGCAAGCCATGGCACTTTCCCTGAAGATAGGTGACAAGTGGATGGCAGCGGCAATTCTGAATAATATAGGCAATACCTATGGTGAACTCGGTAACTATACTAAAGCAGTAGAGTTTTGCCAGAGAGCACTCGTTCTCGCCCGCGAGATAGATGCCCAGGAAATAGTGATCAATGCTTACGAAAGCATGGCCTCAGCCGCTGCTAAAGTTGGCGACTATAAAATGGCCTATGCCTACCACCAGTCCTACCTGACGCAAAAGGATAGCTTCATCAATGCGGAAAGCACGCGTCAGTTGTCAGAGCTGCAGGTCAGGTACGAAACACAGAAGAAGGAAGCGGAGAACTCAAAGCTTCTTTATGAGAACCAGAAGGCAGTTCAGGAAAAGCAGCTCACCATGGCAATTGCGGCAGGCAGCATTGTCTTCCTCTTCACCATCTTCCTGTTGGCTGTCAGAAACACAAAGATCCGTTCTCGTGCCAGGGAGGAAAAAGGCATGAATAAAGCCTTATTTGAAGGCGAACAGAAAGAGCGTATCCGCATCGCACGCGATCTTCACGATAGCATTGGGCAGAAGCTTTCGGTGGTCAGAATGCAGTTGAGTAACTTACCTGCCGCCACACCCTCTGGTGGTGCCTTCCATGAAACGATCGGTTTGGTTGATGATACAATCACAGAGGTCCGTTCCATATCCCACAATCTGATACCTGAGGAACTGAATTTTGGCCTTGCCGCCGCGCTTGTAGAGCTTGCAGATAAAACCAGCCGCTTCGGCAAGGTAAAGGTAATGGTCAGCATTTCAGAAGAGGTGCGTAATACTAAGCTCCCCCAATCAACAGAGCTTTCTCTATACCGTGTAGTGCAGGAAGTAATGGGTAACATCCTTAAACATGCTCATGCCACAGATATTAATATAAAAGTTTCTTCCTCTGGCCCCGCTCTCCATGTCACCATCAGCGACAATGGCCATGGCTTCGATACCGGCCTTATTTCTAAAAGCACCGGCATCGGCTGGAAGAATATATTTGCCCGTATACGATTGATGAATGGAGATATCGACCTGAGGTCAGACAAAAGATCCGGTACTCAGGCGCTGATTAATATACCTATATGATGAATGACGAACAGCATCTGTCTATCCTACTGGCAGATGACCACCAGATGATAATAGACGGGATCAAAAGCATGCTCGCCCAGGAGTCCTCCGTATCAGTCGCAGGTGAGGCAAACAATGGTCAGCAGGCTTTCAATATGATATCTGCTGATTCCGCAAAGTTCAATGTGCTCCTTACAGATATCAGTATGCCCCTGCTTAGTGGCATCGAGCTATGCAAGATGGTGAAGAAACAGTATCCCGCCATCCAGGTACTCATGTTGTCCATGTATAACAGCACCGCCGCCGTACGTGAGTCGCTAATGGCAGAAGCTGATGGTTATATCCTGAAGTCTGCCGGAAAGGACGAACTCCTTACCGCCCTCCACCGCATCTCCCAGGGCGGCACCTACTTTTCCGACGATATTCTGCCCATCATCTACAACCAGTACCAGAAGGAGAAAACGCAGGAAGCAAAGCTGGCAAATTTATCCCTCCGTGAGAAGGAAGTACTTACTTTAATCGTGAAGGAACATACCAGCACTGAAATTGCAGAAAAGCTTTTCATTAGTAAAAAGACTGTCGACAATCACCGCCAGAACATTCTCGACAAGTGCGACTGTAAGACAACCATAGGGCTCGTAAAGTTTGCACTGAACAATGGCCTCGCTCAGTAACTGTCAATAGATTTAATCGACTTTCTTTCAAAATAGGTATTAGTACCTATCATTTCCCTTATCTATCCCTATAGGTGCTGCACCCCTTATGCTGGAAGTTTGCATATAATATTCCACCTGAAAAATTATAGGAAATGAAAAGAATTCTATTTGCAGCAGCCTTAGTGCTTTCCGGCTTCCAGGCCGCCATTGCCAATAACATCCAGCTTTCCAACATCCACATGGGTGGACAGAATGCGACGAGTCACTTCACCATGATCAGCTATGACGTCTCCTGGGAGAATAGCTGGCGTACCAGCACCAACGAGAACAATTACGACGGCGCCTGGATCTTTGTTAAGTACCGGAAGGTTAATACTTCCGAATGGAGACATGCCACGATCAATTATTCCGCTCCTGGTACTGCAACAGCCAGCGGCCACATAGAGCCCACTGGTTCTACCATCAAGCCCGCCATCGACGGCAAAGGCATCTGGATGTACAGAAGTGCCGACGGCATTGGAAACGTCAGCTTTGCCGGAGCCCAGCTTCGCTGGAACTACGGTGCGGATAATGTGAACGACAATGATAGTGTAGAAGTAAGGGTTTTTGCGGTAGAGATGGTATATATCCCTGGTGGATCCTTCTATGCAGGAAGTGGCGGCAGTGAGGCCGGTGCGTTTAAGGCGGGCAATACCACAGCCCCATATCTGGTGTCCTCTGCCGGACCTATCACAGTAGGTTCTTCAGCAGGTAGTCTGTCCTATGCCACCTTTGCTCCCAATTATGCTGGCGATCAGGCTGGTCCTATACCTGCAACTTTCCCTAACGGCTTTGGCGGTTTCTGGCTTATGAAGTACGAATGTAGCGAGCAGCAGTATGCCGACTTTCTTAACCACCTTGATGCAGCCAGGGCTACAGCTAATTTCACTCCACCGCTCACAGGTGCACACCCTAATTATTTGCCTGCCGTACCAGAGCACGCAATGGATGGCATGTCCTGGTCCAATCTGACAGCTTATGCCGACTGGACAGGAATGCGTCCTTACACAGAGCTGGAGTATGAAAAGGCGAGTCGTGGAGGCAACATCAGTGCTGTTCCGAACGAATACCCGTGGGGCAACACGACCATCGTACCTGTCTCTACTCTTCAGAACATTAATACCATTAGCGAGGTACCCGATGCTTTTACTAACTGCAATAATAATGCAGCCTCTACTCGCCGTTGCGGTGTGTTTGCTACTCCTACAGCTACAAGAGATACTGCCGGTGCGGGTTACTATGGCAATATGGAGCTTGGAGGTAACGTGTGGGAGCAGGTTGTTACAGTCGGTTCTCCTGCTGGTCGCGCCTTTACCAACGTTAACGGAGACGGCTACCTTGATCCTGCCGGTGCATCCGACATTAGCACCTGGATTGCCTCTGGTGTCAACGGAGCTCGTGGTGGTGGATATACTGCATCCCCAGTTTACTGCCGTATTTCAGATCGTACAAATGGCATAGGCTTGTACGTCGCTACAGTTACCACCTCCGGCATTCGTGTAGCTCGTTCAGCAGAATAATCATCTTCTCAAAACGTACTTATGTCTTCAAAGAAAATGCTGCTAATATTCATCGCACTTCCATGCGCTCTTTCAGCCCAGACAACAATCAATAATCCCATTTACCATGGAGGCAATGCTGATGGACATTCTATCGGGCGGACTTTTACTACCGCCCCGGTAGCTACCATCATGCGTGGCGGTATTGGGGACGGCCATTATTATGCCGCCTTCTTGTCCTCTTCTGCTGATAAGAATCTTATGCATGGTGGAGTAGGCGATGGTCACTCTTACTACAACTATACACAACCTACGGCTTCTTCAGGCATTGCCAGGGGCGGCACCGGTGATGGTTACCATCATCAAGGCTACTTACAGCTCATGCCATCTATATACGAAGGGGGTATTTCCGATGGGAATACATTTAACGGATCATCCGCTCCCCTTGCCGATGCCATATTCAAAGGAGGTATCGGCGACGGCTGGGCCAGCAATGCGATGCCCATTACTCCTTTGCCTGTGTCGCTCTTATCTTTCACCGGAAGGCAGCAAGAGGATGTTCATATCCTCAGTTGGCTCACAGCGTCTGAAAAAGAAGTGGACAACTATATTGTTCAGCGTAGTGCCAATGCCTCGTCCTTCACTAATATCGGAGTTGTGAAAGCCATGAAAGCAGGCCGAAGCAATGAATATACTTATGTGGACAGTCAGCCTATGGAGGGCAACAACTATTACAGGTTAGAAATGGCCCGAGTCAATGGGAATTCTGATTATAGTAACACGATCTTACTTTATCGAGTTGGCGGCCAGTATATGCTGGCGGTATATCCCAATCCTGCAGCATCTGTCCTGAATGTAAAGTTTCAGGGCAGCCAGGTAGGCAAAGAAGCCTCTATGTTAGTTTTTGATATGCAGGGGCGCACCGTGCTTGTGAAGAACAAACCCATTGCTTCACCAATTGCTGAACTCAACATTGCTGCACTTATACCAGGCACTTATATTCTTAAGGTCGTTCTTAGCGCGAGAGAAACTGCGCAGGTGACATTCATCAAAAGGTAGTCTTATACCTGTGGTTTACACAGCTATCTTTCCTAATCCCAGAAAGTTAGCCATCAATTCTCGGTTGTACTCCAGGGCCAGGCTAATTGCAGTGCTGCTCGCCCGGTCCTTGGGGTATAACCCGGAATTTCTGATCAGCTCTAGCCCCTGCCTCAGCTTTTTAGTATAATCCTGAAGTGTCATTGCACCCATGTATTTCTCCTGGTGCAGGCGCTGAACGATATCCTCTTGCATGGCTTTAAGATTTTGTTTCTAAGTTACCCTGCACTACAATATGTGTTAAGTTATTCTCCTGCATTAACTCGTGATTAACACAGCGGTGCCCATCTGGGTGCCAGCCATTCTAATAGAAGAAGCCGCCCGATAGTGGGCGGCTTCTAAGCAGTATATTTGTCGTTTGTCTATTTCTTTATGATCTTTTCAGTCATCATGTTCTGCCTGTCGCTTATCTGCAGCATGTACACTCCATCTGCCATGGCCACACCTGGCTGGATGGTCATCTGGTTAAGACCTGCTTTTACCACCGTCTCCTGCTGATATACGAGCGCTCCCTGAAGGTTAATGATAGCAATGTTCACTGTGCCAGCACTGGTTGCAGTATAGCTAATGTTCAGATCGCTGGTAAATGGATTTGGTTGCACCTTCAGTACATCAGCGCCCTTGCTGTTGAAGTGTACCGTTACCACAGGCGATGTACTGCCTGATCCGTCTGTTTCTTCCATCTTCAGTCTGTAGTGCAGTGTTTGCTTTATGCTTCTTGCATTCAGATCTGTATAGCTGTAGGTGTTAGTTCCCTCTTTTCTTCCTTTTGCCTGCACTGTTCCAATTGGTGTAAAGGTTGCTCCGTTCTCCGAACGCTCTACAACATACCTGCTCATGTCCTGCTCATTGGTGGTTTCCCACTTCACTATTGCGTCTGCCTTGCTTGCTTCTGCATTGATAGAAAGCAGCTTCACAGATAGCGGGAAATTGGTAAAGCCTATGGTAAATTGCTGGTTGAACTGGGTAGGGCTGGTTATAGGGAATGTTGCTGTTCCCGGTGTGTAGTTTATCGCTGATGCCGCGTTCTGCGCTAGTGTCCAAGCTGTTCCGGATCCATTTGAGCGAGTGTATAGTTTCACATCACTGGCTGAAACCGGTAGCAATGATCCCTGTACCTCATACGTAGCATCTACATTTGTGAAGGTTCCATTGCCTGTTCTGTATATCACCCAGGTACCTGGGTTCACATTGGTTACAACTGGTTGTGTGCCTTGGGGAGTAGAGTTAAAGTAATGCACGGTATATACATCACTTCCGGTAAAGTTTGCAAAATCCAGTGACAGGTTAGCTCCGGTAAATGTTACAGGGCCTGAAGCCGATACCGTCTGCTCAGCTACCACTGGTGACCCAAACGGCATGTTAGAAGGCAGCCATGTGGTTAATGGTGTGTTCTGGACATCCATGTTCACCAGCGTACCACTGTTACAATTGCCCGATGCGTCTGCTGTCAGGTTGCTTCCAAGACCTTCATCCAGGTGCAGGTTCACCACCAGGTCTGGCTGACTGAAGTCAGGGAACTTTGTATGCATATTCTGCCTTATCTGCGAGGCTGTTCTCGCCACACTCCAGATCTTCACTTCATCCAGACCGCCGTTATAGAATGCGAGAGATGGCCCAGTCTTGCCGATAAACAAGGGTGAGGTATTGTTGGTGATAGCACCGCTGTGCAACACAGTGCCGGTCTGTTCGCCATTTACATATATGGTGATGTTGGTGCCATCATAGGTGGCTGCTACATGTGCCCATGTGCCGGTTGTAAGTGTTACCGTACTTGCGACGGTCATTAGCCCATTTGCAGTTTGCACTGAAAACTCAGGACTACCAGAACTGTTTATTGAAAGATTATAGGACCTTGTTGTTGCATCAGCATCTTTGGAAATGATGGTTCTCAGGGAACCAGTAGCTCCTATGCTTACCCAGGCCTCTACGGTTATAGCCGCAGTCGGGTTGATGGATGGGTTGTCGGTGATGCTGATGAAATCGTTGGTCCCATCGAACTGCAGACGGTTGCCCGCGTTTGTAATCGCACTCTGATCTACAACCTGCAGCGTAGATGAAGCAGTGTCGTTTATAGAAGACGCGTCGCCTGGCAATACAGACCAGGTCTTTATGGTATAATTCCCGGCCGTAGTTGGTGCAAAGGTCGATGGGAATGTAACAGGCTCTGTGGTGTTTGGAAGTATTGCGTTTACGTAGCCAGTGGAGTTATATACTACAGTGCCAAGGTTGTCATAGATTTCCATTGTTACAGGAACATTATTCTGTGCCAATAGCCCATAGTTGAATGCAGATGCAACAGGGAAGATGCCTGCTTGTCCAAGTGGTAAGATCTTACATGGGTAGTCCACACTGGTCATACCCATATCGTCAGGTGATTGGAAGCGGGGTTCCACCATGAATCTGAAATTACTTCCAGCCGTAGCAAAGTCAAACCAAGTCGTTGAGTTTAGAGTTCCATAAAAGAATGTGTTGTCTCTGATTGGGTTTTCGTTCTGATAGCCGAAACTGGCGTTATTGCTGGTTGTTTGAAGCACACCACAGAAGAATGTGTCACTCACGGGCACCGGTGGGTTCACCGGAATGGTGTTTAAGCCAGATACACTTGTAAAGGTGCTTGAAGACCAAAGCAGTGCACCAGGACCACCCGTAGTTGGATTCTGCCCCCAGATGCCGACCTGCAGTGGTATACCTCCACCTGAAAAATTTACACCTAATTGATTAATAGTATTGGATACACCGGAGTAGGGGAATTTAGCGCAGAATTGTCCGGTAGCACCCGTGAAGCCTACGCCCCCAGCAGTTGGTAGCAGAGGGTCAGCATAGGAGTAAACATCATCGTTCACGAGTTGACCATAGGTTCCGGACATATTAAAGTCGTTGTCATCGGATGGTACAGAAACTGTGATCACCTGGCTTCCATTTACAGTTGGTGTAAAGCCCGCAAAGGTTACAAAAACGTCGGCCCCGGGAGCAAGGCTTGCGACCACCTGGTTATCAGTAAACGGATTTGCACCGGTAACATTCAGTGTGACGGTAACATTTGTCTGTGTAGCAGACCCATTGTTTCTGACTTTTGCCCTAACATAGTGTGGGGTCACATATGGCTTTGGTAACTTGCCGAAGGTATACACTGCTGTTACAGCAAGGTCATTAGGATATACAGGTACGAACTTATAGGTGACACCTGCTGTTGGTGCAGGACGTGTGGGTGGGTTTCCGAAGTTGAAAGAATTGGTACCAACTGCATAATTTCCATTGGCAGCAATAGCAGATGCCCATGCTGTGACAGACCCTTTCGTTATCGATACTATCTGGTTAGCAGCATTGCTGGTTCCTCTTAGTCCTACAAATGCCCATTTTGCATTCGATGGATTAGTAGTCCCCGTCCATGGTCCGTACACGAAGTCAATCACGTTTGTGGTTTCATATAGGATCACCTGAAAGTTGATGTTGGAATACTGGGTAGCTATGGTACTGGTATTCTCTGTCAGATTCTTGAACTGTATGGTACAGGTCCTCGATCCTGGTGCGCCGTCGGTGAATACCCGGTATTCAGCTCCTGTCGCTCCAGTCAGGTCAAACCCGAAAGGAACCAGAATGTTCTGATCCGCCGCGTTGGTGCTGTTGAATACGCCCCCAGTTGGCGAAGCTGGTCCGGCATACACAAGTGAAGCCGAGGAGGGTGGGGTAGTGCCCAGTTTTATATAGCCGTTGGTACTTAGAATGAAGTCGGTGTAGGCTGTACCGTTATAGGTAAATGTAAAGCCGATTGGTTGTGCGGTCGACAAGCTATTGTCGGAGTTCGTCGTGGTTATCACTGTTCCGTTGGTACCAAGGTCTGTATACGTGCCCTGTAAAATAGTGAAGTTCGACGCCGGATAGTTACTTGTCAGCTGCCCGTATCCATTCAAGAAACTTAATAGGGCAATAAATGATAGTAGTCTTCTTTTCATAACGGTTTTTTAGTTAGTGAGTAATATGTACGTTAACTGGCAAAAAAGAATTCGGCTTTAGGTGGTAACCAACTTCAAAGAGCTTCGCATTAAATGCTACTTAAATTTAATAGTTTAATATTTGCTATGCAACCCTCTGTTCTCTTTTACTCTGCTAGAGAGTGTATATTTTTTATTGTGGTTTATTAACCATTCAATCTCATGCTTTTGCTTGCCAATGTTTTTTCATAAATCATGCAGTGTTTCTCCCTTGCTTGGTTCCGCCACACCGGCAGCCGCTTTTTGCTTATTTTTGCTATCTATTGAATATCATGCGTCTTAGCACTCTTTTGTCTGTCCTGCTCATCTCTGTTTTGTTCTTCGCTGCCTGTAAAAAGAAGGAAAGTACCGCCGAGTCGCCGTTCTCCGGAGCCACCTACTTTTCCATCAGGCAGTTCGGTCATGATCAGTTTGAGACCTATTGGGGGCAGCCGTTTACCCTACAACGGTTCGTGACGGTGAATGGGAGGGTAGATTCTACTTATGTTCCTGCCTTTCAGGTAGACTGGGCACAGGTGCTGATGCCATTCTTTGAATCTGATATCAGCGACCCGGCACTAGTGGGAAAGTATCGATTCTCCATGTTTGACGATCAGGCTACGGATTCGCGTACTTACTTCTATGAGGCAATTGAGGATGATCTGTTTACCCGCAGCTTACAGATCATTACTGATCCGTTTACCAATGCCATTAAGTCTATATACATAGAGGCTGCCGAAGGCGATGGTGGTACCAGGCGATCTTACAAGCTGTTCTATCAGCCGGTCAAGGTCATCCAGATACAGGAGTTTACGTCATCCAAAGCGGGAGAGGATAAGTCAGTTCGGGTAGAATACCGATTTTTGTACTAGAGGAGTAGCCAATGACCAGAGAGGAGTTTAGTAAAATAGCACAATCACTTCCCCACCAGCCAGGATGTTACAAATATTACGATGCCCAGAATGTTCTGCTCTATGTAGGTAAGGCCAAGGACTTACGTAAGCGGGTAGCCTCTTACTTCAATAAGACTGTATACAACTATAAGACACGCAGACTAGTCACACTAATCCGCAGTATTGACTTTACCATAACCGATACAGAGCACGATGCCTTTCTGCTTGAGAACTCACTGATCAAGCACTATCAGCCCAGGTTCAATATTAACCTTAAGGATGATAAGACGTACCCCTATATCGTCATAAAGAAGGAGCCTTTCCCCAGGATGTTCATTACCCGTAAGCTCATTCGTGATGGGTCGGAGTATCTGGGACCGTTTACTGG
>Ga0196970_1002041_pt1 | contig 11376 bp, 10 predicted proteins | sample S1v_513CmetaG_FD_148672 | JGI IMG/M metagenome (GOLD analysis project Ga0196970, IMG submission 148672) | Soil microbial communities from Anza Borrego desert, Southern California, United States - S1+v_5-13C | ecosystem: Environmental > Terrestrial > Soil > Desert | place: USA: California... | reverse complement strand
CGGCTCGGTCCCGCGTCAGGCCCACGATCGCCCCCCGCGCGTCGGCGTTCCACCAGGGCGCCCCCAGGCCGGTGAAGCCCGGCACCAGATAGACCCCGCCATTGTCCGGAAGGCTCAGCGCCAGGGCCTCGGACTGGCGCGACTCCTCGATCAGGCCCAGCCCGTCGCGCAGCCACTGCACCGTCGAACCCGCCGAGAAGATCGAACCTTCCAGGGCGAACGCCCGGCCCTCGGCCGTCTGGTAGGCGATGGTGGCCAGCAGCTTGTTCTCGGAAGTGCGCGGCTTGTCGCCGACGTTGATGACGAGGAAGGCGCCGGTGCCGTAGGTGACCTTCACGTCGCCGGGATGCAACGCCGCGTGCCCGACCAGGGCCGCCTGCTGGTCGCCGGCCACGCCGGTGATCTCGATGGCCTTGCCGAACAGGGTCTCCGCCGTAGAGCCGAAGTGACCCGCCGACGGGCGGATGTCGGGCAGGACCGCGCGCGTGGCCCCGAACAGCTCGATCAGGCCGTCGTCCCAGTCCTTGTCGTAGAGGTCCAGCAGCGAGGTGCGCGAGGCGTTGGTCACGTCGGTGGCGAAGCTGACCCCGCCGGTCAGCCGGTGGATCAGGAAGGCGTCGATGGTGCCGCCGCACAGTTCGCCGCGCTCGGCCCGGAAGCGGGCGTCGGGCACCGCGTCCAGCAGCCAGGCGATCTTGGTGGCGGAGAAGTAGGGGTCCAGCACCAGGCCCGTGCGCCCCTGGATCGCCTCCTCCAGCCCGCGCGCCCGGATCGCGTCGGTGACCGCGGCGGTGCGCCGGTCCTGCCACACGACGGCCCGGTGCAGCGGCAGTCCGGTGTCGCGCTCCCACAGCACCGTCGTCTCGCGCTGGTTGGTGATGCCGATGGCGGCGATGGCCTCTGGCCCCCCCACGTCGCGGATCGCCTCGCGGCAGGTCTGCAGGGTCGCGCGCCAGATCTCCTCGGCGTCGTGCTCGACCCAGCCAGGCTTCGGATAGTGCTGCTTCAGCTCGATCTGGCGCAGGGCGCGCGGCTTCCAGGCCAGGTCGAAGACGATGGCCCGGGTCGAGGTGGTGCCCTGGTCGATGGCGAGGATCAGCGGGTCCAAGGATAGCTCCTTCGCGGGAGAGGGCAGTTTGGGATAAGAGCGCAGCCATGACCACCGTTCTCGCCACGCCCGAATTCGAAGACATCCTAGACGCCGCCCGGCGCCTCGACGGCCAGGCCGTGCGCACGCCGCTGCTCGAGAACGCCGTGCTGAACGAGCGCATCGGCGGGCGGGTGCTGCTGAAGACCGAGATCCTGCAGGTGTCGGGCAGCTTCAAGTTCCGAGGCGCCTACAACCGCATCAGCCGCTTCTCCGCCGCCGAGAAGGCCGCGGGCGTCGTGGCCTATTCCTCCGGCAATCACGCCCAGGGTGTCGCCGCCGCGGCCGAGCGCATCGGTACGCGGGCCCTGATCGTCATGCCCGCCGACTGTCCGTCGGTGAAGATCGAGGGAGTGAAGAGCTTCGGCGGGGAAGTGCGCCTCTACGACCGCTGGACCGAGAGCCGCGAGGCCCTCGGCGCCGAGATCGCCCGCGAGCGCGGCTCGGTGCTGGTCCCGCCCTTCGACGACTTCCACGTCATGGCCGGCCAGGGCACGACCGGACTGGAGATGGTCGAGCAGGCCAGGGCCATGGGCGCCGGGCTGGACGTGGTCTGCGCGCCCGCCAGCGGCGGCGGCCTCGTCGGCGGCATCGCCCTGGCGATGGAGGCGCTGAGCCCCGAGACCCAGGTCTTCGTTGCCGAGCCGGCGGACTACGACGACCACGCCCGTTCCCTGGCCAGCGGCGAGCGGACGGGCCACGCCCCCAGTCCGCCGCCGTCGATCTGCGACGCCCTGATGGCGCCCATGCCGGGCGAGGTCACGTGGCCGGCCAACAGCCGGCTGCTGGCCGGCGCCGCCGGCGTAACCGACGCCGAGGCGGCGGACGCCATGCGCTTTGCCTTCCGCACCCTGAAGCTGGTGGTCGAGCCCGGCGGCGCTGCGGCCCTCGCCGCCTTGCTCAGCGGCAAGCTCCCGGCCAGGGACCGCACCGTGGCCGTGGTCCTCAGCGGCGGCAACGTCGACCCCGCGCTCTTCGCCCGGGTGCTGGCGAAGGAGATCTGAGGCTCTCCCCCTTCTCTCTGGAGAGAAGGAGGAGAAGACGCCCTACTTCTCCACCTTCGCCTGGAACGGCTGCACCACGCTGTCGCGGAAGCCGTAGCGGGTCGCCTTCACCTCCAGCTTGCCGCCTTCGGGAACGCCGATGGGCGCACGGTACAGCTTCCAGGAGTCCTTTTCGCCGACGCGCCACAGGATGGCCGAACCGGGTGTCAGGCGTTCCATGACGATCTGCCCGTCCACCTCCCGCACGGTCGGCGGAGCGGTGGCTGGCGTCTGGCCGGCGGGACGGAAGCGGTCGCGCAGCTCCTGGGTCGTGGCGGTCGACAGGTCCGGCGTCATGGCGTTGAAGGCGCCCAGCGCCGCCGCCAGGCGCTGGATCTCCGCCAGACGTCCGGGGTCGGCGGCCAGGTTCTTCAGCTGGTGCGGATCGGCCCGCAGGTCGTACAGTTCGATCTCGGCGCGCGGGTGGGTCTGGTTCGGGCCGAGCGACGGCGCGCCGCCCTGGGCGGCGACCGCGTCGTAGAAGGCGCCGCGGCGGGCGAGGTCCAGCAGGCGGGTGTCCACGGACTCGTTGCGGATGAACAGGAAACGGCCGTCGCGCACCGCGCGGCTGCGTTCGAACACCGAACCGACACGGTTCTGGATGGCGAAGACGAAGTCCGCGGCGGGCGCGGGGGTCACCGACAGGCGGTCGCGGCCCTGCATCCAGGCCATGGGCTCCATGCCCACCAGCTTCAGCACCGAGGGCGCCAGGTCCACGCCGCTGAACAGCGCCCGGCTGACGACGCCGTTCTGGCGCCGGTCGGGGTAGCGGACGATCAGTGGAATGCGCACGCCGGAATCGTACAGCGTCCGTTCAGCCCGCGGCCACGGCGGGCCGGTTCGGGCGGTGACGATGACGATGGTGTTGTTCAGCGCGCCCGAGGCCTCGAGCCGCTTCAGGGTCTCGCCGATCTGGGCGTCGATGGCCGCGATGCGCTGGTAGCGCGTCGCCAGCGCGCCGCGCAGGGCCGGCGTGGGGGACAGGTAGGGCGGCAGGGATATCTTCGCCGCGTCGATGGCGACGGGTTTGGGCGCGTCGTCCTTGTCCTCGAACACGCTCTCGAAGAAGCCCTTTCGCTTCTTCGAGGTCGGGGCGCCGGCGTCCTCGGGCAGGGTGGAGATCTCCACCACGCCGAGGAAGGGCTGGGGGATGTCGGTCCGGGGCCAGGTCTCGCCGGCCTCGCGCAGGTTCAGGTCCCAAAGGGCGCTGGTCCCGCCCAGCGGCTCGTGGAACGGTCCCGTGCGGAAGGTGTAGTAGCCCGCCTGCCGCAGCAGTTCCGGGAAGGCCTTCACCTCGGGCTGGGGCGCCACAGGCCAGCCGCGGCCGTTGGTCCAGTCCTGGACCACGCCGAGCGTCTGGGGATGCATGCCGGTCATCAGCGAGGCCCAGGCCGCCCCGTCGGAGCCGCTGGCCGCATAGGCCGAGGCGAAGGTCACGCCGTCTTGCGCCAGGCCGTCGATTACGGGGGTCACGGCCGCGGGGTCGCCATAGGCGCCGAGCTCGGGGCCGAGCGCGTCGACCAGGAACACGAGCACGTTCGGGCGTGTCTCAATCTGGGACCGGGGCAGGACCTGGGCCTCGCGCTCGCGCTGGCACGCAGTGACGCCCAGCGCCAGGGTCACGCCCACAAGCGCCAGAAATGTCTTCGCGATCGAGGAAAGTCGTCCAAACGCCATGTCGCGCGCCTAAGCCTCCAAGCCCCCCGGCCCCGGCCGCCTCACTGCACCGACCTTGCCATTAGAGGACGCGGCCGGGGCTGTCACGGGTCAGGGTGTCGCGAACGCCCGGGACGGGCTAAGCCGGCGGCGTGAGCCAGCCCCCGACCGCGATCCGCATCGACGATCCCGCCGACCCGCGCGTCGCAGCCTACCGCGACATCCGCGAGCGCGACCTGGTCGGCCGCGAGGGACGCTTTGTCGCCGAGGGCGAGGTGGTGCTGCGCATGCTGGCGGCTTCATCGCGCCACCGCGCGGAGTCTGTGCTGATCGACGAAAGGCGGCTGGACAGGCTCGCGCCCCTGCTGGCCGCCTTGGCGGCCGACACGCCGGTCTACGCCGCCGGCCAGGCGGTGATCGACGCCATCGCCGGCTTTCACCTGCACCGGGGGATCCTGGCCATCGGCCGGAGCGCCCCGGACCCGGGCGCCGCGGCCCTGCTGGCCAGCCTGCCCGCACGCGCCCTTGTGCTGGCGCTGTTCGGCCTGTCCAACCACGACAACATGGGCGGCGCCTTCCGCAACGCCGCAGCCTTCGGCGCCGACGCCGTGCTCATCGATTCCGGCTGCTGCGATCCGCTCTACCGGAAGGCCATCCGCGTCTCCGTCGGGCATGCCCTGACCGTGCCGTTCGCCCGGCTGGCGCCCGTCGAGGACCCGCTGGCCCTGCTGGCGGAGGCGCGGCTTGAGCCCCTGGCCCTCACGCCCAGGGGCGCGACGCCGCTCGCCGAGCTGGACCCGCCAACCCGCGCCGCCGTCCTGCTGGGAACCGAGGGCGAAGGCCTGCCCGCCCGCATCATCGCCGGATCCCGGCCGGTCGCCATCCCGATGGCGCCGGGCGTGGACTCGCTGAACGTGGCGGTCACCGCAGGGATCGTCCTGCACCACCTGAGGTTCGGCGGGCGGGGCTAGCAGGAAAACACATTCCGTCCCGACCGGCGGGCGCTGCGCATACGAAAGGAGCCCGGGGTTTCCCCCGGGCTCCCGTTCGTTCGCCGATGACGTCCGGCCTTACGGCTGGATGTCGATCGTGGCGCGACGGTTCAGCGGTTCCTTCACGCCGTCGCCGGTGGCGACCGCGGGCGAGGACTCACCCTTCCAGTCGACCGACATGGCCGACCCGTTCACGCCCAGGCCCACCAGCGCATCGGCGACTGCCTTGGCGCGGCGTTCCGACAGGCGGATGTTGTAGGCGGCCGAGCCGGAGGTGTCGGCGTGACCCGTCACCACCACGCGGGCGGCGTTGCCCTGGGCGATGTACGAGGCCGCTTCCTGCACCACCGTCTGGGCTTCCGGCGTCAGCACGTACTGATCGAACGGGAAGTAGACGATGAATTCGCGCGCCTCGATGGCCGGCGGCGGAGGCGGCGGCGGGGGCGGCGGCGGGGGCGGCGGGGGCGGCGGAGCCGGTTCGGCCGGCGGCGGCGGCGGCGGGGCCGGCGGCGCGCCGAAGGCGTAGCGCAGGCCGATGGTCACCGAGTGGTCGAACTTGTCGCCGTCGAAGTCGCCGAGGTTCAGGCCGCCGACGGTCTCGTAGTCGACCCGGATGTCGTGGTCGGCCCACAGGTAGCGGTAGGTCAGGTCGAGATTGATGCGGTCGGTCGCGGCCCACGAGAAGCCGGCGATCGCCTGGGCGGCCCAGCCGAGATCCTTGTCGTGGATGCTGACGTGCTGGAAGGCCGGGCCAACGCCGCCGTTGCCCATCAGGGTTCCGTCGATGTCCGCCTCGAGGCGGCTGAAGCCGGCGCCGACGCCGATGAACGGATTGAAGCTGCTGTCCGGCATGAAGTCGTACAGGACGTTCGCCATCAGGGTCCAGCTGTCGAAGCTGCCGCCGGGCTTGTCACAGCCGAGGCCGATCTGGCCGCTGTAGCAGAGGCCGCGCGGATCGGCGGCGAAGTTGCGGCCGAAGACCTCGGTGATCTCCTCCTCGCGGTAGCCCAGCTCGACTTCGACGCGCCAGTTGTCGCGGAAGCGGGTGCCGACACGGCCGAAGGCGGCGAAGTTGTCGTCGGTCTCGAAGTCCCACTTGGCGGTCACGCCGCTCGGCTTGTCGAACTCGGACTCCCACAGGTCGGAGGTGTTGCTGTGCCAGCCGAGGTCGACGGCGCCGTACCATTCCTGAGCGGTTGCGCCTGTGGCGGCGGCCGACAGGGCGATGAAGCTGACTGCTCCAAGAAGCGAACGCATAAGTTTGAACTCCCCCATTTTTGGGTGTGTTGGCCTTGATGACCGACGGGTTGTTACGAGCACAACCGTGCTGGACGGTGATGCAGCTACGCAGAGCCACAAACGACCAACTAGGTTGCGAGTTTCCCCGATGGGACTTGATTCGGTCGGCAATTGGGCGCTTGCCTCCGTTAAGTAGCATTTCGGCCACAGTGCGGAGGACGGCCTTTGATCCGATCCCTGTCGATCCTGATAACGCTGCTTCTTTCCGCCAGTTGCAGCCAACCGCTTGAAAAGGCGGAAACTCAGGTTTCTGCGCCCGAGCCCGACAGCCTCGAGGGCCGGGCGCTACGCCAACTGGAGGCCCGGCTCGGCGGCAGGCCCGAACTTTCCGGCCTGACCGAAGGGACGGAAGGGGGAAAGCCGCTGCTCTGCGGCACGGCGGCGCTGCCGGGATCGCCGCCGAAGCCCTTCGCCCTGCGCAACGGCTTCCTGATTCTGCCGGAGGACACGACCGCGGGGACCTTCGCGCAGCTGCAGGCGGCGTGCGCGCGGCCCGTGGCCTAAACCGGCTGTAAACCCGCTCGAGCGCATACGGGGGCATGGATCGCCGCCACCTCCTCGCCGCCGCCCTGTTCGTCCCCGCCGTCGCGACCGCCGGCTCCGCCGACGCCGCCAGCAGCGGACCGAAGGAGCGCAAGAAGGGGGGCGGGCCGAACTTCCTGCAGTTGCCGACCCTGACCGCGTCCGTCGTGCGCCTGGACGGCCGCCGCGGCGTGCTGACGGTCGAGGCGGGCGTCGACGCGCCCGACGCGGCGGGCTTCGAGCGGGCCGAGGCGCTGCGCCCGCGCCTGCGCGACGCCTACAACGCCGCGCTGTTCCGCTTCGCCGCCGCGTTGCGTCCCGGCTTCGCGCCGGACGCCGACCAGCTCGCGCGCGACCTCCAGACCGCCACCGACCGGGTCTACGGCAAGCGGGGGCTGAAGCTCCTGCTGGGCTCCATCGTCGTCAACTGACGGGGCGGCCCTACTGGGCCGACATGCCGCCGTCGACCTTCAGTTCGATGCCCGTGACGAACTTGCTCTCGTCCGAGGCGAGGTAGAGCACCGCATAGGCAACGTCGTCCGGCTCGCCGATCCGCTTCATCGGTATGCCGCGAGCCAGCCGCTCGTGCGCCGCGGCCTCGTCGCCGCCGGCCATGGCCACGAAGGGGTCGAGGATCGGCGTCTTGATGAACACCGGATGCACCGAGTTGCAGCGGATCTCGGCGCCCGACTTGGCGCATTCCAGGGCGATGGTCTTGGACAGGAGCCAGACCGCGGCCTTGGAGGCGTTGTAGGCGCCCATGCCCGGCGCGGCCAGCAGGCCGGCGATGGACGAGATGACCACGATCGAGCCCGGCTGGTTGCGGCGCATGTAGGGCAGCGCATGCTTGGTGCCGAGCATGACCGAATCCTGGTTCACGGCCGTGACCTTGCGCCACTTCTCGATCTCGCAGCTCTCGATGAACTGCAGGTCCCCGCCGATGCCGGCGTTGTGCACGAGCACCGACAACCCGCCCATGTCGGCGTCGGCTCGGGCCAGGACGTCGATCCACTGGTCCTCGTCGGCCACGTCGTGGGCGTAGGCGAAGGCGCAGCCGCGGTAGTCGGCGTTGATGCTGTCGGCCAGGGCCTGGACCCGCGCCCCGTCGATGTCGGTCAGGGCGACCTTGGCCCCCTCGCGCACCAGCATGCGGGCCATGGCCTCGCCCAGCCCGCCCGCGGCGCCGGTGATCAGCGCCTTCTTGCCGGCGACGCGGCCGCCCCCCATGCCGCCCATCATCCGCCGTGCTCCGCCGCGATCTCGTTCATGAACGACGCCATCCTCACGTCCAGCGCCGTCACCCCATCGGCGTCATGGGTCGACAGCAGCACCTCGACCCGGTCGTAGACGTTGAACCACTCCGGGTGGTGGTCCAGCTTCTCGGCCAGCAGGGCCACGCGGCTCATGAAGCCGAACGCCGCGTTGAAGTCGGCGAAGCGGAAGGTCCGCACGATGGCGTCGCGCTGGTCGTGGACACTCCAGCCCGCGAGCTGGTCCAGCGCCGCCTGGGCGCCTATCCTGGTCTTCCGGTCCATGGGGGTCTCCTCGGACCCCGCTTAAGCGGCGGCGCCGGACGGGGCAAGCGGCTCAGGCCGTCTTGGACCGCTGCAGGGCGTGCACGACGCGCAGCAGCCGCCGCCGCGGCACGAAGCCCACCAGCCGCGCCATCAGGGCGTTGCGGCCGCCGGCGATGACCACCGGCCGCCCGGCCGCGAAGCCGCGGAAGCCGATGTCGGCCACCTCCTCGGCCGTCAGCACCTGCGCCCGGGTCATCATGCCCATGCCCTCGGTGAGGGCCGCCCGCCGCTGGAAACCGGTGCGCACGGGCCCCGGGCACAGGGCCGTGGCCTTCGCCCCGGCCCTCCGCAGTTCGTGGTCCAGCGCCTCGGTGAAGGACAGCACATAGGCCTTGGACGCATAGTAGACGGCCATGCCAGGCCCCGGCTGGAAGGCGGCGGTGGAGGCCACGTTCAGCACGCCGCCCTTCGCCTCGACCACGTCCGGCAGGAAACGATGGGTCAAATCGGTCAGCGCCCGGATGTTCAGCTCGATCATGGCCAACTGGTCCTCACGGTCCAGGGCGCCGAAGCCGCCGACAAGGCCATAGCCGGCGTTGTTGACCAGCACCGCGGGCCGGACGCCCAGCGCCCGCACCGCCGTCTCCAGCGCCGCCCCGGCGCCGGGCGCCTGCAGGTCCAGCGCGATCACGTGCGCCGCCTCGGCGCCGGCCTCGCGGCAGCGGACCGCCGTTGCCTCCAGCCCCCCGCGCGACCGCGCGGTCAGCGCCACGTCGTAACCGCCCCGCGCGAACCGCACGGCCAGTTCCTCGCCGATGCCGCCCGAGGCGCCGGTGACGAGGGCGAGGGGGCGGTCGGACGAGGCCATGATGAACTCCATGCGGACCGGCGCACGGAGCGCGACGCCGAGGGGGCAGTCTGCTCTGCGGGGGCGGCGGTCTCAAGGTGGGGGAGCTGGGTGCGGGGCGAAGACCGCCTCGCCGCCGGCGACCGGCGCGGTCGACCCGCCAACTGTTCTACCGTTGGGAGGAGGCATTCTTCTCTTGCAGGCGAGGGTGCTCCGGCGGTCAGGCGTGTCAAGGACGCGTGCTCTTCGCACGCGCCGCGCCGCGGCGACCCCCGAAGAGGGGGTCGTCCTTGAGACGCCTGACCGTCGGAGCCAGCATCCACCAAGAGAAGAATGGCGGGGTCGGTCCGGGACGGACCTCGCGGCACGAGCTGGCGGAACCGCCAACGGGCGAACGGACGTCAGTCTGGCTGCGCCTGAGGCTCGCCCGCCCCGTTGACGCAGCCGCCATGACCGGCCACCTCCCGTCCCATGCCCGTCCAAGCCAAGATCTGCGGCCTCACCACGCCCGAGGCGGTCCGCGCCGCCCTCGATGGCGGCGCCACGCACCTCGGCTTCGTCTTCTTCCCGAGAAGCCCCCGCCACCTCTCGCCCGAAGTCGCCGCGCGCCTGGCCCTGCCGGCGCGGGGTCCGGCGAAGGTCGTCGCCGTCATGGTCGATCCCACCGACGCGGAGATCGACGCCCTGGTCCCCGTCCTGCGGCCGGACCTGATCCAGCTGCACGGCCGCGAGACGCCCCAGCGCACTTCGGAGATCCGCGCCCGCGCCGGCGCCGGGATCATCAAGGCCCTGCCCGTCTCCACCGCCCACGACATCGATGCGGCGTCGGCCTTCGCCGGCGTGGCCGAGCACCTGATGTTCGACGCGCGGCCGCCCAAGGACAGCGACCTGCCCGGCGGCGTCGGCGCCCGGTTCGACTGGACCCTGCTGTCCGGCCGCCGCTTCGACCGCCCCTGGTTCCTGGCCGGCGGCCTCGACCCGTGGAACCTCGGCGAGGCCGTGCGGCTGTCGGGCGCGCCGGCCGTGGACGTTTCCTCTGGCGTGGAACGCGGTCCGGGCGTAAAGGACCCGGCCTTGATTTCGGCCTTCCTGCAGGCCGCCGCGCGAGCCTAGGCCTCCCCCGCCGGACCGGACGTCATCTTGAACCCCGCACCGCTGCCCAACACCTACGCCTGGCCGGACGCCGAGGGCCGCTTCGGCGACTACGGCGGCCGCTACGTGGCCGAGACTCTGATGCCGCTGGTGCTGGAGCTGGAGCAGGCCTACGCCGACGCCAGGGCTGACCCCTCGTTCCAGGAAGAGCTGGACTATTTCCTGCGCGACTACGTCGGCCGTCCGAGCCCGCTCTATTTCGCCGAGCGCCTGACCGACCACTTCGGTGGGGCGAACATCTGGTTCAAGCGCGACGAGCTGAATCACACGGGCGCGCACAAGATCAACAACTGCATGGGCCAGATCCTGCTGGCCCGGCGCATGGGGCGCACGCGCATCATCGCCGAGACCGGCGCGGGACAGCACGGCGTCGCCAGCGCCACCGTCTGCGCCCGCTTCGGCCTGCCCTGCACCGTCTACATGGGCGCCACGGACGTCGAGCGGCAGAAGCCCAACGTCTTCCGCATGAAGCTGCTGGGCGCCGAGGTCGTGCCGGTCACCGCCGGCCGCGCCACGCTCAAGGACGCCATGAACGAGGCGATGCGCGACTGGGTCACCAACGTCGCGGACACCTACTACATCATCGGCACGGCGGCCGGCCCGCACCCCTATCCGGCCATGGTCCGCGACTTCCAATCGGTGATCGGCAAGGAAGCCCGCGCCCAACTGCTGGAGAAGACCGGCCGCCTGCCCGACGCGGTGATCGCGGCCATCGGCGGCGGATCGAACGCCATCGGCCTGTTCCACCCCTTCATCGGCGACGAAGGCGTGCGCCTGATCGGCGTCGAAGCCGCCGGCCGGGGACTCGACGGCCCCGACCACGCCGCCTCCCTGAAGGGCGGCCGCCCGGGCGTGCTGCACGGCAACAAGACCTACCTGCTGCAGGACGACGACGGCCAGATCATCGAGGGCCATTCGATCTCGGCCGGCCTCGACTATCCCGGCATCGGCCCCGAGCACGCCTGGCTTAACGACACCGGCCGCGCCGAGTACGTCGCCGCCACCGACGCCGAGGCGCTGGAGGCGTTCCAGCTGTGCTCCAAGCTCGAGGGCATCATTCCGGCGCTCGAACCCAGCCACGCGCTCGCCCGCGTCGGCGAGGTCGCGCGGGAGGTCGGCAAGGGCGGCAACGTGGTGATGAATCTCTGCGGCCGCGGCGACAAGGACATCTTCGCGGTGGCCGAGCACCTGGGGGTGACGC
>Ga0196970_1002040_pt1 | contig 11377 bp, 13 predicted proteins | sample S1v_513CmetaG_FD_148672 | JGI IMG/M metagenome (GOLD analysis project Ga0196970, IMG submission 148672) | Soil microbial communities from Anza Borrego desert, Southern California, United States - S1+v_5-13C | ecosystem: Environmental > Terrestrial > Soil > Desert | place: USA: California... | reverse complement strand
CGAAGAAAAGTTCATGATGCAGGCGGATCGTTCGCTTGCTAAAGCTGAACAATTCCTAGTAGCTCCTGACGTTAATCAGCAGTACGTGACTTGGAAAGAACAGCCTACAGGTGACGATCTAATATCTCCGATGGTTCGTGCAATCGACGCTGAATTGGCGAAGATTTATCAGGATCGTGCACTTGATCATAGTAATAACAAAGCCGCTGTATTTGGTATCCATAAGGTAGCCTCTGGTCACTTTATGCGTCATACTAAGTTCAAGGATTTGTGCTTGCATTATCGGGCTGGCGATGAAGAAATCATGCGTCAGTTCAAGGCTAATCCTGACAAGTACATTCTAGTAGCAGATAGCACTTCTCTCCGTGAAGGTGAGAACATGCAAATGCTGTCGTACATTTTCGACATGCAGGCTACTTGGACACCGGGAGATTATGAGCAGCTTATTTCTCGTATGTATCGTCCCGATCCAAAGGGACAGTATAACAAGGATTTTGTAACTCATTATTGGGTTACACCTGTTCATAAACAAATCCAACCGACACTTTCTACTGTGAAGCTGGCGCGTATGATATCGAAAGCAATTTCGATGGCCCGCTTTAAGTATGAAGGTGATCCTCGCTGGACGGAAGTTTCTTACTTGTTCGATGGACTTGATCTGTTGACCATGAATTTGGAAACTATCTTCCAGAGCAATCACAACGATCTTGCTCCTTACTTCAATGCATGGAAAAAGTTCGTTGATTGGGAACGGAAAATCAACCAGAACACACGTATCAAAATTGCGCGTGAACTGGAAGAAGAAAATCCGGGTGTCAAACTAGTAGATGCCGGTGGCAATGTTATCGACCGTAATCTCTTTACTAAGATGGTTATGCGCGAAGCTAAGTCAACAAAGATGCTTCCCGGTTCCAAGCGGGTGTTTACGCCTTGGGAACGTGGTGCACTTCCGGCTGACGTTCACGACATGTCTCTTACTATCCTTGGATCGGATGAGATTGATCGTGGCATGTATGTCATGACCGAATATGGTCCGGCAATCGTGCATAGCTTCACTGACACTCAAGTAGTAGTAGAACTGTACGGGCGTAAAAAGGCGAAGATTTATCGTAGCCGTATTGCAATCCCCAACGGTGAAGGTGTTGCCAAGCTGAATGCGATTATTACTAATCCAACAGCATGGCAGAATGAAACGTTCGCAGAAACCATTGCAGCGTTCACGTTGATTGATACTGATGCTTCACTTGCTCCGCGTGGTAGTAAGAGGACTATCTCTGTCAAGCCTTCTCCTACAGTTTCGCCAATCACTCCGGTGGCAGTACCGCCGAAGAAGATTGACGTTACTGCTATTAGAAAGAAGCCGAAGGAAGAGGAAGAAAAACTTCCAATCGAAGAAATCTATACGTACATCATCAACGGTATGCCAGCATTGGCGATCATGGATGCTCCAAGTGGAGTAGAAAACCTCAATTGGGTGCCAGTAGCTCCCTTTGTTGCCATGTCGTTTAATAACTGGACGGTGGCCGAAAACTTCATTGAAAGTCTGTCGCGCAAGTTCGCAATCACGCGATCCAAGCTCGATATGCTGCTTGAAGAAATGGAAGAGTTCAAGGGTGGACGCACTATGCGTCTTACTAAGCGTGTGACTGATCAACAGGCACGTAACTTCTTCATGGCGAACCATCGTAAGCTTTCTTCTTCTAAGGATGGAAGAGAGCGCGTTGATCCTTACTGGGTTGCTATCGACCGAAACGTCTATTTGGCGTTTAGTAAAGAGTCGCACTCGGCAAGGGTATTCACTTGGCTGAATACGATGGCTACTAAGAACTCTTCGAAGATAAAGAAGCCGAAGCAAGTACCGGAAATGCATATCAACATTTTCAATACGCTTGCAGAAGCCGCTCAAGACCTTCGTGCTTTGGGTCAGGCATTCAACATTCCCGAAGCGGATATCCGTCAGGAGCTTCGCGAACTTCGTGAAGATATCGATGCCCTGCGTTCGCGCAGAACTCGTCCGGTTCGGTAAAGTAAAAAGAAGGGGATTTCGATCCCCTTCTCTTACTATTTTGGAGATAGATAATGTCTGAACTCAATGAACTGAAAAACTATGTGCAAGAAATAGCGCAGTCTCCATCGTTTGATGCGATGCGGACCAATAAAGAACTGACTGCCAAGCTTGATACTATGCGATTGCGTATGAGTTCGGCCTACGTTGGCGGTGTTACTAACCCTGTTGCAATCGAAGTAATGAGTAAAACAGGAAATGTTTCCACCAAAGTTATGGCTGACAAAGCTACCATCTTGCAAAAGTGGTTGCAGAAAAACGTAGACAAAGATTTGCGTGTAACCGATGTTGGCATAAACTTCAAAGGCAAGGACTACGTTCGTCTGATCATCACGTATGGTCTTACTAATTCAGACATAGCTGTTCGGCATGTTTTGAAAAAGCTTACGGATGGGTTATTGTCATGACGTCAATAGGAGCATTGAAGACTTACATAGACAAGGCTTCGATTGACTCTGTGATCATCGATGAGCGTGTTAGCAAGTTGATGCATTACTACGGCTGTTCTATTACGCCGTATCATGACGTTTGGTTAGCCGAAGTTAATAACAAATTCCGCTCTAAGCCAATGACTCTAGCAAAAGAGTTGAAAAAGCTTGGATGGCATTCTGTTTTTGCGACTGAAAAACACTTCATACTATCTCGCAATGCGAAACTGGCAGCAGAACGCGCCAAAGCTTTCCAGAAAGCAGCATTTGAAGAAGATACTGCTATCAGAAAATCAATGGTCTATGCCAGTGCAGAAAACATCAGGGTATATGTAGAAATGGCAAACCTCAAACTGACAGCTACTACTTTGGAAGGCCAGCTTGAGGAATTGAACAAGCTTGGCTATACTGTTACTAAAAAGAGCGGCGGCGGTTATTCGATTGTCGCTCAAGAGAAACGTAAGGCCGTCACTCCCGGCGATATTGTTTCAGTACGCGCCCGTTTGGAAGCCTATGTCGGTCAAATGTTTCCCGGCAATGTCTTCACTCACTTCGTAGTAAAAAGTGGGATGAAATCTCTGATCTATTCGATTGGCGTAGGGGACAATATACAGGAAGCTGTAAGTAATTCCTGATCCTTCCAACATCCTTAGTAATACAGAACCCCGCTGGAGAAATCTGGCGGGGTTTTTCGCGTTCAAATCGCTAATTTGGTAGTGAATAACCATTGGATGAAATCATGCCGGTTCCTTTTACTCAATCTCAATTGCAGTCTGTATCTTCGCACGTAACGAAGAAACTTCTTCGTGCCGAAAACATGGACACTTTTACTACAGAGTTGGGTGATTCGTGGATCGATCCGCTTGATCCTCGCATTCTCAATATTTTGGAAACCTTATCAGGCGATCTGGAACTGTACACCTACGTTGCTGGTAAATCTATTACTACAGTATCGTATGAACTGTACGGAACTACTAGCGCATGGTGGATTATTCTGTATGTCAACGGTTACATGCATCCCGACGAGATTTCGGATGGTGCCTTGCTGAAAGTTCCTACTGGCAACGCAATGGCGATTTTGTTGCAGGAAACTGGCAAGAATAATCGAGGGAAAGAAGTAAGAATATGAGAATGGAAGGCGTCAAGGGTCAATGGAACATGGCCCTAAGCATTGGTGGTCGCGATTACCCTGCTAATCCTACTACGGTCAAGGAACTGTTCTGGTTTGAGAGTATCCATCAAAATCTCCCTTCCTTGAGTCTCAAAATTCAAGACACAGACGGCTCTTTTACTACCATTTCGTCCGCGGGGGATGGTGTTCCGATTGAAATCACTTTGGGCGATGGTGATTTTTCCGGCGAAACGACGGCACGTTTTAATATCCAAGGACCGCCGCAAATCACACATGGTGCGGGTTACAACGAAATCAAGATCAACGCTGTTCTTGATGTAATGCCGTATATGCGCAAAGTAGCAACAGGGTTGATGGAAGGATCATCCTCATCTGTACTAGCTCAACTGGCTAGTCAGGTGGGTTTGTCGTTTGAAGGTGATACTACTTCCGATCAAATGGTGTGGTTGCCTAATAATAAAACCATTGCCGGATTTGTTCGCCATGTAGCAAATCACGGGTGGGTAAGTGACGGTAGCTGCATGGTAACGGCAGTAACCGATCAAGGTAAACTGCTTTACAAGAATATTATGGCTCCGCAGTATTCTGGCGAAACGTTTGGATATGGTGGACAACGAACCATTGTAGATTGGGATGCTACTTCAAATGCAATGGTGACAAACCATAACCGTGGTTATGGTTCTACTAGTTTCGGTTTCGATGCAGAAGGTGTTTTGAAAGAGATTGGCAAGATCACTTTCAATATGTTTTCGGGCTTTCTCGGTTTGTCAGAAGCAAACGTCAACTCTTTGGGCGATCTAGGCGGCCGACTGGATAGCTTAGTAAGAACTGCTGGAAACAGCCATGAAAAGTATGCCGAAGCTATGCATCAGAACAAGCGTCTTCGCGCAATGTTCAGCACCGATTTAAATGTGCTAGTAGCCGAGCATACTGATTCACAATTGCTGCAAGGCGTTCACGCTACTCCTATCGATTTTACTACATTGAAACCTAGCCCGACGTTGACTGGACCCTATATCCTGACGTCCAGAACTAAGAGTTTGGTTCGTAGCAAATACATAGAGAGAATGACGTTTACTACGTCCGGTACAAGTTAAGGTATTTTCACCAATGGCAATGAGCGATCCTACTAGGGATTTTGACCGGCCTACTCTCAAGAATCAACAGTTTGAAGGCTACGTTGTAGTAACCGATGACCCTGATCTTCGACAGAGAGTAAGAATACGTATTCCTGTTTTGCATCGCGGCATTCCAGATGACAAGTTGCCATGGGCTAATCAGCAATCCGGTGGGATGGCGAATGCAGGGAGCGGTGTAGGGACAGTAAATGTTCCAGATCGTTATGCCAAAGTTACTATTAACTTTGCCGATGATGATCCACACGATCCTCAATATTCCTTCTCTCCTACTTCTGATGACGTCAACAAAGACAATGAGCTTCTGAAAGAAGATTATCCAAACACTTACGGACAGATCGATTCTTTCGGAAACAGAATTTCTACTAACAAGGCAACTGGCGATATAACCATTGCGCACAAATCCGGTACGACCGTGCATATCGATGGTTCCGGTAACGTGTCGATAGTATCAGCAGGTGATCTTAATCTTGGCGCAAAAGGCAACATCAATATTGCTGCTAGAGGTAGAATGAATCTTTCGGCGCAAGGCGATATTCTTGCGGATGGTGCTAACGTCCTGTTTAACAGCAGTTCTCCGGATAGTCCTACTATTCCCGGTCAGCGCCCAACTCCACAAATTTCTGATCAATCGGGAAAGACTGATCTATGAGCCGTTTCAGTGTGAAGCCGGATTACTATAGTGAAGTTCCCTATAGCGATCTTCCTATTCAGCCGGGAGGTTTGAACCGAACCAAAAAGCTGAATATTTACTACATCGATATCAATTCATCATACCGTCAGGATCAAAAGGGTCTGATAGTATATGATGAAGACGCGATCAAAGTGCAAATCGCAAACATTATGTCAACGCCGTTAGGTTCTGATCATTTTGAACCTACTTACGGCTCCAACGTTCCGTATCGTTTGCAAGACCCCATCAATGAGCGAACATCGTTTCTACTAAGAAACGATACAATCGGTGCTTTGGGCAAATGGATGGCCGGCCGCATTACTGTCAATGCGGCGCTTTCCACTGTTCGACCGATTGCCAACGATCCTGACGCCGAAGGTTACGAAGTCAAGATTTACTATTCGATCATTAAGGCAAACGTCATCGCTGAATTTCATTCATTCGTTTTGAGGTAATACTATGGCGTCAACTATCTCCCGTCTATCTGAAAGGGTTGTAGACGACCTGTTTACTGAATACCCTGATATGTTTGTCGCTGTTAGTAAAGCAGCCTATGTCAATGCTTTGCAGCAGGCGCTGATCAATATCGTTGATACCGATATTGAACTTAGTAGAACACAGCCTGACTATGAATCGGTTATGCTGCGATTGGTGCAGGCGCTATCAGCTTTGCCCGAATGGTATGATTTGATCACGGCATCAACTGGTCATTCGATCATTCGAACTATTGCTACTAGCATTGCGTATAGTCAGTTCTCCATCGAACGCGCATATCAAGAAGCATTTATGTACTCTGCTTCTTCGAATAACTCGATTTATTCTAGTGTTCGAATGCTTGGATTGCGACCGCAGCGCAGGCAGCCATCGCGTGTCAATGCGCAGCTAACTCGTGCAGAAGCTATCGACATTCTTACTATTCCCGCTTATTCGATTTTTACAATCGGGGATATGAAGTTCTTTAACCGTGAAGCCATCATCTTCAATGTCAATGTGTTTACTACTACCAAGCAACTCTTCCAAGGGGTGCTGGTGAATGAAACAATTACTTCTGATGGTGAGCCTTTCCAAAAATACACGGTTGGAACTGGTGAGTTCAATGCTTCTGATATCGATGTTACTGTTACTATCGACAATGTAGTGTGGACTCGTTCTCTTGATGGCCCGCACTTGTTTGGCCGTGAAGAACGCATTTACAATGAATCAACCGCCCAGAACGGTGACATTGAACTGCAATTCGGCAACGGTGAATTTGGTAGAATACCGCAGCTTAGTTCTGCTATCAATGTGCTTTGGGTAAAGACGCTTGGCAAGGATGCTGATGTTTCTACTTCTGGATTGGTAGTGAAGTGGGATCAGGCACCTGTTGGTGTAAGAGTTACAGGCATTACTCTTACTAACATTGAAAGCGGTGGAGAGTATATCCAGCCGGAAGTCTATAAGAAAATTGCGCCAAGCATGTATGCCGCGCAAAATCGAGCAGTAAGACGTTCTGATTTCAAGGCACAGGCGTTGAAATTCCCCGGCGTCTATGATGCTTTGTTTCAAGGGCAAGCAGAATTGGCTCCCGGTCGGCGTTCGATGATGAATGTGATCGGTTATACACTTCTTACTGATGATAACTGGACTCTTGCTAACTTTCAGAATTTTGAAGATAAGTTCACGCAAGATTATGCCATTTATCGTCTGGAGTTTCTTCGTATTTCTTCTATCCCTGTCGTCCAAAACATCAAGGCAACTATCTTCTGTAATCCGGATGCGGACTTGCAGGAAGTGCAAGATATTCTTACTGAAAACTTGCGCAAGTTGTATGAAAAGCGAGTTGGATATCTCGGCAGATCGATGTATCGCACCGATATCTCGGACGTTTTGAATGGTAGAAATGCGAACATTCCGAATGAAAAACTGGAACGTCAAGTAGAATACGTAATTCTCGATGACTCTGTAACCGATATGGTGATCACCAATCGCCGTCAGTGGATACAGTTGGGTTCCATTTCTCTTACTATGCAATACACAACCCGTAGCGGTTATTCTGGTCGCCTTGATTTGGCACCAAACAAAGCCGATACGACCGTCATCGCTTGAAGGTAGATCATGTATAGCAAACGTCCGTCAATGATGAAGCAGCTTGCTTCTAGTTTGTCTGAAAATCCAGTGTGGCGTGATCTTGCTATTACTGTATCAAAAGTCATCGATGAGCTAGTAAATGAACCACGTTGGGCATTATCTCGCATTCGTGAAGCAGAGGTAGTCCAACGTGGGGATTGGCTAGATACACCGGAAGGCATTGGTAAGGTAACTTACTTCCGGCGTAAGCGTAGTAATATCGATGACGTAAATCACACATATGATTTCGAAGACTTTGTAGAAGTACAGTTGGAAGGTAGAGGTTACGTTACCCTTCCTGTTCGTGTGTTGCATGATCGTGAAACTCTAATCGCGCAGTCGCGTAACCTTGGCTTCGATTATTTTTCTAATACATTGCAGGATGATGACTATGCACGAGTAGTAACTTACCTGTCGAAATTCTGGAAAAACAGTGGTGGTGATCACTTCATCGACTTCATGGGTTTTATTAAAAGAACCCGTTTCGATATTGAACAGTTGTGGACTGAATCAATTGGCGATCCCGGCGCTCCTAGTATCGGAACTGAACCGGCAAACGATAGAGATTATTACTTAAACCTGATGACGCGCAGTGAGTATCTGCCGAAAGTATGGGAGAGGATCGATTTCAATCCTCTTCTTACCGAAGATCAGGAAATGTATGGGTCATTCTATCCTACTTCTCACGTAGAATTGAGATACGACATTCTAGAGCATCCTAACCTAGACAAGTTGGATATCCTGACTCTGTTCTACATGTTGGCACCAATCCATCTAGTGCTGGAACGATTCAACGAAACAGTAAATGCTCATGTCGATTATAACGCCGCTACCGCGCCAATGCTTTATACTATTCAGCAACGTTCCTTGAAAATAGAGTTGTAAAATGTCTTTCGATCCAGAGAACATCATTTTTACTACAGCGGGACGTAATTATCTGCTGGAACGGCAAGCTGCGGGTCAGAAAGCATTGCTTGGCAGCTTTCGTATCGGACATTCAAATCTGTTTGTGCCGAACGAAAGTAATACCGGCATTTTTGGGATGCAAACCTACATTGGTTTGAATGATGAGATTTTCTGGATCAAATATTCAGAAAGTGAAGTAGTATTTCGCTGCTGCATCGAACATAACAAAGGTGATTTCGATATCGGTAATATCGGCATCTTCTCGGACAGTGGTGTTCTACTATTCATTGCGAAGTTCCCTTACATTCATCGTAAAATGCGGACGAAAGAAACAAGCGAAGCTGCGGGCGGTCGCTGGACGTTCCAAGTTCGTTTGATGATGGATAACATGTTCGAGCTATGGGATTTTAGTAATATCACTCCAAAATATGCAGAAATGCAGGAGTTGATGTTAACCGATGCGCCGAATTATCCGTTCGATAGTTTCTATACCGAATTGCAGTTGAATAACAGTTTCCTTCCTACTAACAGGTCGGGATACCTCTGCATTTCAGGTAACACCAGTCGCCACTGGTTTACTAGCCCGTTTCAGATGAGTGAAGCCAACGTGATAGTCTACGAACGTTACCATTTAGATGGTGGCGAAGAAAATGACAAGCACACTGGCATCTGGTAGTAACACAGGAGAATTTCCATGATCCTCAAGGGTCGTATTCTAAATCAGGGTAAAGGCATAGTAAGTGCGGCTTTGGTTGGCCTAGCTTCTAGCTATGCTGCTGGTTTCAAAGTAGGTGACGTTTCTGGCTTCACGGTTGATCCAACTGAAACTGCTCCGCGTGGCGAAGTCACTTTCGAAGGTAAAACAGAAGACGTTGCCGTTACTCGCGTATCGCTTGATACAGTAAGATTTGTCTGTTCAATCTCGGAATCGCATGGGCCGTTTCGCATTGGTAACATCGTTCTGTATATGCGCGATGAAAATGGCAATGCCGTCCCGTTCGTCATGGTCGCATTTCCATTTGCTGTACTAAAACAGCCTAGTGCTGATCAGGTAACAACGGATGGTTTCACTCTTCCCGGTTCTCGTTTTGCTGTCGCTATTACTATCAAGCACAGTGATGAATTGAATGATGTTGAAGTAGTCGTATTACCGCCGGACTATTCATCGCTTGCTACATTTGCAAACGAAAATGAAGTCCCTCCCGGTGCTGCTCTTACTTTCAAACAGTTTGTCGTAGCGTATGATACCCGCGCACGGACACCTGTTCTTTTTACTGTCGATCATGAAAATGTTCGATGGGGCAATCCTTTTTACCAACAAATCCGTGATCATCGTTTTGGTCAGTTGGATGGTGGCATGGATGGCGAAGGCTACGGCGGTGAACCTGATGAGTTGGTATTCGGTATGTTTTATACTACCGATGAAGCGGATTACACCGAAAATCCAGCGGGAGGTGCTGCATATACTGATAGCACGGTTTTGCAAACACTTGGCGGCTCTACTTATACTAAGACAACCAACACCAATCCTTATGAAGTGATACCCTGATGCCTACTAGCAATGCAGCTAATTCGAAAAAGATTCGCCTTGCTGGATTGCGAGAGAATATCAAGCGGCAAGAAGACGTAGTAAAACGGAAGAATCAGGAAGTTAAGGATATCTCCAAGCGTAATAAGCAAGTGACGAAAGGTAAGGGGCCGCAAGCTGAAATGCAGGCGGCTCAACTTCTTAATATGAAAAAGCAAGATGCCTTTCGTGCCAAACAACGTTTGCTAGCTATGAAAGCTGGATATCAAAAAGAGCGTGGGAAATAGTAAATGACTGATGTTAAAGGAACCTACGCTGCGGTATGGCCTGATTATCCATCACAAGCTCGTTTGGAATCTTACTTTAAGAAACATGTAAATGGTTTGGTTGATGACTTCCACATAACTACTACTTACTCACGGGTAATATTACCAAATCTGAAAAACAGAACGGTAGTGATCACTGTTCGTCCAGCTACCTTCCGTTATGAAATGTTTGGCCCGAACAATGAGTATCTAGTTCTTGCTATGTCGCATCCTACTCTTACTGCTTTGTGGAAGGAAGCAATGCAGTTAGGAGCAACATGGGATCATCGTGAATATGCGCCCCATGTTACACTTAGTTCTACTTTCAAAGGTAAAATTTCTGATCTACCTCCGCTGCCACAATTCAAGCTACGGTTTGATCGATATAAGGTCGAAGAACTAAAAGATTGAGGATGCTAATTACTAGGTATAGGTAGAGGGAATTTCAATGGCAGATTGGTTTAATAAACTTTCGCCCGCCGCAAAGAAGTCTTACTTAGCAAAGCACCCCAACTCTATTTATGGTAAAAAGGCTGGAAGGCGTAAGCCTACAGCAACTACCAAAAAAGAGATTGTCAAAAAAGTTGCAGGCGCACGTTCTCGATATGCTGGTAAAACAGCGAAGACTGCGGCTCATGCTACCGCATGGCAACTAGCAGAAAAGATCAAGCATCTTAAATTGGACATTGAAGATGCACAAAAACAGCTTCGCAACGCTGTCTCTAATCTGCGCAATAGCAAGAGCGCCACTGATCGATCTAACAAGCTTCAAAGGAAAGAGAAAGCAGGAGAAAAGCTTTTCAAACTCCAGAAGCAGTTAGCACGACTTACCAAAAAGAAATAGTAATTTATTTGCATGACCCTGTTGACTTCCTACCAAGGTGGGTGTAGAAAGTAGGTATCGGAGGCCGGTACTAAAGGGGTTCCTAAAGTAAGTCCCGCCGAGGGTTACGTAACTGACATGCTAATTAAAAGGCGTAAGGTTAGTTACGTAACTTACACTTAAACCTAAAACTAAAGGGAATGAACAATGTTCAACGAAGCAGAAGTAATGGAAGAACTGGCAGCTAAGAAGCCGGTTAAGGTTACGGTTAAGAA
>Ga0196970_1002039_pt1 | contig 11380 bp, 10 predicted proteins | sample S1v_513CmetaG_FD_148672 | JGI IMG/M metagenome (GOLD analysis project Ga0196970, IMG submission 148672) | Soil microbial communities from Anza Borrego desert, Southern California, United States - S1+v_5-13C | ecosystem: Environmental > Terrestrial > Soil > Desert | place: USA: California... | reverse complement strand
TTCCGCCGCGGGATGGCGCCCGACCTCTTCTTCTTCGTGGACTGGGCGCTGGTGATGCCGCTGACGCTCCTCTTTACCACGGGCGTCGCCTACGCCATCGGCAGCGGCATGCGGCGGGGGTTTGGGCCGTACCTGGTTGTGCTGCTCCTCGTGCTGGCCGTCAGCTTTCCGTTTAACCAGGCGCTTTCGCAGATCTTCATGCTCGGCTTCGGTGCCGGCCCCATGACGACCACCGACTTTTCGCTGACCTCGTACTTCCCCATCACCGGGCTGCCGATCTTCCCCCACGCCTGGCCGCTGGCGGCCAACCGGCTCTTCACGGTGGGCGCCGGGTTGGCAGCGGTCGCCCTTGTCATCTGGTTGATGGCACGGCGCCGGCGGACGGGGTCTACCCGGCTGCCCGCGCTGGTCTGCGCGGCCGGTGCGGCGGCGGTTCTCCTTGCCTTTGGATTCTCCCGCCTGCTCTGGGCGCAGGCGATGGCGCCCATGATCGTCGAGTCGTATGCCGTGAACCAACTGGGCGGCACAGAGCGGCTGGCGGGGCTCCCGGTGCCCACCGTCGGCAGCTACGACCTGTCGATCCGCTTCGCCACCGACATCCAGTCGCTTCATGCAAATGCGGACATCGCGATCACGGCAACCGGTGATGTGGCGCCGTTCAGCCTCAACTGTACCCTGCAGGTGCAGGAAGTGACTGGGCCTGACGGGGCGCCCGTCCCCTTCGCCCGCAGCGGCGATATGCTGCTGATCACCACCGCCGGGCGGACCGGCACGTATCGGGTGGTGTACAGCGGCCAGGTCTGGCAGTGGCGGGAGGACAGCGAGCACCGGCTTGCGCTGGCGGGCCACATCACGCCGGAATCGATCGTGCTCCAGGAAGGCATGGCCTGGTACCCGGTGCCCGGGCGTCACCCCCTGGTCGTATTCCGGCGGGGCATCGAAGAGGTCGGCATCTGGCATGAGCCGGTGCCGTTCCGCCTGTCCGTATCGGGCGCCGAGGGGCTCCACATCGCCAGCAACACGCTGGATGGGCAGCCCGTCAGCCAAGCCTGGCTGATTGGGACGCCCCGGGCGCCCGTGGAGGAAGGGGGCCTGCGCTTTTACGCCGACCCCGCCGCCAGGGAGAGCGTCAACCGCTTTGCCGCTGAGTTCGGCCCCCAGATCGCCTGGTACGAGCAGCTTGTGCCCCTGCAGACCCGGCCCCAGGTCATCGAAGTGCCCGCCTCGCTCTGGGCGCTCCGCATGAAGTGGGAGACGGACGGCTTCCCCGGCGCCATCGTGGTGCCGCCGACCTTTCTTCCCAGGGTGGATGGCATGACGATCAACGCCTACGTGAGTTCCCTTTGGTGGAACAACGACCGGACGGAGGAGGAGGGCCAGGTCCACGACATCCTCAAGTACTTCATGACCGAGCTTTACCAGGTCGGCGTCAAGGGTTGGGACAGGCCCTATATCAGTGTCGGACGGGCTGGCGCCCCCAAGGGAACGGAGACCGAGCAGGGCCAGGCGCTGCTGGAAGCGCTGCGCCAGTTCCACAAGGCGAACGGGCTGGAGGCCACGGGGCGGGTGCTGCGGTCGCTCTACAACTCGCCCACGCCCCTGACCTACCCGCGACTTGCGGAGGCGATGCAGCCATGAAAGCGCTATACGCCTACGCCCGGGCCCAGGCCCACTGGAGTTGGCTGCTGCCGCCCCTCTGGCTCGGTGTGATGCTGATCTATCTCTTTGCCAGCCACACCGACCCGAATGAGCGGCAGGTCGGCGACCTTTACTCGATCTTCGAGTACTTCCTGCCCCTGGCCCTGGCGCTCTACCTCGCTGAGGCACCGGCCTTTGAGCAGGACCAGGGCGCCGCCGAGACTCACTTGGGCTACGCCCAGTGGCCTTCGGTGCGCCTGGCCCTGCTGGCCCTGCCGGGCCTCCTGGTTTGGGCTGCGGGCGTGGCGGCCGCCCTGGCCGTGGTCCACTTCGCCTACCTGCCCGACCAGAGCCGCCCCCTGCTCGACGTCCTCTCCCGGCCCGCCCTCGCCCTGGGCGGTGTGGCCCTGGCCGGCACCGCCCTGGCCCGCACCCAGATCGGGGGTATCACTGCCGCCTTCCTCTGGTGGGCGCTGGACGCCCTCGGCCAGGGGATGGTGGGCAAGCAGTTCTTTCTGTTCCGGGTCAGCATCACTACAGGGCTCTACACGCCCGAGGTCCAGGGGCGCAACATCGCCCTGGTGGGAGCGGCGGGCCTGGGCCTGGCGCTCTGGATGGCGCACAGGCGCCGCTGGTGGGTCAGGTGATGAAAAGGCGAGGCGCGAGAGGCAGAACTGCCTCTCGCGCCTCTTGATATTCCCGTTATGTACCCCTGCTGGGGTCAGCTTCTGCAACCCAACAAATGGCCTGCTCGTGCATGCTCTGACCACTCTTCCCGACGAATGCCTCGCACTCATGGGAGAAGCGATGACGGTCTATCCGACACCTCGGCCCCGGCCAGGTGATACTCGACTTCCAAGACTGCCCCCTCCAGGGCTGCTGCCCGCCGGAAGCGCATGGCTGCGAGTGCGGTGTCACCGTTGCGCAGCGCAATCACGCCGGTATAGAAGTACGCCTGACAAAGCTCCCGCTCCCCGATCACAGGGAGATTACTTACATAGACCTCGGGGCGGTCGGCTGAGACCTCACCCAGATACATCCCCGGGAGGATGCCTGGCCAGCGGGGATTATGCCCTGGCTTCCATACCCCTTTCAGGCGCTTTAAGCCATCCATGACCAGCCACTCGTAGCCGAGCTTAACGCCTGCATACACAAGCAATGCCGGTGACCTGGCGATCTGATTCCACCGTGGGCGGTCCGCCTTTAGACTGGACTGCCACCACGCGACTGCTTCCTTCTGACGCCCCATCAACCAGTGAATCGCGCCAACCAGCTCATACGCGTTGGCGCCACGTGATCTCCCCAGAGACAAGCACTGCTCGAAATCGGACATGGCTTCCGGCCAGCGTCGCATGTTAAGCAGAACCAGCGCGCGGTTGAACAGGTCCTCCCGGTTCCCGGTATTGTTCCAACTGGCCGTATACGCGGCCAGGGCCGCTTCCCATTCTCGGGCCTCGAGCAAGGCCCAGGGGTTCGAACTCACACCGGCCCCTCCTTGCGAACAACGGTCTTTGAGAGGCCATTGCTTATTTCTCCGCGTACGCGACGCTCTTGGTGTTGATGGCCACAAAGCCCTGCTCGCCTTGCTCGGTCTTCACCCCGAGCCAGGCCCACTGGCCTTCATACCGCACCTCCGGCTCCCCGTTCTCCTGCAGGGTCAGAGCCAGCTTTGTCCCCGTAGGCAGGCAGCGGACCACCTTGGCCCCCTCAGCCCCCTGGGTCCGGAGGTTCAGGCACTCGCCCGCAGGGTCCTCCACCTGAAGCGGATACTTGTCCGGGTATGGCAACCGCTGCACCTTGGGCGTGATATAGAACCAGAAATCCGCGTCCCAGCCCTTGCCGTAGTTCGGCAGCGCCAGAAAGTGAAAGCTTGCCGCCGTGGTCCCCCAGATGGCCGATCTGATCCGCAGGTCCTTGGCATCGGCGGGGCGCACTTCCCGCACGGTTTTGCCGCTCCGGTCGAGCACAACACCGGCATACAGGAATCGGTCGGCATTATCGGGCGCGGGAATGAGGGAGTCAAAGGGGCGGAAGGTTTCACCGTCGGCGCCCGGAGCCACGGTCATCTTCCCCGCCGCGGAGACCAGCCGATAGCCGCGGAACGTGTTCATCAGCACGCTGCTGCCATCGGCCAGCCATTGGGTGGCCAGCCCGCCGGCCACACGGAAGCGGGGCTGTTCGGCGCCCCACTCCTGGATGACAGTAGCCTGGCCCAACCGGTTGTCCAGGTTTACCGTGTAAGAGATCAGCTTTCCGTCCGGTGAGAGGCCCGCGGAGGACCCGGCAACCCGCTGTTCGCTGCGCATCCGGCCGTCCCATGAATAGATCTGTACCAGGCTGCCGGTGGGCGTGGCGGGGGCGCCCCGGTCCCCCAGGACCAGTTCCAGCACCAGCTCCCCGGTTGACCGGAGCATCGACAGGCGGGTCGTCGTCACTTGCTGCCCGGCAGGCAGCGTGAGCGGGCCGAGCTCTTTGACCGCCCCCGTGGCCGCAGTCACAAGCGTGACGGACGGACCGCCGTCCCAATCGCTGATCGCAACTGTCTTGCCGTCGGGGCTGAAGAGCGCCAGCAGGTCCGCCCTGCAGCGGCTGCCCAGGGCAAGGGTCGAAAGCAGCTTGGCCTCTGTGTTCAGCATGGCACAGGTGGCCCCGGCCCCGCCGTTCTGCCACTGCAGCGGCCGGGCCAGCAGTACCCCGGGCCCGACGGCCACGTGCAACTGAGAACGATCATAGCGAAAAGCCGCACCGTCACTGCGCCGAATCAGCCACCCGTTCTTCTCATCGGACGCCATGATCCAGCGTTCATCATCCGAAGACGACAGGGCGATCGATGGCATGCCGGTCTCACTCACCGGTGGCAGCCAGGCGTCCAGCTTGCCGGTGGCCACATCCATGAAGTAGAGGCCGGCGTGCGAGACAGGCTGCCCGGCATCCAGTTCCACCCGGCGCAGGCCTTCCGGCAGCGGCGCCGACACAGGCAGCAGGGACTCGATGGACGCGGGTGCTGTCGCAACAGGTGCCGGCGTCGTTGGCGGCGGGGCAGCAGGCTGCTGCTGGGGCACGCCCCCAGCCGGGTCCGGCGTCACAGGTTTCGGCGCCGGCAGTTTGGCACATCCCGTAACCATCAAGAGTAAGCAAATGGCGACCAAGGTGGTTCGCACCAGATATCGACCTCCGCCAACTATGACGCCCACGCCGCTACAAATGTTTCAGTTCAAATGGGAACCTTTTCATACCCTTGTTCGTCTCTTCACGAAATCATTGAAACGGGGGAGATCGACGTGCACGAAACCCATCAAGTAAACGGCCTGCGGGTGCTGCTCCGCCCGGTCACAGTGGACGATGCCGAAGCGACACTCCGAGTGGTGGGCGAAATCGCAGCCGAGGGCTCCATGTTCATCATCGTGCCGGAAGAGCTTCGCACCCTCGAGCAGCAGCGCAAGGTCCTCTCTGAAATCTCACCGTCCGACGCCTTCATCGTCGCGGAGGTGGGCGGCGAGGTCGTCGGCTTCGTCGACATTACCCGGGGCCGCCTGGCCAAAATCCGCCATACGGCGACCCTGGGCATCGGCGTTGCCGCCGCCTACCGGAGCAAAGGGATCGGCTCGCTCCTGCTCGGGGCCGCCGAACGCTGGGCACGGCAGGCCGGCGTCAAACGGATCCACTTTGGGGTCTTTGCCACCAACGAGCGGGCCGTCGCCGCCTATCTCAAATGCGGCTATCAAAAGGAAGGCTGTCTGCGGGGCCAGATTCGTGAAGGCGACCGCTACCTGGACGAGTACTGGATGGGGAAGTGGCTGGAGAACGACACCCGGGAGAGAGAGGACTGACCTGTATGAGCTCCGTCATCGAAGTACGCAACCTGCGCAAGACGTTCACCGTGCAGCGGAAGCCCGAAGGCGGCTGGGCCCGGTTCGTCGCCACCTTCAAGCCCCAAACCTCTGAGCTCGAAGCGGTCAAGTCGCTCAACCTGACCGTCGCCCGGGGCGAGGCGCTTGCCTTCATCGGGCCCAACGGCGCCGGCAAATCGACCACCATCAAAATGCTGACGGGCATCCTGCATCCGACGGCGGGCGATGCCTCGGTGCTGGGCTTCTCACCCTGGAAGCAGCGGCAGCAGCTGGCCTTTCGCATCGGCTCGGTCTTCGGGCAGAAGAGCCAGCTCTGGCTCCACCTGCCTCCCGTCGACACGTTCAACCTGCTGGCCCGCATCTACGAACTGGATTGGAGCGCCTACCTGAAGCGGCGGGCAGAACTGGTCGACCTCTTCGAACTGCAGGATCTGATTCACACGCCGGCCCGCAAGCTCTCGCTCGGCCAGCGCATGCGCTGCGAAATCGCCGCGAGCCTGCTGCACCGCCCGGAGATCATCTTCCTTGACGAGCCGACCATCGGCCTGGACCCGGTCGCCAAGGCGGCAATTCGCGACCTCATCCGGCGGGCCAACAAGGAAGAGGGGGTCACCGTCTTCCTCACCTCTCACGACGCCGGCGACATCGAGCAGCTTTGCAAGCGGGTCGTCATCGTCAACCATGGCGAGATTGTGCTGGACGATACGGTTAACGCCCTGCGCCGGGACTTCATGAAAAACCGGGAGATCGACCTGAAGCTGGCATCCCCCTTCGATGACCGGCTCCAGCTGCCTGGCGTCCACGTGATCAAGGCAAAGGGCTACGGCGTCAAAATCGGCGTCGATACGGCCCTAACCCCCATCGATGCAGTGGTGGGCGAAATCCTGCGGACCTATCAGGTGCAGGATATCACCATTCAGAACCCGCCCATGGAAGAGATCATCGCCGCCATCTACCGGGGGAGGAGTGAGCCGGCATGAAGAAGCGGCTGCTCAAATACCTGGAGATGGCTCGGATCAACATCCGCTCCCGCTGGGCCTACATCTGGGATCAGCTCCTGGCCAACTGGTTTCTCATCGTCATCCTCTTCGTCTTTGTGCAGCTCTGGAAAGTGACGTACGGGGCGGGCGGCAGCGGCGAAATCGATGGCTACACGCTGCCGGAGATGATCTGGTATCTGGTCGCCACGGAGGTGCTGGTCTTCTCGACGCCCCGCATTCACTGGGTGATCGAGCAGGAAGTGAAGGCGGGCGACCTGGCGATCCGTCTGAACAAGCCGTACAGCTACCTGCTCTATCATTACAGCTCGTTTTTGGGCGACAGCCTGATCCGGCTGACCACAGCGGCGCTCGTTGGCGGCCTGACTGGCTACCTGCTGATTGGCGGGTTTGACTTCACGTGGCAGGGGATTCCCGCCCTGTTAGCCGTCTTCCTCACGACGATGACGCTGAACTTCTGTATGTACGCCGCCATCGGGCTGGCCGCCTTCTGGCTGGAAGATGTGCTGGGGCTCTATTTTCTGTTCGATCGGCTCAAGATGCTGCTCGGCGGCATGCTCCTGCCGATCGAGGTCTACCCGGACGCCGTCCGGCGGATTGTGGAAGTGCTGCCGTTCCGGCACATGATGGCCGGGCCGGCCCGGCTCTTCGTCAAGTTCTCCTGGGCCGATGCCGGCGCCCTGCTCCAGTCGCAGGTCCTCTGGCTGATGGTTTTCGGGCTGATCTGCTGGGGGATTTACCGCCTCGGCGTGCGAAGGGTGGATGTAAACGGTGGGTAGATACGTACGCCTCTATGGTGAGTATGTGAAGGCGAACATCGCTGGCGCCTTGGAGTACCGGGCCTCCTTCGTTTCGCAGGTGCTGGGGATGGTGATCAACAACGGACTCTGGGTCACGTTTTGGGTGCTCTACTTTACCAAGTTCCCTGTGCTGGGGGGCTGGCAGGTGGAAGATGTGCTGGTGCTCTGGTGCTCGGTGGGCCTCAGCTATGGCCTGGTGAGCGCCTTCTTTGCCAACGTGGTCCGGATTCCCGCCCTGGTGGTGCAGGGGCAGCTGGACTATTACCTGGCGCTGCCGAAGGATGTGCTCTTTCATCTGCTGATCAGCCAGTTCCGGCCCGTCAACGTGGGCGATGTGCTCTTTGGGCCGATTCTGTTGGTCTGCATGGTGAAGCTGACCTGGGCGAAGGTGCTCGTCTATCTGACCGTCTCGCTGCTGGCGGCCTGCGTCTGGCTGGGGTGCTGGTTGCTGGCCGGGTCGCTGGTCTTCTTCCTGGGCAACTCCGAAGGCATCTCCAGCCAGATCATGAATACGATTATCCATCTGGCGACCTATCCGACACCGATTTTCGACAACGTGGTGAAAGTGCTGCTTTTCACGGTGCTGCCCGCCGGGTTTTTGACCACCCTGCCGGTGGAGTTGGTGCGGGAGTTTGACTTGATCCGGTTCCTGGCGCTGGCCGGTGGGGCCGTGGTCTTCCTTGGCGGGGGGATTTTGCTCTTCCGGGCGGGGCTCAAGCGGTATGAGTCTGGCAACCTGATGATCATGCGGAGTTGAGGGAAAAGGAAGAACCAGCCCGGAAACGGGCTGGTTTTTTATGCATACAGCGAATATGCAGAAAGGCGGCAGGCGGCGTCTGGTGCGGCGCGCGACTGAGTGCGTGATATACAGATTGACCCCCAGAGAGGCAAAACAACAAAATTCGAGCAAGAATATGACAAGAAGCAACAAAACAGAGAGATTCGGCGCGTGTTGGAACAGATCGGCACCAGCGGTGAGAAGGCGGGAGCGAACGAAGGAGTTTGATGACGTCTGGAAGCCCTCCAGGGACGCGGGTTCCAGACGGGCAGTTATGACGCGCCGAACGAAAGAACCGGGTGCAGCGACATCGGTCGACCGGCGCCGGACTCGGGTGGATATTTATGCAACGAGACGTGCAAGAACATCCAAGAACGGGATAGAAAACCAAAGAACACGTAAAAACATCCAAGAACACGATGCGACAAGATAGAACAAGATAGAACACGATAGAAAACGATGCGACCGAATCATTCGCGACGCAATCCGGATGATTACGGGGTTTTCTCCTGCGCACCCGCGCCCCCATACCCGTTGACCAGCAAATCGAGCCGTCCCTTTGCGGGGTCGAACATCAGGCCATGTACCGGCACATCGACCGGGATCAGCGGGCTGCTTCGAATGATCTCCACCACCCGGTGGACGTTGCCGCAAGGGTCCTTGAACGCCCCGATCCACTCGGTCAGGCTGCCGTGGACGTTGGTGATCACCTGGGGGTCGACGCCCCGGGCCAGCATCCGCCGCTCCAGCTCCTCGCCGTCGATCTGCGACATGCCGCAGTCCAGGTGGCCGATGACGTAGATCTCCTCGCAGCCCAGGGCGTAGACGGCCACGACCAGGCTGCGCATCACGGCGCCGAACGGGTCGACGATGGTATTGCCGGCGTTCTTGATTACCTTGGCGTCGCCCCGGCGCAGGCCCATGGCGGGCTCGAGGAACTCGACCAGGCGGGTGTCCATGCAGGTGAACAGGGCGATCTTCTTTTCCGGGGACTTGGTGACGGTGCGCGCCTGCTCCTCCACAAAGCGGGCGTTATGCGCAAGGATCTCGTTCAGCAGGTCCATTTCCCACCACGCTCACTCTCTGTCAGTCTTTCGGCGCCTCGCCGCCCAGGCTCCATACGCTGATGGTGCCCTGGCGGCAGTCCAGCATTCCTTTTCCGACGATGTCGCCGGCGCCCCACCCCAGGTCGTTGGCGGTCCGGTGCAGGTACATCCCGAAATCGACCCGCCCGCTGTTGATGTTCAGCGTCTGGAGTTGCATGCGTTCTTTCTGGGCGATGCGGGTTTTGAAGTAGGCTTCCAGTTCGCTGACGTTGTAGATGGCTTCGGTTTTGCGTTCTGCCGCCGGCCCGACCGGGGCGGAGTACCAGACGAAGCCTTTGCCGAAATGGCGCAGCACCCGGTCCATGTCTCCTTTGTTCAGGGCGTCCATGAAGCCGGTGATGATGGCCGTCACCTTCTCCGGGCTGCAGCCCTCCTGGAAGGTGACGCCCTCGCCTGTTTTGATGATCGGCGCCTGCGTTTTTGACGTACTGCACCCCGCCAGGATGACTGCCATGGCGATGGTTGCCCAGCATTTCTGCATCTGTGTTCCCTCCTTGGGTTCATGGCTCCGTCCATCGATGCATGAAAATGAGGGTCTCGCCTTGCACGCCCCAGGGGCGGGCGGAAACGACTACTTTTGGCGCCCTGCGGGCGCCGGCCACCAAGAAAAGTCGCTCCGAGCGTGCGACTCCGTCCACGTATGCACGGGGAGCGGGCAAAAATCGTGCGCCGGTGGACGGAGAGCCACGAACCTGCCCGATTTCCGGGCCCGCAGGGCCCCCCTGGCCACGCTCCGTCCACCCATGCAAGAAAATGAGGGCCTCGCCTTGCACGACTGGACGGAGGAGGGCCCTGCGGGCCAGGGGAGCGGGCGAAAACAACTGGTTTTGGCGCCCTGCGGGGCGCCGGCCACTAAGAGCCTCCCACCAGCAGGGATTGCGGCGATTTCCACGAATTACCAATCCAACGTTATGGACGGAGGTTGCTGCCTGTGGACAGTCGAGTAATCCAGGTGCCGCTAGCACTGCTCCAGGACCAAAGCCACACGCCCCACGTCAAGCTCGTCTGGATGGCCCGGCGTCTCGAGCCCGAGGCCAGCCCTGCCAGGGTAGAGGCCCTCACCGGGCTCTCTCGCCACACAGTGCTGAGCGGACTCGCTGAACTGCCTGGGATCAGACCCCCGCGCGGCGGCCCAAAGGCCCAGATCCCAGCGGGGCTGTTGGCCGAGCGAGGTGTCGGCGCCAGGGCCAAGGTGCTCTACGGACTCCTGCAGAGCGTCCCAACATTCTGCGGACAGCGGGGGCGCTTCACGTACCCAGGCCTGAGCACCCTGACCAAGCTGGGCCCAAACACGCTCAAGCGGGCGGTGACCGAGCTCAGGGAGTGCAACTGGGTTCGTACTGATCAGAAGAGCCGATTGCAGCCAATCTTCTTCAGGTTGGGCACTCCCGTCAATAGGCAGCGCGAGCGAGAAGCCCTGCTGGCGGAACGGCGGCTTAAGCGGGCCGAGCACCGTGGCGAGGCGCTCATGCACGAGTACCTCTCTTTGCTGATCGACTCGACTGATTTTGTCGATACCACCAGGCACAACTTCCTGGTCAGTCCGCTTACCCAGGAGCGGCTGGAGTTGGACCGCTTCTACCGCACGGCCAGGGTCGCCTTCGAGTATCAAGGCGAGCAGCACACTCGCGCGTCGGCTCGCTTCACACAAAAAGAGGTGGACGAGCTGCGGCTGAGAGACACACTGAAGGCCGGGTTATGTCTTCGTGCCGGTGTCCACCTGGTTCTTGTTGAAGAACAGGACCTTTCCTTGCAGGCGATGGAGCGGAAGATTGGCACGTGCATGCCGCGCCGCTCGCTGGATGGCCAGGACCGGTTAATCGAGATGCTTGAAGTCGAAAGTCTCATCTACGTGGCGAAGGCGAAAGCCGCCAGAGCGGCGGAAGGTTGATACCCCAGGCGTACGCATGGGGCTCCGTCCAAGTATGCATAGGTGTCGCCCCAAAAGTCATGCGCCAGTGGACGGAGAGACCCATACCTGCCCAATTTCTTGGCGTTCCCGGCCTCTCCATCCACGCTCCGTCCATCCATGCACGAAAATGAGGGCCTTGCCTTGCACGACCGGACGGAGGAGAGCCCACGACCCCCGGGAGTAGGCGCAAACGACTACTTTTGGCACCCTGCGGGCGCCGGCCACCAAGAAAAGTCGCTCTAAGCGTGCGACTCCGTCCACGTATGCACGGGGAGCGGGCAAAAATCGTGCGCCGGT
>Ga0196970_1002037_pt1 | contig 11393 bp, 9 predicted proteins | sample S1v_513CmetaG_FD_148672 | JGI IMG/M metagenome (GOLD analysis project Ga0196970, IMG submission 148672) | Soil microbial communities from Anza Borrego desert, Southern California, United States - S1+v_5-13C | ecosystem: Environmental > Terrestrial > Soil > Desert | place: USA: California... | reverse complement strand
CGAGCGCCTCCTCCCAGGTCACGGCGTCGATGAAGGCTTCGAGTACGGCCTCGCCTTTACGCGGCATGAGGTTCTCTGTGCAGGGTAGCGATTGCGTCTTCATAGATGTCCATCAGCATTTCATAGTTGCGTTCGGGGGTGTATTCCGCTTCGTATTCGGCGCGTGCGGCCTGGCCCATGCGGACCATCTGCTCGGGATGCGCTTCTGCCCACGCAATACGGGCAGCCAGGTCGGCGGGGTCGCCCGGTTCGAACAGCAGCCCGGTCACGCCGTCGCGCACGAGGTCGGCGAGCGAACCGAGGCGGCTGGCGATCACCGGCAGGCCGCAGGAAAAGGCTTCGACGATGGTGCGCGGCGAATTCTCGTAACAGATGCTCGGCAGGACCATGTACTGCGCCCGGCCCATGCGCGCCATGATCTCGGCGAGCGGGCGGTAGCCGAGGAAGCGCTCGCCGAAGGTCTCGCGCGCCAGCGGCTCCATCGGGCCGCCGCCGATCACTTCGACGTTCGCGGCGCCACCCGCGCGCGCGGCCGCCACCAGCACATCCAGCCCCTTTTCCGACGACAGCCGGCCGACGTAGAGGCCGCCGCGTCGCCCGGTCCAGGTCGGCTCGGCGTCGGACGCGACGAAGTTCGGCTTGATGCGCATGCGATCGGCGGGCAGGCCGCCTTCGATGTACTTGTTGCGCGCAAAGCGGTTGAGCGCGATGTAGCGCGTGACGCGCTGGCGGTACGTGCCCAGCATGCGGTGTGTTGCCAGCATGGTGGTGACGACCGCTGACTGCATGGCGGAGTCCCGATAGCACTTGCGCGTGACCGAACGCCAGGGGAGCTTGCCGATGCAGTCTTCGCAGATCTTGCCGTCGCGCAGAAAAATGGCCTGCGGGCACAGCAGGCGGAAGTTGTGCAGCGTCTGCACCACCGGCACATGCAGGGCGTCGGCCGCCCAGTAGAGCGAGGGCGAAATCAGCGGGAAGGTGTTGTGGACATGGATCACGTCGGGGTGGAAGCGCTCGCACAAGGCTTCCACCTCGCTCGCCGATTCCTGCGACCAGATGGCGGAAACAGCGGCCTTGGTGCGCGACATGCGGTTGAGCGCATCGTTATGCTGGCGATAAACCCTGACCTCGTGGCCATAGCGGCGCAGGAGTTCGACTTCCGCTTCGACCACGGCATCTTCTCCGCCGCGGTGCTGGTAGGCATTGTGGACAACCAGGATTTTCATGACGATTCCCATCTTCTTGCGGCCGGGCCGGGCGTCCCGGCATCGCGTTCGCCCGGCGCCCTGCGATGACGTGGGGAACCGGACGTTGCATCAGGAATTGTGAATGCTGGGCGCGGCGCCATTCCGTCCTAGATCAAACCTCGGGAAGGTCGGTGGTGCAGTTTTGTAACAATTGTTATCGCCCCGCGCCGCCTGTGCCTACATTTCCTCGGCGGTGGCTGCCGCGGTCGTCTTGGCGGGCGTGCCGGCGTGCCTGCGGCGCCACGCGATGAAGCCGTCGAGGCGGCCGCGCAGCGTCGCATAGCCCAGTGCGAGTTCGTCGCCGAAGGAGCCCTTGAGCAGTGGACGCAGCATCGGCGCGGCGAATCCGCGCAGAATGACCCAGCCCGGCAGGCGGTGCTTGGCGTAGAGTGCGCCCGTGCCGCGCGCCCGGTGGCGGACGGCCGCGCGGGTGGCCGGATCGGCACGCGGTTTGTCGGGGTTCACCGCATGATGGACTTCGCCCAGCGGTTCATACGTAATGCGCGCGCCGGATCGCAAGGCGCGCAATGCGAGATCGGTTTCCTCGCCGGCGCCGAACCACTGGCCGACGCCGAGCCGGCCGTCGAAGCCGCCGATCTGCCTGAACAGGTCGCGGTGGCAAAACAGCGTGATCGAGCTGACCGGAATGTCGCGGAAGGCGCGCGAGCGTTCCCAGGAAAGGTCGGCCGGCGCGGCCGGCTGCTCATCCTGCTCGACCCAGCGCACGATGACGCCGCTGGGCTTGTCCGTGCGGGAAAAGCGCGCAACGACCCGTTCCAGCAGGCGCGGCGCATACCAGCAATCGTCGTCCGGAAAGCCGATCCATTTTCCGCGCGCCGCCTCGATGCCGGCATTGCGTGCATTGGCGAGGTTGGGCGGGCTGTGCTTCAGGTGGCGGACGGTGATGCCGAGGTAGCGTGCCCGGTCCAGGTGCGGCAGCAGCCGGTCGTCACTGTTCTGGTCCACCACCACCACTTCGAAGCGGGCAAAGGTTTGCGCCGCCAGCGAATCGAACAATCGTCCGAGTTCGTCGGTGCGGCCGACGGTGGCCAGGATGAGCGAGACGTCGGGTTTCCTCATGCATGTCCTTTCGCATGGGTCACGCGGCGGCGGCGCCTTTCGCATGGGTCACGCGGCGGCGGCGTACGAAGTAGCGGGCGTAATGGCCAAGGCGCTCGATCGGGTTGCTGCCGGCATAGGAGAGCCTGACCCGGAAGTCTTCGGCCATTGCCGCCAGGCGCGTGCGGGAGGAGCTCGACAGGCTGCCCTCGTGTTCCCGGAAGGCGGTCAGCGGTTCGTCGAGCTGGACCGGCTCGCCCATCTTCGCCAGCTTGAGCCAGAGGTCGTAATCCATCGCGTACTTGAGCCCGGTGTCGAAACCGCCCGCTTTCAGCATCAGCTCGCGTCGGACGAAGGTCGCCGGGTGCGGGATGTAATTCCCGCGCAGCAGGCTGGCGTAGCTGAAACGGGGCGCCACGTAATTGTCCGGGTGCAGCTTGCCGTCGATCAGCGTCATGGTGCGGCCGAACAGCCAGCCGCGTCCGCTGGTCTCGAGATGGCGCGCGATGCGCGACAGCACATCGGGGTACAGGTAGTAATCGTCGGAATGCAGGTAGGCGATGATGTCGCCGCTGGCGGCGCGCAAGCCCTCGTTCATCGCGCGGCTGACGCCGCCGCGCACGTTCTCCAGCAGCTTGTACGGACGCGGTAGTGCGCGGATCTGTTCCAGCGTGCCGTCGGTCGAGCCGCCGTCGACGAAGATGTATTCGATGCCCGGATGGTCCTGGGCAAGGACGGACGCGACCGATTCCGGCAGGTAGGCCGCGCTGTTCCAGGTGCAGGTGATGACGGAAATCGTAAGTGCCATGTTGATGCCTGTTTGGATTCCTAAAGGGTGCTGCCCGGAGGCGAGCGGTAAATCTCGAGAAGCTGCTGTGCCGCGCGGCTGGCGCAGCCCAGCCCCTCGGGGGCGAAGCCGAAGCGGGTCTGCGGGTCGAAACCGATGAGGTCGGCGACCAGCGATTCCATGTCGTCGTGCAGGCGCAACTGGCCCGGCGCGGCGGCGTAGACGTCGAGTTCGGGGGTGCCGCCGCGCTTCAGTGCAAACGTCGGCTTGCCGAGGAACAGGCCTTCGAGCACGGTGGTGGCGCAGGGCTCTTCCCAGACGGAAGGCACGACGATGGCGCCGGCCACCGATGCCAGCTTCAATGTCTTGTCGGGATCGCACCAGCCGAGGAATTCGATCCGGTCGCAGGCGAACTGCTCGCGCATCCCTTTTTCATCCGGCCCGTCGCCGGCGATGGTGACGTGCATGTCCGGCGGCAGGCGCGGCGCAAGCGCCTTCAGGAACTGGGCCACGCCCTTGGCCGGATAGAGCTTGGCGGCGATGAAGACATGGAAGCCCTTGCGCGCCGGCAGCAGCGCGGCGGCATGGCGTACCTTTTCGAGCGCCGAACGGTCGACGAAATTGTGCACGGTCTTGCCCCACGGGCCGGGCCCGGCGCAGCGGGCGAAGTTGCGGGCCAGCAGGTCGGAGACGAAGACCGTCTTGTGCGCACGGAAGCTTTCGGCGACTTCACGGCGGAAGCGCACCACGGCCCATGTCGACACCGCGCGCTGGAGCGCATTGGGCGAGGCGTTGATGCACTTTGCGCATTCCGCCGGATCCACCGAGGTGCAGACTTCCCCGTCGCGGAAGCGCGTGTGACGGAAGCAGTCGCCGCCCTGGTCGTGGCGCGTCTGCACGAAATTGATGTCGCGCGGCAGGTAGCGTGCGACATTCGGGATATGCCCGTGGTAATGAATCACGTCGTAGTTCGGCGCGTGCCGCATGATGATGCGGGCGAAATGTTTGGCGATGGAAGGCCGCTTCGGCGGCATGAACATGCCGAAGCTGATTTCCTTCCAGCCCGCGTGGTGCCCGTTCAGCTCGCCGATGAAGCGCCCGCCGAATTTCCCTTCCTCGCCGCAGACCTCGATCGGATGCTCGTCGCAGCCGAGCAGATCCACCTGATGGCCGGCGCGCACCAGCGCACGCGCGAGGTTGAGCGCGTGCTTGGCGAGCCCGCCCATGTTCGGGTAGGGAATGTCTTCGCTGACGATGAGGATGCGCATCGCAGGACTCCTCATGAGCGCAGGCGTCGCGCCATCGCCATCATCGCCGCCCGTTCGTCGCCGCCGATGATGAAGAACAGGCCCGCGAGCCCGAGCGTCAGCACCGCTGCGGAGACCACGGCCACGGTACCGAACAGGCTGTCCGGCACCAGCCATTTCACCGGCAACAGGACGCAGATCACCAGGAAGCCGACCGCGAGGCTGCGTCCGAACCCGGAGCGCAGGGTTTCGCCGAAGGCGACCGGCACGGTGCGGCCGTGGACGAACACGAGGAAGATGCTGCCCAGCACCAGCGAGGAAGTCAGGTGGCCGGCGGCGGCGCCGACGATGCCGCCGAAGGTGGTGCCGAGGTAGACCATCAACACCCCGCACAGTCCGCTGGCCAGCGCGAAGCGGCCGGTGACGCGCGGGTGGCCGAGCGCATCGTTGACCAGCGACGGGATGTTGGTCAGCGAATCGCACAGCAGCGCCAGCGTCATCAGCACCAGGACCGGATAGCCCTGCTGCACGAATTCATCGCCCACCCAGCGGCGCAGGAATTCGTCGCCGGCAAGCACGATGATGCCCAGCGCAGCGAGGTTGATGTAGGTGACGTAGCGCATCACGCCGAGGTAGACCGGATGCAGTTCCGCGATCCGGCCGGCGCCGGCCAGCGCCGAGGCACGCGGATAGATGACGCTGGAGAGGCGGTAGGTCAGGCCCAGGATGCGTCCCGCGAGCGTCACCGGGACGGTGTAGAAGGTCAGGGCGACGGGGCCGGCGATGGCGCCGACGATCAGCTTGTCAGCGTGCTGGTGCAGGGTGGAGGCGATCTTGCTCAGGTAGGCATAGGCGCTGAACGAGGTCAGCGCGGCACGCACGTCCTTGCGCGGGCGGCAGGGTGCCATGTCCAGCTTGAAGCTGCGGATCATCCAGCACAGGTAGAGCACGTTGGCGGCGGAGACGCACAGGCGGGCGACGATCACGCCGACCACCCCGGTGCCGGCCATCGCGGCGGCCACGGAGGCGAGGTTGACCACCACGCCGAAGAAGGCTTCGCTTTGCGCCGAGCGGTCGTAGCGCTGCAGGGCCTGCGGCACCACCAGCAGGTAGCTCTGGGCCTGGGTCAGGGCGAAGCCGAGCGCGCCGAGCTGGAAGGCGAACACCGTTTCTTCGCGCAAGGCCTCGGAGACTTCGAAAAAGCGGCCGACCAGCATCTCGGCGAAGAAAAAGATGGCCGTCGCGCCGAGCAGGCCGAGCGCGCCGTAGAACATGGCGCCGAACCAGAAGGTTTCCGCGAAGCGCCGGCGGTCGCCCGACGCATGGTGCTCGGCAAGATACTTGATGGCGCCTGAACTGAGGTTGATGTCGAGCACGCCGAAATAGCCGATGACCGAGGTCACCATCGTGACGATGCCGAAACCCTCCACGCCGAGCGCCCCGATCAGCAGCGGCACCGTCGCCAGCGCGACGATCATGGGAACAGCGGAACCGCTCAGGTTCCAGAGCGAGTTACGCAACAGCATAGTTCGGATCGTATTGGTAGCGGCGCACCTGGACGTTGCGGACACCCACTGCAATGAAGGGCATGGCCAGTGTCAGTCCGAGCAGCAGCATGGTGCGGAATTCGATGATCGGCGTGCCGATGAGCAGCGTGGGCACCCAGAACAGGAATCCGGCGAAGCCGGCATCGGCCATCAGCCTCGCATCGCCAACAAGGGCGTTCCTGTGCCGCCGGTAGAAGCTGACATAGGCTGCTAGCAGGCCGCAGAACAGCAGCAGGCCGACGATGCCGGCCTTGAGCACGATGTGCCCGAAGCCGCTGTGGACGAAGCTGAAGTCGTCGCCGTGGTAGGACAGTCGGTCGCGGTCGCCGGTGAAGGTGCCCCACGCGCCGCGTCCGAACAGCCAGTTTCCATCCATGCTCTGCGCCGCGGCGTAGAGTTCGTAGAAGCGGCTGTTGCGGATGCCGCGCTCGGGCGCGATGTCGTAGATCAGGGAGGACAGCATGCTCTCGTTGTTGTTGAACTGCAGGCGGTGTTCGTAGAAGATCGAGGCCACGACGGCGAGCAGGGCGGCGCCGAGGATGGCGAACATGAACTTGCGCTTGCCGGGGATGCGCAGGAACAGGAAGACGAACATCAGCCCCAGGCCGATCAGGGAAGAGCGGCGGAAGGACAGGGCGACGGCCGCGATCTCCAGCACCAGGAAGCCGAACAGCAGCGCGCGCTTGAACCAGCCCAACCTGGCTTCCGGCGACGTCAGCAGCCAGGCGGCGCAGAAGGCGCCGACACTGGCGACGAAGTTGTCGCTGATGTCGAAGTAGAAGATCTTGATGTCCAGGCCTTCGAAGTTGCGGTAGGGGTTGGCCGTGTCGCCGTCGAATACGAAGTAGCGTACCGCGCCGAACACGCCGCGCGCGGCGGCGAGCAGAATGACGGTCCACAGCAGCGCGCGCGAATCCTCCTCGCTGTCGAAAGCCATGATGACGATGTACATGAACACCATCATGTTGATCACGTTGAAGATGCCGTTGTAGCCGAGGATGACGTTGAGCTCGATGCCTTCCATCAAGCCGACGACGATGTGGCCCGCGATCAGGAACACGAAGGCAGCGAAATACTTGCCCATCGAGGGCGCCAGCTGCGGCCCCACGGGATTGGCCAGCCGCTTGAGCATCGCGGCGAACCCCGCCGTCAGCAGCACCAGGTTCAGCAGCGAGAAATAGAACATGCCGGAACCGCGCGAATAGATCGTGGTCTCGGTAGTCAACTGGCCCCAGGTGGAATCCGAAAAGGTGAACAGCACGCCGATGAAGCCGAGCGCGACCAGCTGCGGCGCCTTGATGACGAAGCCGAACACGATCGGGATCAGGAACAGGGCGGCAACCAGGTTGGTAGTGACCTCGGCAGGTGTCAGGGCAGGTGTCATGGTTGTGCTAGAGGATGTTGTGAACGGGGCGGGTTAGCAGCCTGGCCGGCGCGCTGTGTGGCCGGGCGGCTTGCGGCGCAGGACGCGCCGCATCTCTTCCAGGCTCGGACAGTGGAGTGCGCCTCCGGTATCAAGCCGCGCCAGCCGGAGGGATCGCAGCGCCGCCTCAGGGCTGATGCTGATACTCCGCCTTGAAACATTCATAGGTTTCCTTGATGCCTTCGCCGAGGCGCATGCCCGGGCGCCATCCCAGCGAAGTCAGCTTGGCGGTGTTCATCAGCTTGCGCGGTGTGCCGTCGGGCTTGCTAGTATCAAACTCGATGTCGCCGCTGAATCCGACCACCTTCCTGATGATCTCGGCAACTTCCCTAATTGTGACGTCCTCGCCTGTACCTACATTGATATGGGACAACATGGGCGTCGTATGCTTTTCATAGATGGAGCGGTCGAGGCTCATCACATGCACGCAGGCGTCGGCCATGTCGTCCACATAGAGGAACTCGCGGCGCGGCGTGCCGGTGCCCCAGATCACGACCTTGGAGGCGCCGCTCAGCTTTGCCTCGTGGAAGCGGCGGATGAGGGCGGGGATGACGTGGCTGTTTTCCGGATGGTAGTTATCGCCGGGCCCGTACAGGTTGGTCGGCATGACGCTGCGGAAATCGGTGCCGTACTGGCGGTTGTAGCTCTCGCACATCTTGATGCCGGCAATCTTCGCGATGGCATACGGCTCGTTGGTCGGCTCCAGCGCGCCGTTCATCAGGTACTCTTCGCGGATCGGCTGCTCGGCCAGTCGCGGATAGATGCAGGACGAGCCGAGGAACAGCAGCTTCTTCACCCCGGCGCGCCATGCTTCGTGGATCACGTTCGATTGCACCATCAGGTTGTCGTAGATGAACTCCGCCGGATAGGTGTTGTTCGCGTGGATGCCGCCGACGCGCGCCGCCGCGAGGTAAACCTCGTCGATCTGCTGCGAGGCGAAGAATTCGCGCACTTGCTGCTGGTCCGTCAGTTCCAGCTCGGCATGCGCGCGGGTGACAATGTTTGAGTAGTCGCGCTTGCGCAGTGCGCGGACGATGGCGGATCCAACCAGGCCGCGGTGGCCGGCAACGAAGATGCGTTTGTTCAAGTTGTCTTTCATGTGCGTCCTCAGTGATGATGGGTGCCCGTACCGGAGCCTCAGTCGTGGTAGAGATGCGGGGCACAGTCGTGTTGCTGGTACAGGTGGTCGCGTGCGGCGGCATCCAGGTCGCACTGCACCATCTCGCGCACCAGTTCCTCGAACGGCACCTTGGGCTGCCATCCGAGCTTCTCGCGCGCCTTGGTGGCGTCGCCGACCATGCAGTCGATGTCGGTCGGCCGGAAATAGCGCGGGTCGACGCGTACGATCACCTGTCCCTCGCGGACGTTGGCCTGCGGACCGGGATTGACGACGGTGGCCGTCTCGTCGACGCCCTTGCCGTCCCATCGCAGCGTCATCCCCAGCTCGGCCGCCGCGGCGTTGACGAAGTCGCGCACGCTGCGCTCGATGCCGGTGGCGATGACGAAGTCCTCGGGCCGTTCCTGCTGCAGCATGCGCCACTGCATTTCGACGTAATCGCGCGCATGTCCCCAGTCCCGGCGGGCGTCGAGATTGCCGAGGTAGATGCAGTCCTGGTGGTCGAGCACGATGCGTGCAAGGCCGCGCGTGATCTTCCTGGTGACGAAGGTCTCGCCGCGCAGGGGCGACTCGTGGTTGAAGAGGATGCCGTTGCAGGCGTACATGCCGTAGGCTTCCCGGTAGTTGACCGTGATCCAGTACGCGTAAAGCTTGGCGATCGCGTACGGGCTGCGCGGGCGGAAGGGAGTGTCTTCCGATTGCGGCAATGCCTGCGACTGGCCGAACATCTCGGCCGTCGATGCCTGGTAGAAGCGCGTCTTTTTCTCCAGGCCGAGCCGGCGCACGGTTTCCAGAATGCGCAGCGGACCGAGCGCGTCGGAGTTGGCCGTGTATTCCGGCTCGTCGAACGAGACCGCAACATGGCTCTGCGCGGCGAGGTTGTAGATCTCGTCCGGCTGGGTCTCCTGGATGATGCGCATGATGGACGCCGAGTCGGTCATGTCGCCGTGGTACAGGATGAAGCGGCGCTCGTCTTCCTGCGGGCCCTGGTACAGGTGGTCGATGCGTTCAGTGTTGAAGCGCGAGGTGCGCCGCTTCAGGCCGTGCACGATGTAGCCTTTGGCGAGCAGGAATTCGGCGAGGTAGGCGCCGTCCTGGCCGCTGACGCCGGTGATCAGCGCTACTTTCCGGTTCCCGCCGGCGGCGCTGCCGGATTCCTTCGCGGCCGCTTGTCTTGTCGAAAAGTCCTTCATGTTCATGGCTCAGCTCGCAAGCGCGACGGGTTCGACCGCGACAGGCTCCTGCGGCACGGCGTGGCGTGCTTGAGGAGCATGACCGAAGGGCAGGTTCTGCAGGAAGGAGCGGAACTCTTCGCGCACTTCCGGGTGCCGCAGCGCAAATTGCACGGTAGCCTGCAGATAGCCCAGCTTGCTGCCGCAGTCATAGCGGATACCCTCGAACTGGTAGGCGAGCACGGGCTCCTGCGCGAGCAGGGAAGCGATGCCGTCAGTGAGCTGGATCTCGCCGCCGGCACCGGGACGCACTTCGCGCAGGTGCTGGAAGATGGCCGGGCTGAGTACGTAGCGGCCGACCACGCCGAGGGTGGAGGGCGCCTTTTCCGGCGCCGGCTTCTCGACGATGTCGTTAAGCTTGATCAGGCGCGTGTCATAGGTGGTGCCGGAGATCACGCCGTAGGAACGGCTCTGTTCGCGCGCGATGGTTTCCACGCCGATCAGACTCGTGCCGTGGCGTTCGTAGAGTTCGGTCATCTGTTGCATCACCGGGGTCTGGCCGTCGAGCAGGTCGTCGGCGAGGATCACGGCGAAGGGCTCGCCGTTGACCAGGCGCTCTGCGCACAGCACTGCGTGGCCGAGGCCGAGCGCTTCCGCCTGGCGTACGTAGAAGCATTCGACGTTGTCCGGCTTGATGCCGCGGATGACTTCCAGCAGCGCCGTCTTGTTGCGCGCCTCCAGTTCCGCTTCCAGTTCGTACGCCTTGTCGAAATGGTCCTCGATCGCGCGCTTGTTGCGCCCGGTGACGAAGATCATTTCGGTAATGCCCGCGGCGATGGCTTCTTCCACCGCGTACTGGATGAGCGGTTTGTCGACGATCGACAGCATCTCCTTCGGGCTGGCCTTAGTCGCCGGCAGGAAACGGGTGCCGAGGCCGGCAACGGGGAAAACTGCTTTGGTGATTTTCTTGCGCATGGTTTTCTTTGTGGTTTCTTCGGTTAAGAAAGCAAGTTCGCCTGCTGCGGGTTCCGGCCGCCGCAGGCGGTCCTTGCGCATGTGGCCTGGCGGAATCAGGCCGGCGCGCGGCGTGCCCGTGGCTGCGCGTCAGTAAGCGTTGGTTCCAGTCCAGCCCTTGAATGCGGTCCAGAGGATGATTCGCACGTCCATCCACAGCGACCAGTTCTGGATGTAGTGGAGATCGAACTGGACGCGCTTGGCCATCTTGTCGACCGTGTCGGTTTCGCCGCGGTATCCGTGGATCTGCGCCCAGCCGGTAATGCCGGGCTTGACGCGATGGCGCAGCATGTACATCTCCAGCAAGTCCTTGTACATCTCGTTGTGCTGGAGGGCGTGCGGCCGGGGGCCGACCACCGACATGTCGCCCAGCAGCACATTGATGAATTGCGGCAGTTCGTCCAGGCTGGTGCGGCGCAGGAAGGCGCCGATCGGTGTGATGCGCGGATCGTTGCGCGTGGCCTGGGTGACGACGCCTTGTTCCTGGTGCACCTTCATCGTGCGGAACTTGTAGACGTTGAACTGGCGTCCGTTCAGCCCGAGCCGCGGCTGCCGGAAGAAGACCGGTCCCGGCGAGGATTGCTTGATGAGGACGGCGATCACGATGAACAGCGGCAGCAGCAGGACCAGCGCGACGATGGCGAAGGCCTTGTCGAAGATGTCCTTGAGGATGCCGTTGAATCCGCTGGAGATCGGCTGGTTCAGGTCGACCACCGGCAGGCCGAGGAAGTTGCCCATCTTGTTGCTCAGCATCTGCAGGCCGAGGATGTCCGGCACCCA
>Ga0196970_1002036_pt1 | contig 11394 bp, 9 predicted proteins | sample S1v_513CmetaG_FD_148672 | JGI IMG/M metagenome (GOLD analysis project Ga0196970, IMG submission 148672) | Soil microbial communities from Anza Borrego desert, Southern California, United States - S1+v_5-13C | ecosystem: Environmental > Terrestrial > Soil > Desert | place: USA: California... | reverse complement strand
GGGTGCTGGCGGGCCGGCTGGATCCATGGGGCTGATCCTGCCGTCTCCGGGGGTGCCCGTGCCATGGGGTTGTCCCCTGAGTGGACCCTGAGCGGCCGTGCACCCGTGGTCGTACGCCGGTGCCGGCCGCGTCCCACTCCGGGACCGTCACGCCAGGGTGAGCGTGACCTGGTTGCGCCAGGGGTCCGACGTCGTCAGGGAGCGGCCGTCGTCGGCGACCGTGACGCCTCGGGTGCGCAGGCGGGCGGCGACGGCGTCGAGCTCGGCGCGGTCGGGGACGGTGATGGTCACCTGGCCGAGCCCGAGGGTCGAGGCGCGGGGGCCGGCGCCACGGCTGTTCCAGGTGTTCACCGCGAGGTGGTGGTGGTAGCCGCCCGCGCTGAGGAACAGGGCGCCCGACATCTCGAACGTCGTGGCGAACCCCAGGCCGTCGGCGTAGAACTGCCGCGCCAGTGGGATGTCGCCGACCTGCAGGTGCACGTGCCCGACCTTCGCCGCGGCGGCGTGCAGCCCGTCGACGGTGACGCCGTCGGCCGCGGCGAGATGGGCCCGCAGGAAGTCCTGCGGGTCCAGGTGCAGCGAGTCCATGAGCACCTGGTCGCCGCGCCTCGTCCACTCGTGGCGGGGGCGGTCGACGTACAGCTCGATCCCGTTGCCCTCGGGATCGGTGAAGTAGAACGCCTGGCTGACCAGGTGGTCGGCGCTTCCGACGAACCGCGACCGCGGGTGCCGCGCGGCCGTCAGGACCGCGGCGGCGAGGTCGGCCGGCGTCTCGAAGAGGATCGCCGTGTGGAACAGGCCGGCCTCCGTCCGGCGCGGCGCGGGCAGCCCGGGGGTGCGCTGCAGGACGAGCACCGGCGTCGCACCCCGGCCGAGCACGGTCGACCCGTCGCCCTCCGCGAGGGTGACGAGGCCGAGGGCGTCCCGGTAGTAGGCGGCCAGGCCCGTGAGGTCGCCGGCGTGCAGCGTGACCGCGCCGACGTCGGTCCGGTCGCCGAGCAGGTCGCCCGCGGCAGCCCGGGCCGGGTCCACGCCGAGGCGCAGACCGGCGGCCCGGGCGCTGGGTGCTTGCGGCGCCGTGGTCACGCAGCGACCCCGAAGCCACCGGTCCAGGTGACCTGCTCGCGCGCGGCGAGGGTGATCTGGAGGAAGCCGAGCGCCTCGAGCTCGCGGGCGCGGCGGAGCGGCCCGGCGTCGACGGTCTTGAGGCCGCCCGCCTGCACGACGTCGCCGAGGGTCGCCTTCGCGGCGTCGTCGTCACCGGCGATGAGCACGGTGGTGGTGAGCGGGCCGACGGCACCCTGGGCGAGCGTCCCGGCGAACGTGGTGTTGAACGCCTTGAGCACGCGCGACCCGGGCAGCGCCGTGGCGATCTCGGCGGCCGCGGAGGAGTCGGCGGGGACGGTGAGGGAGTCGAACGTCTCGAAGTCCAGCGGGTTGGTGATGTCGACGACGACCTTGCCGGCGAGGTGGTCGCGGTGGGCCGCGAGGACGTCCGGGATGGCGGGGTAGGGGACGGCGAGCACGACGACGTCGCCGGCGGGCGCGGTGCCCGAGTCCTCGCGGCCGAGCAGCTCGACGGTGTTGCCGCCGTCGGTGACGACCTTGGCGATCGCCTGGCCCATGCTGCCCTTGCCGATGATGCTCACGTGCGTCATGTCGTCTCCTCGATTGGTTGTCGCTACAACCACGACGGTACCCTGTATTGCTTGTAGCGTCAACTAATGCGCTACGCTGGGCACATGACCTCGCAGGAGTCCGCGGTTCGCATCGCGCCGGGCGAGCCGCGCTGGCTGGACGACCGTCAGCTCGGCGCGTGGATCCGGTTCATCGCCGTCGTCGAGCTGCTGCCCGGGGTGCTGGACTCCCAGCTGCGCCGCGACTCCGACCTCAGCCACTTCGAGTACTACGTGCTCGCCATGCTGTCCGAGGCACCGGACCGGACCCTGCGCATGACCGCGCTGGCAGCGCGCACCAACGCCACGCTCGCGCGGCTCTCCCACGTGGTGAGCCGCCTGGAGGCGCGCGGCCTCGTCGAGCGACAGCCGTGCCCGGGGGACCGGCGGGCCACCAACGCTCGGCTCACCCCTGCCGGCTGGGACGTCGTCGTCGCCGCGGCACCGGGCCACGTGGCCACCGTCCGGGACGTCGTCGTCGACGTGCTCACGCCGGTGCAGATGGACCAGCTGGGCGAGATCTCAGCGGCGATCCTCAGGCGCCTCGACCCCACCGGCGCGATGACCGAGCCCTACCGGCGGCCCGCCACACCCTGACGCCGGCGCCGGCCGCGCAGGACGACGAGTCGGCCGACGACGCCGACCACCAGGACGCCCGCGCCCGCGAGTGCGGCGGACCACGGGAGGGTCGCCGCGAGCGCCGCGCAGCCCGCCGCCCCGACCGCCTGAAGAGCGCGCGGCCACCGGCGGTGCGCCGCGTCCTGCGTCCACGCCGACGCGTTCGCGACCAGGTAGTACACGAGCACGCCGAATGACGAGACGCCGATCGCGCCGCGCAGGTCGACGGCGAGCACCAGCGCACCGACGACGACGGCGAGCGCCACCTCGGCGCGGTGCGGCACCCGGTACTGCGGGTGGACGGCGGCGAGCCAGCGGGGGAGGTCGTGCTCGCGCGCCATCGCCAGCGTCGTGCGCCCGATGCCGGCCATGAGTGCGAGCAGCGCGCCGAGCGCGGCCGCAGCCGCGCCCACGCGGACCACCGGGCCGGCCCAGTCCCACCCTGCGCTCTCCACCACGGCCGCGAGCGGCGTCGTCGTCGCGGCCGTGCCCGCGGGCCCCAGGGTGACCAGGAGCGTGACCGCGACGACGGCGTAGACGGCGGTCGTGATGCCGAGGGCCAGGGGGATGGCGCGCGGGATGGTCCGCGTCGGGTCGCGGACCTCCTCGCCGAGCGTCGCGATGCGTGCGTACCCGGCGAACGCGAAGAACAGCAGGCCGGCCGCCTGGAGGACGCCGTACGCGCCGGCGGGGCCGGCCTCGAGCGGCCGCAGCCCCGCCCAGTCGGGCGCCCCGCCGCCGACCCCTGCCGCCACCGCGACGGCGAGCGCCGCCAGCACGACGACGACGACCACCCTGGTGACGCGGACGGTGCGTGTGATGCCGCGGTAGTTCACGGCCGCGAGCGTCGCCACCGCCGTCAGGGCGACCGGACGTTCCCAGCCCGGCGCGACGTAGGCGGCGAAGGTCAGCGCCATGGCCGCGCAGCTCGCCGTCTTGCCGATGACGAAGCCCCAGCCGGCGAGGAAGCCCCACCAGTGCCCGAGGCGCTCGCGCCCGTAGACGTACGTGCCGCCGGACGCCGGGTACTGCGCCGCGAGCTGCGCCGACGACGTCGCGTTCGCGTAGGCGACCAGGGCCGCCAGGGCGAGGCCGAGGAGCAGGGCGGAACCGGCGGCGTCGGCGGCGGGGGCGAAGGCCGCGAAGACGCCCGCCCCGAGCATCGAGCCCAGCCCCACGACGACGGCGTCGGCTGTGCCGAGCCGCCGCGCCAGCGACGGCGCGCTCATCGGCGCCGGGCGCGCCAGACGCGCAGCTCGACCCCGTCCAGGATGGTGTCGAGGCCGAACATGAAGATGGCGTCGGCGTCCGTGAGCTGCGTGTCCGCGAGGTTCCGGAAGGCCCCCTCCGCGATGGCGCGGGCGAGGGCCGGGAACCGGTCGGGCGTCGCCGCCTGCCGGATGGTCGCGAAGTACTCCCCGGCGGCGTCCTCGAAGGACCGGCCGGCCTGTGCGGTGCTGCGGAAGTCCGCGAGCACGCGGGCGTCGTAGAAGACGTGGGCGTTGAGCAGGAGCAGCACCTGGCTCTTCTCGTCCTCGCTGAGCGGCGTGTCCTCCAGCGTCGCGAGGCCGCGGTCCTGCCACGTGAGCTGGCTGGGGGTGCCCATGCGGTCGGTGACGCGGATGCGCTCGAGCCAGGGATGGCGCTGCAGGTAGCCGCGCATCTGGAGGCACCACGCGGTCAGGCGGTCGCGCCACGGGAGGTCGGCGTCGTCGGTGTAGTCGGTGGGGGTCCACGCCCGGTCGTGCATGAAGAGGATCAGCTCGTCCTTGTTGGCGACGTGCCGGTACAGCGACATGGTGGTGAAGCCGAGCCGCTCGGCCACGCGCGCCATGGAGACGTTCTCAAGCCCCGTCTCGTCCGCGAGCGCGATGGCGGCGTCGACGACCCGGTCGAGGCTGAGGCCGAGGCGCGGCTGACGTTCCGCGGGGAACGGCTGCCAGAGGCGGGCGAGACCGGCGGGTGCTGCGTCGTCCATCTGCGACCTCCTGACTGATACCCCTTGCGCGCGACTCTGCTTCGATCGTACGCTGCGTGTACGACATACACAACGTGTATCCAGTACACGCGATGCACACGACGAGAGGTGTGATGGGCATGACTGCGGCGATCCAGGCCCGTGGCCTGGTGAAAACGTTCGGGACCGTGCGGGCGCTGGACGGCCTCGAGCTGACGGTCGAGGCGGGGCAGGTGCACGGGTTCCTCGGCCCGAACGGCGCCGGCAAGACGACGACGATCCGGGTGCTCCTCGGGCTCCTGCGCGCCGACGGCGGCCGCGTCGAGCTGCTCGGCGGCGACCCGTGGCGTGACGCCGCGGACCTGCACCGGCGCCTGGCCTATGTGCCCGGCGACGTGCACCTCTGGCCCAACCTCACCGGCGGCGAAGTGATCGACCTGCTCGGACGCCTCCGGGGTGGACTCGACCCGCGGCGTCGGGCAGAGCTGCTCGAGCGGTTCCAGCTCGACCCGACCAAGAAGTGCCGCACGTACTCCAAGGGCAACCGGCAGAAGGTCGCCCTGGTCGCCGCGCTCGCCTCCGACGTCGACCTGTACCTCCTGGACGAGCCCACCTCGGGCCTCGACCCCCTCATGGAGCAGGTGTTCCAGGACGTCGTCGCCGAGCGTCTCGACGCCGGCCGGACGGTGCTGCTGTCGAGCCACATCCTCGCCGAGGTCGAGGCGCTCTGCGATCGCGTCACCATCGTGCGATCCGGCCGCGTCGTCGAGTCCGGCACCCTCGACCAGCTGCGGCACCTGACCCGCACGGACGTCGTCGTGCGGACCGGTCGCCCGCTGCCGGGGCTGGAGCTCGTGGGCGTGCACGACGTGCGCCTGAGCGGCACCCGTGCCGAGTTCGCCGTCGACCCGGGGCGCCTCACGGACGTGCTCGCACACCTGCTGCCGTACGACGTCCTCGACCTCGTGTGCTCCCCGCCGACGCTCGAGGAGCTGTTCCGCCGCCACTACGACAACGGCGCCCACCCCGCGTCCGGCCCGGCCGACGCCGGCCCGGCTCAGGTCCTCGTGACGGCAGGTGCGCGATGACCGCCCTCGCCGCCGCCCTCCGCTCGGGCGACCCCGGCCGCACCGCCCCGCGCCACGGCGTCGGCGGCCTGGCCGGGACCGGCGCGCTCGTCCGGCTGGCCCTGCGACGCGACCGGGTCGTGCTCCCGGTGTGGCTGCTGGGAGTCGCCGGGCTTGCCGCGTCGTTCGCCGCCATGACGTCGACGGGCTTCGACACGCCGGAGGAGCTCGCGACCGAGGCTGCGCTCATGGCGTCCACGCCGGCGGTGCGCATGACCGGACTCATGTCCGGCGGGACCCTCGGCGGTTACGCCATGGCCCGCGGATACGTGACGCTCGCCGTCCTCGCCGGCCTGATGAGCGTGTTCGCCGTCGTCCGGCACACGCGGCAGAACGAGGAGCTCGGGCGTGCGGAGCTGGTGGGCGCAGCCGTCGTCGGCCGCTACGCCGGCCTCGCCGCGGCCGTCCTGGTCACGATCGCCGCGAACGTCCTCCTCATCCCGCTCGTCGCCGCGGCCGACGTCGTCGGCGGGCTCCCGGGCGACGGTGCCTGGACAGCGGGCGCGGCCGTCGCCGTCGTCGGGCTGTCGTTCGCCGGGGTGGCCGCCGTGACCGCGCAGCTCTCGCCGAGCACGCGCGCGGCGAGCGGCCTGGCCGGGGCGACCCTCGGCGTGGCGTTCGTGCTCTCGGGCGTCGGCAACATGCTGGGCTCGACCGACGCCTCGGGTGACGTGCGCAGTGCGTGGCCCGCATGGCTGTCCCCGATCGGCTGGGGTCAGCAGATGCGCGCCTACGACACCGACCTGTGGTGGCCGGCGCTGCTTGGCCTCGCCCTGCTGGCGGCGCTTCTCGGGGTGGCTGCCGTGCTGATCCGGCGCCGTGACGTCGGGCGCGGGCTGCTGGCGGAACGGCGCGGGCGCGCCGGTGCGGGCCGATCGCTGGCGAGCCCGCTCGCCCTGACGTTCCGGTTGCAGCGGCCCGTGCTCGTCGGCTGGTGCGTGGCGATGGTGGCGTTCGGGGCGCTGTTCGGCGCCCTGGGCGACCAGGTCGTGCGCGGCGACGAGACGACGACCGCCTGGTACGAGCAGATGGGCGGCACCGAGCAGGTCGCCGCGGCGTTCCGCACGTCGATGCTGCTCATGGTCGGCATGGCGGTCGCCGCGTACACGATCCAGGTGCTGCTGCGGATGCGCGGCGAGGAGGCCGAGGGGCGGCTCGAGGCCGTGCTAGCGGCCGGCGTCACGCGCGTGCGCTGGGCGCTCGGGAACGGGGCCGTCGCCGTCGGCGGGACCGCGCTGCTCATGGTGGTCTTCGCCGTCGCGATGGGCGCGACCGCCGGGGACGCCGTGGGCGACGTAGTCGCCCTGTGCGGCGCGGGCCTGGTGCACGCCGCCGCACCCGTGGTGCTCGGGGCGGTCGTGGTGGCCGTCGTCGGGCTGGTGCCGCGGCTGGCCACGACAGCGGGGTGGGGGACGCTGCTCGCCGCCGTGCTCCTCGGGCCGCTCTTCGGGCCGGACCTCGGCGCGCCCGGTTGGCTCCAGCGGTTCTCGCCCTTCACGTCGGTCCCCAAGGTGCCCGCTGTCGACGTCGCGGCGGGGCCTCTGCTGGCGCTGGCCGCGGTGGCGGTCGGGCTCGGCGTCGTCGGCGTGGTGGCGTTGCGGCGCCGCGACCTGCGGCTGCCCAGCTGAGGGCGGAAGGGCTCGTAGGGGCGGCGCGCCGTCGCGGTCAGCGGACGGCGCGCTCGCCCATGCCCGCCTCCGCCACGACGGCGAGCGACTCCGCCGTCGGCGGTTCCGCCTCCGCGACCGGCGCCCGGCGGGAGGCCAGCGCCGAGCCGGCGAGCACCAGGACGAAGCCGGCCGCGGTGAGCCAGGTGATCGGCTCGTCGAGCACCAGGGCGCCGGCGGCGACCGCCACCGCCGGGTTGAGGTAGGTGACCAGGGTGCTCCGCACCGGCCCCACCTCGGCGACGAGGGCGAAGAAGAGCATGAACGCCAGCGCCGTGCAGATCAGGCCCAGGCCGACGACGGAGAGCGTCACCTCGGCGGACGGCCAGGCGGCCGGGGCGAACAGTACGCCGGGAACGAGGTAGACCACCGCGGCCGTGACCATGCTGAGGGCGATGACGCCGGTCGCCGGGGCGTCGGCCAGGTAGTGCGTCATGATGACCGGCCCGATGGCGTAGCAGACGATCACGATGGCCAGCTCGGCGACCGCCAGCGCCTCGCCGCCCCCGCCCGTCGCCCCGCTCTCGAAGCCGACGAGCAGCGCGACCCCCGCCAGGCCGACGCCGAGGCCGAGCGCGCCGCGGGCACCGAGGTGCTCGCTGCGGCGGGTGAGGAGCGCGATGACCACGCCGACGATCGGCACCCCGGCGATCAGGAGGCCGGTGAGCGAGCTGGGCAGGTGCTGCTCGGCGCGGGTCAGGAAGAACCACGGCAGCACGATCTCGATCACCGCGTACACGACGACGACCCGCCAGTGCCGCAGCGCCCCCGCGAGCGCCCCGCGGGACGCGGCGAGCGGCACCATGACCGCGCAGGCGATGACGACCCGGGCGAGCACGAGCGTCGTCGGGTGCAGCTCCTCGACGGCGATCTTGATCAGCAGGTAGGGGATGCCCCACGCGACGCCGAGAGCGGCGAAGAGCAGGACCGCCCGTCGTCCGGGGCGGTCGGTGGGGGTCACCGGCCAACCTTGCGGACCGCCGCTCCGCGCAGTCAAGCGGGATTCGGCCCTGGCGGTGCCGGCTGGGGGCGCCCTACGCCCCGCCCCCCTTCCCTCGAGTTCGAGGGTTCCGCTCGAGTTCGAGGCTGCGGATCCTCGAACTCGAGCGCACTCCTCGAACTCGGCGGGCGGATGAGGGGGTGGACGGTTGCCCGGACGGGCATACCGGGGCAAGCATGGGCGAGGCGCCAACGAGGGCGCCGTGACGTCTCTCGGGAGGATCCCCGCATGAGCATGAGCAGACTGTCCGTCCGACGTTCCCGAGGCCTGGGCGCCGTGGCCCTGGCGGCCGCGATGGTCGCCACGGTGGCGCTCCCCGCGACCGCCGGCGGCGGCCACGGGCGCGGCCAGGCACGGGAGTACGAGATCACCGTGATGGGCACGACCGACCTGCACGGCAACGTCTTCAACTGGGACTACTTCAAGAACGCCGAGTACACGGACAGCGGCAACAACGACATCGGCCTGGCGAAGATCTCCACGCTCGTCGACCAGGTGCGGGCCGAGAACGGTGCGCGGAACACCCTCCTCATCGACGCCGGCGACACCATCCAGGGCACGCCGCTCGCGTACTACTACGCGAAGATCGACCCCATCGACGGCGACACCATCCACCCGATGGCCGCCGCGATGAACGCCATCGGGTACGACGCCGCGGCGCTCGGCAACCACGAGTTCAACTACGGCATCCCGCTGCTGCGCCAGTTCGAGTCGCAGCTCGACTTCCCGCTGCTGGGCGCGAACGCGATCGACGACGCCACCGGCGAGCCCGCGTTCCCGCCGTACGTCATCGAGACGATCAAGCCCGAGGGCGGCGGCAAGCCGATCCGCGTCGGGATCCTCGGCCTCACCAACCCGGGCATCGCCATCTGGGACAAGGCGAACGTCGAGGGTCAGATGACGTTCCCCGGCCTGGTCGAGCAGGCGGCCACCTGGGTGCCCCGCATGCAGGACGCGGGCGCCGACGTCATCGTCGTGTCCGCGCACTCCGGTGCCGACACCTCGTCGTCGTACGGCGACGCCCTGCCCTGGCCCGAGAACGCGGCGACCCTGGTCGCCGAGCAGGTGCCCGGCATCGACGCGATCCTCGTCGGCCACGCGCACACGGAGATCGCCGAGCGCGTCGTCGTGAACCAGGTGACCGGGGAGGAGGTCGTGCTCTCCGAGCCGCGGCGCTGGGGTGACCGCCTGTCCGTCTTCGACATCGACCTGAAGTTCTCGCGCGGCGACTGGGACGTCACCGACGTCAGCGCGTCGGTGCTCAACTCCAACACCGTGCCCGAGGACCCGGAGATCGTCGCGCTGCTCACGGCCCAGCACGCCACCGTCGTCGACTACGTGAACTCGGTGATCGGCACGGCGACGGCCGCGATGTCGGCGGCGACCGCGCGCTACGAGGACACGGCGGCCCTGGACTTCATCAACTACGTCCAGGCCCTGGAGGTGAAGGCGAACCTCACGGGCGCCGACGCCGACCTGCCGGTCCTGTCGATTGCTGCGCCGTTCAACAAGAACGCGGCGATCCCGGCCGGTGACGTGTCCGTGCGGGACATCGCCGGGCTGTACATCTACGACAACACGCTGGTCGGCATCCGGATGACGGGAGCGCAGGTCAAGGACTACCTGGAGAAGTCCGCGGAGTACTTCAAGGCCGTCCCCGCGCCCGGCACGTACCCGGCGTCAGCCGTCACCAACGCGCCGACGGCGACGGCACCGAACGGCACGCCGGACTACAACTACGACGTCATGCGCGGGCTCGACGCGGCGCTCACCTACGACATCGACCTGTCGGCGCCGGTCGGTTCCCGCATCGTGAACCTCGAGTACGACGGCGTGGCCGTGGCCGACGACGCGGTGTTCGTGGTCGCGATCAACAACTACCGGCAGTCGGGCGGCGGCAGCTTCCCGCACGTGAAGACGGCCGACGTCGTCTACAACCGGCAGGTGGAGATCCGCCAGCTGCTCATCGACTGGGTGACCGCGGAGGGCGTCGTCGACCCCGCGGTGTTCACGGCGACCAACCCGGACTGGCGCCTGACCTCGGGCGCGACGCCGCTGACGATCACCCCGTAACCTCCCTCACCCTCCCTCTCGAGTGGAGCGCGGTGGCGCCACCGCGCTCCACTCGGGGCGTTCCGCCGCCACCGCGCTCCACTCGAGGGCGTGCGAGTGGAGTTGGGCGGGAGAGGCGGGACGCAGGTCAGGGGGTGGTCCAGGTGAGGGTGCCGGTGCGGAGCGCGTAGGCCGTGACCGGAACGGAGGCGGTCCCCGGGCCGGCGGGGGCGCGTGGGGTGGTGAGGATGCGGACCCCGTCGGTGCGGACGTCGCCACCCGGTGCCGCCGTCACCCCGGCGACCGACCACAGCTCCTCGCCCGTGGCCAGGTCCACCGCCTGGACGCCGTCGGCGTCCTCGAGGACCACGATGCCGTCCAGGCGTACCCGCACCGCATCGACCGCCGCGCGCTCCCACAGGACGCCCGCGTGGACGTCGACCGCCCGGAGCACCTCTGCGTCCGCCAGGAGGAGGACGCCGGGCAGAGAACCGTCGTCCACCGTGGGGGGCGCCATCGGGGTGCCGGGGAGGTGTGCGCCGGCCGCTCCCTGGCGGTCGAACCACACGCCCTCGTCGGGCGCCGTCCACACCGCGAAGCCGATGTCGGAGGTGACCACGCGCACCGGGGTGCGCCCTCCGCCGGCCGTGGTCCAGGTGCCGAGGACCTCTCCGCTCGTGGCGTCGAGCACGGCGGCGGCGGGGCCGCTGAGCACCACGAACTCGTCGGCGACGAGCTGCAGGTGCTTGGCGAGCACTCCCGGCGGGAGCGGCACGGTGGTGCGCCAGCGGAGCTCACCCCCGGTGGCGCCGGAGCGCTCGACGGTCGCCGCTTCACCGGCCCGGGTCGCGACGACCAGGTCGTCCTCGAGCACCGACCAGCCGATCGCCGTCGGGCCCAGGTCGCGCTCGGCGACCACCCTGCCGTCGCGCGTGGCGAGCACGACGAGCCGGTCGGGGGTGCCACCCAGCACCGCGTCGGTGGTCGGCCCGCCCTGTCCCGGCTCGCCGAAGACGCGGCACACCCGCAGCGCGCCGTCCGTGATCGGCCAGGGGCACTCGGCGGTAGGGCCGGTGTAGGGCGCAGCCGGCGGCGGGCCGGCCTCGAGCGCCGCCAGGTCCGTCGGTTCGCGCAACGACCCCGAGATACCCGGTACGTCGGCGAATGCGGCGAGCAGGGCGTCGTCGGCGCGCTCCGCGACCTGCGCGCTGCGGCTGGACCACGTGATCGCGAGCGCGAGGGCGGCCAGCGCGGCTGCGGTCGCGATCCACGACCGGCGGCGGCCGGCGTGCCCGGC
>Ga0196970_1002035_pt1 | contig 11395 bp, 9 predicted proteins | sample S1v_513CmetaG_FD_148672 | JGI IMG/M metagenome (GOLD analysis project Ga0196970, IMG submission 148672) | Soil microbial communities from Anza Borrego desert, Southern California, United States - S1+v_5-13C | ecosystem: Environmental > Terrestrial > Soil > Desert | place: USA: California... | reverse complement strand
CACGCCGCCGGACTTGATCGGCGCGCAGTAGGAGAACGGGCCGGGCACGGGCCTCTTCTGGCTGAGGCATATCTTCTCGCCCTTCAGCGACCACCTTCCACTGGAGAATGTGCCGCGTCGCCCCTGAGCGCGGTAGCTGCCATCGGGGTTCAACCACAACCTGGCCTGCCGGCCATCGGGGTAGGTCGAGACGATGGTGTTGCTGAACGCGGGCTTGAGCGCCTCCGCGTTCCAGGCGATGGCGGGTGGCGCCGCCGAGAGGGCGACCAACACGCCAAGGGCGACCGGGATGGCGCGCATTCGTGAATAACCTTCTGGTTTCATTCCGGCGGAAACGCACCAACCACGGTTCCGTGCCCGAGGGAATCCTTTTAGCCTTCCGAGCGTTCAGCCCTGCGACAGGGAGTGACGCATGAATCCGGCCGCCGCGCGACGTTTTGAAGTCCACGCCGCTCACGAGGGCCGCGGACGTGGCCATACCGTGGAGGGAACCAGCTTTGAGGACGCCGCCTTGGCGTTCGTCGAGACCTGGCACCCGCACGAAGATCCGGACGGGGACGTGACGCTCATCGTCAGGGATTGCGCGACCGGACGCGAGCACTGCCTGCGGGTGGACGTCGGGGCTGGCGAGGCGGCGCCCTGCGAATGAAACTCGCCACGATCGGCTATGAGAGCGCGTCCCTGCCGGAGGTGATCCAGAGCCTCAGGGACGCACGGGTCGAGGTCGTCATCGACGTGCGCGCCGTGGCGGCCTCGCGGCGCGCCGGCTTCTCCAAGACTCTCCTGGGCGCCAGCCTGAAGGAGGCCGGCATCGACTACGTGCACCTGCGCCAGCTGGGCACGCCCAAGCCGGGGCGGGAGGCCGCCCGGGCCGGCCGGATCGACCAGATGACGGACATCTTCCTGGCCCACATGGCCGAGCCGGGTCCACGGATGGAACTGGCCAGGGCGAGCGACATCGCCCGGGAACGACGGGCCGCCCTGCTCTGCTACGAAGCGGACGCCGCAGGTTGTCACCGCTCGATCCTGGCGCGGATGATCTGCGACGCCATGGGCTGCGAAATCGAGGACCTCTAGGCCGCCATCGGGGCTGTCCACGATCGCGCCTCCTGCGCGAACTCCAGCGGCGTGCGATCCAGCACCGCGCGGAAGGCGCGGTTCATGTGACTCTGGTCGCAGAAGCCCGCCTCGATCGCCACCTCGGCCAAGGAGACACCGGCAGGCCGGAGCAGCGCCGCCGCCCGTTCGACTCGTAGTCTGCGGGCGGTCTGCTGCAGACCTTCGCCCCGCGCCGCGCGATAGACCCGTGCGAGCCACGCCGGATGCAGATCGAGCGCGGCGGCGAGCCGACGCGTCTCGTGTTCACCGCCCTCCATGGCCGCGTCGACACGCTCCAGCCACGATGGCTCGGGAGGCGGTTCGGCGGCCACGGCCCGGGCCAGAAACTCGCCCGTCGCGGCACGCACGGCGGCCGCGCTGCTGCCCGGATCGAGCCATCGGCGAACGAGGCCGCCGGCGGCGAGCGCCGGGTCCCCTCCCCGCCAGTAATAGGATCGTCGCCGATCGATCGAGACGACGTCGACCAGCCAGGCGGGGTCGAACCCGACCACCACCGTCTCCAGCCCTCGGTCTCCGATCTCGTCGGCGTGCGGCGACCCCGCCGGGTGGAGGATCACGCTGGGCCCGGAGAGCCAGACCTCGCCGGCGTCGCCGCGTTCGCGATAGGCGCCCATGCGGTAGAATGACAGCACGGGCCAGTCGTGCCGATGCTCGCCGATGCGCTGGGCGCCCGGGTGGGCCACACGGGAGACGGTCGCGCCCTCCAGGCGCCGCACCACGGACTCCGCGCCGTGAAAGCGCCCTCCGCCTTCAGGCTCGTTGGGTCGAGCATCCATGAAGTGCGCCTTCGAAACGTCCAAGACCGACGGCCGGCGATCAGGAAAGCTGCCGCCGACGAACTCGTAAAGGGACGCCGCCATGAAACTTTTGTCAGGCGCGGGACTGGTCGCCTCAATACTGATCGCCGCGCCAGCATTGTCGGCCAGTTTCCAGGACGGACTGACCGCCTACACCGCAAATCGCGTCGATGAAGCGCGCCGGATCTATGAACAGGTGCGGCAGGACGATGCTGCTCCGGCCAAGGCACGGGCCGACGCGGGACGCGAGCTGGCGCGGATCGCCTGGTTGGTCGACCGGGACCTCGCGACCGCCGAACGGCGCCTTCGCGAGGCAGACTCGGTGGGGCACGACCGCTGCCGCACGGCCAGACTGTACGTGCGCGTGCTGCGGGAGGGCCGCGCGTTCCGCCGGGCTGTCGAGGTGGCTCGGTCAGGCCTGGCGCTCTGCGAGGATCCGGCGGAAGCCGACGAGGTCCGGGTGGAAGGCGCCCTTGGGGCGCTCGCTGAAGCGATGCACGATTCGGCGCCGGGGTCGGCGCACCTCGCGGAGGCGCGGTCGCTGCTCGCGGGCTTGAGCGAGTCGGGCAAGGCGGCTCTGCCGGCGAACGCCGCGACACTGCGACTGGCTCTGCTGTCGGCGGACCCCGATGGCGCGCTCAACGCTTGGCGCGGCTATTTCTGGCTCGGCGACGGCCAGGATGCACCCCAGGCCATGGCCGCTTGGCGCGACAAGGTCGGAGGAACGTTCGCCGCCGGTCTGCACGCCACAGCTCACCCTCGCGATCAAGCGGCCCTGGCCGAGATGCTGATGCGGGCGGGCTTCCACGAGGATGCCGCCTGGCTGGCCCGGGAGGGCGACCTTGCGCGGCGCGCAAAAGGAAGTCCCGCCTGGACGAGGACCGCCGCCTATCTGGACCTCCGCCTGGGCTTCGACGCCGCCACGCACGCCCTCAACCGCTCCCTTGCCAAGGGCGGAGCGCGAGACATGGCCGGCTACCAGACCCAGGTCCAGCGGCTGACCACGGCGGCCGCGGCAGCGCTGGGCGTGGGCGGCGACCCACGACAAGCCGTATTCGACCAGCTCGGCCTCTACGGCACAGTTGGGCTGACCGGCGGCTATCCCAGCGCCCACATCGGCCACGTGGTGCGGGACGAGCGGCGGTCGGTGGAGCAATACGGCCGCCGAGGCGAAGTTCGTTTCATCGTCGTCGACAACGTGCTCGCGAATGGGTTCGAGAGCTGGCTGTGGGACGGCCGAGCCACTGCCGGCGGGTGGGCCGAGAACGGCAGCACGATCATCCAGGTCCGGCCTGCCTACACGGATCGACCGCTGAAAGCCTGGCTCATGACGCACGACACGCCGGCGCGGCGGCGTTGGGAGCAAGAGCTGCCAGCGCTGGAGCAGCGGGACCTGGAGGTGCTGGCGGCGTCGCGGATCGCCTACCTGCCCGGCGTCGACGCGCGACTCTCCCGGCAGGGGATCGAGCAGATCGCCAGTCGCGCCGGGGGGAGCGGCGCGGCTGGCCGGGGGGCGTTCCTCGACGAGTACGAGCGAGCCGTGAGCCAGCATTCGATCTTCATCCACGAAGGTCGGCACGTGCTCGACCAGGCCTCAGGGGAGAGCCTGTCACCGGAGGAACTGGAGTATCGCGCGAAGCTGTCCGAACTGGCCCTGGCGGACTATCCTCGCCTGCCGCTCGCGGGCATCAATGGCGACACCATCGGCACGGACACCCCGCACGGGCGCGCCAATTCACGTATCATCGCCGCCTACGCCCAATGGATGGCGGCTCATCGCGACGCGATCCCGGGGCTCGATCCGAAGGCGCCGCTCCTGGCGCAGCTGGACAGGTTGAGCGACGATCAGATCAGGGCCGTGGCCCGTTCGCTGGATCCCTGGACGCCGTCCTAGCCGGTGCGCAGGACGAGGAAGGCGATCTTGCCATCGGGGCCCAGGCCGATGAACCAGGTGGTCGTCGCCTGTTCGAAGGCGACCTTGAACTTCAGGGCGCCCTGCTGCTCCCCGACGTACTCGACAGCCTGGAGCCTGCCCATGGTCTGCAGGGCCGGCGTGATGGCGGCCTCGCTGGCGCGGACCTTGGCCGCGAGGTCCGTGCTCATCGACGCGTAGTCGATCTTGCTGGCCTTCATGTCTGCGATGGTCTTCTCCAGCACCCGCTTGTGCGCGGCGATCGTGGCCGCGTCCGGGCCGGGCGCGGCCGTCGGCTGTTCCGACGGGAGCGTCGCGGCCGAATCGGACGGCGCCGGCCCCGATTGGGCGGCGGCCGGTGCGGCCATGAGCACCAGCGCCGATGCGAGGAGGACAGCGAACGCGTTCATGGTCTTGCTCCCTTGGACGCCGCTCGCAAGCCTACGGCGACGCGCGTCAGTAAAGCCGTCGCAATGCGCCAAAGCTGTGACGTATGCGGTTGCTTCCGTGAAACGGACCACTAGCTTGGCCCTGTCAATCGGAGAACCCTTGATGCGCCTCGCCCTCGCCGCCGCCCTCGTCGCCACCGTCGCCGTTTCGGCCTGTGAGAAGTCCGGCAGCGGGACGGACACCGCTGCCGGCGCGCGCGCTCCGACCCAAGGCGTCGCTCCCGCCGCACCCGCGCCGACGGACGCCGAAGCCGCGGCGCTGCTGGCCTCCCTGCCCGCGCCCTACAACACGGCCGACCTGGCCAACGGCAAGAAGCAGTTCGCCCGGTGCCGCTCGTGCCACACCCTGGGCGAGGGACAGGCCAACCTGACCGGACCCAACCTGTACGGCGTGTTCGGGCGCGAGGCCGGTTCGAAGCCGGACTACAAATACTCCGAGGCGGTCGCCAATGCGGACTTCGTCTGGGAGGCCAAGCACCTGAACGACTGGCTGGCCGATCCCCGCGGGTATCTGCCGGGAACCAAGATGTCCTTCGCCGGCCTCAAGGACGAGAAGGACCGCGTCGACCTGATCGCCTACCTGAAGACTCAGACCGGCTACAAGCCGGCCTGAGCTACTCCGCCGGTGCAGGCCGAGGCGCATCGGGCCCGTCCGCAGGCGGCCCCTCCTGGTGCTCGTACTGCTCGATCAGGCGCGCGGTCCACTCCGGCGACTTCGTGAAGCGGGCCAGCAAGTTGTAGAAGATCGGCACCACGAACAGGGTCAGCATGGTGGCGAACATCGCCCCCGAGAAGATGACCACGCCGATGGTCTGGCGGCTGCTGGCGCCGGCGCCCTGCCACAGCATCAGCGGCAGCGCGCCGAAGGCGGTGGCGATCGAGGTCATGATGATGGGGCGAAGGCGCAGGGCGCTGGCTTCCATGATGGCGTCGCGGATCGACCGGCCCTCGTCACGCAGCTGGTTGGCGAACTCGACGATCAGGATTCCGTTCTTGGCGGCCACGCCGATGAGGATGATCAGGCCGATCTGGCTGTAGATGTTCAGCGTCGAGCCGGCCATGAACAGGCCGAACAGCCCGCCGGCCGCCGCCAGCGGCACCGTCAGCATGATGATGGCCGGGCTGATCCAGCTCTCGAACTGGGCGGCCAGAACGAGGAAGACGAGCAACAGAGCCAGACCGAACGCCAAGCCTACCGCCCCGCTGGATTCGAGCAGGTCGCGCGCCTGACCGCCCCACTGCACTACCGGCATGTTCGGCTGCTTGGCGGCCTCGGCCTGGAAGAACTCCACGGCATCCTTGACGGTGTAGCCAGGCGCGAGCTGCGTCGTCAGGGTGACCGAGCGCAGGCGATTGAGGCGTCGCCGATCCGGCGTGTCCCCCTCGACCTTGGTGGTGACCACCGATGAGAGCGGCACCAGCTCGCCGGCGCCCGAGCGGACATAGAGGGTCTCGAGATCCGCGACGTTGCGCCGGTTCGCAATCTCCGTCTGCAGGATGACGTCGTATTCCTTGCCGCCGCGGATGTAGGTGGTCGACCGACGCGAGCCGAACATGGTCTCAAGGGCCGCGCCGACGTCCGCCGACGAGACTCCGAGCGCCGCGGCCTTCTCGCGATCCACGTCCACCACCAGCCTCGGCGCGGTGGGCTCGTAGTCGACCCGCGGCCGCTCCAGCCCCGGGTTGCGCCGCGCCGCCTGCAGGACGGGTTCGATCCAGCGGTTCAGTTCGGCGTAGTCGGGACCGGAGACAATGAAGTCCACGTTCGAGCCGCCGCCGCCCCCGCCCCGCTGGAAGGGACCGCGCACGCTGGCGACCGTTCGTGCGCCCGTGATGCTGCTGATCTGGCGGTTCAGGTCCGAGGCGACCTCGTCGGCCGACTTGGTGCGCTCGCCCCAGTCCTTGAGAATGACAACACCGCTGGCGCTGTTGAACTGGCCGCCGCCGAAGCCCGGCGCGTTCAGCAGGTAGCGTTCGGCCACGCCCTCACGGCGCAGCCGCTCGAAGATCGGCTCCAGCTTCAGGGCCTCGGCGCGGATGTAGTCGAACCCGGCTCCGACCGGCCCCTGCACCGACACGTCCACCCGGCCGCGGTCCTCGGAGGGCACGAGTTCTTCGGGCAGGGTCAGGAACATGAGGGCCGCCGCCCCGCCGACCGCGAGCACCACGCCGGCGGCCGCGAACCCGGCGGCGCGGGCGCCCAGCATGCCGTCCAGGGAGGCGCGGTAGCTCTCGCGCAGTCGGTCCATGGCGTAGTCCACCTTGCGCGCGAGCCAGCCTTCGGTCTTGGCCGGACGCAGGATCTTGGACGCCAGCATCGGCGACAGGCTGAGCGCCAGGAAGGCAGAGAAGGCGACCGCGGCCGCGATGGCCACCGCCAGCTCGACGAACAGGCGGCCGACCTGGCCGGGCAGGAACATCAGCGGAGCGAAGACCGACAGCAGGACCACCGTGGTGGCGATGACGGCGAAGAACACCTGCCGGGTGCCGCGCTCGGCGGCGACTACCGGCGGCTCCCCCTTGTCGATGCGCCGCTGGATGTTCTCGGTCACGACGATTGCGTCATCGACGACCAGGCCGATGGCCAGGACCAGCGCCAGCAGGGTCAGGAGGTTGAGCGAGAAGCCGAGCGGCGCGAGGACAATGAAGGTGGCGAGCAGGCAGATGGGGGCGACGATCGACGGGATGAAAGCGGCGCGAAACGTGCCCAGGAAGACGAAGTTCACCAGCGACACCAGGGCGATGGAGATGCCGATGGTGACCCAGACCTCATGGATCGCCTCGGACGTGAACAGCGAATTGTCCACGGCGACCACCAGCTTGGTGCCCTCGGGCAGGCTGGGCTGCACTTCCTCGACCATCTTCGAGACGCCCTCGGAGATCTCGAGGTCGTTGGCTTGGGACTGGCGGGTGATGCCGATGGCGACCTGATCGACGCCGGTGCCGCGGAACAGGCGGCGGCGCTCCTCCGGCGCCTCCTCAATGCGGGCCACGTCGCCGAGCCGGGTGATATAGCTGGTTTGCAGGGCGCCGGGCGCTTGGTCGCCGCCGTTCGTCGTCGCCGCGCCGGCGCTGCCGGTAGCGCCGATCGGAAGCTCGGCGAAATCGGCGGCGGTGCCGTAGCCGCGCTCGACCCGAATGGTGAAGTCCTTGGCTTCGGACTCAAGGAAGCCGGCTGGCAGTTCCGCGTTCTGGCGCTGGAGGGCGTTCGAGACGTCGGTGACGGTCAGACCCCGCGCGGCCAGGGCGTCGGCATCCAGCCAGATGCGCATGGCGTAGCGCTCTTCGCCGAAGATCCGCGCCTGCGCGACGCCGGGGACGGTCGACATCCGCTCCACCAGGTAGCGGTCGGCGTAGTCGGACAGCTGAAGTCGGTTCAGGGTGGTGGAACTGAGGAACAGGATCATGACCGGCGAGGCGTCGGCGTCGGCCTTGGCCACCTCGGGCGGATCAGCCTCCTCGGGCAGGTTGCCGAGCACGCGGGAGACGGCGTCGCGGACGTCGTTCGCCGCGTCATCGATGTTCCGGTCGAGGCTGAACTCGATGGAGATGCGGGATTGGCCGTCCCGGCTGGTCGAGCTGATCCGGTCGATGCCCTGGATGCCGGCGATCTGCCGCTCGATCACTTCGGTGATGCGCGACTCGATCACCTCCGCCGACGCGCCGCGATAATTGGTCGATACCGAGACCACAGGCGGATCGACGTTCGGCAACTCGCGGATGGGCAGCACGAAGAATGCGGCTGCGCCGATGACGCACAGGATGATTGCGGCCACAGCGGCTAGGACAGGCCTCCGAACCGCGACGTCGGACAACATCATCGCGGGGCGCTCCCGCCGGCGCCACCCTTCCCGGCGCCGGCGGCCGGCTGCCCGGGAAGCCTAACTGGCGCATTGGGCTGGATACGATTCAGACCAGACGCCACCACGCGGTCGCCTGCCTTGAGGCCTTCGAGGATCTCGACGAAGCCGTCGGCGTTGGCGCCGCGGCGCACCGTCGTGCGCTGCGCGATCGCCTGGCCGCCCTGGGTGACGATGCGATAGGCGTAAGCCGTATCAGCTTCGAACTGCACGGCCGCTTCCGGTGCGGCAGGCGCAAGGCGAACGCCGCGCTCGACCGTGACCTGCATCATCATGCCGGGACGCAGTACGCCGGCTGGATTGGGGATCTCTGCCCGGGCGGTGATCGCGCGCGTGCGCTGGTCAACCCTGCTGTCCAGCAGGGCGATGCGGCCGCTGAAGGTCTGTTCCGGGAAAGCGTCCGAGCGCGCGACGATCGGCAGGCCGGCGCGCAGGGCGCCGAGGTACCGCTCGGGAACAGGGAAGTCGACGCGGATGACGCTGATGTCGTCGAGGGTCGCGATTTCGGAGCCCGGGTTGATCAGGGTGCCGGCGGTCACGTCGGATAGTCCGATAACGCCCGAGAACGGCGCCCGGACAACGCGGTCGCCCCGTCGCGCCTGAGCCGCCTGCAGGGCGGCTCGGGCAGTCTCGTAAGCGGTCTGAGCCTGCTCGTACTGCACGCGAGGCGCGATCCCGCGGTCGGCGAGGGTCTTCCAGCGGTCCCTGTCCTTCTCAGCCTGCGCCAGATTCGCCCGGGCCGTGATGATCCCCGCGTCCTCCTCCCGGGACTGAAGCTCGACCAAAGGAGCGCCCTTTCGGACGAACTGACCATCGCGGAACATCACGCGGGTTACGAGTTCAGTGGTCGCCGAGGTGACGGTGAGGGACTCGCGCCCCTTCGCGACCCCCAGCACCTCGATGCTGTCGGAGAACGGACGCGGCGTGACCACCGCCACCGCCACGGGCTGCGCGCGCCCACCAGGACCACCGCGACCGCCGCTCGGTCCGCCCTCCGTCTCGTCCTTGCCGAAGGCGATCTTCAAGCCGGCCGCGAGCACCATGAGCAACACCACCCCGACGGCGGCGGCTAGGAAAAAGTGTCGTTTCAAGACGATGCGCTGGGTCAAGCGGATGCTACCTCGGGACGGGACGGTCAGGCGCGGAATACAGACCGGCAATGGTCGGCTCGTCCAACCACAGAAAAATGACGATGAACAGGCGGTTGAACGGTCAGAACGCCGCCGTCCGTCGCAGAAAACTGTCGTGCCCCGTCCAAACGGCGCCGGAGCGGGGGCCTCGTGGGTCAAACTGCCGGATTGGCGGTCAGGTGTCGTACCCGGGAAGCTCCCGGTCGAGCCGCCGCAAGAGTCCCGGCCAAGCGAGGGACGAGACGAAGCCCATCGCCATCGAGCCCTGCTGCCTGACCTCTTCCTGGGCGGCTTCGGGCGCGATCAACAGCCGTTCGCGCCCGGCGCTCATGGCCAGCGTCTGCTGCACGCAGGCGCGCTCGAGGAAGAACATGCCGAGCCAGGCCTCGGCGGCAGTCGCCCCCAAGGACAAGGTCCCGTGGTTCCTGAGCATCATGAGCTTCTTCTCGCCCAAATCCGCGACGATCCGCTGCCGCTCGTCGAGGTTGAGGGCGATGCCCTCGTAGTCGTGGTAGGCAAGGTTCGGCAGCACCAGCAGGGCGTGCTGCGACAGCGGCAGCAGTCCTTCGGCCTGGGCCGACACGGCCACTCCTGCGTCGGTGTGCAGGTGCATGACAAACATCGCATCGGGCCGAGCCGCATGGACCGCCGAGTGGATGGTGAACCCTGCCGGATTGATGAAGCTGGTAGTCTCCTGAACGACAACACCCTCAAGATCGACCTTCACCAGGCACGACGCGGTCATCTCTTCAAAATAGTGGCCGTACGGGTTGATGAGAAAATGGTGCTCCGGCCCCGGGACCCGTGCGGAAATGTGGGTAAAGATCATGTCGTCCCACTTCATCAGCGCGACGGCGCGATACAGTGCGGCAAGCTCGACCCGCGCCTTCCATTCGCCCTCGCTGACCTTGTCCTTCAAGGAAACGAGTGATCCATCGGCCATGGGGGCCCTCCTGCGGCTTGGGGCGACGGAAACCTCCGACTTTGGGTGAACGGCGTCAAGATTGACGGCTCGTTAAGCTTGTTTTCACCGGCGCGGGCGACGGTCGCCGCTGAAACAAGGCACGGAGGCCGCCCCTTGTCACCGGCGGTTCAGGCGCACGAACTGATCACCCTCGCCAAGAGCCGGGAAACCGGTGACCGCGAGCGTTTGCTGCTGGGCGTCGCCGAAATGTGCGACGCCTCTCCCGAAAGTCGCCGCCCAGAGGTTCAGGGCCTCCTGGACAACGTCTTCATGGCCTTGGTCGTGGAAGCAGAGCGCGACATCCGTCGATCACTTGCCGAACGCCTTGCCGACGCCGACTGGGCGCCCAGGGCCCTGATCAACGTGCTGGCCCTGGACGAGATCGACATCGCGCGGCCGGTCATCGCCCGGAGCCCCCTGTTGCGGGATCATGACCTGATCCGCCTGCTCATCGAAGCCACGATCGAGCATCAGATCGAAATCGCCCGCCGTCCTGCGCTCAGCGAGACGGTAGTGAACGCCGTCATTGATCGTGCCGAACCCGCCGTACTGACGGCCCTGGTAGGCAACCCGACGGCCGAGATCAGTGAGACCGGGATGAGCCGGCTGGTAGACTCGTCCCGCCGGATAGCAGCGCTTCGATCACCGCTCGCCCGCCACCCAAAGCTGAGCCAAATGCTTGCAGAGCAGCTCTACGCTTGGGTTGGCCAGGCGCTGCGTGCGGCCATCGCCGATCGCTTTCGCATCGATGCTGCCGCCCTGGATCGCGCCCTCTCGGAGGCGGTGCAGAGCGCTCACCGCGGCCAGACCGAGGAGGAGCGGCAGATGCTCCTCAGCCGGGACGGCGAACGCGAGGAGATGGAGCGGCGGCTCGTCGCGAAATTGAGTGCGGCCGGCCAATTGCGCCCAGGCTACCTCATCCGCGCCCTGAAGGAACGGAAGCTGAGCCTCTTCGAGCACGCTCTCGCGGTGCTGGGAGGGTTCCCTGTCGAAGACGTCCGCGCCGCTGTAGGGGCGAACTCCACCCAGCCCCTGTCACTCGCCTGTGCGGCCGTGGGTATCGATCGGATCGTATTCCCGAGCGTTCTGGCGATGGTGCGCGAACTCAATGGGGGCCGGCCACTCGCCCTGGATCTGGCAAGCAGGGCCGGGCCCGGCCTCCCG
>Ga0196970_1002034_pt1 | contig 11395 bp, 9 predicted proteins | sample S1v_513CmetaG_FD_148672 | JGI IMG/M metagenome (GOLD analysis project Ga0196970, IMG submission 148672) | Soil microbial communities from Anza Borrego desert, Southern California, United States - S1+v_5-13C | ecosystem: Environmental > Terrestrial > Soil > Desert | place: USA: California... | reverse complement strand
GCATCATTGAATTTACTAGCACAACAAAGAACTATGGATATCCAACGTACCATCCTGTGGGTCGTGTTCTCGCTGTCCCTGCTCCTGCTGTGGGACAACTGGATGCGCTATACGGGCAAGCAATCGATGTTCTTCCCGACCCAGACCCAGCAGTCCGCCGCGCCCGCCGCCGGTGCAGCCCCGGCTGCGAAGTCGGATGTGCCGCAGCCGAGCGCGACTGCGCAGGCACCCGCCGCCGTTCCCGCCGGCCCGACGCCGGTGAAGAGCGAGATCGTCACCATCACCACCGATGTGATGAAGGCGGATATCGACACCGTCGGCGGCGAGCTCAAGCGCCTGGAACTGCTCAAGCACAAGGACACCGTCGACCAGAGCAAGAACATGGTGCTGTTCGATGCCGGCACCAAGCATCTTTACCTGGCGCAGACCGGCCTCATCGGCGGCAACTTCCCGAACCACAAGTCCGGCTTCGTCGCCCGCCCCGGCCCGCGCGCGCTCGACGGCAAGGATGAAGTGCAGCTGGTGCTGGAATCCGAACAGGGCGGCGTGAAGCTGGTGAAGACCTATACCTTCCGCAAGAACGAGTATGCGATCGGCCTCAAGCATGAGGTGGTGAACAACAGCGGCGCGCCGATCGCCCCGTCCGTCTACATGCAGCTGCTGCGCGACGGTAACAAGCCGGAAGGCGAGTCCTCGTTCTACAGCACCTTCACCGGCCCGGTCGTGTATACCGAAACCGAGAAGTTCCAGAAGATGGAATTCGAAGAGATCGAAAAGGGCAAGGCCAAGCACGTGGCCAAGGCCGAGGACGGCTGGGTGGCGCTGGTGCAGCACTACTTCGTCTCGGCCATCCTGCCGCCGCCGAACGTGCCGCGCGAAATCTATACGAAGAAGGTCGACAACAACCTGTACTCGCTCGGCACCATCCTGCCGATGGGCACGGTGGCGCCCGGCGCGACCGCCGCAATGGATGCCAAGCTGTACTCCGGCCCGCAGGAAACCGACCGCCTCGAAAAGCTGGCGCCGGGACTGGAACTGGTGAAGGACTACGGTTACCTGACCATCCTGGCCAAGCCGATCTTCTGGCTGATGGACCAGATCCACAAGGTGCTGGGCAACTGGGGCTGGACCATCATCGTGCTGACCGTGCTGATCAAGCTGGCGTTCTTCCCGTTGTCGGCCGCGTCCTACCGCAGCATGGCGAAGATGAAGACCGTCACGCCGAAGATGCAGTCGATCCGCGAGCGTTACAAGAACGATCCGCAGAAGATGAACCAAGCGCTGATGGAGCTGTATCGCACCGAGAAGATCAACCCGCTCGGCGGCTGTCTGCCGATCGTGGTGCAGATTCCGGTGTTCATCGCGCTGTACTGGGTGCTGCTGGCCTCCGTCGAGATGCGCAACGCGCCCTGGCTCGGCTGGATCCAGGATCTGGCCTCGCCCGATCCGTGGTACATCCTGCCGGTCGTGATGGCCGTCTCGATGTTCATCCAGACCAAGCTGAACCCGACGCCGCCGGACCCGATCCAGGCCAAGGTGATGCTGTTCATGCCGATCATCTTCTCGGTGATGTTCTTCTTCTTCCCGGCCGGCCTCGTGCTGTACTGGGTGGTGAACAACATCCTGTCGATCGCGCAGCAATGGGTGATCACGAAGAAGATCGAGAGCGGCCAGCCGGCTTGATCGTTTCGATGACCGAAGAAGCCCGTGCGATGCGCGGGCTTTTTTGTTTGGCGGAGGGGGGCCGGATACGTGCAGGCGGGCTCAGGCCTTCGGCGTAGCGCCACCCCATACCCGTCATTCCCGCCTTCGTGGGAATGACGGGGCAAAAATGGTGAGCGTTGCGAACACCGCATCCGCCCACCGTCACGCTTCAACCGTTGCAATCGCACCCGCGCCGCCCGTTTTCATTTGATCAGCAACCGTACGCAACCCTAGAATCACCCCATGAACTTCGACTCTTCCCCCATTGCAGCCATCGCCACCGCCGCCGGCCGCGGCGGCATCGGGGTGGTGCGCATCTCCGGCAAGAACATCGCTCCCGTCATGCAGGCACTGTGCGGCACGTCCGTGCTCAAGCCGCGTTACGCGACCTACCTGCCCTTCCTGAACGCGGACGGCACGGCGATCGACCAGGGCATCGCGATCTACTTCAAGGCGCCGCATTCCTACACCGGCGAAGACGTGCTGGAACTGCAAGGGCACGGCGGGCCGGTGGTGATGCAGATGCTGCTGTCGCGCTGCCTGGAGGCCGGCAAGGACATCGGCCTGCGCGTGGCGCAGCCGGGCGAGTTCACGCACCGCGCCTTCCTGAACGATAAGCTCGACCTGGCACAGGCCGAGGCGGTGGCCGACCTGATCGAAGCGTCGACCGAAGCGGCGGCGAAGTCGGCCTCGGCATCGCTGTCTGGCGTGTTCTCGAAAACCATCCATGAGCTGGTCGACAAGGTCATCCACCTGCGCATGCTGGTCGAGGCGACGCTGGACTTCCCGGAAGAGGAAATCGACTTCCTCGAAAAATCCGATGCGCGCGGCCAACTGGAGCGCATCCGCGCGGCGCTGGATGAAGTGTTCGCGCAGGCCTCGCAGGGCGCGCTGCTGCGCGAAGGCTTGAACGTGGTGCTGGCCGGCCAGCCGAACGTGGGCAAGTCTTCGCTGCTGAACGCGCTCGCCGGGTCCGAGGTCGCGATCGTCACGCCGATCGCCGGCACCACGCGCGACAAGGTGACCGAGACCATCCAGATGGAAGGCATTCCGCTGCACATCATCGACACCGCCGGCATCCGCGACGCCGGCGACGAGGTGGAGCGCATCGGCATCGAGCGCACCTGGGGCGAGGTGTACAAGGCGGATGTCATCCTGCACCTGCTGGACGCGAGCCGCGGGCCCACGCGCGAGGATGAAGAGATCGTTTCGCGCCTGCCCGGCAGCGTGCCGGTGCTGCGCGTGTGGAACAAGATCGACCTGTCCGGCCACCGGCCGGCGGTGGACCGCATGCCGGATGCGACGCATGTCTATCTGTCGGCGACCGACCGCCGCGGCATCGACCTGCTGCGCACCGAGCTATTGCGGGTGGCCGGCTGGCAACAGACGGGCGAGTCGCGCTTCCTGGCGCGCGAGCGTCACCTGCTGGCGCTGAAGGCCGCGCGCGACCACCTGGAAGTGGCGGCCGAGCACGTCGCCAGGAATAACCGCACCAGCGACCACGCACTGGATCTGTTCGCGGAAGAATTACGAATCGCGCAGGAGCGTTTGAACAGCATCACCGGCCAATTTACGTCGGATGACCTGCTCGGCGTAATTTTCAGTCGTTTTTGCATCGGAAAGTGAAGGAAGTTCGGCGAGGCCCCCGTTTTCGAGGCTTTTGTTTTTCGTTAAAGCCGTGTAGTATTCGCCCACCAAATAAAGAAATCCGATTCCAGGATGATCGAAGGAGACACGGAAGCCCGCGGGCGCAAGCCTCGCGGGCTTTTTATTGGCCCGTGTTATCAGCTTTGTGAATAGGTGTCATCACCAGAATAAAGCAGCGGTATTTGTTGCGGAGCAGTATTATTCTTCCTGTCTCCTCCAACTCTTCTTGAATTGGATTTGCCCGCTAACCGCAAGGTCAGCGGGCTTTTTTTTCGCCTATACGGGAAATCCCCTCCGGCCGGGCATCCAGCGCGGCCTGCAAGACCAGCTTCATGACCTCCCGCTCCGCCACTGACTCCGGCTTGCGCGCATATTTCGGCAATAGTCCGGCTTCGATGGCCTTCTCGACGGCGGCTTTGAGCATGTCGTTCGTGATGTTCATCGTTTGTGTGGAATGCGTAGAGGCGCGATTATGCCCGATCCCCCGCTTCAAACGTTGACGTACGGCAATACTTTAGCCCCAACAGCCAAGCGCTCCGCCGCTTGAGCGGACACAAGATACAAAAATGACAAGGGTGCTATACCTGTAGCAACGCGACTACAGGAGCCCGAGCATGCATTCCCCCCTTCCCGACTTCGATGAACTGGCCGCCTTGCACCGCCGCGATCCGGCGGCGCTGGAAGCCTTGCGCCGCAACATGCTGCGCGATGCGGTCGACGAGGCGCCGGTGCAGCACCGGGCCGCACTGGAACAATTGCTGGAAAAGATCGAGACCACCCGCGCTGCCGCAGGAACACCGATGGAAGCGGCCGCGGCGGCGTTCCGCATGATGCAGGAATCGGTGGTGCGCCTGCACGACGGCTGGGAGCAGGCGCTGGAAGCGGTGGCCGGCCTGCAGACGACGCTGGTGATCGAACGCCTGCAGCGCAACGCGGCGATGCGCGCGGCCTGATGCCGGGGTGGTGGGGCGTCTTCCTCCAGACGGTGGAAGCGGAGTTCTCCGACCTTTCCCAGCCGGAGCAGTTCGCGCGCATGGTGGTGCGCCTGCTGCTGGCAGTGATCCTCGGCGCGATGCTCGGGCTGGAACGGGAGCTGCGCGGGATGGCGGCCGGGTTGCGCACGCACATGCTGGTGGCGCTCGGCTCGGCGCTGTTCGTGGTGGTACCGCTGCAGTCCGGCATGGAAGCGGATGGCGTCAGCCGTGTGCTGCAGGGCGTGATTTCGGGAATCGGCTTCCTGGGCGCGGGTGCGATCGTGAAACTGTCCGGCGCCGGGGAGATCCGTGGGCTGACCACGGCGGCCAGCGTCTGGCTGACCTCGGCCATCGGCATCACCGCCGGCATGGGCCGCGAAACGACCGCCGTGCTGACGACACTGCTGGCCCTGGCGATCCTGACCTTGTCGCACCTGCGCGCGAGGCCGGAAAGACCGGACGACTAGGCTGCCTTGTGTTTAATCAATGGAAAATTTCCCTTGCGAATCATTGACATGGCGCAGCTTATCCCCGGTTGTCCACAGTGTTTTCCACCGTGGATGTGGGCAAGTGCGCCGCTCAGCGTGCGGGATGGTCGAGGTTGAAGCGGGCTTCCTCTTCCGGGCTCATGGCGTGGGCGAGGAACACGCTGCTGTCGGCAGCGGCGACGGAATGGCCGCAGTGCGGACAGGTAATCCTTCCGCTGCCGTCTGACGTGTGCTTGCCGAATTCATTGACCTGGTACGGACGGCCGCAGCCGGAATTGATACAACGCTGGAAACGCATGGGACTTGCAGAATGACGTGAAGGGGCAGACGAGGCCGGCACGTATTCTATGGTCCCCAACGCAAAAACGAACACGCTCCACCGCGCAAAAGCACGCGTTGTTGATCACGATCAAATGAGCGCCGCCGGTGCTAGGGCACGTCCGCCAGGATGCGGTGCGCCAGCGCGATCGCCTGTTCCAGCGCCTGCTCCGGGCTGTCGGAGGGCGCATCCGCAGTGTGCTGCCGGTCTTCGCTTGCCGCGCCGTCCTGGTGGCTGATCATCACGACGCCGCGGTATTTCCCGCCCGGCTCTTCCTGGATATCCGCCTGCGCAACCCAGTCTGCTTTGGTGTATTTGATCGCTGCCATCATTGCCTCCTTAGCTGGATCAGCTAGGACTGCAGTCCACGGAGGATGTTCTCGCGGCGATGGCGCTTGATTGTTGTTAAGCGGAAGCTAGAGCAAGGAATACAAGGCCCATGCGATCAGGCCAATGCTCACCGCGGCGGATGCGGCGATGCACAAGAACGCGCGGATGCGGTTGCGGTTGAAGGACATGGTTGTTTTATTATCCCCCCGATTGCGCCAGCGCCGCTCCGATCGCGCCATGCAGCGCGCGGAGCAGGACATCGAGCTCATCGAGCATGGGCGCGAGCTCGGCCTCGGTTGCGCCGGCATGGATGCGCTGCTCGATCCGCGACGACAATGCGGACACCATCGTTGCACCGAGCAGGGCGGCCGCGCCCTTGAGCGAATGCGCGTGACGCCGGGCCTGTTCGCGGTCGTGCGACAGCGCGGCGCGCACCTGCCCTGCCGTGTCGCAGTGCGTCTCCCTGAAGCGGGCCAGCATCTGCAGGAAGAACGCGCGGTTGCCCAGCGTACGCGACAGCCCGCCCTGCACGTCGATGCCCTCGATCGCCAGCGCCGGTTCGGCCGCCGGTAGCGCGAGCGCCTCCTCGTGAACTACGGCCTGCGGGCACCAGCGGCCGACCGCCGCGTACAGTTCGGCGGGGTTGATGGGCTTGGCGAGATGCGCGTTCATGCCGGCCGCGAAGCAGCGTTCGCGCTCCTCGACCAGCGCATGGGCCGTCATCGCGATGATGGGCAGCCGGGCGAAACGGGCATCGGCACGGATGCGGCGCGTCGCTTCGTGGCCGTCCATTTCCGGCATCTGCACGTCCATGAACACCAGGCCGTAGCGCTGCGGGCCGCCGGTCATCAGCCTGTCGAGCGCAATGCGGCCATTGGCAGCGACCTCCACGCACACGCCCGCTGCCTGCAGCAGTTCGATTGCGATCTGCTGGTTGATTTCATTGTCTTCGACCAGCAGCACCGTCAGGCCGGCAAAGCGCGGCATGCGTTCCGGTGTGCTTACAGAAGAGGCAGACGTGCCGGGCGCGACCAGCTCGGCCAGCGTGTCAGCCAGGGTGGACGCATTGACGGGCTTGAGCAGGAAGCCGTCCGCCTTCATGTGTTCGACGCGCTGCCGCGCTTCCTCGCGGCCGTGCGCGGTAACCAGCACCATGCGCGGCGGTGCGCCCAGCGAGTCGTCATGCTTGACGGCGGCCACGAGGTCGAGCCCGTCCATGCCCGGCATGTCGAAATCCGTGAACACCACGGCATAGGGCGCCTTGCTGTCGGCGCGGTGGATCATGCCGAGCGCTTCGCCCGCATTGCAGGCCACTTCGACGCGCACCCCCAGTCCGGCGAGGCTCTCGGCCAGCACGGTGCGCGCATTCGCGTTGTCGTCCACCACCAGCATGCGCAGGCCTTTGATTGCGGGCGGTGCGAGGACGCGCCGTTCCTGCGTGTCATCCAGCCCGAACCAGGCGGTGAAGCGGATGGTGGTGCCGGCGCCGACCGCGCTGTCGAGAGAGATGGTGCCGCCCATGAGGTCCACCAGGCGCTTGGCGATCGACAGGCCGAGGCCGGTGCCGCCGTATTTGCGGGTGGTCGACTCGTCGGCCTGGCTGAAGGCGCGGAACAGCTTGCCAGTCTGCTCGGCAGACATGCCGATGCCGGTATCGCGCACGCTGAACTCCAGCTCGATCCTGCCGGCCTCCGTTCCCAGCCGGCGGCAGGCGACGAAGACTTCGCCCTCCTCAGTGAACTTGATGGCATTGTTGACCAGGTTGATCAGCACCTGCCCCAGGCGCAGCGGATCGCCCACCAGCCCGCGCGGAATATCGAGCGGGAACCGGAACAGGTATTCCAGCCGCTTTTCCTGCGCGCGGGCGCCGGTGACGTTGGCGACGTTGCCGAGCACGTCGTCGAGGTTGAAGCCCACATGCTCCATGTCGAGCTTGCCGGCCTCGATCTTGGAAAAGTCGAGGATGTCGTTGATCACCCCGAGCAGCGAGAGGCCGGCCCCGCGGATCTTCTCGATATAGTCGCGCTGCTTGGGATCGAGCCCGGTGCCCAGCGCGAGATGCGCCATGCCGATGATGGCGTTCATCGGCGTGCGGATCTCGTGGCTCATGTTGGCCAGGAACATGGACTTGGCGCGCGTGGTTTCCTCCGCGTGGCGGCGCGCCAGTTCGGCTTCCTTCAGCTCGCCCTGGATCTGCCGCCTTTCGAGCCGGATGCGCTCGGCCATGCTGTGCTTGAGGCTGTCTTCGAGGCGCTTGCGCTCGGTGACGTCGGTCATGAAGGACAGCGTCGCCGGCCTGCCTTCCCATTCGATCATCACCGCCGACAACTGCACCCACACCACCGCGCCGCTCTGTGCGTTGACGATGCGGAAGTTGTAGTACTGCTCGACCTGTTCGCCGCGCAACCGCCGCTGGTGATGGTCGGTCACGAGCGGCCGGTCTTCCGGATGGACGGCGCTGACGAAGGGCTGCGCGAACAGTTCTTCCTGCGCCAGGCCGGTGAGCTGCAGCACCCGCGGGTTGGCGAACACGATGCGGCCGTCCTGCACCACCAGGATGCACTCGGTCACGTTGTCGATCACCTGCCGGTGATGCTCTTCAGACTTGTTGAGGTCGATCTCGAGCTGGCGGCGCTTGGTGATGTCCATGACCACCCAGACGGTGCCGCGCGAGAGGTCGTCGGCCTTGACGGCGCGGCCGGAGAGGTAGGCCCAGAACAGGCTGCCGTCGCCGCGGCGCAATTGCAGCTCGGCCTCAAAGGAGGCGCCGCGCCGCACGGCATCGGCGACGTCGGCGCCGGTCTTCAGGTAATCCTCCCGCGAGGGGTAATAGGGTTCGAGCGACTTGCCGATCGGCTCCTCGGGCCCGACACGGAAGATCTGGAACATCGCGCGGTTGGCCCAGTTGACGCGGCCGCCCGCATTCAGGAACACCATGCCGACGATGGAGTTTTCGAGGATGGTCTCGCGTTCGGCCAGCGTCTGCTTGAGCTTGTCCTCGAGCGCCTTGCGTTCGGTGATGTCGGTGATGAAGGCCAGCGCCGCGTGGCGGCCATCCCAGTCGATCCGCACCGCGCTCGATTCGACCCACAGCACCTGGCCGTCGCGGCGCACGACGCGGAATTCGGTATGGCGCGAATCCGGCGCATCGTCGCTCATGCGGCGCTGGTAGCGCTGCATGAGGGTGTCGAGGTCGTCGGGATGGACCAGCGAGGCGAAGGGAATGCGCAGCAGTTCGTCCAGTGCGCGGCCCGACAGCGCGGCGCTGCGCGGGTTGCCGTAGATGACGCGGCCGTCCTGCACGACGACGATCGCCTCGCTCACGTTTTCCACCACATCGCGGTACAGGTCTTGCGAGCGGCGCAATGCGCGTTCCTCTTCGGCCTTGCGCGCATGGATGTCGGTAAAGGTGACCACCATGCGCCGCTGCCCGTCCTGGAGGGTGATGGCATTGAAGCTGACCAGCGCGGTCAGCAGGCTGCCGTCGGCGCGGCGCACGCGCCATTCGTCGGGCAGGCGCGGCCGCGCGGAAAACAGTTCGGCAATGAAACGATGGCCGTAGACGGCGACGTCGGGGGGCGCGGCGAGGGTCCAGGAGCGGCCGACGATCTCTTCCGGGGGATAGCCCAGCATCCGGCAAAAGGCGCGGTTGACGCGCAGGAAGACGCCGTGCTCGTCGAGGAAGCAGACGCCGATGCCGGCCGCGTCGAAGCCTGAACTGAGAAGTTCGTGGTCGTCGTGCGCAGTGGGATGTGGGATTGGCCTTGCCGTCATCATGCCGCCCGCTGGTTGTGGCTGCCCTCGATAGCAAGGGCTGCCGATCGCGCGGCGGGCAGCTCGCTAACGTGTCACCTTGATTTCCGGAAACACAATAGCAGATTCATGCCGGGCTGGCATCAGCGTGCGGTTTACTGTGTCGTAAACGACCACTCGCGGGAGACGGCCTGGCCGTCGACGCGGCCGATGAACTGCACGTCGTAGACGGTGTTGGCCGACAGCACGCCCAGCGGGACGATGGCGGCGACCGACGGCGGCGTGAGCGGGTCCGCCGTGCCGCCGGCGCTCGCCCGGTTCTGCAGCAGCTGGGTCTCCAGCGGATTGCCGCCGCGCGGGCGGATGGTGAAGCTCTGTACTTCGATCATGGAAGTGATGTCGGCATGCACGCTGACCGGATAGCCGACTTCATTGCGCGAGGGTACCGGGTCGGGCACTTCGTGGTCGCTGAAGAAGTTGCGCGGCACGCGCTGCTGGCCGGAGAACGGGTAGGTGATGAACCTGCCCGCGCCGAGGCCGGCATCGAGCCGGTCGGCAACGAAATTGGTGGTGAAGTAGGTGGAGCCGTTGCGCACCGTGGCCGCGCCGGCGCCGATCTGCAGGAATACCGGGTCGAGGATCACGAAGCGGTGGTAGATGGCGGCGAGCAGGTCTTCGGCGGCGTTGATGCCCGAGGTGTCGGAGGTGGAGGACAGCACTTCGCCATAAGCATAGGCGGAGCGGAACTGGTAGCCGGCGGCGGTCAGGCGGTCGCCCACCGTCTCACCGGTGAAACCCTGGGTGCCGGGTGTCTGCTCGTGGGTGATGACGTTATGGGTTTTCTGGTATTCGGAGTGCAGCTGCGCGGCCGCATCGGCCATGGGGGCGCGCACGAGCGTGCGAACGCCCGCCTGCTGGCGGCGGTAGTTGAACCATGCGACGCCGTCGGCTGCCGTGTTGCCGGTCGCCACCGGTGCGCCCGGCTCGGCAACGGCCGTCGCGTTCTGGGTGGTGACGCCGCCGCCACCGCCGTTGTCACCGCCGCCTCCGCCGCATGCGGCCAGTGCGAGCGATGCCAGGAGGGCGGCCAGGGCCGAGCGCTTGTGTCGCTCCATGTGTATTCCTTTTTCCAATTTTCAGACGCAAAAAGTCACGTTAGACGCGGCTGTTCCCATAAGGTTGCAAAGCTGAATGGAAACTTCCGTCAGACTGGAAAAAGTATCCTGACTTTGAGGCCGGCGCCTTGCGCGCCGTCCAACAATGCGACTTCCGCACCGTGCATGGCCGCAATGTCACGCACGATGGTCAGCCCGAGGCCGCTGCCGGCGGCATGGGTCTCTTGCGCAGATGCGGCGCGATAGAACGGCGCGAACACGCGCTCGCGATCGGCTTGCGGAATGCCGGGACCGCTGTCTTCCACTTCCAGCATGGGCACGTCGACCTTGAAGACGCGCAGCGCCACCTTGCCTCCGTGCGGGGTGTAGCGGATGGCGTTGTCGACGAGGTTGGCCAGCATTTCGTGGAGCAGCAGTGCGTTGCCGCGCACCATGACCTCGCGCTGTCCTTCGAAGGAAAGGTCGATGTCCTTCTTGACCGCCTCCACCGCCAGCTCCAGCCCGACCTGCCTTGCCACGCTGGCGAGCGACACCGGCTGCAGCTCGCCTTCGGCAGCGCCGTGTTCGGCGCGTGCCAGGGACAGCAGGCGGTTGGCGAGGTGCACGGTGGCGTCGGTGGTGCCGGCAATGCTTTCCACGATGGCGCGCATGGCCTTCGGATCGTTCTCGCGCAGCGCCAGCTCGGCCTGGGTCTTGAGGACCGTGAGCGGCGTGCGCAGCTGGTGCGAGGCATCGGCGATGAATCGCCGCTGTCCGGCGATCAGCGTCTGCAGCCGCGCCATGTAGCCGTTCATGGCGGCGACCAGCGGCCGCACTTCCTTGTGCACGAGGTCGGGATTGAAATCGGAGAGGTCGGTCGGCTTGCGCGCGCCGACTGTGTCGGTCAGCCGCATCAAGGGCCGCAGGGCATAGCGCACGCCGAACCAGGCCAGCGCGGCGGCGGCGAGCACCAGCATGGCTTCGCGCAGCAGCGTGTCGAACAGGATCTTGCGCGACAGGTCGCGGCGGGCCTCGAGCGACTCGCCGACCTGGATCAGTGCGATGCCGCGGATGGTGTCGTCGTAC
>Ga0196970_1002033_pt1 | contig 11397 bp, 8 predicted proteins | sample S1v_513CmetaG_FD_148672 | JGI IMG/M metagenome (GOLD analysis project Ga0196970, IMG submission 148672) | Soil microbial communities from Anza Borrego desert, Southern California, United States - S1+v_5-13C | ecosystem: Environmental > Terrestrial > Soil > Desert | place: USA: California... | reverse complement strand
AGACCATCCGGATTCATACTAAACCCAGTGCTGAACATTTCCGGGAGAACAACCACTTCCCGTGGCCCCTCTATTTGTTTGATGTATTCCTCATACTGCTCCAGATTGGCCGCCTTATCTTCCCATATTATGTCTGGCTGCACCAATGATATGATAAGCTGATCTGCTGGCATAGAATTAATATAGCTTTCTGTTAAATGTAACTATCCTTACAACACCTTCAGGCATGAAATCAATCGTACTACTGATCACACTCATTTTGCCTCTATTCACCTTTGCACAAGATTACGCCCTTTCGGGCAATTGGCGTGAGGTGAGGCGCACTGATCTCCGGGGAAATGACCTGGACATGAGAGACACCATCAAGATAGACTTCCTCACCGGGCAGGAGTATACCTGGTACAAGAAAGGCGGCTTTATCTACCGCGGCACTTATAAGGTGGAGAATGGCGCCCTTGACATGGGCGCCCGCTACTTTACCATTGTAGATAACAGTCCTAACAGGCTGGTGATAAAGGATGATGGTGCAACCTATGAATTCAGGCCTTATACGGAGCCTCGTCGTGCGAGGCTGCCCGAAGATCCGCCTTCAGCTCCGGTTACGGACATCCGGCAACTTGCAGGTCGATGGAAGGTGTTCAAGGGTACAAGTTCCCGCACACTGAAGGAGATCGACTACTCTACAAAGGTCAAAAGCGTCATGATCTTCGACGCACCTGATGCTGAAGGTAACATCGGCGCCGTGTCAGCAGGCAAGGATCCTCAAGGCCATCCATCCTGGAAGATTACGCGCTTTGAAGATGGTATTCTTTACTGCACAGGCAAGACTGTTCGCGCTTTTGAAGTGTTGAAGGCCGATAAGGAACTGGTGCTACGGGAAGATCATATGACGTATTTCCTCAAGCAATTTACTGAGTAGCCTATCTCAGCTTTAAAAGATAAATATCTTTAAGTACGTTCCGCCGGGTCTGTGGATTAACAAAATCCGGGGTTAGCTCACTTACTTTGAAGTATCCGTCTTTATGTAACACATCATACTTTATTCCACTTTTATCAAGATCCCCCAGTCCGTTTGCCGCAGTGATAACATATTGAGTTGTATCCAGCAGCTCTGTAGTGTACTCTAACTTCACATGATGCTGCACATAAAAGTGCATACATTCTAATGCATCTTCTGGCTTATACGACTTGATTTCTGCTGACGGTATCTTTCGTTCATTGATCACTTCCGCCAACTGTGACCCTGCCTGATACTCGAGGAGCTCGTAGTAGAAATGGTTCGTCAGGATGACATTTGCGCCTATTATTGCCGCGGCGCTACCGAGCAATATTTTACCTTTTACCCGATGGTTCAAAAGGACGAATAGCCAGACTAACACTGAAGCAGCCCATGCAACGTACACCCATCCGCTTCCTTCAAACACATGCACGAACGTCAGCAAAGCAGCTATTAGAATCAATCCGCCTAACAGTACCTGCACTACCTTCATTGCGCTAAAAAACCGGCCATATTTGCCTTCGAAAAAGTCCTTCAGCAGCTTGGCTACCATTATGGCGCACAATGGAAATGCAATGAATATATAGTGCGGCAACTGGTACCTGGAGGACCCAAGGGCGACATAGGCGAGTATAAAACCTCCTGTCGTTAGCCACTCCTGCCCTTCGCTTAGCTTAAACCCTTGCCTGAACAACCCTACTATATTCAGAATCAAAGCCGCAACAAACAGCAATATCCAGGGAAGAAATGCCCAAAGCATATTCTCAAACAGAAACCTGAATGGTGCATTGTTACTCCAGACGTTCTCACCAGTAAGTCTTCCAAAGCTCTGCGTCCAGTAAAAGAACTTCAGACCAGATACTCCTGTTTGTCCATCTATTACTTTGTTTGGTTGTTGGTCAAACTGTTGATACAAGCCAATGCTCATCGGCACCAGCAATATGCCGATCACTGCCAGGCACAGGAGGTATTCTGGCTTCAGGAACTTCCTCCATTCTCTTTTTAGAGCCCAATCAGTGGCCAAACAGAAGACCGGCACCATCAATGCCACAGGTCCTTTGGTCATCATCCCAAAGGCTATGGCTCCCGATCCAAGAAGCAAGTACTTAATTTTGCCGCTTACGTCCCACTCTTTTATCAGCCATATCGCGGTTATGGTCCAGGCCATGAGTATGGTATCCGTCCTGATGTCATTGGTCCAGAGAAACATCCCCTGGCAGCATCCCAATATCAGGGCAGCCATACGACCAGCATTTTCTCCATATAAGATCCTGGCTAATCTGTACGTAGCGAATAGCGACCAGAGCGCAAAAAGGATTGAAGGAAACTTGTATCCGAAATTGTTTACGCCAAATACCTTCATACTAAGTGCGCTCACCCAAAACAGAAATGGTGGCTTATCCAGATAGTCCACACCCTTATCGTATACCTGCAGATAGCTGCCGCTTTCCATCATCTCTCTGGCTATTTCGGCATACTGTGACGCATCGATATCCATTACATCCACACGAACTGAAGTGAAATAAACGATCGCCAAAACAATAAAAACCCAGAGAGGAACTTTAGGCATGAAGATGGTGGAATTTTTCGGGAGCAAAATTAATCTCAATTTTATCGAATGCTGCAAGTTAAGTATTACCCTTTCGACCTCGAGTTTGAATATCCCTTTACTATTTCAAAGGGCACTAAGACACACCAGCCTACACTCATCATTTCTCTCGGACTCGGTCGGCTCGTTGGCTTTGGCGAGGCTCCTGCTATTGCATACTACAATGTAACTATACAGGGCATGATCGATGCGCTGGAAGCGAAGAAGCCCGTAATTACTTCCTATGCACTCACCGACCCGCAACGTTTCTGGCATTTCCTCGAGCACCTGCTTCCCGGACAGAACTTCCTTATCGCTGCACTGGATATAGCTGGCTGGGATCTGTTTGCGAAAATGCGACGGCAGCCGCTCTATCAGCTTCTTGGCTTGCGACGTACAAATATGCCTTTGACGGACTATACTATCGGTATAGACAGTGAGGAAAAGATGGTGGAAAAACTCAGGGCACACCCGGCTCCCGTATATAAGATCAAGGTTCGTCAGCCCTCTGACATCAGCCTGCTACATGCCTTGCGTGCAGTTACCGATGCTCCATTCCGAATTGATGCAAATGAGGCTTTTACATTTGATGAGATCAAAGAACTTCTGCCTGAGCTTCAGAAGCTGGGCGTTAATCTTTTGGAGCAACCCCTTCAACGCAACGAGTGGGATGCAATGAGGGAATTAAAGGCAATCTCCCCAATTCCCCTATTTGCAGATGAGAGCTGTGTTACTGAAAAAGACGTTGCACAGTGCGCCAGCAGTTTCCATGGCATCAATATCAAACTGACCAAGTGCGCCGGTATAACCCCGGCGCTGCGGATGATAGTGGATGCACGAAAGCTTGGACTTAAGATCATGATGGGATCGATGAACGAGAGTACAGTAGGCAGCGCAGCAGTAGCGCACATGTTGCCGTTGCTTCATGAAGCGGATATCGATGGCCCGCTGCTACTCAAAGAGGATATCGCTGCGGGAATTGACTACAATAATGGTGTCGTTTCTGTAACGGAAGCGCCTGGCCTGGGTATCCAGTTCTTTGGAGAAAAGCGGGGTAAGTAGATGATTAGTAAGGTTAGCCAGTCGGCTTACAAATTTGTGTTACTCAGGTCAATGCTTCACAACTTTTTCCCTGGTCAAACCTATTTCAGTTGGGACATCCAGAACGCATATTGAGGATACAACATAACGTTGGAGACTAATTAGACCTAAACCCTTTGGTAGGGACCCTCCTATCGAATGCACTATTGTTTTGAACGGATCTTTTGTGTTTACAAATATGCTGGACCTGGAATTCCGTAGCGTGCTGGATTCGTTTAACTTGACATTACTATTTTTATAACATGAATGTTCTAGTGTTTTCCACCATTTGTTTTATAGGAACTGTGTTTCCCCCAAGCATTTCATTCGGTCAATTGAAGGCTCCTGATTCACTTTATTTTGCAAAAAGTAAAGCGATTGAAATTATTTCATCGCCGAGCAAACTTGCAGGCGTACCGTCCTTAGAAGAGAGAGCTATCGCACTCACGTCTGCAGTTCAAGGCTATTTGGAACTGAACACCACCTATAGACTTACCTCTCAAGACTTGCAACAGATGATGTCAGCGGCCCTATTAACTGAGAATCCGTCTGCTTTGACAGAAGCGACAAGGAATATGGTGTTACAATCGGGTCATTCAGTTGAGGAGGTGGTTCAAGACAGCAGAGCCTTCACCCAGCAGGTATACAATACTTCTGTTCCGATGCCTAAGCAGGGCATGCCAATGCACACTGAATATCAAAGGCTTTTGGGAGAGAGTGACAGTTTGGTAGTCGTTGCCAAAATGCAATTGGAGTGGCAAAGCATAGTTTTTATCGAAAGCTTAATACGCAGCGATATCGATTTCAGAACTTTCGTAAAAGAATACCTCTTTAAGGATTCAAGCCAACTCCCAAAGCGGAATTCGAATTTAGGTCGGTATACGGAAATGCCCTTGGGGAAACTGCTAGCCATGAAGGCTATTGACTCCGCTCATTTTACAGCTTTGTATGAATATATCAAGGAGGAAGGGTTTCCTGGTGTGAGCAAAGCGGGCTACCACGCACATAGTATGTGGCTGTTAATGTGGCATAGCGTTGCGTTACTAAACGAAGAAGACTTAGCTGTCCAAGCCAAATATGTGGACATGTGGAAATACCTTCTGCCGATATTTTATGAGAACTCATTAAACGGGGAGTTCACCCATGGAAGGTATCAGCGCTTCCATAATTTCTTGATTACAGTTAGCAGAGATATCTTAAACCTGAAGACATCTCCTATTTTGAGAAGTTTCACAATAACTATTGACTGTTTTGAAATGGCTAAATACTCTGCAAAGTTGAAAGAATGAAGTGGTTAAACTTATCTTTCTACTTTTGCTGAGATGCAGATATTTAAGTCCGTTTCCCTTAAGCCCTACAATACATTTGGCATCAATGTGTCTGCCGAATTTTACGCCGAGCTAACGCATGAAGCCGAAGTACAGGAACTGTGCTCAGATCCTAAGCTGCCTGCTAAAAAGAACATCCTCGGCGGTGGCAGCAATGTCTTGCTCACAAAGCCTGTTGCGGGGCTTACATTAAGGAACTGTCTGAAGGGGATTGCCGTACTGGAAGAGAATGAAGAACATGTATGGCTGCAGGTGAAGGCTGGTGAGATATGGCACGACCTGGTGCTGCGCTCCATTGCCCAGAATCTTAGCGGACTTGAAAATCTTTCACTTATTCCGGGATGTGTAGGCGCTGCGCCTATGCAGAATATTGGAGCCTATGGCGTTGAGGTAAAGGATACTATAGACGAGGTAACAGCCTGGCACATCTACGATCAGGAATTTGTCTCTTTCAAGAATAGTGAATGCAGGTTCGGCTACAGGGATAGCATCTTTAAGCATGGGCTGAAGAATAAGGTCGTTATCACCTCCGTTACTTTCCGGCTCAACAAATCCCATCAGCTCAACACCAGCTACGGAGCCGTGCAACAGCAGTTGGACCTAATGGGGGTTTCTGTGCCAACGATAAAGTCGGTCTCAGATGCGGTCATTGCCATCCGGTCCAGCAAGCTGCCTGACCCGAAACAGGTTGGTAACGCAGGCAGTTTCTTCAAAAACCCAACCATACCACGCCAACAGTTCCTGGACCTGCAGGAACGTTACCTAACAATTCCGTCCTATCCGGTCAGTGATGATATGGTGAAGGTGCCTGCCGGGTGGCTGATTGAACAAACCAACTGGAAGGGATACCGTGAGGGCGAAGCTGGTGTTCATAGTAAACAGGCGCTGGTGTTGGTAAACTATGGCAAGGCGAAGGGAGAGGAAATATGGTCACTTTCCGAAAAGATCCTTACGTCTGTCAAAGAGAAGTTTGGAATAGAACTGGAGCGTGAAGTAAATGTATGGTAACAACATTACTCCAATAGCCGGAGCTGTATGTAGAAGGTAGTTCCTTCATCCTGCTTTGTATCAAACCATATCTGTCCTTTCCAGAATTCAATGATCTTCTTCGTCATTGCAAGTCCCAGTCCTGTACCCGAGCCTTTGGTGGTAAAGTAGGGACTAAATATTCTCTCTACTATCTCAGCAGGTATTCCCTTCCCGTTGTCTGTGATGCTGATCAGCGCATGGTTCTCTTCTCTTGTCAGCGATACTGTTATTGCCCCAGCCCTGTCTTCAGGTATAGCCTCCACGGCATTCTGCAGCAGGTTGGTTATCACCCGCAGTAGCTGACTTCTGTCGGCATATACCCTCAGTATCTCGTTGGTGTTGTTGATAGTCACTTTGATCCTGGTATTGTTGATATACAGCTCTGCTGCTTTATACAACAGGCTATTCAGATCAATTTCCTCGGGTTCTGCTTCAGGCATCTTCGCGAAATCAGAAAATGCTGACGCTATATGGGAGAGGTTATCTATTTGCTCTATCAGCGACTCAGATACGTTTTCCGTCAACTGCCTTGCATTTGGGTGATTGGTTCGCAATGCTTGCTGCAGGTACTGTATGTTCAGTTTCATTGGCGTCAGCGGGTTCTTTATCTCGTGAGCCACCTGCCTTGCCATCTCCCGCCATGCACTTTCACGTTCACTTTGCGCGAGTAATACAGCGTTCTCCTCCACTTTCTTCACCATCTTATTATACTCCCCTATCAGCAGGCCTATTTCGTCGTCATAGTTCCAGGTGAGCGGCTCGTTCTGCTTCAGGTTAAATTGCTTGAAACGGTCTATGATCATCTGGAGCCCGCGTGTCAGCCAGTCTGTTATCAGCACAGCCAATACGCTCGACACCAGGAAGATAAAGGCGTACAGGTTGATCAGCGCAACCAGTATATTTGATATCTGGTAGTTGAGCTCCTTTTCAGATGCAAAGAAGGGCACATTGATATAGCCAAACGCTTCTCCTCTGTCGTTCCTAAGCGGCACATAGCACGACAGATAATTAAGCTTCCCGATCCTTTCCTCCTCTATCAAAATGGTCCTACTTTGTTTCGCCAGATCATAGTAGGCGTCCGGCATCATTATCCTGTCCAGTATTTTCTTGTTGTATATATCGTCCTGAGAGGTCGCCTTCAGACTGCCAAGTGAGTTATAGATATTTACGTCTATACTCTGGCTGTTGGCAAGGTCCGCTATAAACTTCTTGAACTCGGGCCTGTCCGATTCTGCATGAAACGCAAACGGATCAGTGCTTATTCCTTCGGCTTGTAAATATTGAATAATCGAGCGCTCTATCACCTGCATAGCTGCACGTAGCTTGTTCCTGTTACTATCATCATACCTGTCTACAAACACCCAGATAGTTACCGTACCTATGATCAAATACGAAATGAATACCACGCCCAGCATGCCCAGGTGTATGCGCTTTCTAAGAGTAAGTTGCAGGAGCTTCTCCCTGGCATTGTCGCGTAGCAGGTACTGGAAGTACAGCCTGAATAAAAAGGTGACAAGTGCAAACACCATGAGCACCCCCAGCATGTAGGAGAACAACGTAATGCGCTCCAACCAGCTACGCTGCTCCTCTACGATTGATACAGTCTTGTCCTTATCTACCTTATAGATATATACAGTATAGCCATCTCGTTCCAGGGTTCTGGTTTGACCCGGCACCAGGGCATCTCGCCTCCTGTAAATTGGGAAAGGGAAGCTGTTCACTCGCGTTATTAGTTCACGCCCCACATAAATGCCGTAGGTATAGTTCGCGTTGCTTATGTTTTCTTTTACTCGGGAGGGTTGCAGCAGCTCCGGGTAGACGGATGCATTTGCCCCTCTTTTCAGGGCCATGTCTATGTACAAATATCCCAGAAGTGCACTGTCTTCATCCCTAACTGGTATAGCAGCTATGTAGTAGTGTGCGTCTTTTGCGTTCTCCCTGTAAAACAGGTTTTGCCCGCCGGCAGGCCTTGCGTTCTTCACCTCGTTTTGAAAATCTTCCAGGCGCAAAGGATTCTTATTGTAAAGCGGGAAACCTTTGCTGTCAAACAGGTACACCTCCGCCTCGTACTTGCTAAGCTGCCCTCTGAAATACCTGATGCCCAGATGTTCATCTACTATCGTTCTTCCTTCCTCAGTGGGGAATGTGAAATACTCACGCAACAACGTGTTCTTTCCAATACTGTCCGCTAGATCAGGAAAGAGGTATTCCATCACATCGTCCCGCTGCCGCACTATACTCTCCGAAAAGAGCTTCCGTCTGTCTTGCTCCTTCACGCTGTTGAAGTATTGCAATGCAGTGGTGGAAGATATGGCTATGAATACTGCCCAGAAGATCATATTCGGAGCGAAAAGACCTGCTCTTCTCTTGAAAAGATTCAGGTCCAGCAATACTATAAACAGAATCAGCCATCCGTAAGCGTAGTACTCATAGTAGTGTTGCTCATCTTTTACATCCATCAGGAATAACACACCTGTTACCAGCAGCACCAGGTACTTCAGCCACGATCTTTTCAGCTGATGTGTAAGTATCGTGTTCAGGTAATAGACTATCAATCCGGCACAACATGCTATAAGGCCAATGGCAAAAAGTCCGACAATGGTGTAGCTGCTAATTGTTGAAAAGTCATTTACATCAAAGGCTATATTAGAGTTGATGATCAGGCTTCTGATTATATCAACCGGTACAAAGGCACAAAGTGCCAGGATAATGGAGAAGAATACAATAACCGCTATCTGCACTCCACGTCCTCGTTTTCTGATCTCTATCTTTTCTGTTGAAAGATGCGAGATAATGAAGACCATCAGCCAGAGCACACACAACACTACCAGCAACAGTACACCCAGCGACGGGAATAGCGAACTGGAAGCATATAACCTCGGGGAGAATAAAGAGGTATCAGAAAGGTTGAAAGGCACGCCAAATCCATAAATCAACCCCAGGAATATCGCCACTACCGTAACAATGACTGCTACTCCATACCTCGTACTTCTTTTCCTCGCAAGGGATATCGCAATCAGGTTGATCCATGTAATTGCGGCTAACAACAGCGCGACCAGCGCAGGTACGAAAACCCTGTCAGGTATCCACTTTGGCAGGTCTGACGGCCGGAACTGCAGATAGAATAAGGCCTCCCCATTGCTGCCTTTCACTTCATAGCTGCCCTGCTGACTGGTCTCTAATACTTTGGTGCTGGTAGGTATATAATCTGCCGCAGCAAAGCCTGATCTGAGATATTCGTTTTGGAAAGGATAGTTTGTGGAAACAGGGATAAGAACTACTATGAACTGGTTCTCCTGTAAATGAGGAAGGCTGATGCACTTCTTCAAATACACACCATTCATGGTGAAGAGGGTGTTATTCTCCGCATGGAAGGAGTCTTTGTAGCAGGTGCCCACCACTATGTTACTGTTCCAGAATACCAGGTCCAGTTCATCTTCAAAGGCATAAATGTAGAACGGCTCACGGGACAGTTGCGCTACTTCCTCTGTAGTCAACGTTCCATCAAACATTTTGGTGAAGATTTCCTTCTGCTGAAGCAAGGCTTCCAGCGCCTGCTCTCTTCGCTGCAGGTCTTCGCTCACCAGTTCAGCCATTGCCTCCGGCCTCGCCTGTTGCCTGTGCTCATAGTGACGGTACAGTACCAGTGCAAGCAGCAGCGCAGCTATAATCAGCCAGCCAGGATATGGATATCTTTTGAACACTATATTATTCCGATTCTTTTGCCTGGTTCCATAGTTCGTCCATCTCTTCCAGCGTCATGTGCTGCAGATCCTTACCCGCCTCCCTCGCTTTTGCTTCTATATAACTGAAGCGTTTAATAAATTTCTTATTGGTTCGCTCCAATGCATTCTCAGGATCTATGTCCAGGTAACGAGCATAGTTTACAAGTGCAAACAGCACATCACCAAATTCGTCTTCTATTTTGTTCTGCTCCCCAGTTGCTACAGCGGAATAGAGTTCCTGAATCTCCTCATCCACCTTTTCCTTTACCTGTGCTACGTCATCCCACTCAAAGCCTACCTGTTTAGTCTTGTCCTGCAGCCGCAATGCCTTGATAATCGCCGGAAGTGATTTTGGTACTCCGCTAAGCACAGATTTCTTTCCTTCTTTCATCTTTATCCGCTCCCAGTTCTGCTTCACCTGCTCATCGTCATCCACCTTTACGTTGCTATATATGTGTGGGTGCCTCGCCACCAGTTTGTTACATACCCCTTCTATTACATCATCCAGTGTAAACCTTTCCTGCTCTGCACCTATCCTGCTATAGAATACTATATGCAGCAGCACATCCCCTAATTCCTCCTTCAGTCCTATCCAGTCATTGTCAGTGATGGCATCTGTAAGTTCATACACTTCTTCCAGGGTTTGTGGCCTCAATGTTTGTATCGTCTGTTTCTTATCCCACGGGCATTGTTCCCGCAGCTCATCCATTATGTTCCTTAGCCGCTCTATCGATTTTGAATATTCCATATCCGTTACCTGTTTGTATCAAATATTAAACTAGTTTCCAGCAGGTAGCCATGATTGCTTACAACCCCTCCTCCTGCCACCGGTAACCACCCGTTTCTAGCCCAGCCAGCTGCAGCACACGATCTACTACGGTACCTACCGCTTCCTCAAGCGACTGCGGCCTGCTGTAAAACGACGGCGTAGCCGGACAAATGATGCCACCCGCCTCCGTCACAGCGGTCATACTCCTGAGATGTATAAGATTGTACGGGGTTTCCCGCACCACGCATATGAGTTTTCGTCGTTCTTTCAGCATCACGTCTGCTGATCTCGTTATCAGATCATTGCTGATACCGGCAGCTATTCTGCCCACCGTACCCATGCTGCAAGGACAAATGATAAGGGCTTCATAAGACGAGCTACCCGATGCGAACGGAGCCATAAAGTCGTTCTTATCAAACTCTCTGAACGGATACATGCCTGTAGCAGTGCTATTCAACTCATGTTCCCATACCGTCCGTGCATTGCTACTCCACACAAGCCCTACCTCCGTTACCTGCTCTTTAAGCCCCTGAAGTCTATCGAGCAGCAACTTTGCATATATAGATCCACTGGCACCTGTGACCGCCACCGCTATCTTCATAGAGTAATGATTGACATATTAGTAGTTACTTAACAAAGCTAGCGGGAAATTTGCGTAAATTCGCTTACGTCGCTGTGTTCAGCAAACGCAGTGGACATAAAGCCCGTCTTAAGAGATAAAAGCATTCAAATGAAACGTGTACTATTAGTTGTTTTGGCTGTCGTGGCCTTATCCCCTGCAGCGATGGCAGGTGATAAGAAGAAGAACGTGAAAAAGAACAAGGCCGCCGTAGAAGCATCAGACGATAGTACTGCTATCCGCTGGATGAGCTTCGAAGATG
>Ga0196970_1002032_pt1 | contig 11405 bp, 10 predicted proteins | sample S1v_513CmetaG_FD_148672 | JGI IMG/M metagenome (GOLD analysis project Ga0196970, IMG submission 148672) | Soil microbial communities from Anza Borrego desert, Southern California, United States - S1+v_5-13C | ecosystem: Environmental > Terrestrial > Soil > Desert | place: USA: California... | reverse complement strand
CAACCTTTGCGGTCGGTTTGAACTTGCTTGAGAATTCGCGGACGAACTTCGCGAGGTCAATGACGTTCTGAACCGGCGTGCCGGGAAGAATGCCGTGGCCAAGGTTGAAGATGTGGCCGGGGCGTCCGCCGGCAAGTTTCAGTATTTCTTCGGCTCGCTGCTTGACTTCCTTCCAATCAGCAAAAAGCGTGACGGGATCGAGATTCCCCTGGACCGCGCCACCAACGGTCTCCCAGCCATCGTCTAGGCGAATACGCCAATCGAGACCGATCACGTCCGCACCGGTCTTCTTCATGTCATAGAGCAGAGTGGCCGTGTCGGTGCCGAAGTAGATGATGGGCACGCCCGTGGCTTTGAGGATCTGGATCAGTTGCGTGGTGCGCGGCAGCACGTACTGGCGATAATCGTCGGGGCTGAGGCAGCCGACCCAGCTATCGAAAATTTGGATGGCGTCAGCACCCGCGCGCACCTGCTCCGCCGTGTATTCGGCCAGCACCTGCACGAGCTTGGACATGAGCTGGTCCCAAGCGCCCGGCGAGCGGTACATCATTTTCTTGGTCTCGATGTAGTTGCGCGAGCTGCCACCCTCAATCATGTAACTGGCGAGCGTAAACGGCGCACCGCAGAAGCCGATTACCGGCAACTTGTCTTTGAAGTGCTTAACCACGAGGCGGATCGATTCACCGACATAGGCGAGCTCGGATCCGGCATCGCGATTGAGTGCTTTGATGTCGTCGTCGGAGCGCAGGGGCTTCTCGATGACCGGGCCTTCGCCAGCTTCGAAATGAAAGCCGAGGCCCATGACCTCGAGCGGGAGCAGAAGATCGGCGAAGATGATGGCGGCATCGACGCCTAAGATTTCAGCCGCCTCAATGGTGACCTGCGCGGCCAATGTGGGCGTTTTGCAGATCTCGACCAGCGAGTGATGCTTGCGGATTGCGCGGTACTCAGGCATGTAACGGCCGGCCTGGCGCATGAACCAGGCGGGCGTCGCGGAGGCCGGCAATCCCTTGCAGGCCTTAACGAAATTGCTGTTCGGTGCGGACATGAGGTTACAAGTCTACATTGTCAGCTCTGGACTTGTCACAGGAGCAGGTGATTAGGAGGCAGCCGACTTCGGCGCCGCCTGCCTAGTTCTTCTTGTCGTCGTCCACGAGCGCCTCGACGATCAGGTCGATGGTTTCGAGTGCGCGTTTGGAGGTCAGGTTGTGATTATTCCCCATGATGGAGAACACAAGGCGGTCACCTTTTTCGGTGGTCGCATAACCTGAGAGGCAGTTGACGTGTCCAAGCGAACCGGTCTTGGCCTGCACTCGGCCGTAAGCTGGCGAGGTTTTGAAGCGCTCAGCCAGCGAACCGTCGATTCCCGCTACGGGCAGGGTATTTTCGAAGAGGGCCCTCCAGGGTTGTGTGCTGCTGTAGGTAAGCAGCTTCACCATAGCCTGAGGCGTGATGAGATTCTGACGCGAAAGCCCACTGCCGTCGAAGAAAACGTACTCGTCGTGCTGGATGCCCGCTCTGGATACGAAGCCGCGCAGTACCTCAAGCCCGCCTTCGATGGTTCCCGCCGTGCCCTTCTCGCGCCCGAGCAAGCGCAAGACGAGCTCAGCATGAAGGTTCTGACTGACCTTATTGATGACGCGCAGGTCCTCGCTGATGGGAGCGGATTCATTCGTGGCCAGCACGAGTGTCGTGGGTTGAGATGGGGGCATGAACTTGGCATCACCACCACCGGCCGGAGCCGAGGCAGTGACCGTCATGGTGTTCAGGTTTGCCAGTTCGTTGTGGCGCGCGCGCGGCTTGCCGTAGACCACAACACCACGCCTCTCGAGCATGGCGTGGAAAACCTGAGCGGCGAAGTCGGCTGAGTCCTCGATCGCCAAAGCTTCGTTGGCTCCAGCGTCGTCCGAAGGGATGTTGCCCCAGAGCATTAACTGATTCGACCCGGGTTCGCGGTTGATGAAAATTTTGCGAGGACCGGTGCCCGGCGGCGTAGTCATCACCCGGTTGTCGATACGGTAGTACTCGGAAAAGGGCTGAATGCTGACGAAGGCTTTTTCGCCCGGGCGGTCGGCGGGCATGATGCTGACGAAAATGACGTTGTCGTTCAGCGTCAGCGCTGAAACGGGAGCACCCCATTCCCACACCAGGTCATCTTGCGTCCAGCCTTCGCCATAGCGCTCGAAAGCGTAGTAAGTGTCATCGGCAACGACATCACCGTCGACGTATTTGACGCCCTTCTGAACGAGCTGATCGGCAAGGCTTTCGAGCGCGGCCAGCGGCGGAGATCTGCGCTCGGTCTTCAAGTTGTAAGGCAGTACGCGGCCGCTCAAGTTGGGATCGCCGCGGCCGACGAGTACAACATCGCCGTTGATGCGGCCGTATTTGTCGAGCACGCCCGTGGTTTCCACAGTGGTGCGGAAACGGTAATCGGGACCGACAAGGGCGAGCGCGGCGGCCGTTGTGAAAAGTTTCGTATTGGACGCAGGCGTGAACAGCTTATCGGCGTTCTGGGAATACAGCTTCTTGCCCGTGGTGAGGGAAACGACTTCGATGCCCCACATGCCACGGGATACGTCCGGCTGGCTAATGATCTTGTTGATTTTCGACGCTAAGGATTTCGAATCGGCGGCTGGAGCCACCTGCAACAGAAGCAGAAGGACGAAAAAGCTCGAAAACCAGCGGTTGCGACGCAGCACGGAGTAACCGTCCGTAGAGAATGTCCTTGGATTGTAGCGCAAAAGCGAGCGGGACGGGGTACATGGGACGCGGGACAAAGAAGGTTACAATCCTTGGCATGCGGCCATTCTTTCGATGGAACCTCGGAAAGCGTGTCCTGGAGCTAGGGCGGCGAACGCTGGTGATGGGCATTGTGAACGTGACGCCGGACTCGTTCTCTGATGGGGGACGGTACCTTAGTCCCGACGACGCGGTAGAGCACGCGCTCGGTATGCTGGAGGAGGGCGCGGACATTCTGGATATCGGAGGCGAATCGACTCGCCCGGGAGCACGGATTTCGCTATGGCCCGCGGCGGGACTGTCGAGGCCTGAATCGCAGGACGTCCCTCTGCCACCCCCGAGCGTTTCAGCGGAAGAAGAGCTTCGGCGCGTATTGCCGGTTATCCGGCAGGTGAAGCGAGCGGCGCCTGGCTGCATCATCTCGGTAGACACTTACAAAGCCGAGGTGGCAGAGCAGGCCGTGACAGCGGGCGCTGAGATCGTCAATGACGTCAGCGGTTTTCGCTGGGATCCGCGAATGGCCGTAACGGTTTCGAAGCTCGATTGCGGTGCTGTCCTCATGCACATGAGGGGGCGTCCGGAAGAATGGCGCACGCTGCCGCCGATCGAAGCGGATGAGTTGGTTGAATTGGTCTCGCGCGAGTTGCGCGAATGGACGACCGCAGCAGAACAGCAGGGTGTGACTCGTGAGCACATCGTGATCGATCCTGGCTTCGGGTTTGGCAAGAACTACGGTGAGAACTATCCGCTGCTGGCCCGACTAGAGGAGTTGCACAGTCTAGGCTATCCCCTGCTCTCCGGCACCTCGCGCAAGTCTTTTATAGGACGTACGGTGGGCCGAGGTGGTGAGACTGCTTCTCCGGGCCAGAGACTCTACGGAACGCTGGCCAGCATCACGGCGGCAGTCTTAGCTGGCGCGCACATCGTTCGCGTGCACGACGTCACTCCAGCGATTGAGGCCTGCGCCGTGGCAGACGCGATTCTGGCGGCCGTGCCGGTAGCTAAGGGCGCAAGTGGAAAGTAGCAAGGAGATCAGAACAGCTTCTGGGAATCGAGCAGGATCGTAACCGGTCCTTCGTTGGCGAGTTCGACCGTCATCATTTCCTGAAATCGCCCTGTTTCGCAGCGGAGGCCTGAACTTCGCAGCCGACACACAAAATAGTCGTACAGTTCACGTGCTTTTTCCGGGCGCGCAGCGGCGTCGAAGGACGGGCGCTTGCCACGACGGACATCTCCGAACAGCGTGAACTGAGACACGGCCAGAACCGAACCGCCTACATCCATCACGCTCAGGTTCATCTTGCCGGCTTCGTCTTCGAAGATACGCAGACCGGAAACCTTGTCGGCCAGGTAGTTGGCATCGGCTTCGGTGTCTTCATGAGCGACGCCGAGCAGAACGAGAAGGCCGTGGCCGATCTCGCCAGTGATGTCACTGTCGACGGTCACCTTCGCACGACTGACGCGTTGGACGACGGCACGCATATGGCCTTGTCATAGGTCGCGCCTGCGAGAGCTTCGAGATCCTCAAGCAGCCTTGGCGGGTGGCACCGACCTAACTGACTAAAAAGCTAATACCCCTCGCTGCTTTTTACGACAGGATTTTGAACATCGTCGCGGAACTGGCGGCCGATGGTTGTTCGCGTAGGACCACGTTCGCAAGTGCCTCCGGTGCGTCTTCGGGCAGGAGGTGAGAGGCATGCTCGAAGAAGACAGGTTCACGCGAATTTCGCAGCGAGTCACGAAGAAGGTAAGCAGGGAGCTTGGAAAGAATGGGGTCGTGCGCGCCGAAGAGGATGTCGGCGGGGGCCGAGACGTTCTTCAGTCCTTCGTAAATTGCGGCCATGGTGGCATGTGCCCCGTCCGACGGGTCGAGGAACATGCGGGTGAAGGCCTGAATGGCCGCGCGCGACTTCATGTTTGGAAATGGATACGTATAGGCTTCCAGAGCCCAGTCAGACGGGGTGCGGTGCGACCGAGACGAAATCGATGCGGTGATCGTGAGGTTTAGAACCGAGTCGAGGTACCGGCCAATTCTGCCGCTTTTTGCCAGCCTCATTTTGAACGGAATCTTGATCGTCTTCGTTCTCGTTACGGGCAGCGCCCAGGTATTGCATAGTACAAGCCGCGAAATGTTCTCGGGATGCGCCGTCGCATATCCAAGCCCGATCGGGCCTCCCCAGCCATGAGTAACGAGAGTGATATTTCGCAAACCAAGGGTCGCAATGAGCGTTGACAGGTTCTCAGTGTGGCGCACCAGCGTGTGATAAGTGGGGTCCAAGGGCTTATCTGACAAGCCGAAGCCAATGTGGTCAGGCGCGATGATATGGAACCGCTGGCTGGCTTGCCGGATCAGGTCGCGAAAAATGAAGGACCATGTCGGGTTCCCGTGCAACAGCAGCAGAACGGGTGCGTCCGATGCGCCTTCGTCCACAAGGCTCATGCGGTACTGCCCAACGTCCAGGTCGCGGGTATGGAACGGATACAGGTCGCGCAGCCACTCGGGGATGTCGGGTTGTCTTCGTTCTGTGAGCATGACACTTCGCATGAGCGGCTGATCTGAACCTCTGTTCTTTGATGTCATCAGCTCAGGAAATGCAACACGAAAGCGAGAAGAAATCCAGGATAGGAACAGCACTGGTAGGCGATTGGGTGCACGAACGTGGCGGGTACGCAGGCGCCGAACCCTGGATTTAGACAGCCAGGCTCCAGTCCGGCGACAATTCAGTGACGATTCAGCCCGCGGACGGTCGCCGACCACTTTTTGCAGCCTATGATCTGTTTACGTCTGTTGTTCCGAGCAGAAACAAACGCCGGGCTCTGCCCGTTAGCTGCATTACAATTAGAGTAGGCGGTACTGAAAGCTTAGGACGCCAGCCAAACCATGTCACTTGCCACAGGACAATTGATCGCCCGGTGGCCTGAGGTGTCGACTGTCATCGACATCCTGCTGGTCGCCGTGCTGATTTACGAGTTCCTTGTGCTGATCAAGGGCACTCGGGCTGCTCCCATGCTCGCCGGTGTGGGCATGCTGGCGATCGCGTTTTATCTTGCGCGCGCGTGGCGCCTGAGTACGGTCAATTGGCTGGTTGGGACGCTGCTTCCCTACGCGATATTCGCTTTGATCGTGGTCTTCGCGGCCGAGATTCGCCATGCACTCGCACGGCTGGGCCGCAGGCTTACGTTCTCGCGACTGTCTTCGGGTACAACGTCTGAAGCCTACGACGACATCGTCCTCGCGTCGAATTTGTTCTCGCAGAACCAGACCGGCGCTCTGATCGTGATTGAACGCGAGATCGGCCTCAGGACGTACATAGAGAGCGGAGTGCCGTTGGACGCGCGTCTGACTTACGACCTGCTGGCGACAATTTTCCGCCCAAGCGCTCCGTTGCATGATGGCGCGGTCATCGTGCAGAAGGACCGCATTGCCGCCGCTGCTTGCTTTCTGCCGCTGTCCATGAACCCTGTCCTCTCCACTCAACTTGGCACCCGCCACCGTGCCGCCATCGGTATCACCGAAGAGACCGATGCCATCGCGGTCATAGTATCGGAAGAGACTGGTGCCATCAGCATCGCTGTGGGTGGGAAGATCGAGAGGGATGTGACGGTCGAATTCCTGCGTGGGCGTCTCGGCGAACTGCTGCGTCGCTACGTTCCGGCCTCAACGCTACCCACGCCCATCACGAACGGCAACGGGGTTGACCAGCGGAACTATTCGCGTGAGGTGGAACGGCCGTGATCAAGTTTCTCAAGCGGTACGTGTTCCACAACATCGGATTGAAAGCGCTGTCACTGTTGATTGCAGTGTTGCTCTGGATGGCGGTCGCGCGCAATCCCGTTACGGAGATTGCCGTAAACGTGCCGATTGAGTTCCAGCATGTTCCGGACAGCCTTGAGATCAGCACTGAACACATACCCGAAGTGCAGATCAGGGTACGTGGTCCGGAACGCCTGGTGCATGAGTTGGACCGTGGCGAGGTCCATGCAACGATCGATCTGGCTGGGGCTCGCCCGGGCGAGCGCACGTACGATCTGACCGGAAAACAGATCAACGTTCCCCAGGGAGTCGAGGTCACACAAGTCGTGCCGTCTCAGTTCCGAGTCAGTTTCGACCGCAGAGCCTCGAAGCAAGTAGAAGTTCGGCCGCGAGTGATTGGCACGTTTGCCTCCGGGTACCGAATTGCCAAAGTCGAGGCCGATCCCGCGCGGGTAACGATCATCGGTCCTGAAAAGAGAGTGCACTCAATCGAGAATGCCCTTACCGATCCCGTGGATGCGACGGGTGTTGTGGGGCGCGCAAGTTTCACGACGAACATCTACGTGGCGGATCCATTGGTACGAATCGCGCGGCCCAAGGGTATCCGCGTAACAGTGACGACCGAGAAGACGGGGCGGCATGGGGTAGGGCCGGTGGCGTCAGCAGAGAAACATCAATGAAGCCGCCCCAAGCGGGGCCAAGAACTGATAACATAGCGAGCCCACCCGAGCGGCGGGCTCATTTTTTTGGGGATTGCGTAAACGAATGAGGAAGTTGTTCGGCACGGACGGTATTCGCGGGATAGCGGGTGAATATCCGCTGGACGAAGGTACGACGTTTGCGATCGGGCAGGCACTCGGACACTACCTGCTGAGGTCGCATGCCGGCGCGAGGGTTGTCATTGGGCAGGACACCAGGCAATCTTCGGAGTGGATTGCGAACTCGCTGGGACGTGGCCTGATGTCTCGTGGAGTCGCGGTCGAGAGCGCAGGTGTGATAACGACCCCCGGTGTGGCCTTCCTGGCGCGCACACGCGATTTCGCTGCTGGCGTTGTGGTCTCGGCTTCACACAATCCCTGGCGCGACAATGGCATAAAGATTTTCGGCCACGACGGCTACAAGCTGCCAGACGAAGTCGAGCTCGACATCGAACGCGAAATCTTCAAGCACCTGGAGAAAACCAGCGCGGCTGAGCACGTGCCGCCTGTCCGCACCTTGCCGGGCGATCCCACCCTGCGCGAAGCCTACCTTGAATGGCTGGTCTACAGCGTGACGGAAGACCTCAGCAACATCAACGCCCTGGTGGATTGCGCAAACGGCGCAGCCACACCGATTGCACACGAAGTACTGCGGCGCTGCGGGTTGGGGGCCACATTCATCCATGATGTGCCGGATGGGCGGAACATTAACGCGGACTGTGGTGCGCTGCACCCGGAGGTGGTGGCCGCCGCTGTTCGTGACGGCAACAGTGAAAGCGCCTTGAAGCGTTATGCGCTGGGGATCACGTTTGATGGTGACGCCGACCGGGCTCTTTTTTGCGACGACGACGGAAACGTCGTGAACGGCGACGCCATACTGCTGCTCGCCGCGCGAGCCATGCAGCAACGTGGAGCACTGGTTAACGACATCGTTGTGGCAACCACGATGTCTAATATGGGACTGGAGATCGCCTTACGCCGCTCCGGTATCCAAATGCTGCGCGCTCCGGTCGGTGACAAGTACGTCCTGGAAGAAATGAAGAGATCAGGCGCGGTGCTGGGCGGCGAGCAGTCGGGTCACATCATTTTCCGAGATGGCGAGGCGACGACCGGTGATGGCCTGCTCACCGCGCTGCGAGTGATGGCGAAGATGGTCCGCAGCCGACAATCATTGGCCGAAATGGTGTCGGACCTAAAGGTGTTCCCACAAACAATCAAGAACATTCGAGTACGAGAAAAGAAGCCATTCGACCAAGTGCCAGAGATCGCGGAATCGATTCGCGAAGCCGAGAAGGAGTTAGACGGCGACGGCCGTATCGTTGTCCGCTACTCCGGGACCGAAGCGCTCGCACGGGTGATGGTGGAGGCCGAGTCTGACGAAAAAATGCGCAGGCTTACGGCCATCGTCGCTGATGCAATTCAACGGAACCTTGGGCACTAAAGGCAAAAGCACAGTTATCATCAACCTCGAAAACGGCCGCCCCACACGAAACGAGGCGGTGCTGAGGCTTGCGTTCGAACTGCGCAAGGCACGCTCGGCCGGAGCCGAGGTGCTGAAGATCATCCACGGCTACGGGTCCAGCGGCGTGGGCGGCGTGCTTCGATTCCAAGTTCAGTCCGAACTGCGCCAGAGTAAAGAACGGGGCGAAATTCGCGCTTTCTGCCCCGGCGAGCAGTGGCGAATCTCCAACGAAATTGCCTGGGATATCCTGAAGAAGTACCCGGAGCTGAAGCAGGACTCCGATCTCGGTCGCGCCAATAAAGGGATCACGATGGTGTTGTTGTAGCAACAGAGGACGCCTGGCTCGACATTCTCGTCTGCACCGATTCTGGTTTCTGCTACCCTGTTTTGCTGCACGAAAGTGAGAGCCATGCCGAAACTCAAACAGTCCTCTTTGACTTCCGCCAACGCCAACAGCGCCACCGAATTGCTTCGTTTCGCCGAGTCACGTTTCGATCAGATCATCGATGACATCCGGCAACTGGTCGAACTCGAATCCCCGAGCAACAACAAGCAGGCGGTTGACCGCTGCGGCGAGTTCATCAAGCAGCGATTTGCGGAGCTGGGCGGCAAGATCAAGGTGCACCGCCAGAAGGCGTTCGGCGACCAGCTCCAGATCGACTTCGCGGCCGATCGTCGTGCCGGTAGCAACAAGGCAGCTCCCATTCTGTTGTTAGGACACTACGACACTGTTTGGGACGTTGGGACGCTCGAGACGATGCCATTTCGCAACGAGAAAGGCCGGCTCTGGGGCCCCGGCGTTTTCGACATGAAGGCTGGCATCGCGTTCGCCCTGCATGCGATCACCGCTCTCCGCGAGGTTGCCGGCGGACTTCCGCGTCCGGTCACCGTGCTCCTGAACCCCGACGAAGAAGTCGGCAGCGAGGTGTCTCGCAAGGTCACTGAGCAGTTGGCAAGTAAGTCCGCAGCCGTCCTGGTGCTTGAACCGGCCCAGGGCCTCGATGGCAAGGTCAAGACCGCTCGCAAGGGCGTCGGCGACTTTTCGGTCAAGGTCAATGGCGTGGCCGCACACTCGGGTCTCGATTTCGAGAACGGTCAGAACGCCGTGGTAGAACTCGCCAAACAAATCGAATTCATCTCCAACTTCACCGATCTCTCGCGTGGACTAACCGTGAGCGTAAACATCGTTCGCGGCGGAACGAAGACCAACGTCGTTCCCGCTGAGGCGTCAGCCGATGTGGATGTGCGCATCGGCAAGCTGAAAGACGGCGCTGTAATTGAGAAGAAGTTCCGGTCGCTCAAGCCGTTCAATCGCAAGTGCAAATTGGAAGTCACAGGTGGTATCAATCGTCCGCCGCTGGAGCGCACCAAGGGAGTAGCTGCACTTTATGACCTGGCACGCGGCATTTACGGCGAATTCGGTGCCAACCTGGGTGAAGCGGCGGTTGGAGGCGGCTCAGACGGCAACTTCACGGGAGCGCTGGGCATACCTACGCTCGACGGTCTGGGTCCGGTTGGAGAAGGCGCCCACGCCAAGAACGAGTCCATTGTCGTGGCTGAATTGCCGAAGAGAGTGGCGCTGATTGCGGGGTTGATGGCGAGGTTGTGAACTGGACGATGACGTTTCAGTTGTCAGAGTTGTGAACTTGGAACGCTGCACGCGACGGCTCAAAGAGGCAGGCGAGATTGGTGCGCGCGCGGGTCTCCATTCTTTTGACTCTGCGTTAACACTAGCCTAGAATCGGGGTAGAGAGGCACTTAGCTTCTTATGCTCTACCCCGGGGGCTTGCACGTGCCCGTGCGGGGAACCCTCGGCGGGAGAAACATCATGTTCGGAAAAATCGGACTACCGGAAGTTCTTATTCTGCTGGCCATCGCACTGCTGATCTTCGGCCCCAGCAAGCTTGCCGATCTGGGCAAAGGTCTCGGCGAAGGCATCAAGAACTTCAAGTCGGCGGTCACAGACGGCAAAGGCGAAGCGGAAAAGAAGTAGTCTCAGTTCCTCTGAGTTTCGCCGTCGGACTGGTCTGACGTACGTCCCGGTGCCCCATCCTTCAGGAGGGTGGGTCGCTGATTGGGCGCTAACGCCAATCTCCACATCATCCCCTATTGCCAAGCAGTTTTACCTGCCCTCGTGCTCTCGGAGCATCCGACAAACCAGCGACACCGGCAGCCCAACGACGTTGAAGTAGCAGCCCTCTATGCGCGGAATCCAGCGGCTTGCGATGCCCTGGATCGCGTAAGCTCCTGCCTTGTCCATGGGCTCACCCGTTTCTATGTAGGCCCGAATATCGTCATCGCTGAGTTCCTGGAAGGTCACATCGGTCGTCTCCGCTCGGACGTCCTCGAAGTCTTGCCCCAGCAGGCACACACCTGTCGTTACCTGGTGGCGGCGGCCGGAAAGCAGCCGCAACATGCGTGCCGCGTCCTGTTTGTCTTGTGGCTTTCCGAGTATGTGCTCATCGACGATGACCACGGTGTCTGCCCCGAGCACCCGCAGACTTCCGTCGAGCACACTGGACGTGAGGGCTGCGACTTCTGGACACAGTGGAAGCGATCTGTGCTGCGGCATCTTAGGATCGCCGAACTGGGCGATTCTCTCCAGTGTGGCTATGGCTTTATCGCGTGCAAGCCGACGCGCGAATTCGGTCGGACCCTCGCCTTCACCGAGGACCTCGGGGACGTCGGCGGGACAGGTTGTGAACTCCAGCCCGGCATTGCGCAACAGCTCCTGCCGGCGCGGCGATTGAGA
>Ga0196970_1002031_pt1 | contig 11412 bp, 12 predicted proteins | sample S1v_513CmetaG_FD_148672 | JGI IMG/M metagenome (GOLD analysis project Ga0196970, IMG submission 148672) | Soil microbial communities from Anza Borrego desert, Southern California, United States - S1+v_5-13C | ecosystem: Environmental > Terrestrial > Soil > Desert | place: USA: California... | reverse complement strand
CTCGACCAAGCCCAGCTTGGCGCACCAGAAGTCCAGGGACGCGTCCAGGTCCTTCACCCGCACCATGGTGTGCAGGTAGCGCATCAGACGATCCCGGCCGGCTCGTTGGCGGCGGGGTCGGCGAACTCGCTCTCGTGGCCGTGGCCGTCCGAGCCCGGCGCCAGTTCGAAGCGGCGGTCGCAGTAGCCGCACTCGACGTAGTTGTCCTCGCCCATCTCCAGGAACACGCGCGGGTGGCCGAGGGCGCCGCCGACGCCGTCGCAGGACACGCGCTTGGTGTGCACGACGATGATCTCGGGGGGCGGAGGCGCGGACTGGGTCATGATCGGGTCGGTGCTCGATTTCCCCGCCCCGGACTTGGCGCGGGAGGTGCGGCGGCATACCTATGCGCGGCGCTTCGGCGCGTCAATTTGAGAGGCCTTTCGCGGGCCCCCAGAAAGCCCGGCCTGCATGGACCTTCCCGACTACGCGCTGGAGATCTCCGGCCTCGTCAAGACCTACCCCGCCACCAAGAAGGCTCCGGCCAAGACCGCCCTGCGGGGCGTGGACCTGAAGGTGCGGCGCGGGTCGATGTTCGGCCTGCTGGGTCCGAACGGGGCGGGCAAGTCGACCCTGATCAACATCCTGGCCGGGCTGACCCTCAAGAGCGAGGGCTCGGTGCGGATCTGGGGCCGCGACATCGACCAGCAGCCGCGCGACGCCCGCGCCGCGCTCGGCGTGGTGCCGCAGGAGCTGTCCGCCGACGTCTTCTTCACCCCGCGCGAGGCGCTGGACGTGCAGGCCGGCTTCTACGGCGTGCCGAAGGACGAGCGCCGCTCCGTGGAGCTGCTGGAGGCGGTGGGGCTCGGCGACAAGGCCAACGCCTATGTCCGCATGCTGTCCGGGGGCATGAAGCGCCGCCTGATGGTGGCCAAGGCCATGGTGCACAACCCGCCGATCCTGATCCTGGACGAGCCGACCGCCGGCGTGGACGTGGAGCTGCGCCGCCAGCTCTGGTCCTACGTGCGGCGCCTGAACGCCGAGGGCGTGACCATCCTGCTGACCACCCACTACCTTGAGGAGGCGCAGGAGCTCTGCGACACCATCGCCATCGTCAACCGCGGCGAGGTCGTGGCCTGCGAGCCGACGGGACAGCTGCTGCGCCGGCTGGACACCCGCAACGTGGTGGTGACTCCGGAGGAGCCGCTGACGGCCGCGCCGGTGCTGGCGGGCTTCGAGACCCAGCTGCGCAACGGGGGCGGCTTCGCCGTCACCTACAAGACCGACCAGTCGAGCGTGGAGCAGGTGCTGGCGGCGGTCCGCGCCGCGGGACTGCACATCCGCGACATCGTCACCGAGGATCCGGACCTGGAGGACGTCTTCCTGGCCCTGACCTACAACGCCCCGAACGCCGCCGATCCGACCCGCGACTGACGCCTCAGAGGAAACGCGGCCTTAAGGCCCTTGGCATACCGTCGTCATGTCGGAGGTGGCGCCATGGGTCCCGCAACGGGTTGGAGCCTGGTCGCGCAGACGCGCGCCCGGGAACTCAAGACCCGCATCATCCTCGCCCTGTTCATCGGGGGCACGGCCTACGGCCTCGCGCCGTCGGTGTGGCCGCTGGCGTGGTTCGCCGCCATGCTGGGCGGGCAGTTGCTGGACCTGTGGGCCACGGCGCCGCTGCGCCGTGCGCCGGATACGCCGCCCACGCCGCGCCAGAAGGCCCTGCTCTGCGGCCTGACGGCGGTCAACACCGCCGTCTATTCGGGCATCGCCGCCTACCTGTGGTTCTACGGCGGGCTGGCGGGGCAGATCTTCGGCCTCATCCAGGTCGCCGGGGGCCTGCTGCACGTCACCCTGCACATGCACAAGGCGCGGCCGCTGCTGTTCAGCGCGCTCGTGCCCCACGGCGCCTATTTCCTGGGCCTGCCGCTGGTTTCCGGCTTCACCGGCCAGCCGGGCATGATCATGGGCACCCTGGGCGGCCTGCTCTACTGCGCCCACCTGGCGGTGGCCGTTCGCCAGGCGCGCACCACCGAGGCCGAGCTGCAGGCCGCCAACGACAAGGCCAACGACGAGCGCGACCGCGCCGCCCTGGCCAACTCGGCCAAGTCCGACTTCCTGGCCACCATCAGCCACGAGATCCGCACGCCCATGAACGCGGTGCTGTCGGCGGCCGAGCTGCTCAAGCGCACCGACCTCACGCCGGAACAGGCCGAACACGTGGCCATGCTGACCGATGCCGGCGACGTGCTGATGGGCCTGCTCAACGACGTCCTCGACATCTCCAAGATCGAGGCCGGAAAGATGCAGCTGGAGACCGCCGATCTGGACCTGTCGCAGAAGCTGGAGTCGCTAGTCCGGCTGTGGGACCCGCGCGCCCGCGACAAGGGCGTGAGCCTGCGCCTGCAGGCCGCCCCCGACCTGCCGGGCCGCATCCGCACCGACCCGCTGCGCCTGCAGCAGATCCTGTTCAACCTGCTGTCCAACGCCGTGAAGTTCACCGACGCGGGCGAGATCGCCCTGCACGTCGGCCGGGCCAACGGCCGCCTCTGGTTCGAGGTGGTGGACAGCGGCTGCGGCGTCGCGCCCGAGGCCATGGAGCGCCTCTTCGCCGGCTTCGAGCAGGCCGACGCCGGCACCACCCGCCGCTACGGCGGCACCGGCCTGGGCCTGACCATCAGCCGCCGCCTGGCCGAACTGATGGGCGGCGCCCTGACCGCCAGCAGCGTGGTGGGCGCCGGGTCGACGTTCCGGCTCGAGCTTCCGCTGGTCGAGGCGTCCGCGCCGGCGGCCGTCGAGGTCGCCGAGGACGACGCGGCTTCGTCGTCCCTGAACGCGCTGCGGGTGCTGGTGGCCGAGGATCACGCCGTGAACCGCCGCATCGTGAGCCTGTTCCTCGAACCTCTGGGCTGCCGCCTGACCATGGCCGAGAACGGCCGGGAAGCGGTCGAGTTGGCGGAGGCCGAGGCATTCGACGTGATCCTGATGGACATGCAGATGCCGGTGATGGACGGGCCGGCGGCCACGCGGACCATCCGCGACGGCGGCGGGCCCAACGCGGCCACGCCCGTCATCGCCCTGACGGCCAACGCGCTGGACCATCACCGGGCGATCTGGGCCGAGGCGGGGGTCGAGACCTTCCTGACCAAACCGATCGACCCGCGCGCCCTGACCGCCGCCCTCATGGCCGCCGCGTCGGCCGCGCCGCCGGCCCCGGCGGCCCCGACGGCGGAGCGCGCCGCCTGAGCAGAAGCCTCGCCGGAATGGATTGAGCCTCGCGGGGCTTTCCGATAGAACCCCGCCCTCTCGGCCTAATGCACCCGTAGCTCAGCTGGATAGAGCGTTGCCCTCCGAAGGCAAAGGTCACACGTTCGAATCGTGTCGGGTGCGCCATCTCCACCGGTAGAACCGGGCCGACCTCCCCCGTCGACAATTTTCCCGACACCATCGGCTAGCGTGTCGAACGGCAGGCGCGTCGTTCGTCGTCTGGTCAGTCGCGCGACGACACGCACGGAGGAGAAGACCGATGTTCAGAGCGATCCTGATGGCCGCGGCCCTGCTGTTCGCGAGCCCCGCCCTTGCCGACGCGAGGCCCGTGGGTCACCGCGTCGAGGTCAACGGCATGACGATGTACTACGAGGTCTCGGGACAGGGCGAACCGCTGGTCGTGCTGCACGGCGCCTATATGAACATCCCGACCATGGGGGCGATCATCCCCAGACTCGCCGAGACCCACCGGGTCTATTCGATCGAGTTCCAGGGCCACGGCCGCACTACCGACATCGACCGGCCGATCACCTACGAGAACCTGGCCGACGACGTGGCCGCCTTCATGGACGCCGTAGGGCTGAAGAAGGCCGACGTGTTCGGCTATTCCATGGGCGCCGGGGCCGGCCTGCAGCTGGCCATCCGTCATCCCGGCAAGGTGAACCGCCTGGTGGCGGCGTCGGTGGCCTACGACGCGCGCGGCTGGCAGCCGGAGTTCACGGCCTTTCTCCCGCAGATGACCGTGGAGATGGTTCTGCAGATGCCGTTCGCGGCGGATTACCCCAAGCTGGCCGCGAACCCGAAGGGCTTCCCCGAGCTGGCGCGCAAGCTTATCGCGCTCGAGCACGAGCCGATGGCGTGGGAAGCCGGAGTCAGGACGATCAAGGCGCCGGTGCTGGTCATCAGCGGCGACGCCGATGTGGCCACCCTCGAGCACACTGTGGCGCTGTTCCGGCTGCTCGGCGGCGGCGGCATGGGCGACATGGGCAAGCCGCTGCCCGCGTCGCGCCTCGCGGTCCTGCCGGCGACCTCGCACACGGCCGTCATCACCCAGCCCGACCTGCTGCACGCCCTCATAGAGCCTTTCCTGAAGGGGCAGACGCCGAAGAGCATGTTCGAGGCGGCGAACTAGGCGGGGTCAGTCCGCCGGCCCGCCGCGGCTCTCGGCCAGGCGACGCCACAGGCGGGCGATCTCCTCGAACGAGGCGCGCTCGGCGGCGGTGGTCGCCCGGCGCGCCAGTTCGTCGGCGTGGGCGGCCTGCTTGAGATAGTGCTCGCGGGTCGGGGGCGGGCGGTCGCTCACGGGTCGCACGAGCTCTCGAAGGAGGCGTAGATCTCCTCCCGGGCGAAGGTCAGGCTGCCCCAGCATGAGCAGGCCTCGCGCTCCAGGGCGGTGCGATCGACGATGCCCACGGCGCCGCGGCTGCGCCGCAGCACCCCGTTTTTTTCCAGGGAAGCGATCGCCAGGGCCACCGAGGTGCGCTGGACGCCGAGCATCTGGGCCAGGGCGTCCTGGGTCAGGGGGAGGCTGAGGCCGCAGGCGGCCTTCTCCTGCACGTCGACCAGAAGGCGAGCCAGACGGCTCTGCAGCGAGTGCAGCGCGTTGCATGCGACGTATTGACGCGACTCCGCCAGCAGCACTTCCACCAGCTTGTGAACGGCGGTCCGCAGGCCCGGCGACTGGTCGAACAGTTCGCGATAGGCCCCCGCCCGCACGCGCCACGCCTCGCCCGGAACCTGGACGATGGCGCGGTAGAAGGCGCGGCGGCTGCCGCAGGCCTCGAACACGCCCACGGCGCCGTCCCGGCCCACCGTGGTGCACTGGGCGCTCTCGCCGCCGGAGGTTTCCGCGGCCAGGCCGATGAGTCCGGTCTCGGGGAAATAGACCCACTCGACCTCGTCGCCAGTCTCCTGAAGCGATTGCGATTTCGTAAGCTTCACGCGTTCGAAGCGCGGCCCGTACCGGCGCCAGTTCGCCGGCTCGACCGCGCGCAGGACCATGTTCCCGGGCGATCCCATCTTCATTGCCTCGCCGGCGCCGAGACGGCCCGAACAGGCGTGCCCGCGACTTCGCTGACCAACGCTCTACCTCTTTCGACCAGGCAGTCGCGTCGGTTCAAGCCGAGCCGCGCCGCCCCCCGTCCCTAGGACTAGCAGAGCGTGAGCGCGTTGAACGTCGGGTTTCTAACACTCGGACCTCGCGGCGCGTTCGCGCTTCGGGCGATTGGCCTCAACTTTATGGTGCATGGGCCGGGAAGCGGCGCCCGCGGCCCGGTGGCGAGTCGGGGCGAGGGATCGTTATGGCGCAGGCCCGCGTTGTGAAGCCGACCCTTCAGAAGGAGCCGCCCCCATGACGACCTACCAGGATTCCCGGGCCGCTGACGGCGGAGAGCGCCTCAGCGACCGCATCGGCGGCCTCGGCCGCGCATTGCAGGAACGCGCCGGCGAAGCCGGATCGCGCCTGCACGACGAACTCGGCCATCTCGGCGAGACGACCCGCGACCTCGCCCGCAGCTCCAGCCGGACCGCCGCGAGAACCGGCCGCCGGGCCGCCGAGGAAGTGCGCCGCCGCCCGGTCCCGTTTGGCCTCGCCGCCGCCCTGGGCGTAGCCGCGATCGCGCTCCTGGCCATTCCGAAGACCCGTCGCCTGGCCATCGCCAGCGGGCCGATGCTCTGGAACGAGCTCCAGAAGCGCAGGAGCGCCCTGCGCTTCTGATCTCAGCGCGGCGTGGGGCCGGGGCGCTTCGCCTTCGGCGCCGCCTTGGCGAAGGTCTCGCCGAAGAAGTCCCCTTCGTACCAGCGCGGCCGCTCGTCGGCGTTCGCCAGTTCGCGGGTGATCATCCAGTTGAGGCGGGCGAACCGCGCCGCCGAGGCCCAGTCGAACGGCAGGTCCAGTTCGTCGGAGACCTCATGGTACTGGGTCGAGCGGAACGCCGTGTTGGCCGCCGCACCGCCCTGGCCGCCGCCCGCATCCAGCGGGCCGGTCTTCAGGAACACCGACGGAACGCCGCGCTTCACCAGGGCGTAGTGGTCGCTGCGCGTGAAGATGCCTTCCTGCGGCTGCGGGTCGGGCGTGACCTTTACCCCCATGCGCGCCGCGGCCCGGGCCACCAGCACGCCCATGCTGGAGCTGTGCCGATCCTCACCTACGATGTCGGCGAAGTCGTAGGTGAGGATCGGCATGTCCATGTTCACCAGCCCCGCGATGCGCTCGAGCGGCACGACCGGGTAGGCGCCGAAGTAGTCCGCGCCCAGCAGGCCCTTCTCCTCGCCGGTGGAGGCCATGAACATCACGGTCCGCCGCGGCCGCTCGCCCGACTGGACGAGGGCGCGCGCGGTCTCCAGCATCGTCGCGACGCCCGTGCCATTGTCCATGGCGCCGTTGTAGATCCGGTCGCCGGGGGTCCCCTCCGGCTTCATGCCGAGATGATCGAGGTGGGCCATGACCATCACCACCTCGTCCTTCAGCGCCGGATCCGAACCCGGCAACACGCCAATGACGTTGGGGCTTGAGGTCGTGCGGTAGTCGGTGGCGATCTCGAAACGCAGCCGCCCTTGCAGCGGAAAGCCCCTGGGCGCGCCCTTCTCCCGGTCGGCTTCGGCCAGGACGTCCGCGAACGAACGCTTCGCCCCCTCGAACAGCGCGTCCGCGACCGGGCGGTTGACAGTCGCCGTCGCCCGCAGGCCGGGCGCCTCGACGTGGGCCTTTCCGTCCCTGCCGATCCAGGTCATCCGCGGCGTGGCGGCGCCCGGCAGGCGCTTGCTCCAGGGCCGGGTCTTGTCGGCCAGGAGGGTCGCGACCGTCACGAATCCGACCGCCCCGCGATCCATCGCCATGCGCGCCTTCTGACGATTCAGGTGCGCCCCGATCTCGCTGGGCGTGCCCTTGGGCGTCCCCTCCAGGGCGACGACGATCTTCCCGCGCACATTCAGTCCGCGATAGTCGTTGAAGCCGTTCCGCGGGTCGTCGAGGCCGAAGCCGACGAAGACGACGGGAGCCTCGAGGTCGACCCTCGGCTCAAGCGCACTCGGCGCGATGATCACGTCCTCGCCGTTGGTCCAGCTGATCCCGGCCGCCGGGCCCGACAGCGTCATCCGCGCGCTCTGCAGCCGGCGTTCCTGCAGCGGCACGGTCTGGTACCAGCCGTCGTCGCCGCCGGGCTCCAGCCCCAGGCCGTGGAACTGGTTGGCGACGTAGAGGGCGGCGAGCTGGTGCCCCCGCGTGCCCGCCTCGCGGCCTTCCAGCAGGTCGTCGGCCAGGAACCGCACGTGGGCCTGGAACGCCTCGGGCGCGAACCGGGGCTCGCCCGCCGACGGCGCGGCCGGCTGCGCGGAGGCGAAGGAGGTGGACAGCAGAATGCCGGCGACGGCGGCGGCGGCGCGGAGAACGGAACGCATTGGAAGTCCTGAACGATGCGCCGCGCATCAGGGGCGAACCGGGCGCGCCCGTCAATCGAGTTGGATCAGGCGCGGCGGCGCAGTTCGTCGCGGATCTCGGTCAGCAGCGCCTCGGTCGGCGTCGGCGCGGCGGGGGCCGTCGCCTTCCCGGCTTCCTGGGCGCGCAGGCGGTTGATCAGCTTCACCAGCAGGAAGACGACGAAGGCCACGATGGTGAACTGGACCACCGCATTGATCAGCAGGCCGTACTGGATCGCCACCGCGTCGGCCGCGGGGGTCGCCGGGTCGTCCGGCTTGAGGACCCAGGCGAGCTTGGAGAAGTCCACCTTGCCCACCAGCAGGCCGATGGGCGGCATGACCACGTTGTCGACCAGGGCCGTGACGATCTTGCCGAAGGACGCGCCTATTATGACGCCGACCGCCAGGTCGACGACGTTGCCGCGGACGGCGAACTCCCTGAACTCGCCGAAGAAGCCCTTGCCGCGCTCTGCGAGTTCCTTGACCACGTCCGTCTGGCTCACGCGTCCCCGGAGGCGTTCAGTCGTTCGCGTAGTTCCTTGCCGCTCTTGAAGAAGGGGACGGACTTGGCCGGCACCGCGACGGTTTCGCCGGTTCGGGGGTTGCGTCCGGCGCGGGCAGGCCGGGAGCGGACGGAAAAGGCGCCGAAGCCGCGCAGCTCGACGCGACCGCCGTCGCGCAGGGCGTCGACCATCCCGTCGAGGATCACGTTGACCACACGCTCTACGTCGCGATGCGTCAGGTGCGGATTTTCAGCCGCGAGCCTGGCGATCAACTCGGACTTGATCATTGGGGGTCCCCCCGCCGCCTGTTGAGGCGAAAATGGTCCAAAACCCTTGCGCCAGCAAGGCGCTGCACGCCTTTCTGGCGCAGGAAATGCGTTAACACCGTGATGTACTGCAAAGCTTGCCAACGCAAGTGGCATCCCGGAGCCCGCAGCCGTCAGCGGCGCGGCCGAAGCTAGATGAACGTGTTCAATGGCTTATTCGCGGCGAGTCGGCCGCCAGACGGGGGCTGCCGGGCCGACCGGCCTTCCCCCGCTGAAATCGTGATCGAATTGGTAACCGCGATTAACAAATGAAAACGCCCCGTCCGGAGGTCCGGACGGGGCGCTTCTGGACGAATCAGGCCGCGACCGGCCCGACCCTTACTCCTTGGAGGCCTTCTCGCGCAGGGCGGCGCCGAGGATGTCGCCGAGCGAAGCGCCCGAGTCCTGGCTGCCGAACTGTTCGATGGCTTCCTTCTCGTCGGCCATTTCCAGCGCCTTGATGGAGACCGACACCTTGCGGGCGGCCTTGTCGACGTTGGTCACCTGGGCGTCGATGCGGTCGCCGACGGCGAAACGCTCCGGACGCTGCTCGGCGCGGTCGCGCGACAGGTCGGACTTGCGGATGAAGGCCGACATCGGGGTGGCCTCGTCGCCGAACTTCACCTCGATGCCGCCGGTGGTGACTTCCGTCACCGTCACGGTCACCGTCTGGCCCTTGCGGAAGGCGTCGCCGGTCATCGGGTCGCCGCCGAGCTGCTTGATGCCAAGCGAGACGCGCTCCTTCTCGACGTCGACGTCGAGCACGCGGGCCTTGACCATGTCGCCCTTCTTGTAGCGCTGGATGGCTTCCTCGCCCGGGGCGTTCCAGTCGATGTCCGACAGGTGCACCATGCCGTCGATGTCGTTGTCCAGGCCGATGAAGAGGCCGAATTCGGTGGCGTTCTTCACTTCGCCCTCGACTTCAGAGCCGATCGGGTGAGCGGCCACGAAGGCCTCCCACGGGTTGTCCTGGGCCTGCTTCAGGCCCAGCGAGATGCGGCGCTTGGAGGCGTCCACGTCCAGCACGATGACGTCCACTTCCTGCGAGGTGGAGACGATCTTGCCGGGGTGGGCGTTCTTCTTGGTCCAGGACATTTCCGAGACGTGCACCAGGCCCTCGACGCCGGCTTCCAGCTCCACGAAGGCGCCGTAGTCGGTGATGTTGGTGATGCGGCCGGTGTAGCGGGCGCCCACCGGGTATTTGGCGTCCACGCCGTCCCACGGGTCGGCCTGGAGCTGCTTCATGCCGAGCGAGATGCGCTGGGTCTCGGGGTTGATCTTGACGATCTGCACCTTGACCGTGTCGCCGACCGCCAGAACCTGCGACGGGTGCGAGACGCGCTTCCAGCTCATGTCAGTGACGTGCAGCAGGCCGTCGATGCCGCCCAGGTCCACGAACGCGCCGTAGTCGGTGATGTTCTTGACCACGCCTTCGCGGACTTCGCCCTCGGCCAGCTGCGACACCAGCTCGGTGCGCTGCTCGGCGCGGGCTTCTTCCAGGATGGCGCGACGCGAGACGACGATGTTGCCGCGCGGACGGTCCATCTTGAGGATGGCGAAGGGCTGCTCCTTGCCCATCAGCGGGCCGACGTCGCGGACCGGACGGATATCCACCTGCGAGCCCGGCAGGAAGGCCGAGGCGCCGCCGAGGTCGACGGTGAAGCCGCCCTTCACGCGGCCGACGATCGATCCCATGACCGGCTGGCCTTCGGCGAACACGCCTTCCAGGCGGGTCCAGGCTTCCTCGCGGCGGGCCTTCTCGCGGCTGATCACCGCCTCGCCCATCGCGTTCTCGACGCGCTCCAGGTAGACCTCGACGCTGTCGCCGACCTTCGGCGGGTTGCCGTCGGCGTTCAGGCCGAATTCCTTGAGCTGGATGCGGCCTTCGGTCTTCAGGCCGACGTCGATGATGACGAAGTCCTTCTCGATCCCCACGACCTTGCCGTGGATCACTTGACCTTCCATCAGGTCGCGGCCGGCCATCTGTTCGTCGAGCAGGGCCGAGAAATCGTCCCGCGTCGGGTTCATGACATCAGTCATATGCTGGTTAGTCTCCAATGGGATGCGGATCGCCCCCACGGGCCTGGAGGGCCGGCGGGAGTCCGCGCGTTCGGTGGTTCGGTTGGTTTCAGTCCGTAGGGGACCCGGAGGTCCTCATCGCCCGCGGCCGTGCGAGGAACTGGCGCGTTTGGTTTTGCCGGGGCTCAGGAGCCCGTGGCGCGCGCCGCCTCGACGATGCGGCGGGCCGCATCGGTCGCGGCATCTATATCGAGATCGGTGGTGTCCAGCAAGGCCGCGCCCTCGGCCCGCGTCATGGGCGCCTCGGTCCGGGCCGTGTCGCGCACGTCGCGGCGGCGGATGTCCTCGAGCACGCTCTCGTAGCTGACCGCCTCGCCGAAACCCTGCAGCTGCTTCCAGCGGCGGGTGGCGCGCACCTCGGGCGTGGCGGTGACGTAGATCTTCACCTCGGCGTCCGGCGCGATCACCGTGGCGATGTCGCGGCCGTCCAGCACCGCCCCGCCCGGCTGGCGCGCGAAGCCGCGCTGCAGCTCCAGCAGCGCCTTGCGCACGCCCGGATAGATGGCCACCCGGCTGGCCGCCTCGCCCGCCGGCCCGCCGCGCAGGTCGGGGTTATCGAGAGCCGAGAGGTCGAGCACCTTGGCCGCGGCCTCGGCCGCCGCCTCGTCCTCGAAGGCGAAGCCGTCGCGCATCAGCGACACGCCCACGGCGCGGTACAGCAGGCCGGTGTCGAGGTAGGGCAGGCCGTACAGCGCCGCCAGCCGCGAGGCCACGGTGCCCTTGCCGGACGCGGCCGGCCCATCGACGGCGATGACGAAACCCAAGGAAGTCCCCTGACGCGGGCCGGAGCGCCCAGTCGCGTCCGTCTAGCGGAGGCCGGGCGGGCTTGTCCAACACCGAGGTGGCGCGGCGGTTCAGCC
>Ga0196970_1002029_pt1 | contig 11414 bp, 12 predicted proteins | sample S1v_513CmetaG_FD_148672 | JGI IMG/M metagenome (GOLD analysis project Ga0196970, IMG submission 148672) | Soil microbial communities from Anza Borrego desert, Southern California, United States - S1+v_5-13C | ecosystem: Environmental > Terrestrial > Soil > Desert | place: USA: California... | reverse complement strand
TTCCCTGGGCCCCCACCCTAACCCTCCCCCACTGCGCGGGGGAGGGGATGGCGGCGGAGTTCCCTCCCCCGTCGAAGATGGGGGAGGGGTAGGGTGGGGGCCCAGCACGAGCACGCTTTTCAGCCGCGGCGGGGCGGCGCAGCCGGTGGGAAACTCAACCCGACCTACCCGAACGCCCTCGCGTAGGTCGGGTTGAGCGCCAGCGAAGCCCGACGCCGGAACGTCCTCACTCCCGGTTCAGCCGCGCCACGGCCAGTTGCAGGTCCGCCAGGAAGGTCGGTTGCTCGGCCAGCTGGCCGCGCAGGATGTAGCTGGGGTGGAACGTCGGCACGACCTCGGCCCCCTCCACCAGCCGGCAGGGCAGCACCGTGCCCCGCAGCTGCATGATGCCGTTCTGCCCGGTGAGCGCCCAGGTCGGCGTCCGCCCCAGCGCCACGATGACGGCCGGGCCGTACTCCCGGAGCGTGCGCTGCAGATGGTCGATGTCGGGCGAGAACTCGGCCAGCGGCCAGTCGGAGGTGCCGAACGGCCCCCAGCGCTCGTCGATGCCGTGCCCCTCCTTCCTGGCCCGCGTGCGCGAGGCGAAGAAGTGCCCGACCTTGTTGCCCGGCGGCTGGTGGCGGAAGACGTTGGCGACCAGGCAGCGCGCCCGCTCGATGCCGGCGGCCTTGAGGGTCTCGTTGAGGAGCTGGCCGCTGCGCCCCGCGAAGGGGATGCCCTGGCGCACCTCCTCCGCCCCCGGTGCCTCGCCGACGATGGCGAGCCGGCGGCCTTCCGGGGGCAAGGTGGGGAACTGGTAATCGACGAACGGCAACTCGCTCATGGACAGGGCATCCGCGGCTGGGTTTCCCGCCCAAGAACAGGCGGGACACGGCAAGGGTTCACCCTGCCGCTATAGCCCAGGTCGCGTTCCGGCTCAACGCAGGCTTGCCGAAGCTCGGCACGGACCCCAGGTCACCTCCAGCAGAGGATCAATCCCAAGGAGAGAGACGATGGCAACCGCCCAGCAGCCCGGTGACGAGCCCGGCATGGTGAGCGACCTGGCCGCCGGCAAATGCGAGCCGTGCCGCGGCGGCATCCCGCCGCTGGACCGCACGCAGATCGAGCGCTACCTCGTCCAGGTGCCGGGCTGGAGCGTGGCCGAGAACCCCGACCGCCTGTTGCGCACCTTCAAATTCCCCGATTTCAAGGCTGCGCAGGCCTTCGCCATGCGCATCGGCGACCTGTGCGAGACGGAAGGCCACCACGCCGACATCCACTACGGCTGGGGCTACTGCACGATCGAGTTCTGGACCCACAAGATCAACGGCCTGCACGAGAACGACTTCATCATGGCGGCCAAGGTGAACGGCCTGTACGACGCACCGTACGTGCCGGCCGCGGCGTCCATGGTCGACGTGTCGCCGACGGCGCGGTGATACGCTTCCACCAGCGTTCGTAGGTCGGGTTGAGCGTCAGCGAAGCCCGACACACCTCGCATCGCCAATACGTTGGGCTTCGCCTGCGGCTCAACCCAACCTACGAGGCTGCTGGACAGTGCTCTACCGTAGCGCCTCCACGAGCCGGTCCAGCTCGTCCTCGGTGTTGTAGTAGTGCGGCGAGGCGCGCACCAACTCCGTCAGGCCCCGCGCGTCCATGTCGTACCGCGTCGAGGACGCGGTCGATACCGACACGTTGATCCCCTTGGCCGACAGCGCCTGCTTCACCGCTTCGGCGCTGCGGCCTTCCGCAGTGAAGGTCACGATACCGCAGCGCCGCTCACCCAGGTCCCGCACGGTCACGCCGGGAACTGCGGCCAGCCGCTCCCGCAAGCGCTGCGCCAGACCCCACGTCCGCTCGCGGATCGCCTCCAGGCCCCAGGACAGCGCGTAGTCCACCGCCACGCCCAGGCCGATGCGGGCGGCCACGTTGGATTCCCACAGCTCGAAACGGCGGGCGTCCTTTCGCGCCTCGTAGCGGCCGGGCGCCACCAGCTCGGCCCCGTGCAGGTCGAGGAAGGGCGGCTCCAGCCGCTCGATCCAGTCCTTGCGGACATACAGGAAGCCGGTGCCGCGCGGTGCACGCAGGAACTTGCGCCCCGTCGCCGACAGGAAGGTGCAGCCCAGCTCCTGCACGTCCAGCGGCATCTGCCCGGCGGCCTGGCAGGCGTCCAGCAGGAACGGCACGCCGGCCGCCTTCGCCACCCGGCCGATGGCCGGCGCGGGATTGACAAGACCGCCGTTGGTGGGAATGTGGGTGACGGCGATCAGCCGCACCCGCTCGTCCATCATCGACTCGAGTGCCGCGACCGAAAGCTGCCCATGTTCGTCGCTCGGCACCACCTCCACCTCGGCGCCGGTGCGCCGGGCCGTCTGGAGGAAGGGGATGACGTTGCTGGCGTACTCCGCCATGCCCGTCAGGATGCGGTCGCCCGGGCGGAAGTCGAGGGCGTGGAAGGCCATGTCCCAGCCCATGGTGGCGCTCTCCACCAGCGCCACCTCGTCACGGCCGCAGTTCAGCATGGAGGCCAGCGCGTCGTACGTCCGCTCCAGCTTGTCATCGTTGCGCCCCGCCGCCTCGTAGCCGCCGATCTCCGCCTCCAGGCGCAGGTGATCGAGCACGGCGTCCAGCACCGGCTGCGGCGGCAGGCTGGAGCCGGCGTTGTTGAGGTGGGTCACGGTGCGCGTGCCGGGGGTCTCGGCGCGGGCGCGCCCAATGTCGATGGTCATGGGTCGATGCTCATGCCGGCCCTCTCAGCTTCGGTAATGCACGGCCAGCCAGACGGTGGGCCGCGCCGGGTCGGTCCAGGCCACGCGGTGGCGGACGTGCGACGGGATGACCAGCCAATCGCCGAGGGCGAGCGTGCGGATCGGCTCCCCCTCGATCTCCAGCCCGGCCGAGCCGGCAACCAGCAGCACGAACTCGGCCCAATCCTGATCGTACCAGAAGCCCTCAGGCGAACCGTGGCCGGTGGAGACGATGCTTTCGATCCGCACGCCGTCGGCTTCGGCCAGCGTGGTGATCAGCTCGTCGGGAAGATCGGTGGGCAGGCCTTTCAGCAGATTGTCGCTCATCCCCACAACTCCGGTTCGGGTGGATGGACCAGTGCGCCGTCATAGCGCAGGCCGGGCGTTCGGTCCTCGGCCAGCAGCAGCGGACCGTCCAGATCGACGAAGGCAGCGCCCTGCCCGACCAGCACTGCCGGCGCCATGGCGAGCGAGGTCGCCACCATGCAGCCGACCATCACCCGGAAGCCAGCCGCCTCGGCCGCCGCCTTCATCAAAAGCGCCTCGGTCAGACCGCCGGTCTTGTCCAGCTTGATGTTGACGACCTGATAGAGCCCCTCCAGCCGCTCCAGCGAGGCGAGGCCGTGGCAGGACTCGTCCGCTCCCAGCGGCACCGGGCAGGGGAAGCCGCGCAATGCCTCGTCGTCGCCGGCCGGCAGGGGCTGCTCGATCATCTCCACCCCAAGTGCCGCGAAGGCCGGCGCGTAGCGCGCCAGGTGGTCGAGCGTCCAGCCTTCGTTGGCATCGACGATCAGGCGCGCCTTGGGAGCCGCCTCGCGCACGGCGTGCACGCGCTCCAGGTCGCCTTCGCCGGTCAGCTTCATCTTGAGCAGCGGGTGGCGCGCCGCCGCCTTGCGGGCGGAGGCCGCCATGACCTCCGGCTCCTCCAGGCTGAGCGTGAGGCAGGTGGTGAGCGGCACCGGCTCCGCCGGCAGTTCGGCAAGGACCCAGGCCGGGACGCGGGTGCGCTTGGCCTCCAGGTCCCACAGCGCGCAGTCCAGCGCGTTGCGCGCAGCACCCGCGGGCATGGCGGTGCGCAGCGCCAGCCGGCCCAGGCCGGCCGCCACCTGATCCGCCATGGCGTCCAGCGCGGCCGTCACGCCGTCGACGCTCTCGCCGTAGCGGGCGTAGGGCACGCACTCGCCGCGACCGACGAAGCCGTCGTCGTCCCACACCTCGGCGACCACCACCTCGGCGGCGGTCTTGGAGCCCCGCGAGATGCGGAAGGTGCCGTGGATCGGGAAACTGTCGCGACGGACGAGCAGGCGGCGGGTCGGGGACATCATCGGGCTTTCACTGCGTCAGGTGACCAGCGGAAAGATACCCGCAGCCCGCCCCGGATCAAGGCGCGCCCGCTACCTTCCGGTCATGCGCCGGACGCCCGACCAGCCGCTACGGCTATACCATATGCGCAATGGGCTCGGTCGGGTGGATGTGCCACCATCAATTCCCCTGACCAACAAACGGAAAGGAGGTGATCCGATGTCTCATGGAGCCAATCCGGTCATCGCCGCGGCGTTCGGCCTCGCGGTTCTGCTGACGGCAGGGATCGCCAGCGCAGATTGCTCGGCAAAGCACCAGAGCGTTAGCGTCCCGCAGACACCGGCCACGGACACCGTCGCCAAGCCCGACGTCAGGACCTCGGGCGGCACACGCGGCTAAAGACCGGTCGCACCATGCACGACGGGCCGTCCCTCGCGGGACGGCCCGTCTTCCTTTGCCCCCATGCCAGCGAGGCTCTCCCGAAAGCCGCTGCCGATCACGCCACCTTGTGGATCTCATCCAGGAAGACCTGAACCTCGCGGGTCAGGCGGTCGGCCTGGGCGGCCATCTGTTCGGAGGCGGCGAACACCTCGTGCGCGGCGCCGCTGGTGCGGGACGCGGCCTCGGTCACGTCCTGGATGTCGTCGGACACCGCGCGCGTGCCGGCCGCGGCGTGCTCCATGTTCTGGACGATCTCGCGGATCGCTCCGCCCTGCCGGTCGATGGCGTCGGCGATGCCGCCGGCGATGGCGTTGATGTCCTGAATGGTGCGGCCGATGCCCATGATGGCGCCGACGGCCTGCTCGGTGGAGGACTGGATGCCGGCGATCTGCCCGGCGATCTCGCCGGTCGCCTTGCCGGTCTGGTCGGCCAGCCGCTTGACCTCCTGCGCCACCACGGCGAAGCCCTTGCCGGCCTCGCCGGCGCGCGCCGCCTCGATGGTGGCGTTCAGCGCCAAAAGGTTGGTCTGGCTGGCGATGTCGTTGATCAGCGTGACCACGTCGCCCACCGTCCGCGCCGCCCCCGACAGGTTGCCGACCAGGCCATTGGTGCGCTCCGCCTCGGTGGCGGCGCTGGAGGCGACGCTGGCGACCTGCTCCACCTGCCGGGCGATCTCACCGATGGAGGCGGACAGCTCCTCGGTGGCCGCGGCCACGCCGCCGACGCTGGAGCCGGTCTGCGCGGCGGCGGCCGCGACGCTGGACGCCTTGCCGGTGGCGGTCTGCGCGTCGCTCTCCATGGTGCGCGCCGACATCTCGAGCTGATGCGCGGTGCTCACCACCTCGGTGCAGACCTGGCGGATGTGGCCCTCGAAGCGCTCGGTGACGCCGGCGAAGCCTTTGACCTTCAGCGCCATGGCGTCGGTGGCGGCGTTGATGGTGCGGCTGGCCTGCAGGAAGCTGCCCTGCATGCCCTTCAGCACGATACGCCGGAAATACTTGTTGTTCGACACGTGGCTCATGGATGCCGCCGCCTCGCGCACGAAGGCATCGGTGCGGTCGATGGCGTCGTTGAGCGCGTGGAACAGCTCGCCCAGATTGCCCTTTTCGCGGACGCGGATGATGCGTGCTTCGAAGTCGCCGCGCGCCACGGCGCGGCACACCGCCGCCGCATCGTCCACGGCGCGCGCAGCGCGGTTCAGACACACCGCCGTCCACACCAGCACCGCCAGCGTCGCGCCGCCCAGCGCCAAGCGCAGCGCCACGCCGCCCACGCCCAGCACGTCCGCCGCCACTCCGGCAACCACCAGCACACCGGCGCCCAGCGCCAGGGCCGAGGCCCTAGAGAGAGAAGACGAATTCGTCATACCCGATCCCCTTCTCCCTGAGCAGTGCCACGACGGTGGCGAAGGCCGCCGCCATCCCCTGTTTGCGGTCGGCGTGCTTCTCCTCGATCTCCAGCAGCGTGCGGTAGAGGGGAACCACCTTGTCGATGGCCGAACGGTCCGGCACGCGGCGGCTGGAATGATAGCCGACGACCCTGCCGGTCTCGTCGTAGCTGGGCGTGACGTGCGCGAAGACCCAGTAATGATCGCCGTTCTTCGCGCGGTTGACCACGTAGGCGAAGATCTCCTGCCCGGCCGCCAGCGTGTCCCACAGCAGCTTGAAGACGCAGCGCGGCATGTCGGGATGGCGTACGATGGCGTGCGGTTGGCCGAGGAGTTCCTCCTCGCGGTAGCCGGCCACGCGCTGGAACACGCAGTTGGCGTAGGTGATGCGGCCCTTCAGGTCGGTCTTGCTGACGATCACCTCGTCAGGCTCGAAGAACCGCTCCACTCCGGTGAGGGGAACGTCGCGTCGTGCCATGGATGCCTCGATGGCCCCTGACGTCGTGCGTGGGGCTCTTTGTTACAAACAGGTAATCTCTCCCGCCAGGCATCCGCCAAGGAACACCCGGTCAGCGGCAACATATGACTCACACGGGCGTCACAAAAGGTTAAAATTTTCGAAATATTAAAATTCTGCAACCGCAGAGCGGCGCCGTCACTCCGGAGGGTACGGCACGGTGAGCACCCGATTGATCGGCGGGGCATCGATGATGGCCGCCATGCCGTCCGGCCAGTGCACCTCCACGCGCTCCACCGCGTCGGTGTTGCCCAGGCCGAAGTGCGCCACCGGCTCCATCTGGCAGAGATAGCCGGAGCCGGAGCAGATCACCCGCTTCTGCCGCCGCCCGCGGGCGACGCAGGTGACCACCGCGCCGCGCGCCGGCGCGCCGTAGGCGGTGAGCGGCTGCACCCGCAGCCACCGGTTGCCGTTCGGCAGGGTGCGGTAGAAGGAGAGCGGCTGCGCCTCCGCCTCGCCGTGCCCGATGAGCAGCTCCAGCCGCCCGTCGCCGTCCAGGTCGACGATCGTGGCGCCGGTGCCGAAGCCCCTGGGCTCCGCCGCATCGCCCAGGTCGACCTCGATCCACTGGTCGTCGCGCCAGGCGAACAGCCGGTTTGGCTCCCCGAAATTGTTGAAGAACAGCTCCTCGTAGCCGTCGTTGTCGAAGTCGGCGGTGATCACCGTGCGCACGCGCGAGGGCAGCGACAGGTCGGCGTTGGCCACGTCCACGAAGCCGCCGCCCGAGCGATGCTGGTAGAGCCGGTGCGGCCCCTCCCAATTGCCGATCAGCAGGTCGAGCAGCCCGTCGCCGTCCGCGTCCAGCACCGCCACGCCGCGCGCGGCGTTGCGGGAGTCGGCGATGCCGCGCTCGCCCGCGATCTCCTCGAACGTGCCGTCGCCCAGGTTGCGGAACAGGAAGTTGGGACCCGCCTCGTTGACGGCGACGATGTCCATGTGCTCGCCGAACAGCGGCAGGCAGATCAATCCCCGCCCCAGACCGATGAGGTCGATGCCCGCCTCCTCCGCCGTGTCGATCAGCCGGCCGCGGCGGCTGAGCTCGTAGAGGCGCAGCGGTGCCCCTTCGGTGGCGATGACGAAGCCGTAGCGCCCGCGCCCTTCACGGTCGATGGCGGCGACCGAGCGGCCGGGCAGCCGGTTGGCGGCCGCGGCGTTCTCCGGCTGGCTCAGCAGGTCGAGCCAGCGGTTCCCGAAGCTGGCGAACAGCCGGTCGCAGGTCTCCTCGCCCTGGCCGCCGCAGTCGGCGTTGAGGATGTAGATCTCCTCCCGCCCGTCGCCGTCCATGTCGGCGGTGGCGACGGCCATGGCCTTGCGCAAGGGGTCGGCGATGACCGGGTCGGCGACGTTGCGGAGCTTCTTGCCGTCCCACTTCAGGACGAGGTTGTCGGTGCCGTAGCCGGCGACCACCACTTCGAAGGCGCCGTCACTATCCACGTCGGTCACCGCGATGCCGTTCGACAGGCGCGGCTCGTTGCCCGCGATCTGATCCGAGCAGTCCAGGAACATCGGCGCCATCCCTCTCCGTGTTTACTTGAGGAATACGCCCGTACGAGGCGGTCGTAAACCCGGACGGAAGGTAACGGCCAAGGTAAGGAAGAAGGCGTAGGCGCGGGTCAGGCGACCCGACGAACGGCATCGCGGCCATCGCCGCGGCCCTGATGGTACGGGGAGCTTGATAAAGGCCAAGCGCAGCACGGCCCAACATCGTCGCGTCGGAGAGGTACGTTGGGCTGCGCTGCGCTTAGCCCAACCTACGATGCGATTACCGGCGCTTCGACACGCCGCCGTTGGTGAGGGCGCTGGCCGCCTTCGGCGGGTCCTTGTCCTCGCCCTTGGCGGAGCCGTTCGCCGGCTTCGACACGGGCATGTCCTTGCCCACAGGGGCCTTGATCTGGTCGCGGCTGGGCAGTTCGATGTTGACTTCCAAGGTCGAGCAATCGCCGCCGCGGTCGAGCTTCACCTCGACCTTGTTGTCGTCGATGTCGACGTACTTGGCGATCACCGCCAGCAGTTCCTGCTGGAGCATCGGCAGATAGTCGGGGCCGGAGCGGCCGACCCGCTCGTGCGCCATGACGATCTGCAGACGCTCCTTGGCCTGGACGGCGGACGCCTTGGGGGCTGCGCGGAAGAAGCTGAATATGCTCATGCGGTCCTCCGCAGGAGGCGGCTGAACAGGCCCTTCTTCTGCGCGCTGGTGAAGCGGTGCTCGACCTCCTCGCCGAGGAAGCGGCCGACCGCGTCCAGGTACGCCTGGCCGGCATTCGAGTTCTCGTCGAGGATGACCGGCATGCCGATGTTGGAGGCGCGCAGCACCGCCTGGCTTTCGGGGATCACGCCCAAGAGCGGGATCGCCAGGATCTCCAGCACGTCGTCGACCTTCAGCATCTCGCCGCGCTCGACGCGCTCCGGGTCGTAGCGGGTCAGCAGCAGCTGCTGGGTGACCGGCTCCAGGCCCTTCTCGGCACGGCGCGACTTGGAGTTCAGGACGCCCAGGATGCGGTCGCTGTCGCGCACCGAGGAGACCTCGGGGTTGGTCACGATGACCGCATGGTCGGCGAAGTACAGCGCCATCAGCGCCCCGCGCTCGATGCCCGCCGGGCTGTCGCAGACGATGTAGTCGAACTCCTTGGACAGCTCGTTCAGGATACGCTCCACACCCTCCTTGGTCAGCGCGTCCTTGTCGCGCGTCTGCGAGGTGGGGAGGATGTACAGGTTGTCGACCCGCTTGTCCTTGACGAGCGCCTGGTTGAGCTTCGCCTCGCCGTTGATGACGTTGATGAAGTCGAACACCACGCGGCGCTCGCAGCCCATCACCAGATCGAGGTTGCGCAGACCGACGTCGAAGTCGATGACGACCGTCTTGAAGCCGCGCAAGGCGAGTCCGGTGGCGAACGCGGCGCTTGATGTGGTCTTGCCCACGCCGCCTTTGCCGGAGGTCATGACGATGATCTTGCCCAAGGAGCCTCTCCTACGAAGCTAGAGTTTGCCGACGCCTAATCTCCCGGCGCTCAAAGTGGTTCGATGTGCAGAAAGCCGTCGTTCAGGCGGATCTGCACGGCCTTCTTGAGGACCGACTGGTCGAGGTCCTCGCTGACGCGATAGAGCCCGGCGATGGAGACGACCTCCGCCTCCAGGCTCTGGCAGAAGATGCGGGCGTTGTTGTCGCCGGCGAGACCCGCGAGCGCACGGCCGCGCAACGCCCCGTAGACATGGATGTTGCCGTCCGCCAGCACCTCCGCCCCGTGGCTGACGGGCGCGGCGATGATCAGGTCGGTGCCCGCGGCGTATATCTGCTGGCCCGAGCGCACCGGCTCGGTGACCATCATGGCCGGGCGGAACACCGGCTCCGGCGGCGGCGCCACCGGCTGGCCGGAGCTGTCGACCGGGCGGGCGAGTTCCAGCTTGGTGGCGCGCCCCGTGGGCATCGGCACGAGGCCGAGTGCCAGCGCCTGCTCCTGCACCGGTGCCGGGCCGCCCTGGAAGCCGACCGGCAGCAGGTACTGCTCGCGCACCTTGTCGACGAACGCCGCGACGTCCACCTCCGGCGCATGCGCCGGCAGCTCGTCGAAGTCCAGCACGATGGGCGCATGGCGGAAGAAGTTGGGCGCTTGGCGCACCTTCCCGGCCAGCGCCGGGAAGAAGTTCGGCGACGCAGGGTCGAGCACCTTCAGCACCATCATGGTGAAGGAGTTGCCCCGCAACTGGAACGGCGCATCCCGTTCGGCGACCTGATTGGCGCTCACCGCCACCATCCTGCTTGACCCTTACAGATCCTGACCGCCCGCCGCAGCCTGAGCACCGTGCTGCGGGCGGCGGGCGCCCCCGTCACCTTCTAGCGATGCGCAACGCTCCGGTTCAAGTGTCACCGTGCCTCAGGGGAGTGACAACCGTCGGCCCTGAGCGCACGTCATGCGCTGCACATCACGGGCCGCCCGCTTTCCAGAACGGGCAACCCGCCAGCGCAGCCAACGTGTTGAGCCGGTGAAGCCACTCACCACAAGGTATAGTAACTTAGCCCGATATTGTGGGTAAAGGGTTTCCTGAGCACAGATCGGGCGAACCGGCTCGTCCCGGGTACGCCGCCTGCGCCACGCCGCACCACCAGCGGCAAGACGCCACACTATGGCGGCATATCCACAACATCTTGTATGAAATTTTTACGTAGGTCGCAACTTAGGCTTACAGAGGCCGTTGCCATCGGTTAAGGTTAGGGTGCGAGGTACCCCTCCGGACGAGGAGATTGGCTTGCACGATCCTACGTCGACGACGCCCACGCTCTCGGTTGCGGCCCCCGGTTGGCCTCGACGAGACGGGTGTCCGCCTCGCACCGGCAAGCCGGCATCGGGCACGTTCCATCGCACGCGTTACCACGACCTCCCCTTGCGGGAGGTTTTTTTGTGCCCGGCGCCAACCGCCCATCCCCAGACGTGAGGAGAGCGACATGGCCAAGCGACAGACCAAAGGCAGCACGGCCGCGCAGATGTCCGAGACCAAGGTCCACCCGCTGTTCCCGAACAGCGGCTGGGACCCGGTGACGGGGGACGACCGCCGCGATCAGAGCTACCTCCGCAAGGTCAAGCCACAAAGCCCGAACCAGAAGGTGCTGCTCGACGCCATCCAGGAGCACAACCTCGTGGTGGCGCTGGGCCCGGCCGGCACCGGCAAGACCTATCTGGCCATCTCCTCCGCCGTCGAGGCCCTGGATTCCGGCAGGGTGGACCGCATCGTGCTTTCCCGCCCGGCGATCGAGGCGGGCGAGAGCATCGGCTATCTGCCCGGCGACATGCACGAGAAGATGGCTCCCTTCCTGCGTCCGCTCTACGACGCGCTGTCCGACCGGCTGGGCAGCAAGCGCCTGCGGCAACTGATGCAGGACGGCACCATCGAGATCGCCCCCGTCGGCTTCATGCGCGGCCGTACGCTCAACAACGCCTTCGTGGTGATCGACGAGGCGCAGAACTGCACCTACGCGCAGATCAAGATGCTGCTGACGCGCCTGGGCTGGCACTCGACCATGGTGCTGACCGGCGACCCGGACCAG
>Ga0196970_1002028_pt1 | contig 11417 bp, 8 predicted proteins | sample S1v_513CmetaG_FD_148672 | JGI IMG/M metagenome (GOLD analysis project Ga0196970, IMG submission 148672) | Soil microbial communities from Anza Borrego desert, Southern California, United States - S1+v_5-13C | ecosystem: Environmental > Terrestrial > Soil > Desert | place: USA: California... | reverse complement strand
CGACGCTGAAGGCCATCCAGGCGCTGTGCGACGTCGGCCGCGTGGAGCCGGCGGCGGTGGAGGAGCTGACCCGCGCCTACAACTACCTGCGCCGGGTCGAACACCGCATCCAGATGACCGAGGACAGGCAGACCCACCAGGTGCCGGCCGACGACCGCGGGGTCGAGCACCTCGCCCGCTTCCTGGGCTACGACGGGGCGGAGGCGTTCCGCGCCGACCTGCTGGCCACCCTCGGCCTCGTCGAGGACCGCTACGCCGAACTGTTCGAGGAGGCGCCTTCGCTGTCCTCCAACACCGGCAACCTCGTCTTCACCGGCACCGACGACGACCCCGGCACCGTCAAGACGCTGACCGAGATGGGCTACCAGGACCCCAGCCGGGTCATCAGCGTGGTGGCGGCGTGGCACCGCGGGCGCTACCGCGCCACCCGCTCGGCCCGCGCGCGCGAACTGCTGACCGAGCTGGTGCCCGGCCTGCTGCAGGCCTTCGCCAAGACGCCGGTGCCGGACACCGCGCTGATGAACTTCGACGGCTTCCTGGAGAAGCTGCCGGCCGGCGTCGGGCTGTTCTCGCTGTTCTACTCCAACCCGGCGCTGATGGAGCTGGTGGCGGAGATCATGGGCAACGCGCCGCGGATGGCCGAGGTGCTGTCGCGCAACCCCTCGCTGCTCGACGCCGTGCTGACGCCCGACTTCTTCGACGCCCTGCCCGGCCGCGACGTGCTGGCGCCGGAGTGGGCGCGCGTGGTGTCCGCCGCCCGCGACTTCGAGGATTCGCTGGCGCTGGCGCGGCGCTGGACCAACGACCAGCGCTTCCGCGCCGGCATCCACATGCTGCGCAACATCACCGACGGCGACCGCTGCGGCCCGTTCCTCGCCGACCTCGCCGACGTGGTGGTGCCGGACATCGCGGCGCGCGTGCAGGAGGAGTTCGCGCGGCGGCACGGCACCGTCCCCGGCTCCGACTGGGTGATCGTCGCCATGGGCAAGCTGGGCAGCCGGCAGCTGACGCTGACCTCCGACATCGACCTGATCGTCATGTACGACTCGGCGCCCGCCGCGACGATGTCGGACGGCGCCAAGCCACTGTCGGCCGGCGAGTACTACATCAAGCTGACGCAGCGCCTGACCAACGCCATCACCGCGCCGATGGGCGACGGGCGACTGTACGAGGTTGACATGCGCCTGCGCCCCAGCGGCAACGCCGGGCCGCTGGCGACCTCGCTGGAATCCTTCGTCAAGTACCAGCAGCAGGACGCCTGGACGTGGGAGCACATGGCGCTGACCCGCGCCCGCGTGCTGGGCGAGCGCACGCCCTTCGCGCAGACGGTCGAGGCGGCGATCCGCGCCGCGCTGGTGCGCCCGCGCGACCCGGACAAGCTGCTGTGGGACGTCGCCGACATGCGCCGGCGGATCGACAGGGAGTTCGGCACCGACAACCCGTGGAACGTCAAGTACCACCGCGGCGGCCTGATCGACATCGAGTTCATCGCCCAGTACCTCCAGCTCCGCCACGCCGCGGAGCGTCCCGAGGCCCTGAGCATCGGCACCGCCAACGCGCTGAAGGCCGCGGCTGCGGCCGGCCTGCTGGATGCGGTGGTGGCGGCGGACCTGGAATCGGCGCTGCGCCTGTGGCGCCGGGTGCAGGGCTTCCTGCGGTTGACGACGGACGGCGTGCTCGACCCGCAGCAGGTGTCGGAGACGCTGTTCACCGGTCTGGCGCGAACCGCCTTCCCCGCAGAGGCGCCGCCGGTTGACTTCGCGGAACTGGACGCCAGAATCCGTGCGGTCGCCGCGCGGGCCTACGCCCACTTCCGCACCCTGGTGGAGGAGCCGGCGGCCAGACTCACCCCGCCCGCCCAAACCGAGGAACCGAGAATCCCATGAGCGTAGAGGCCGGAACCCCCGCCCCCGATTTCACCATGCCCACCGACGGCGGCGGCAGCGTCACGCTGTCGGCGCTGCGCGGCAAGCCGGTGGTGCTGTACTTCTACCCGAAGGACGACACGTCCGGCTGCACCGCGCAGGCCTGCGGCTTCCGCGACCAGCTGCCCGATTTCCATGGCGTGGACGCCACGGTGATCGGCGTGTCCAAGGACTCGGTCGCCAGCCACGACAAGTTCAAGGCCAAGTACGGCCTGCCCTTCACCCTCGCCTCCGACAAGGAGACCGGCGTCGCCGAGGCCTACGGCGTCTGGGTCGAGAAGAGCATGTACGGCCGCAAATACATGGGGCTGGAGCGCGCCACCTTCCTGATCGACAGGGACGGCGTGGTGCGCAAGGTCTGGCGCAAGGTCAAGGTACCCGGCCATGTGAAGGAGGTGCTGGAGGCGGTGAAGGGGCTGTAGGCCCCATCACCAACGGAAGCTTGGCCTCGGCGGGGCGGGGTATTCCCGGGATCGCTCGGACTAAACCCATCGCTTGGTTAGCAAGCAGCTTGGAATCTCTATAAAGTCCGCATGCAACGAAACGTTGGTTCGGTCCAGCGTCCCGGCAAGGAATTACCCCATGAACGTCGCCAACATCGCCCGGCGTCTGGCTGCCGGTGAACTTCATTATGCGCTCGGCCGCTTCGAAACCGTGCGCCGCGGTTACAGCCTCGTGCGCGGCTTCGGGCGCCGCCCCCGCGGCGGGCCGCCGCCGGTGCCGACGCTGTTCCCCCGGGTGGACGTGGAGGGGGCGGTGGAGGCGGTCCGGCAGGAGTCGGTGGCCTTCGGCTTCGACCTGCCGGCCGAGGTTGTGGCCGAACTGCAGGCTTTCGCCCGCACCGCCGCGCTGTACGACCGCGGGCTGCCGCGCCCCTTCCACCACGACGACGTGACCGACGGGCGTCTGTCCGACGGTACGCCCACCGTCCTCGGCCTGATTCCCGAGCCCATGCAGTGCGCCGCGGTCCGCCGCATCTGCAACGACCATGTGCTGCTGGACGCGGTGGCGCGCTGCCTCGGCTACCGGCCGAAGAAGCTGATCCCCCGCCTGTTCTGGAGCTTCGCCACCAAGATGGACGAGGACGAGCGGCGCCGCCGCGGCCAGACCATCGACTGGCACTTCGACGTGCACGACTTCAACTTCTGCTCGGCCTGCTTCTATCTCAGCGACGTGACGGAGACCACCGGGGCGCACGCCCTGGTGCGCGGCTCGCACCGCGACAAGCCGCTGCGTTTCCTGGTGGGGTCCGCCAACGTGCCGCAGGACGAGGTCTTCGCCCATTTCGGCGCGGATCGCGCGATGATCATCGAAGGCCCGGCCGGCACCGGCTTCCTCGAGGACACCTCCTGCTTCCACCGCGCCATGCCGCCGCTGGAAGGCGAGCGGCTGATGATGCAGATCTGGTTCAGCTGAAGAAAGCCCTTCTCCCCTTGGGGGAGAAGGGTTGGGATGAGGGGTCGTTACGCGCGGCAGCGTGGAACAGAAGTTCCTGGCCGCTACGCGGCGCCACCCTCACCCCACCCCCTCTCCCCTCAAGGGAGAGGGGTTTTCAGCGTTCCTCAGAACTGCTCCTCGCCCAGCGCCATCACCGTGCGCTGGGCGCTGAGGATCGGCACCAGCAGGCCCTGCGTGCTGGGCAGGATCTGCTCCGCGTAGAATCGGGCGGTGACCAGCTTGGCCTCCAGGAAGGGCGCGTTGGATCCCGGCTGGCGCAAGGACTCCATCGCCTTGGCCGCCGCCTTGGCCATCATCCAGCCGCCGGCGACCGTGCCCCACAGGCGCAGGTAGTTCACCGCACCGGCCGCGGCGGCGCGGGCGTTGCCCTCCTGCTGCACGCGCACCACCCACTCGGTGGCCTGGTCGAGCGTTGCCAGCGCGGTGGACAGGTTGGTGCGGATCGCCTGCATGTCGTCGCCGGAAACCGACTCCAGATCGGCCAGCGTGGCGCGGATCTCGGCGATGAAGGCGTTGGCCGCCACGCCGCCGTCGCGGCCGACCTTGCGGAAGACGAGGTCGTTGGCCTGGATGCCGTTGGTGCCCTCGTAGATCGGCGTGATGCGGGCGTCGCGGAAGTGCTGCGCCGCCCCGGTTTCCTCGATGAAGCCCATGCCGCCGTGCACCTGCACGCCCAGCGAGGTCACCTCGCAGCCGATGTCCGTGCACCACGCCTTGACGATCGGCGTCACCAGGTCGATGCGCGCCTGCGCCTCCCGGCGCACGTCCACATCCTCATGGCTGCGCGCGATGTCGAGCTGCGTGCCGGCGTAGAGCGCCAGGGCGCGCGCCGCCTCGGTCTTGGCGCGCATCTCCAGCAGCATGCGGCGGACGTCCGGGTGGTGGATGATCGACACCGCCGGCCCCCTGGCGTCGGCCACGTCCTTGCTCTGCACGCGGGTGCGGGCGTAGTCGCGCGCCTGCTGGTAGGCGCGCTCGGCCAGCGCGATACCCTGGATGCCGACGCCCAGGCGGGCGTTGTTCATCATGGTGAACATGTACTCCAGGCCGCGGTTCTCCTGGCCGACCAGAGTGCCGATGGCGCCCTCGTGGTCGCCGAAGGCCATGACGCAGGTCGGGCTGGCCTTGATGCCCAGCTTGTGCTCCAGGCTGGCGGCGCGGGCGTCGTTGCGGTCGCCCAGGCTGCCGTCCTCCTTCACCAGGAACTTCGGCACGATGAACAGCGAGATGCCCTTCACCCCGGCCGGCGCGTCCGGCAGGCGCGCCAGCACGAGATGGACGATGTTCTCGGCCATGTCGTGCTCACCATAGGTGATGAAGATCTTCTGGCCGCTGATGCGGTAGGTGCCGTCCTCCGCCCGCACCGCCTTGGTGCGCACCGCGGCAAGGTCGGAGCCGGCCTGCGGCTCGGTCAGGTTCATGGTGCCGGTCCAGGTGCCGGCGATCAGCTTGGGCAGGTAGGTCGCCTTCTGCTCGGCGCTGCCGTGCTCGGTCAGCAGGTCGACCGCCCCCTGGGTCAGCAGCGGGCACAGGCCGAACGACAGGTTGGCGGCCTGCCACATCTCCTGCGCGGCGAACTGCACCGTCCACGGCATGCCCTGGCCGCCGTAGTCCGGCTCGAACGGCAGGCTGCCCCAGCCGGCCTCGACGAACTGGGCATAGGCCTCCTTCCACCCCGTCGGCGTGCGAACCACGCCGTTTTCCAGCACCGAGCCCTCCCGGTCGCCCACCGTGTTGAGCGGGGCGAGCACGCCGGAGGCGAACTTGCCGCCCTCCTCCAGGATGGCATCCACCAGGTCGGGCGTGGCGGACTCGAAGGCGGGCAGACCGGCCACGCGGTCGAAGCCGACCACCTCGTTCAGCAGGAAGCGGAAGTCGGCGACAGGGGCGGTGTAGGGGATCATGGAACGCGTGGCCCTCCCGAGACCGTGCAGGTGTTGTTCTTGTGGCCCGGCAGCATACCGCGCCGTATGGTGATTGGCGATACGCCGTTGGCGCAGGGCCGTATTACCTTTACGTAAACGTCATAAAGCGCGCAAGATCGGAGTGAAGGCGCCGGTTGACAGCGCGGGGCGGTTTCCCGACGCTCGAACACCTTCCCATTCCGTCATCCCCGCGAAGGCGGGGATCCATACGTTCCGCAGCCGCGTGCTTTTGGGATTTATGGATCCCCGCTTTCGCGGGGATGACGGGTGGAGAGTGTATGCGTTGACGACCTGAGAAAGGCGAAACCATGTTGCCGGCACTTCAAGCCCTCGCAGACAGCCCCGGCTTTCGCGGGGTGATTACGGCGGAGGAGGTGCGGCGCCTGGGCCTCGCGCTGCCGGAGCTGCTGCCGCTGGCGGCGCGCTACGCCCGCCCGCCGGTGTCAGGCTTCTCCGTCGGCGCGGTCGCGCAGGGACTGTCGGGGGCGGTGTACCTCGGCGCCAACATCGAGTTCCCCGGCCAGCCGCTCAACGCCTCGGTGCACGCCGAGCAGAGCGCCGTCGCCAACGCCTGGGTGCACGGCGAGCGCGGTCTGTCGGCCCTGGCGGTCACCGCCGCGCCCTGCGGCCATTGCCGGCAATTCCTGCACGAGCTGGCGAGCCCACCCATCCTGCTGCTGCCCGGACGGGAGCCGGCGCCGCTCTCGGCGTTCCTGCCCGACGCCTTCGGCCCGCACGACCTCGGCATCGCCGGCGGGCTGATGGACCCGGCCGAGCACGGCCTGACTCTCGATTCCGACGACCCGCTGCTGCGCGCGGCGCTGGAGGCCGCCGACGCCAGCCATGCCCCCTACACCCGCGCGTGGGCCGGGGTGGCGCTCCACACCGCGGACGGCGCGGTCTTCACCGGGCGCTACGCCGAGAATGCCGCCTTCAACCCCGGCCTGCCGCCGCTGCAATGCGCGGTGGCGCTGCTGGTGCTGGCCGGACGCTCGCTGGACGCGGTGACCGCCGCGGCGCTGGTCGAGCATCCCGCCCTGGCCAGCCACGCCGAACCGGCCCGGGCGCTGCTCGCCCCGCTCGGCATTCCCTTCACCGTGGCGCTGGCACACCCATTGCAAAGCTAGGGGCGAACCCCAGCAGGGATTGCCGCCATGACCTTCGCCTCCGCCCTCGCCCACACCGCCCAGTCGGCCGTCCAGGCCCAGAAGACGCCGCGCGGACCCGCCGAGGTGGAAGCCGCAGTGCGCAACGCCAGCGCCAAGACCGGGGTCAATTTTGCCTACCTCATGGAAAAAGCTGCCACCGAGAGCGGGTTCCGCACCGACGTGAAGGCGGCGACGTCCAGCGCCACCGGGCTCTACCAGTTCATCGACTCGACGTGGTTGACCACGCTGAAGGAGCACGGCGCCGACCACGGCCTGGGCCAGTACGCCAACGCCATCCAGACCCGCCCCGACGGCCGCCCCTACGTGGCCGACCCGGAGATGCGCAACAAGATCCTCGACCTGCGCAAGGATCCCAACGTCTCCGCGCTCATGGCCGCCGAGTTCACCAAGGACAACCAGGACTACCTGAAGGAGAACGTCTCCAAGGGCAGCGTCGGCTCGACCGAGCTGTACATGGCGCATTTCCTGGGCGCAGGCGGCGCGGCGAAGTTCCTCAACGCCATGCACGACAGCCCGAACCGCCAGGCCCAGGACCTGTTCCCCGAGGCGGCGGCGGCCAACAAGGCGGTGTTCATCGACAAGGAGACCGGCCGCGGCAAGACGCTGAAGGAGATCTACGACCGCTTCGCCAAGCGCTTCGACGAGGTCGGCGGCTCGCCGGCCGTTTCGGCGACCGAGCGGGTGCGCCGGCAGGACATGCCGGACGGCTTCACCACGCAGATGCCGAGCTTCTCCGCCCGCACCATCGGCGGCACGCCGCTGTCGATGTACCAGATCCTGGCGCTGAACGCGCTGGAGACGCCGGACGAGGCGGAGACCACCACCATGAAGCCGGGCAACCGCAAGTCGGCCTCCGAGCAGGAGCGCCAGCGCATGCGCGACGAGCCGGTGCGCGGCGACCAGACGCCGGAGACGGGATTGGGCCTGGGATTGGGGCGGTCGCCGTTCGGGCAGGCGGCGTAACGGCAGACACTTGCCCCCACCCCGCCCCTCCCCCGCTTCGCAGGGGAGGGTGCCTCAATTCTCCTCCCCTGCGAAGCGGGGGAGGGGTCAGGGGTGGGGGCAATACCCTCCTTACGGCAGCAGCTTCCCCGGATTCATGATCCCCCGCGGATCCAGCGCCGCCTTCACCGCGCGCATCAGGTCCAGTTCCACCGGGCTCTTGATGTGCGGCATGTCGTCCTTCTTGAACCGCCCCACGCCGTGCTCGGCCGAGATGGAGCCGTCCAGCTCCAGCACGATCTCGTTGACGAGGTGGGTGATCTCCTCCCAGCGGTCCATGTAGGACGCCGTATCTACCCCCTCGGGCTGGCTGAGGTTGAAGTGGATGTTGCCGTCGCCGACGTGGCCGAAGGGCGTGGCGCGGATGCCTGGGCACGCCGCCTCGACCGCGGCGGTCGCCTTCTCCAGGAACTCGGCGACGCGGCTCACCGGGATCGACACGTCGTTCTTGATCGAGCCGCCCTCGAACTTCTGCGCCTCGACGATGGCCTCGCGGATGAACCACAGCTGGTTGGACTGCGTCTCGCTCGCCGCCAGCGTCGCGTCGGTGGCCAGCCCTGCCTCGAACGCTTCGCCCAGCGCCGCCTCGAAGTTCTCGCGGAAGGCGTCGGACTGCGTGCCGGCGGTCAACTCGGTCAACACGTACCAGGGCGACGGCTCGGACAGCGGGTCCACCGTGCCGGCGACGTGCTTCAGCGCGAACTCCAGGCAGCGGCGCGACATCAGCTCGTACGCCGCCACCGCGTCGCCCGACGCGCTGCGCAGGCGGGCCAGCAGCTCGATGGCGGACTCGGGGTCGGGCACGGCGACGAACGCCGTCTCCACCTGCCGCGGGCGCGGGTAGAGCTTCAGCACCGCGGCGGTGATGATGCCCAGCGTGCCCTCGCCGCCGATGAACAGGTGCTTGAGGTCATAGCCGGTGTTGTTCTTGCGCAGCCGGCGCAGGCCGTTCCACACCCGCCCGTCCGGCAGCACCACCTCCAGGCCCAGCACGAGGTCGCGCATGTTGCCGTAGCGCAGCACGTTGATGCCGCCGGCGTTGGTGGAGATCAGGCCGCCGATCTGGCAGGTGCCCTCGGCGCCCAGGCTCATGGGCAGCAGGCGGTCCTGGTCCTTGGCGGCCTCCTGCGCGGTCTTCAGCACGACGCCGGCCTCGGCGGTCATGGTGTAGTTCAGCGGGTCGAGGTCGCGGATGCGGTTCATGCGCGACAGGCTCAGCACGATCTCCGTCCCCGCCTCGTAGGGGATGGAGCCGCCGACCAGCGAGGTGTTGCCGCCCTGCGGAACGATGGGCTGCCCCGCCTCGGCGCAGGCCGTGACGACCGCCGCGACTTCCTCCGTCGACGCCGGGCGCACCACCGCCGGGCTGTTGCCCTTGAAGCGTCCACGCCACTCGGCAAGGTACGGCGCCATGTCCGCCGGCTCGGTGATCAGGCCGGTGGGGCCGACGATGGAACGGATGCGGTCGAGAAGGGCGGTCATGGGCGTCGAGTCCGGGCTGAAAACGGTGCGGAGGGGGAAACTAGCCGACTTCGCAGGATGGGCCAAGCGCAGCGCCGCCCAACACAGCCTTGCACGGCAGGATATCGGCGCGCGCCGCCCTGTCCATCTGGGCTACCGCAAAAAATTATACTGAACGGTTCAGTTCAGTCTTGACGAGGCGGCGACCCGGGAGCATGTTCCTCACATGAACTGAACGGTTCAGTTCACAATTCAGACCCAAGGGCTCCCGCCGCCCCCGCCAAGAGGGACGAAGCGGCCAGCCTCATGAAGGCCCTGCACCGGATGGTGCACGCCCCAACTCGATCAAGGAAACAAGTCATGAGCATTCGCAACACGACCGCCACCCTTCTGGTCTCGACGCTGCTTCTCGCCTCGGGGACCGGCCTCGCCGCCGCGCAGACGGCCGGCTCCGGGCAGTCCTTCGAGAGCCAGTTGAGCGAGGCCGCCGACGCCGCGCGCAATCACCTCCCCGGCGGGATTGGCATGGAGGAGCGCCTGACGGTCGAGCACCACCTGCAGATCGCCCGCGACCTGTCCCGCCAGGGCCGGACCGACGCGGCGCAGTCGTACCTGAACTTCGCCCGTGGCGAGCTGGGCCTGTCCGTCAGCCCGCGCGCGGCCGAGGTGACCGCGATGCCGTCGCAGTTCTCCAAGGACTTCAACAACTCCGTCCACTGACGGCAGCGGACCGGGACGGGGTCGGCGGCAGGCCGGCCCCGCCCGTGCCGGCGGTCAGCCCCGCGGCGCCGCCGCCCTTCTGAGCCGGTCGTTGATCGCCACGCCCAGCCCCTCCTCGGGGATCGGCATCACGGCGATGGCGCGCACGCCCGGCTTGTCCAGCGCCCGCAGGTGGTGGAAGAGGTTGGCCGCCGCCTCGTTGAGGTCGCCTTCCAGCGACAGGTTCAGCTTCTCCCGGCCGCCGCGCACGAAGCGGTCGGGGCCGAAGCTCAGCAGCGCCTCGTCGTCCTCCGCACCCTGGGCGTTCAGGCGCACCGCGGCACGAGGAGCGTAGTGGCTGGCCAGTTGGCCGGGCGACTTCGGCGCGTCCGGGTCGCCCGCAGAGACCAGGATCGGGCCGATCAGCCGCTCGATCTCCTCGCGCAGCACGGCGCCGGGGCGCAGCAGCACCGGCGTCTCCCCGGAGAGGTCGAGCACCGTCGATTCCAGCCCGACCGGGCAGCGCCCGCCGGCCAGCACGGCGGCGACCCTCTCACCCAGACTCTCCACCACATGCATCGGCGTGGTCGGGCTGACCGCGCCGGAGCGGTTGGCGCTGGGCGCCGCGATGGGGCGGCCGGCGGCCTTCAGCAGCGCCTGGCCGATGGGGTGGTTGGGCGCCCGCACCGCCACGGTGTCGAGCCCGGCGGAAACCAGCAGCGACAGCCCGGCCTCCTCGCTGCGCGGCAGCACCAGCGTCAGCGGGCCGGGCCAGAACTGCTCGGCCAGCGCCTCGGCGCGCTCGTCGAAGACGGCGATCCGCTCGGCCGAGGCGGCGTCCGGCACGTGCACGATCAGCGGGTTGAACTGCGGCCGGCCCTTGGCGGCGAAGATCGCCGCGACGGCGGCCTCGTTCGTCGCGTCGCCGCCCAGGCCGTAGACCGTCTCGGTCGGAAAGGCCACCAGCGCGCCGGCGCGCAGCATCTCACCGGCGCGGGCCAGCGCGGCGGCGTTCGGATGGAGGATTTCGGGGCGTTGCGTGCTCACGGTGCGGCTTTTAAGCGGATGGGGCGGCGAAGTCAAAGCGTCCGGTTGCGCGGAGTCGCCTCAACGGCTAAGACGGATGGGCGCAATTCAGAACAAAATGATGGGTGCGGGCATGGCGGGCAAGGTCTTCACCGTGGCGCAGCAGAAGGGCGGGGCCGGCAAGACCACGCTGGTCGCACACCTCGCCATCGCCTGGATGCAGCTCGGCTACAAGGTCGCCACGGTGGACATCGATCCGCAGGGCAGCCTGAGCCGCTGGTTCGAGGTGCGCAACGAGGCCACCGACGGCGCCCCCGGCTTCACCCACGTGCAGATCACCGGCTGGCGCACCCAGGCGGAGGTCGAGAAGCTGGCGCGCGACCACGACGTGGTGGTGATCGACAGCCCGCCGCACGCCCAGACCGAGGCCCGCATCGCCGTGCGCGCCGCCAGCCTCGTCGTCGCCCCGGTGCAGCCCAGCCCGATGGACCTGTGGGCGGTGCAGCCGACCATCGACCTCGCCCGGCAGGAGAAGCGCCGGCTGTTCCTGGTGCTCAACCGCGTGCCGCCGCGCGCCAAGCTGGCCGACGAGCTGATCGGAAAGGTGCGCGAGCTGGTGAACCCGCCCGACATCGAGTTGGCCGAGGCGCAGATCGGCAACCGCACCGCCTACGCCGGCACGCTGCTGACCGGCCTGTCGGTCACCGAGGCCGCCAAGCGCACGCAGGCGGCGGCGGAGATGCAGACCCTGG
>Ga0196970_1002027_pt1 | contig 11420 bp, 12 predicted proteins | sample S1v_513CmetaG_FD_148672 | JGI IMG/M metagenome (GOLD analysis project Ga0196970, IMG submission 148672) | Soil microbial communities from Anza Borrego desert, Southern California, United States - S1+v_5-13C | ecosystem: Environmental > Terrestrial > Soil > Desert | place: USA: California... | reverse complement strand
CGTTTGATTTCGCCGCCTCACCTGTCAATGGGCTCGGCATCATAGTTAGCCACCGACGCACTAACAGATATGCAGATGAAGATGACTCGTATAATGGAAACTACTCCTACCAGGATAGTGTCCGTTATTCAGGCAATCGAACTGAGTTCGGACTAGGATATTATCTTCCGTTTGGCTCAAGGGGTCTGTTTGAAATCTACGGCGGTGCCAGTTTTGGCTACATGGATCGTGACAATTTACAATCGCCGAAAGCCACCGGCAACTACAGAGCCAGCTATTACCAGATATTTCTTCAACCATCACTTGGCTTCTATGCCAAAGAAGTTTTCGACCTCTGTGGTGGCATTCGTTTCAATCTTCATAAGTACACCAACTTCACCAGCGACAACCCCGCATTCCGCTTTGAATTTACTGACCCTAAAGTTGATCTTCAAAGCCCTACATTCCTGGTGCTCGGTCCATTTATGAACATGAACGTCGGATATAAATATGCAAAGTTTAACCTTCAATTCGGCGCAAACTTTAATGCTGGCAAGCCCCGGATCCGGATAGAAACGCCCTTTTATTTGTCAATGGGTGTCACCCTCGCCCTAAGTCCCCGCTTCTGGGGTGCGGAAACAGATGACCAAGGTCGCGGCAGGAGGAACACCTACAATTAGTTGATCGTACGACACATGTATTTTCATTCGATTTTCACCTATAAGAATGGCTATAACCTGTAACTTTGCCCCGTATTTTCTAATCTCTCACAAATTAATTTTATAGAATGAAAGTAACCGTAGTTGGCGCTGGTGCAGTAGGTGCTACTTGTGCCGATAATATCGCCCGCAGAGGTCTTGTAGAAGAACTTGTATTGGTGGACATCAAAGAAGGTTTTGCTGAAGGAAAAGCTCTGGACATAACTCAGACTTCTTCCCTCCTCGGCTTTGACACACGAGTAATTGGCAGCACGAATGACTACAGCAAAACAGCTAACTCTGATGTTTGTGTTATTACATCCGGAATCCCGCGTAAGCCAGGTATGACCAGGGAAGAACTGATAGGTACAAACGCAAAGATCGTTGAGACTGTTGCTAAAAACCTGTTAGAACACTCCCCTAACACAATTCTTGTTGTTATATCCAATCCGATGGATACAATGACCTACTTAACGCTGAAAGCAACCGGCCTCCCGAAGAATCGTATCATCGGTATGGGTGGTATACTGGATAGTGCCCGATTCAAGACCTATCTGCAGATGTCCCTGAACTGTTCTCAAAACGATTTACACGCGACGGTAATTGGCGGTCATGGCGACACCACAATGATCCCGCTCACCCGCCTTGCATCGCTGAACGGCACTCCTGTGAGCAACTTCCTTAGCGCCGACCAGCTGAAACAGGTTGCAGCAGACACTATGGTAGGCGGAGCCACCCTCACAAAACTGTTGGGCACTTCGGCATGGTATGCGCCTGGCGCTGCCGGTGCGGCCCTTGTAGAAAGCATTATCCGTAATCAGAAAAAGGTATTCCCTTGCTGTGTGATGCTGGAGGGAGAATACGGCCAGAATGACATTTGCCTCGGTGTTCCTGTTGTTGTAGGTAGTAATGGCTGGGAAAAGATCCTCGACTATAAGTTAAACCAGGAAGAGCAGGAAGCTTTCAATAAGTCAGCGGAGGCTGTTCGCAATATGAATCAGGTTCTGGATACTCTTGTAGCTTAATCGATACTGAACTTCCAACTGAAAAGCTGCCCTCGTTACGGCAGCTTTTCTTATTTATATGATTCTTAAGTGGCGGCCCTTAAAAATAAAAAAGCCGACCTGAGAACAGGCCAGCCCCTATAAACCCTATCAATTGCGAATGTACGTAATGAATCGAAATCTCCAAACAACCTTATGAACATTTTAGAAAATTTTAAATAAACCCATTCTTTGTTCACATTTGAAGCTCTCAGAAAAAAATTCCCTTACCAGTTCAGTCCGGATCAGTAGCACAAGAGAAAAGCCCGAACTCTAGTGCGTCGTTAACCCATAACCCTCAAGAGTTTACAAAAGTTTACTATAATTCATTATACTATCTCAGGAATGTGTAAATTGGTGTAACAATAGCGGTTTACTCACTGTTTCTATACCATCAGAAAGCCCCTGTATTTGAGGGGCTTTCTAAGTAAACTTCAATATATATCCTACCAGATCTTATTCCTGGAGTTCTCAAAACCCTTCGGTTTAACCACTGTAAACACCCGCGAAATGTTGAATCCGAAGTGAATATCACCATTTCCCCAATCACCTGTGGTCATGCCGACCGCATGGCGTTCAGTAATGCCTGTGGAGTTTGAGAATAATAACTGAAATACGTGACCTCCGGTCTCGATATCGAATCCTATAGTCAATGAATTCCTGGTATCCCGTAATTGATTATCAGGCAACTGGTAGTAGTACTCACCGGTCAATGATATTCTGTTGGACAGTTTTATCCTGCCACCTATGCCTATCGCAATCACATCATTTGGCTCATCATTGAACTGCACAAGGTTATAGTGCACATGAGTAGGCATCAGTTGCAGAGATACGGACTGACTAAACTTTCTGGCTATCAGTAGCTGATTAATGTACGCCATCCTGTTGCTGAAATAGTATTCTGTTCCTGCTGGTATAACCACATCGTTGTCCTGTATCGAAATACCACCCATGTAGCTGACACTAAGTGGCATTCCGCCACCTTCCTGCTGCTTTAGGAGCTTTACCTTCAGAATGCCATCGTACTCTCGCATATATGAGCTTCTGCCTAGTCCTACCATCAGCCAGTCTGTAACACCATAATCAAACCCAATCCTTGTCGTTGCATTATCCAGACCAAAGAAGTCCCTGATCCCTTGATTGAGCATCCCAAATCTGTGGGAAACCCTGAAGTCCAGAACCCCCTTGCCCGTATTTTCTATACTGTGTCCGTTGGCTATTCTCGTGCTTTTAAATGTGGCAGTTGTGTACTCTTTCCTTAACGGTGCCGGCTCTTCTTCAAGCATACTCATCAAATCATCAGTTCCCTCACCTGTACTATCCTTCATCACTGGTGTCTCCGCAGGTATCTGCGCATTCACTTTGCCGCTCTGATATCCAAATATTAAAAAGCTAAAGACCAATATCGATTTGATGTGCATATAGTTTTGCTGGTTTACATTTGTGCGCCGCTGGGGCACTATTCCTATTTCTGGCTTAATATACTGTTTACCGTCACTTCAATCTGTTCTGCTATCTTATTTGACACCATAGCTGGTATCTTAATACCGTAGTCTGCAGTCTTAACTCTAAACTTCGAATTTGTCGTAACGCTTCCGCCTTTCACTGTTACGGTACCGGGTATTGTTACATTCTTCGTTACTCCATGAATGGTAAGCCTTCCAGCCACCTTCACGTTGTACGTACCATCCTTTCTGAAGTTTACGTCACTCATATTCAGTATTTTCCCCTTAAATTCCGCTTTCGGATATTTGTCACTTTCCATGTAGTTCTCATTAAAGTGCTCCTGCATCAAGGCCTTTTCAAACTTAAAGCTCTTGATAGGTACAATGAACAACACTTCTCCTGATCCTCCATCCACTACACTGGAAACATCATTATTGAAGGCCTCAATATTCTCCACAGGTGTAGAGGAAAAGAAAGTTACTTTACCAGTGCGGGTCATATACTTCTGTGCGTAGGCATTCATCGTCAGCCCACACATCACCATCGTCGCAATTATCAGCTTTTTCATACTTTATGGTTTATTTGTTTTATCAGATCAAACTAATTATTTGGCATCCCCTTGCTCACCCAGGTTTCTATCTTCAGAATATCACAGTCTGAAAGCTTAGCAGCGTTCTTTGGCATTTGCGAGTGACCCGGCAGCCACTTTATCGCCCCCATCAGTCTGTTTGAGTTCGCAGTTGCTTTGGCTCCTTCGTAGGTGTCAAGTATATAACCTCCAAGGCTTGAACCCGTCTGGTGACAACCTGACAAGGCACAATGCTGGTTCAGAATCGGCTGAATCTTTCCTGAAAAGGAAATGTTTGCCGTGTCACATGTGCTGATCGGCTGCTGGGGATACAGGTCTTCGCTATTGTCATTGTAACATCCGGCGAACATCATCGCCACCATACTTACAGCTATTCCAATCTTAAATATCCTGGTCATAATAATTTATTAATGGCTTAAGATAAACCTTTCTAATTGTTAGGGGTGCCTGTCGCAATCCATTTTTCTATTTGCCTTATCTGGCAGTCTGTTAGTTTGTTTCCACCTTGTGGCATTGGCGAATAACCGGCCTGATGCTTTACAGCTCCAATAAACCTGCCAGAATTCACCGCCGCCGCTACGCCAGCATGGGTCTCGTAGTTGTAACCGCCCGATTGCAGATTGTTATTGTGGCAACCCTTACAGTAGGTATTCAGCATTGGCGCTATCGTTACTGAGTAGGTGTAGCTGTTGGTGTCGCATCCTGTTGATGCACACCCGGTGGTGTTTGGCGCACCTCTTTCTATCCAGTTCTTTATCAGAGCTATCTGTGCCTGTGTCAGTGGTGCGTTAGGTGGTGGTGGCATTCTGTCGTCATGATCATCCTCTGTTATCTTTTCGTATAGCTCAGTGTCGTCAGGGTCTCCGGGTTTAAATTTCTTAGCGGTTATAGTAGCCCAGCTTGTAAATTGGTATCCCTCTTTTCTCGTAGCTGCGTCATGGCATCCACTCTTCGCACAGTTCGAAATAAATATCGGAAGTATGTCCCTCTCGAAGCACAGGCTTGTGTCAGGTTCGTTATTACCATTGCCGCCATTATTCCCTCCAGCACCACCACCATTCCCCCCTCCTCCATTGTTTCCTCCGCCATTGTTCACTGGTGCAGGTGTAGGGTTATCGGCTTTGTGCTGGCAAGCATAAATGCCAGTACAAAGAAAGGCAGTCACCAGCGTTAAATATATCAATCTTCTCATCTCGGGCTGTTTGTAAGGTCCGCTAAATATTATTTAGCTTCTATGCAGTCATTCAACAGTACTACTAGAGTATATCCGTTGCAAAATCCTTTTACAGACACTTGCTGCCCTACATTATAGGACGCATCTTCATCTTTCATCGTACACTGAATTCCGGAAAGTGGGTTCTCCACACCCAGCAGCAGTACTGTTTTCCCATTCTGGTTCTTCGTCAGTTCAGTAATTGTTCCATCCACCACCAGCACTTTGCTCAGATAAGTGGCGTTTGCCTGCTCCTCATCATTTTCAAAAGCTGCAGCTAACGCTTCGGCACTAATGTGTATTCCTTCTTCACCTTCTACTGTCTTATGTGGTTTGTTCCACACCAGCATCAATGCGACAGCCACAGCTACCACTCCCCCCAATATTGCCAATAAAAAACCCTTCTTCTTCATAGCAGTTGCATTCAATCTCAAAAGTAGCCCCTTCTCCTCTACCGGGAAAATGCTTCAGGATGAAGCGGGAAAAGTAGCCGACGAACTGGATTATTATCTTTAGTAGCTGAAAATCAAGAGCCTCGGTACTCCCCGGCCAGCCAGTCTTTGAAGTCTGCTGCCCTTTCAGAACTAACTACCGGAACCTCTTTTACAGGCGGTGTTAACTTTACTATCACCCGTGCCTTGCTGTAGGTCTTCATCTCTTCTATCGATTTCAGGCTTATCAGGTATTGCCGGTTTATCCTAAAAAAATCCTGGGGATCCAGCATGGTTTCCAGGTTGTCAAGGTTGTGATCCATGGGATAGTTGCGGTTATCAACCGTTCTTGCAAGGGTCACTTTGTTCTCACTATAGAAATAGGCTATGTCAGATGCAGCCAGCGTCTTTATGTGCTCTCCAAACCTAACCACAAACCGCTTTTTGTATTCCATCTGTTCTCTCCTGGTTCCTTCTGCCACACCTGTTGCAAATAACTGCCTGAGGTTCTTCAACTTTTGCAGTGCACCCTCCAGGTCATCTTTCTTCACTGGCTTTAGCAGGTAGTCAATGCTCGATGTCTTGAAGGCCTCCATTGCATATTGGTCATATGCGGTGGTAAATATTATCGGGCACCCGATCTTCACTTTCTTCACCAGGTCAAAGGCTGACCCATCTGCGAGGTGTATATCCAGGAATACAATATCAGGACAGTCATTCGCTGCAAACCATTCTATGGCTCCCTGAATGCTGTCTATATGGCCTATTATTTTTGCCGATGGAATCACCTCCTGCACCAGCCTACTTAGGCGCTTATACGCTGGTTGTTCATCTTCTATTATCAATATGTTCATAACAATGGCAATATAACTATGTACTCATTTCCAACTACACCATACTCCACACTTCTGTTCGTCAGCAAGCTATAGCGTTTCTTAATATTCATCAGACCCAGACCTGCTCCTTTTTCTTTGCTCAGCTTCGGCTGCAACGAATTCTTAATCATTATCTCCCCGCCATTTGCCGTTATGTAAATGGTGAGCGGCCTGGCCAGTGAAACTACATTGTGCTTTATTGCGTTCTCCACCAGTAACTGCAGGGCAAGGGGTACAATCTTCGTAGCCCTCATTACGTTTTCAGGTATCCTTGTCTCCAGTTGCAGCGCCTCTCCAAATCTGCTTTTCTGGATATACATGTAGTTGGTGATGATCTCAAATTCCTCGGATAGTTTTATCAGGTCCTGATCTTTGAAGGAAAGCATGTTGCGATACAGATCCGCGAGTCGAACAGTGTAGTCCGTCGCGGCAGTTTGATCTTCCTCTATCAGGTTGACAAGGGTGTTTAGGCTGTTAAACAGGAAGTGCGGATTAACCTGACTCTTCAGATGCTCATATTCAAACACCATTCGCTCCCGCTGCATCCTCGATTTGTCTTTTATCCCCTCCTCCCTCAATCTGATAAGTGTCACAGCCAGTCCCATCACAGCAATAGATGCCAGAGCAATGAACCAGCCTGTTTGCCAAAAAGGCTTTGACACACTAAAAGCGTAGCTGTCTTCATTAGCCACTTCAAAGGAGTTGTTGAGCGATGCCTGCACTCTGAATACATAGTCGCCTGCTGGTAGCTGAGCAAAAGGAATGTCTTCATCGTTCGTATATATCCAGCTATCCTCGTATCCCTCAAGTTTATAGCGATAGTGCAGCCGCTCAGGGTTGCTGAAGTTAATGCCGCTATACCCAAAGGAAATATGGTTTTCATCTGGTCGAAACTCCTTCTGCCTTTCAGCTAGTGGCTTAAAAAACAGCTTTACTGTATTGATCTCTACTGTCGGATTGATACTGTAATGCGCCTCCTGATTCAGGAATTTTATGAAGCCGTGTTCAAAAGGAACGTACACATTACCCTCTGTGTCATTTGCGATACAGTTCAGCACACTCGAAATACTGTCTATATCAATACCCAGCCTTCTGTTATAATGTCTGAACTGTTTGCTTTTCGGGTACCACTGGTCTATTCCTTCGTCGTTCACCACCACCACATGTCCCGACCCATTGCCGCGCACAGCTGTTATGTTCAATCCCTGTAGTCCATCTCTGGCAGTTATTTGTTTCCATCTGTTTTCCTGGTAGCGGAATATCCCTTTCTCCAGCGTCCCCGTCCACATGCTGCCACCTGCATCCTCGGTTATACTATACACCACCTGACTTGTAAGTCCGGATGATGTATCCCATCGGTGGTACTTACCATTCTCGAACATACACACACCACCACCATCGGTAGCCATCCACATCCGTTCTTTGCTGTCGGTATACAGCTGATAAATATAGTCGCTTCCCGTGCCTGAAAGTTTATTATGATGCCTCACCCATCTCAGTGCCCCGACAAATGGTTTTTCAACTACCGTTTCCTCGACTCCATTCAGGCTCGCTATCCACAGTTTGCCTTTGGCTGATGCTATGCTTAAGATGTGTCCATTCACCAGTTCAGGAATATTGTGCACAGCCCTGGCACCTCCCCCATTATAGTAAAAAAGACCTTTGCCAAATGTTCCAAACCACAGATTATCCTCCTCGTCTGCGTACAGGCAGGTTATCGCTGCTTCCGCAGTCAGCGCTTTTTCAGGCGTTGCAGGGCTGTTTAGTGGCAGTCTGTACAAGTCTTTGTTTTGTGTATACCAAAGGTTTCCTTTTCTGTCACAAATCATTGCAGTAACATTACTCAGGCTAAATGTTCCACCCATCCGTATATCCAATGCGTAGCGAGCAGTGTTCATCAGCAGACCCTTGTTGGTCGCACACCATATGTTCCCGGTCTTGTCCAGGGCCAGTTTTTTCAATTTTGTGCCTTCATAGCTATAGGGCATCACATCCAGCGAATCGTCGAACCTCCTTATGTATAGCAGATATCCTTCCTCAGTAGCCACCCAGGCGGTACTTCCTGTAATGGGCAATATGTCGTTCACCTGTCCCCAGGCCCATTGGTTGCTCATCCTGAAGTTCTGAAAGGTTTGATCGGTGTCGTCGTAGATAGCCACCCCACCCTGCTGCGTGCCCAGCCACGATGTTCTTGTTCCTGCTATCGGCCGCATCACACGAACGATATTGTCAGGCAGTCCATGTGATGTAGTAAACACTTTTACCACCGGCTTCTCACCCTCCCATTGCAAGTGATTGATGCCACGATCTGTAGTCAGCATCACCTCTTTCAATCCCACTAGTGCATCATAAACAAAGTTATCTGTCAGCCCATCATCCGCCGAGTACTGCACACCCACTCCGTTCACCACCACAAATACCCCCTCGTCCTGCGTCGTTATCCATAGCAGCGGTCCATTAATATGCAGAGAGGTTATGGCAGACAACGGCCGTGCTCCTCTTATCTTCAGCTCCGCCACACGTCCGTCGTTGTATACTCCCACCACTCCGTTCTTAAATCCCACATATATCATATGGCCAGTCACCCCTATCGCAGTCACCGGCTGCCTGATACTATCGGCTATACTGGTAAAAGTTCGTCCATTAAATTTATAAAGGCCATGTTCCGTCCCTAGCCACATGTAGCCTTCATCTTCGTACATCAGAGCATTCACCTTTACAGGCATGTTACTCTCGTTCAGCCAAAATTCTTTTGAAAACGGCGTCTGTGCAGATATAGCAGTAGCAGCCAGTGTAAAGAAGGTAAATAGTATACTCCGGAGCATACGTCAGTTCCTTTGCACCAGTGTGGCGCTTACCGTTACATTTATCTCTGGCGAAAGCTTGCTATGCACCACCTTTGGGATCTTTATGTTATGATCCGCCAGCAACACCACAAAGTCAGATTGTATGGACACCCTACCCTTTTTAGACGTAATTGTCGAGCGTATTATCCGCTCCTGCTCTACTCCATGAATGCGAAGTTTTCCTTTTGCCCGCACTTCATAAACGCCGTCTTTAGTCAGGTCCACATCTTCTATAATCTTACCAGAATAGCTCGCCTCTGGAAACACCTCGGTTTCCATATAATTTTCGTTAAAGTGCTCTCTTTGCAATGGACTGTTAAAGCCCATAAATGAAGATATCCCTATTTTAAATGCAAATGTCTTCCGCTCCATATCTATCACCCCCATCAGGTTATCCGAGGAGGCGTGTATCAGTTCCTGTGGCGCTTTCGAGTTAAACTTAATTGTACCGCTGCTCACCTCATAAACTTGCTGAGCTGAAGCGAACGAACAACAGAACACCCAAATAAGCGTTAAAATCCTTCCCATCATACAATCCTGATTTACATAAAATTACAAAATCATCCCTATATCCTTTCGCTCCTGCAGCCAGTTCCCAGCCAGTATCCAGCCAGTACCTAACCAGTAGCCATTCATCTCCTCACCTGTTCCATTCATAAAATCTCCGGTCTCCAGGCCTAATACCCTCAGCATTGCATCTTTTGGTACAATACTTGATCTAAGGCAGTCATGCGGGCACTCTTACTTACATTCCTCATCATCGTGTTCATCCTACCCGCAAGCATGCAGGCTCAACCTCCGCAAGACACACTGATGCAGGTGCGACTAAAGGAAGTCCAGATAACCGACACCCGCATATGGAGCAATGACACCCTCCGCTACCATTTCAATCAAACCAGATACTATGTACAAACGATACTCCCTTATGTAGAACACGCCACCGCCGCGTTCAACGAAATCAATAACGAGCTAAACAACTCCTCCCTCTCCCGAAAGGAGCGCAAAAGGCGGATCAACGCAAAAGAGGACATGATAAGAAGCAAGTTCGAAGAGCAAGTAAAAGCGCTCAACGAGACTCAGGGTGTATTACTCGTAAAGCTCATCGCCAGGCAAACAGGCGTGAATATCTATTCTATATTATCTGAGTTTAAGAATCCCCTTACTGCCGTAAAGTGGCAGGCATGGGCTCGCCTGAATGGCTTCAACCTAAATAAACGCTACAACCCCGATGAGGAGTTATTACTCGAGCAGGTCATGCTCAGTCTGGACTACCCACTACCTCCCTTCTACGAGCATAAAGAAACAGCAACTGCCCATCTGAAATAAAGCCTCCATGGTCTCTGCCCACAGGGCCTGCAGGCTGAGCTTTACTAGTAGTTACTGTAGGGACCAAAGAGCACTTCCGCTACACGCGGAAGTGCTTTCCTTTTTACATATCTTTCCTGAAACTTTTTCATGAAACCACTCATCTGTTGCCTCGTTCTTACCTGCATGTTCACCATAGCATGCAATAAGAAATCCGAGTGTCCACCCTACAACATCTCAAAGGATGAGCTTCATGGCGCGTGGAAAGACACCCGTCCCACACAGGATATGTTTGCAGGCACCCGTTATGATTTCACCTTTCAGGAAGACACCAGCTTCACGCTTGTACTCCACCAATGGAACGATGCCATTGACATCAACTGTCCTTTCAATCCTTACAAGGAATATGTAAAAGGCACTTACCAGTTCACTACCAGCAATAATGTACTTAGTGTGTCTGGTATCTACACTGATTCTCTCTACAATGAGAAGACCTCCGGTTGCTTTTCTGTCGGTAAGTTCAGCCGAGACTACAAGGTCGTGCGTAAGTGCAACACACTAGAGCTTGATGAGGTCGGCAACCGGTCTCAATACCACATCATAGTTCTGGCTAAGTAATACACAGGAAGACCTTAGTATTTCTTTTACATTACCACACAGGCGGTGGCACAGAGTTGTATATCTATTGCTCGAACTAAAACCTTATGTTATGCGATTTATTCCAACCAGAGTACACGCAGTACTCGACTATATTATGGGTTTAGCATTGATAGTGGCCCCTTTCATGCTGGGGTTTGACAGAGGCGGAGCAGAGACCTGGGTGCCAGTTGTTCTCGGTGTCGGTATGCTGGTGTACAGTTTGTGTACGAACTATGAATACGGAGCTTTTAAGATCCTTTCAGTTCCAGCTCACTTAATGCTGGACCTTCTCGGTGGTCTGTTCCTTGCCGCCTCACCCTGGATATTCGGCTTTGCCGAGTATGTATATCTGCCAC
>Ga0196970_1002026_pt1 | contig 11422 bp, 7 predicted proteins | sample S1v_513CmetaG_FD_148672 | JGI IMG/M metagenome (GOLD analysis project Ga0196970, IMG submission 148672) | Soil microbial communities from Anza Borrego desert, Southern California, United States - S1+v_5-13C | ecosystem: Environmental > Terrestrial > Soil > Desert | place: USA: California... | reverse complement strand
AGCTTTTATTGCAGGAATTGGAGATGATCATGGTTTTGGATGGGCCATAGCCAAAGCCCTAGCTGAAGCCGGCGCTGAGATTATTGTAGGTACCTGGGCCCCTGTTTTAAAAATTTTCACCACTTCTTTAGCGAATGGAAAATTCGACGAATCGAGAAAACTTTCGAATGGAAAATTGCTTGAGTTTGCGAAAATCTATCCTATGGACGCTGTTTTTGACACTATGGAAGATGTTCCTCAAGATGTTAAAGAAAATAAACGTTATGCAGATCTACAAGGTTACGCTATAGCAGATGTTGCTAAAGCCGTACAATCTGATTTTGGTCCGATTGATATTTTAGTCCATAGCTTAGCGAATGCCCCTGAAGTGACTAAGAATCTCCTCGACACCTCCCGCAAAGGCTATTTAGCCGCTATGAGCTCTTCTTCTTATTCATTCATTAGCCTCCTATCTCATTTTGGCCCCGTCATGAATCCGGGTGGCTCGGTGCTTTCCCTCACCTATATTGCGTCAGAAAGAGTGATTCCAGGTTATGGCGGAGGGATGAGTTCTGCTAAAGCAGCTCTTGAAAGCGATACCCGCACCCTCGCTTGGGAGGCCGGACGTAAATGGAATATTCGAGTAAATGCAATCTCAGCAGGAGCTTACAGAAGCAGGGCTGCTCGTGCAATTGGCATGATCGACGACATGATCGCCTATCATAAAGCAAACGCTCCCCTTACAAAAGAGCTCTTTGGAGAAGAAGTAGCTACTGCAGCGGCCTTCCTCCTTTCCCCTCTCGCTTCAGCCATTACAGGTGAAATTCTACGTGTAGACAATGGAATGCATGCGATGGGACTTGCTGTAGATAGCGCAGCGCTAGCTAACAACAAGACCTATTCAGGTCATAATTAATTTTAAACGCACTTTACAGGACGCTGATCGCCTCAGTGTCCTGAGTCCGATTTGCCAATCAAAAACTTCATATAACAAATTCTTTTGACAAGCTATCTGATTAGGTCGGTTCGCACGAGAAATTTGACCGCAGAAATCAGCAGTCCCTTCAATCAAAGTAAAAAGAAGCTCTATCTGCAAAAAAGGTGTGTGAATCAAAATTTTCTGACCTAATGAAAAAACAGTTCCTCTTTGCCCTTCAATAAGAATATTTGTTTCGGAAGAAAGATCACAAAAGGCAAGAATCTCAAAAAGATCTTCTCTTCCCCATTCAGGTGTTTGATCCAAATCAAAATCAAGAATTGCTTCTTTTTCTTCTTTATGTACAATTTTTCCTGAAGGTATAACCAAACTATGCAGCGAAGAGCCACCCCACAAAATACGCATCCCTCCATTCTTTAGCTCTGCAAGAACAGTAGAGGGATCTTCTGTCTTTTCAGAAGCTAAAGGAAACAAAAGAGCTGCATATATTTGGTGGGGATGATCTCGAAGAAGTCTCATCAGATATCCTTCAGACTCTGCACAAAGCCATTCTACCACGACAGCTCTAGGCTCCCCTTTTTCTTGCAGACCTAAATCCCCTGTAAAAACCTGCAATTTACTATTGTAAGGTATATTTTTAGTGAAAACAGGCTCTTGAGACAACTGATCGCTCACAATTGTTTCAAACCATTCTTCCGCGGTCGCAGGAGTGAAAGCAGTAGGCTTGCCCAACAAACGTAGATAACGGTGTTGCCATAGAGGAGCTAAGATGTGCCCTTCCATAAATTTAAGCGCCTTAGATAAAACTTTCTCTATTTTTTCTTTGGTCTCAGAATTGAGTACAGAGCCAAAATGACGTAAGATTTGCACTAAAACGGGAGCGATTTTCAGCGGCATTAACTTATCCCACGTACGGGGATACTCATGCAAATAAATAGGAAAATTACCATTCGGAGCCTGAAAATCCAGCAGCCTATCCATCAGCTCTTTTCCTTCCAAAACAGTTTCCGCTGTCTTTTGACGAAAAAGGGCTAAAACAAAACAAAAATTTTCAAAAATAGGAATGGTATCAGAAACGGTTTCATCCATAGGGAAAAAATGGACGAATCCCGTTCGTGGACTTTGTCTTTTGCGAGCTGCATGAAAAGCTAAGTCTATAGCTTTTGTCTGCCTTTTAAGCTCTGTAAAATGAAGATTTAGCGTAGCTTTTGGATCAATCACGGGTACTAAAATGACAGATTTCTCTATTTTCCAGCTATTTTTAAAATCACTTTAAGTTTTCTACACACATAAACCAAATAAAATTTATGGTATTTTTCTTGTGGATTTTTTTCGTTTAACGTATAAACTCCTATCTCATTTTTTTGAGAATATCATGAACCGGGCAAGCCGCAATCGCTGCGGAATCCAATTAATATAAATGAGGTAACTTATGGCTACAGAATCAGTAGGCGCATTCAAGAGCTTTTTAGGCAATTTAGAAGACATGACAACAAAATTAGATGAAAAGGCAACAAAATTTGCTAATTGGAGCATCCTACATAGCAATATCAACAGAGCTTTTTCTGTAGAGAAAAGATCTAGTAACGGATTAGCAAATTCTCTTGAGAAAATTAGAAATATCTTCATGTCTGTTGTATTTGGAGTCGGTCTTTTCCTTCCAGCTGCAGTCTTTTTCTCTGCTCAGCATATTAAAGAAGGATTGAGTAAAGCATGGACAACTTTTAGCAACACGCTGTCAAAACCAACCAATAAACCTTCTCCTCAAGAAGAAGTAAAAATATCCGTTGCTGATCCTGTGGCTACTGCACCTGTGATTGAAGAAACAAAAACACCCGTTGCTGATCCTGTGGCTATTGCCCCTGTAGTTGAAGAAACAAAAACACCTGTTGCTGATCCTGTATCTGCTGATCCTGTGGTTAAAACAACAAATACATCAGATGAAAGCAAACTAGAGACCTCTGAAAAAGAAAAAGATCAAGAAGGAGGTACAACTACACCTGTACCTATGAATACTGAATCAAATCCATCCAACCCGGAAGATGGCGATCACTCATAAAACAAAAATAAATAAACCCATCGAACCATCGATGGGTTTATTTTTTTCTTCTCAATAAATCGTAGAATTCAGATAGTTGCCTTTATGATTTTATCATTTTTGGCTAACACCGTATTCATTACTGATGAAAAAGGAGAAATTTCCTCCCTTTTAAGCTCAGGCATAGAGACTCCCCCGCTTCCTTCTTCTGTTGATTACGGCGCAGCTCTCATAAAAATGTTTTTGACAATGATTGCAATCATTGTTCTTTTCTTCTTAAGTTATTATTTTTTACGGAAACTTCTACGCAACCGACTGGAAAGAGGAACTGAGAATCAATCCATTCATATTTTAGAAAAAAAAATGATCAGTCCTAAAACTATGCTTTATCTTATAGAATTGGATAACAAAAAAATCCTTCTTGCAGAATCTCAATTAGAGATCAAAAAAATTGAGACCCTACCCTTATTGCATGAAAGCCAAGAATGATTTAATGCATTCTTGAGTATATTTTATTTGTTCCTCTGTGTGAGCTGCGGATAAAAACCAAGCTTCATGAGGATGAGGCGGAATATAAATTCCTTTTTCAAAAAGATACCGAAAAAACAAAGAAAATTGAGAAAAGTCTAGCACAGAAAGATCTTCTTTCGATCTCACCTTTTTCAAACCAAAAAAGATAGAGAACATCGATCCCGCTTGTTGCAAACAGGCGTTTTTATTTGCAAGAGATTTACCAATCGGTATTGTTAATTGATCTGTTTTTCTTTTTAATTTCTGAAAAAAATCAGGCTCTTCTAAAATCGAAAGAGTCGTAAGGCCTGCTGTCATAGCCACCGGATTGCCTGACAAAGTCCCCGCCTGATACACCTCTCCTAAAGGTGAAAGATGATCGAGAATATGAGATGGGCCTCCAATGGCCGCTGCAGGAAAACCTCCGCCAATGATTTTACCTAAACAAGTCAAATCAGGATCAATCCCATAAAGTCCTTGAGCTCCTTGAAGCCCTATACGAAATCCTGTAATCACTTCATCAAAGATCAGTAGGCTTCCATTACGAGCCGTCTCTTTTCGAAGCTTTTCTAGAAAAAGCGGATCCGGAGGAACAACGCCCATATTTCCTGTAATAGGCTCTAAAATCACCGCAGCAATTTCTGAGCGAAAAGAAGAAAAACGAAACAACTCTTCTAGGGCTTGAAAATCATTGAAAGCGATACATAAAGTATCTTGAATCACAGAAGGATTAACCCCCTTAGAGGCAGCCAAACTAGAAGCACCTGAACCTGCTTGTACTAAAAGAGAATCGCTATGACCATGATAATGTCCGGTGAATTTGACAATCTTTGTTCTCCCCGTAAAGCCTCTAGCCAGTCGAAGAGCTGTCATCGTAGCTTCAGTTCCTGAAGAAACGAAACGAATTTTTTGAATAGAGGGAATTAACTCGACAATTTTTGCTGCCAATTGTTCTTCTATTTCAGTGGCAATTCCAAAAGAAGATCCTTTTTTCATTTGCTCTATAACAGCAGATACTACAGCGGGATGAGCATGTCCTAAAATCTGAGATCCCCAACTCATACAGTAGTCAATATATTCTCTCCCATCTACATCGCGGATCACAGCCCCAGAACCTGACTCTACAATCATAGGAGTCATATTGAGTCCTTTAAAAGCTCGTACAGGAGAATTCACGCCTCCCGGGATCACAGCGCAAGCTTTAGCATAAATAGATGTCGAAAGATTTCTTGTCATAAAGTACCGTTGATTTGTGCCATACTATAGAGAATCATCTTATTCGATTGCTACATATTGCCGCTTCTTTGTAGAATTTTCCGCTTTCCAAGGAGTTTCCTATGTCAATTAATTTAACTACTACTCAAAACAATTATGTGAAAAATTTCCCTCAAAACACGCCACTAAAAGCAGCTCAAGGATTCATAGTTACCTCACTTATCCATTTAACTGCTGGAGTTGCTGGCAAAGCAGCTTTTTTAGGTGGAGCTGTTTCAGCTACCGCCACTTTGATTGAAGCCGTTACCCGACCCATTATAGAAACTATTTTCCCCAAGGATTCTATCATCACAACCTGTGTTCAGCTTGTTCTAGCAGTCACGCTCACTACAACCTTGGCTACCGCAATGGTTCCTTGGGTTGGTGTAGCTCATAAGATGACTTCTTCCTCCATCCCAATTCTCGCATTTATAGTTCTTAACTCTAATGCGCATGAAAATGAAGCTCTGGCAATAGTTCTCTAATCACACACCCTTAATCTAACAAATAGCTTCACAATTATAGTCGATTAAAAAATGAAACGATAAATTTTAATCGACTATAGGCTCTCTGTAAGATTTTTTTTGACCACATAGAATTCTTTCGGCACAATCCAATTCTTATGAAGCTTTGGTATTTGCTTTTCACTCCGACTCTTTTATTTTCTCTCAATTACAATGTGCATTTTATTGGTCTCGATGATCCCGCAGCATTAAAAGCTCTTAAAAACACCTCCCAACTTATCTCATTAGATCACCATCCTCCGGCGTCCATCAATGGACTGCGCTATCGAGCCGCTGCAGATATTCCTATTCTACTCCAGACTTTACGGGCCTTTGCTTATTACGATGCATCGATTACTACAGACATCGAAGAAAAAGAAGGCGTTTTTCAAGTGTATTTATTCATCCAACCGGGAGCGCAATACAAACTCTCTTCTTACGAAGTTTATCAAGGAGACTGCACTCAAATAGCCTCTATTTCTCACTGCGGTCATTTTACCCCTGAACAATTAAATCTGAAATTAGGCTCTCCCGCCCTTTCTGTTTCGATTGTCAATGCAGAGCTCCAATTACTCACTGAATTAGCACGCTGTGGCCATCCTCTAGCCTACATTGATAAACGAAGAGTCGAAGTCGACATGAAAGATAAAAACGTACAGGCGGCGGCCTGCGTTCAAGAAGGTCCTCTTTCTAAGTTCGGTCCCTTGACTTTTTTTGGTTTGAAAGACACGAAACCAAAATTCATTGAATCAAAAATCGGATGGAAAGAAGGAGACATTTACAATACCGATTTAATTGAGACCGCACAAGAGCGCCTATTAAAATCTGAATTATTCTCTTCTGTTTATATTAGCCACGGCAATGAATTAGACGCTGAAGGAGAACTTCCTTTAAAAATGCGCTTTACTGAAGCTAAATATCGACAGATCAGCTTAGGCGGATTTTATGCTACAGTAGATGGGGTGGGAGGATCCTTTGCTTGGACCAATAGAAATATCCGAGGAATGGGAGAAACACTCAGTGTGAAAGGAAGTATAGCCAGTAGCCATATTCCCCAAAAAATCACTTATATAGCCGGAAATATCACCTATAAAAAACCAGATTTTATTACGTTCGATCAAACGTACCGGGCTTTTGCTGAAATTTCTCAACTCAATATAAGACCTTACGATGCTTTCATCTATAGAGGCGCTAACTATATTGAAAAACAAATCAATCTGAAAACGCAATTTTCCGCAGGGCTTAAATTAGAACATATTCTCATCACTAAGAGCGCTTCGAACGGAACTTACCTAGTGTTAGGGCTCCCTCTTTTTTTTAGCTACAACACATCAGACAATATGCTCAATCCAACGAAGGGATATTCGATTGTCTATTCCATCACTCCCTACCAGTCTTTTTATTTAAACCATGACACTTTTGCAAAACAAAGAATCACAGGAAATGTCTATATCCCCTTAAGCCCTGATAAAAGGGTGACTTTGGCGCTTCGGATGCAGTTAGGATCTGTCGCAGGGGCCCCTCAAGGAAATGTGCCTTTAAGCAAACTTTTTTTAGGTGGATCAGAAGATGAATTGAGAGGGTACCGTTATAAAACAGTAAGTCCACTCAATGGTAATAACCAACCTTTAGGTGGTAGATCTGCTATTTTTGCTACGGTAGAAACTCGTTTTAGAATCACAAAAACGATAGGAATTGTGCCTTTTGCCGATTTTGGAACAGTCAGTGTTTCCCAGTTTCCTCAATTCAATGACAAATGGCTTAAATCTGTAGGAGCGGGTCTTCGCTATTTTGCCTTTTTCGGCCCCCTTCGCTTTGATGTTGGATTTCCCTTAAATAAACGTAAACACGTCGATAATAACTTCCAAATTTATGGATCTGTAGGACAGGCATTTTAATATGAAAAAAATCTCTATCGGACTTCTTGTTCTTCTTGTTTTGCTAGCGATGGGAGAGATTGTCATTCAAAGTCATTGGGTCAAAGAAATAACCCGTAATTTTTTGATGGAAAAATTAGAAAAGAGCGGATTTTCAGTCAGTATAGAAAAAATAGAAGGAACTTTCCCCTCTGCCGTAGTCCTCAAAAATATAGATCTACAATCAGATCAACTCTCTTTATCCATGGAATCTGTAGAATTAAACCTTTCGCTTTTTGGTTTATTGAAAAAAGAGCTGATCTTTAGTGAGTTTAAAGCTCGTGGAATTCAATTCGAAGAAAAATCAACACCTTCCAAGATAGGTTCGAAATCAAATCAAGAACTCCCCTTTGCAATTAAAATAAAACATTTTCAACTGGAAGATCTTACTCTTCCTCATTTTTTCAAAGCCCATCTAGAAGGGAAGTTCTCTTTAAGTAGAAAGAAAAAATTATTCTTAGATACTACCTTAAGCCGTACAGATTTTCCTACAGATCTAGCACATTTGACTGTCACGGTAACACCCAAAGGCATGACGCAAATCCAAGCCCATTTAAATACTACGACCTTACAAGCAGCTAACATCCAAGCTCCCTTTGATATGACAAGCGATATCCATATCAACATGAGAGGACCTTTAAGCTCCTTTTTAGAAAAAAAAGGGAAAATTCGAGGGAAAATTCGAGGAAAAATGACACCTCGATCTACCTCGCTTGATTCTCCTTTGCAACCATTTGTTGAAAAAGATTGGATCTTCTCAGCCCATTTTGCAAGAAAAGATTCAAAAGAATGGACCCTCTCTCGCTTGAATGCCAAAAGTCATAAAGATACTCTCCAAGCGAAGGCTACATTGAATGAAAATGGGAAAATTCTACAAGCTGCAATCAAAGTGCACTCTAACACTCCTCAAATCGATGTAGCCATCGCTCTGAATTCCCTAGATCACCTTCTTCAAGGAAAAGCGATTGTGCGCAGCCCTTTGTTAAGTTGGAATGACACTCAAATTCAATCGATAGGCACGAACACAGAATTTTCGTGGGACGGAAAATCTTTAAAGGGAAATACCGCCGGATCAGCAGAAGTTTTTTCTAAAATTTGGACAGGCCATTTTCATTTTTCTTGGAATCAGGGAGGCTCTTTATTTCTTCCGGAATGGCACTTGCAATCTTCTTCTATTCATTTAAAAGGAGATCTAGAAATCAAAACAGATCAAACCCTTCTAGGACAAGTAGAAGCCAACATTGAAAACTTGCAAGATTTAAGTCCAACTCTCTATGGAAGCTTAAAAGTAAAAAGCAAATGGCTAGAAGAAAAAGCAGTAGAAATCGATGGAAAATTTTCTAATTTTTACTACAAAGAGTTATTCAGTCCATCGATCTCTTTCTATTCCGATCTAAAAAATCCTTTCCAAAAAGTGGAAGGAAACGTTTATTTCGATATTGAACTGCTCAAATGGCACTCTCTTTTTCTAGAAACCACTACTTTAGAAATTACATCAGATGAAAAGGGACTCTATCCTTTTAAACTCTTCACCGAAGGCGAGTGGAAACATCCTTTAGAGCTTCATTTAGATGGGTTACTCAATTACTCAGAATCTTCTCTTCTATGTACGCTTGAAAATACAACAGGCTCATTTTTCAAACATCCCATCACACTTTCTCATCCAATCAATCTAGAAATAGCTCCTACTCTCTTACATATTCCAGATCTCGATTTAAAAGTAGGTAATGGCAACCTCTTAGTCAATTGGGACCGAAAAGAAGAAAATACAACAGCCCAGCTGAAATTAGAAAATTTCCCTCTCGATGTCTTATCGCTCAATCCTTTGGACCTTGCCATTGAAGGTCGCACAAACATTCAGCTCGATCTAACAGATATTAAAAATCAACTCTCAGCAAATTTCAAAGCCTCTATTGAAGAGCTCAACATAGCTTCCTTAGAAGATCCTGATTTAGTCAAAGCCTCAGGTATTGTTCAGGGAAATTTAGAAAAAGATCAGCTTGATCTCAAAGCGAATTTAGACATGAAAAATGCACCTTTATTGTCTTGCAATCTCTCTCTTCCTATCCATCTTGAATTATATCCTTTTCAAACCCAGCTCCTTTTTGATAATCCGGTGAAAGGAGATCTTGCATTCAATGGGAAAATAGAAGAAATACTCGATTTCTTTAATCTAGGAACTCACTATTTAAAAGGAAATTGCGATTGTAAATTCCAATTAAGCCGCACTTTAAATCATCCGAATCTAGAAGGTTATTGCCATCTTGAAAATGGCTACTATGAAAATTACTTTACCGGGACTCAAATCAACAAAATTCAAGCAAAATGGAGAGCCAAAAAAGGATCTTTGATTCTCGATTCCCTAAGCGGCAAAGATGGAATGAATAAAGGGAACATTACAGCAACAGGAGAAATATCTCTTCAATATGCAGATTTATTCCCTTTTCATTTTGAGACTAATTTCCAGGAATTCAACTCTGTACAAATCGATCTTGTCACAGTCGAAACAAATGGTCATCTGGAAATCGATGGGAATCTAAAAAGCGCTCTTGCTAAAGGAGAAATTGCAGTCCTCAAAAGTGATCTTCTCATTCCCTCTCATGTCCCCCGCTCTTACCCTAAATTAGATGTTGTCTATTTGAACCCAACCCAACCGATGGCTACAAAAACTCCCTCAACTGATCTTAGCTCTATATACCCTCTTTTCCTTGATTTGTCTGTTCGAGCGCCCGATGCCATTTTCATATCAGGAAGGGGCCTTAATTCTGAATGGAAAGGAGATTTTCATATCGGAGGCACCAATACTGCTATCGCAACAGAAGGAAAGCTAGAGCTCCTCAAAGGAAATTTTCTCCTCTCCGGGAGATCGTTCAAACTAACAGAAGGGGCTCTCTCTTTTACCGGTAGGCCGGGAGAAATGCCTTACTTAAATCTAGCCGGCTCCATGGATGTCAAAGATATTTCTATTATTGCAAGGCTCAAAGGTCCTCTCAATGATCCTCAAATTACGCTCCAATCTTTGCCTCAGCTTCCCTTAAGCACTATTATGGCCTACCTTCTCTTCGGACAAAATCTTGCGGAAATCAATAGCTACCAAGCTCTACAACTAGCCAATTCCCTCGCTTCTTTAGCAGGAGAAGGCCCTGATGTATTAGAAAATGCACGTCGCTCTCTGGGTATTGATCGACTCACTATTACAACAACCCCTAGTGAAGATGATGAATTGAGCGATACGATTGCCGTACAAGTAGGCAAATACATTAGCGATGGAATTTTAGTTTCTTTTACTCAAGGAGCTGAAGATAGCAGTACCAATATCAGTATTGAAGTTGAGATGAAACATGGCTTTGTCCTTCAGCTAGAAAGCGATCAAAAACAAAACCAAGGTATTTTTACCTTGAAGTGGAATCATAATTATTAGATCTTTTGCCCGTTCCAAAAAGAGAGACCCCAATTTTAGAGTTCTCTTTTCAAATCAAAGAAAAAAGAACTCTAAAATTGAGGTCTAACTTTTAAAGGCCTATCCTTATCGGATAGGCCTAAAGATTTTTAAACTTAAGCAGAACCTGATACAAGCACAGAGGGGTCTTCTGAGAAGTTGATATCCAGCTGCTCTAATGTTTGCAGCTCGATAAACTTGTTGACTCTCTTATGATACTCGTAACCTGTACCGCCTGGGATGATGTGGCCCATAATCAAATTGGCCTTCATATCAAGCAGGTAATCGGTCTTGCTCTCTGTTGCAGCTTCTGTAAGAACACGAGTGGTTTCTTGGAAGGACGCCGCAGAAATAAACGACTCTGTTCCAAGAGAGGCTCGGGTAATTCCCAAGAGCACAGGGGCCGCTGATGCAGGCTTACCGCCTTCTTCAATCGTCTTCCTATTTTGCTCGTGGAATACCTTACGATCGACATCTTCTCCATGAAGGAAGGTAGTATCACCCGGATCGGTGATTCTAACTTTCTGAAGCATTTGTCGAACGATGATCTCGATATGCTTGTCGTTAATATCCACCCCTTGGAGTCGATACACTTCTTGTACCTGATTGACCAGATATTTCTGAAGCTCACGAACACCGCAAATATCGAGGATCTCTTGAAGAACAACGAGTCCCTCTGTGAGCTGCTGACCTTTAATAACGCTATCTCCTTTCTGAACAATCAAGTGTTTTGTAAGAGGAATGAGATGTTCTTCTTCCATACCTGAAATGTCATCGCGAACGACCACAATGCGCTTGTTCTTCTGTACTCCACGGAAATCAACGATACCATCGATTTTAGCAATT
>Ga0196970_1002025_pt1 | contig 11423 bp, 10 predicted proteins | sample S1v_513CmetaG_FD_148672 | JGI IMG/M metagenome (GOLD analysis project Ga0196970, IMG submission 148672) | Soil microbial communities from Anza Borrego desert, Southern California, United States - S1+v_5-13C | ecosystem: Environmental > Terrestrial > Soil > Desert | place: USA: California... | reverse complement strand
GTGACCGGCTTCGACCTCATCTTCTTCTGGGTCGCCCGGATGATGATGATGGGCCTGCACTTCATGGGCGACGTGCCGTTCCGCACCGTCTACATCCACGCCCTGGTCCGCGACGAGAAGGGCCAGAAGATGTCCAAGTCCAAGGGGAACATCATCGACCCCCTGGACCTCATCAACGAGTACGGCACCGACGCGCTGCGCTTCACCCTGGCCGCCATGGCCGCCCAGGGCCGCGACATCAAGCTGGCGGTGAACCGCGTCGAAGGCTACCGCAACTTCGCGACCAAGCTGTGGAACGCGGCGCGTTACTGCCAGATGAACGGCGCAGAGCCGGTGCCGGGCTTCCAGCCCACGGGACTGACGCAGACGGTCAACCGCTGGATCGTCGGCGAGTTGGCCGAGACCGCATCGAGGGTCGCCGACGCCATCGAGGCGTACAAGTTCAACGAAGCGGCCAACGCGCTCTACCAGTTCATCTGGGGCACCTTCTGCGACTGGTACCTGGAGTTCACTAAGCCGATCCTCAACGGCTCGGATGAAGCGGCGAGGGCCGAGACGCGCGCCACCACCGCCTGGGTGCTGGACCAGATCCTGCACCTGTTGCACCCGCTGATGCCCTTCATCACCGAGGAGCTGTGGGAGCAGTCGGGCGAAGGCCGGCAGAACCGCCTGATCTCCGCCGAATGGCCGGAGTTCGGGCCGAAGATCGTCGATCAGGCTGCGCGGGCAGAGATGGACTGGGTGGTGCGTCTGATCTCCAGCGTGCGCTCCATGCGCTCGGAGATGAACGTGCCGCCGTCGGCGCAGATCGAGCTGAAGCTGAAGGACCCCAGTGCGGAGACCCTGAAGCGGCTCGTCACACACCGCGACCTGGTGCTGCGCATGGGTCGTCTGGCCTCGGTCGAGCCGCTGCAGGGTGCCGTTCCCAAGCAGTCCGTGCAGGCCGTCCTGGACGAGGCGACGCTGATCCTGCCGCTGGAGGGCATCGTCGACCTGGACAAGGAGCGCGCCCGCCTGACCAAGGAGATCGAGAAGCTGGCCGGCGAGATCAAGAAGATCGACGCGAAGCTCTCGAACGAGCAGTTCGTCGCCAAGGCTCCCGAGGAGGTCATCGAGGAGCAGCGCGACCGCCGCGAGGCGGCCGACCAGGCAAGAGACAAGCTGCAGAAGGCGCTGGAGATGCTGGCGTAAGGCGTTGAACCCTCTCCCGCCTCTCGCGCCCGCGGAGCGGGCGCGAGAGGCGGGAGAGGGGTAAATAGTTCGCCCGGCTGTGCAAGGGCCGCATAGCCTTCTATCCTTCCGCGCGTCGACAACAACGCGGGCCAACGCGTGTCCTTCATCGCATCCAAGGTCCTCTGGGGGCTGGTTCAGCCCGGCAACGCGCTGGTGCTGCTGCTGGCGCTCGGTGCGTGGCTGCTGTTCAGCTGGCGCGAGGAACGCCGCCAAGCCGGGCGCCGGCTGGTGGCGGCGGCGGCGGTCGGCTTCCTCGTCTTCACCATTGTCCCGGTCGGTCCCTGGATCGTGAAGCCGCTGGAGAACCGGTTCCCGAAACCCGACCTGCCCGAGCGCGTCGACGGGATCATCGTGCTGGGCGGCGCGGTCAATCCGCTCCTGTCGGCCGAGCGCGGCGAGCCTTCGGTCAACGACGCGGCGGAACGGATCCTCGCCATGGCCGAGCTGGGGCGGCGCTACCCGGACGCCAGGCTGGTGTTCACCGGCGGCTCCGGCTCGCTGTGGGGCAGTCAGCACAGGGAAGTGGAGGCGATGCGTGCCGCCCTCGGTCAGGCCGGGCTCGGCGCCGGGCGCGTGGCTTTCGAGAACGAGTCGCGCAACACCTGGGAGAATGCCCTGTTCAGCCGCGACCTTGTGATGCCCAGGCCCGGGGAGACTTGGCTGCTGGTCACCTCGGCCTGGCATATGCCGCGCGCGGTCGGCATCTTCCGACGCATCGGATGGCCGGTGACGCCCTATCCCGTGGACTATCGCAGCAGGACCGGCGGCAAGCCCTACTTGCTGTTCACGCTTGGGGAGAACCTCGATGTGGCTTCCGTCGCATTGCGGGAATGGATCGGGCTCGTCGCCTACCGCCTGATGGACCGCACCGACTCGCTATTTCCGGCGCCGGCCATGCAGGGAGCGCAGGACAGCACCGGTGTGACGGCGCTGCGACTTCCTTAGGACGCGCCCCCCGCCGTCTTGGCGAATCGAGGTAACTCGATTAGAGTGCGACCACCAAATCTAGAGGGGTCGCGCGATGCGCCGTGGGCACATGCTGAGAGGAACGATGGTGCTCCTTGGAGCGCTATCGCTCGCGGCGTGCGCGTCGCAGCCGCCCACCAGCGGCTCGGGCCTTCCCAAGAGCGGCGTCTACAAGGTCGGCAAGCCCTACCAGATCAATGGCGTCTGGTACTACCCGGCCGAGGACTACAATTACGACGAGACGGGGATCGGCTCCTGGTACGGGCCGGGTTTCCACTCCAAGGTCACCGCGAACGGCGAGATCTACGACGAGAACGACATGACGGCGGCCCATCGGACGCTGCCGATGCCGAGTCTCGTGCGGGTGACCAACCTCGACAACGGCCGCTCCATCATCGTGCGCATCAACGATCGCGGGCCGTACGCCAACGGCCGCATCATCGACCTGTCGCGCCGCGGTGCGCAGTTGCTGGGTTATGAGAAGACCGGCACCGCCAAGCTGCGGGTGCAGATCCTGGCCGAGGAGAGCCGGCAGATCGCCGCCGCCGCCCGCCGGGGTACGCCGCCGACCCTGCTCGCCGAGACCGACGGGCAGCCGCCCAAATCCGCACCGCGCTCGAAGATCGAAGTCGCCGGCCTGCCGGCGCCAGGCCCATCGGCGCCGCTGCCGCCCGCGCCGAAAGGTGCCGGCGCCGTCGGCACCGCCGAGATCGCGCCGCCCGCGACCGTGGCGGGTGCGGTGGTGGAGGGGCGCTTCGTCCCGGCGCCGGTGGTCGTCGACCTGCCGGTGCGCAAGGGTGGCCAGATCTACGTGCAGGTCGGCGCTTTCGGCAATGCCGAGAACGTCGCCCGCGTGCGGGCGCGGCTCAGCGGCCTTGGCCAGCAGGCGCAGGTCTCGCAGACGGCGCTGGGTGCCCAGAAGCTGCAGCGCGTGCGCGTCGGCCCCATGGACACCGTCGAGAAGGCGGACACCGTTCTGGCCCAAGTGATCCAGGCCGGCCTTACGGAAGCCAAAATCGTTGTGGAATGATCGTCCCGCTTCTGGGAAGACACAGAGGGTTTCGAAGGGAGTTCCTATGACCGCTGTCCGCATCCGCTTCGCCGCCGCCGTGGCGGCCGCGCTGGTCGCGGCCGGCCTCGTGCTGCCGGCGCGCGCCGCCACGCTCGAGACCATCGGCAAGCAGGCCATCCTGGTCGACCTGTCGACCAACACGGTTCTGTTCGAAAAGAACGCCGACGAGCGCATGGCGCCGTCGTCCATGAGCAAGCTGATGACCCTCTACATGGTCTTCGAGGCGCTCAAGGAAGGCCGCCTGTCGTTCGACCACACGCTGCCGGTCAGCGAGCGCGCGTGGCGGATGCAGGGCTCCAAGATGTTCGTGGAGCTGAACAACACCATCAAGGTGCTGGACCTGATCAGAGGCGTGATCATCCAGTCCGGCAACGACGCGTGCATCGTGCTGGCCGAGGGCCTCGCCGGCTCCGAGCAGTCCTTCGCCGAGAAGATGACAAAGCGTGCCAAGGAGCTCGGGCTGAAGAACACCAACCTGATCAACTCCACCGGCTGGCCCGACCCCAACCACTACATGACCGCCCGGGACCTGTCGGTGCTGGCGGAGCGGCTGATCCGCGACTTCCCGGAATACTACCACCTGTTCTCGGAGAAGGAGTTCACCTACCACGGCATCAAGCAGGGCAACCGCAACCCGCTGCTGTACCGCAACGCCACCGGCGTCGACGGCCTGAAGACCGGCCACACCGAGGTAGCGGGCTATGGCCTGACCGCGTCGGGCGAGCGCGAGGGGCGGCGCCTGGTGCTGGTGATCAACGGGTTGCCGTCCATGCAGGCCCGCGCCGACGAGACCTCCCGCCTGCTGGAGTGGGGCTTCCGCGAGTTCAACGCCTATGCCCTGTTCAAGGCCGGTGAGACGGTCGAGGAGGTGCCGGTGTGGCTCGGCGCCCAGGACAAGGTGCCGGTGACCGTGCCGCAGGACCTCAAGGTCACCATGGCGCGCGCCGACCGCCCGAACATGAAGGTGACCCTGGTCGCCAACCAGGCGGTTGCCGCCCCCATCAAGAAGGGGGACGTGGTCGGCAAGATCCTGATCTCCGCCCCCGGCGCGCCGACCAAGGAAATGCCGGCAGTGGCGGCGGTGGACGTGGACCGCCTGGGCTTCTTCGGCCGCGCCTTCGCGGCGGCCCGCTACCTCGTTCTCGGTGAGGGTTCGTAACGAATGGCCCGCGGGCGGTTCATCACGCTGGAAGGCGGGGAGGGGGCGGGCAAGTCCACCCAGCTCCGCCTGCTGGCCGACGCGCTCGCCGCCTGCGGCGTCGAGGTGGTGGTGACGCGCGAGCCCGGCGGCTCGCCCGGTGCGGAGGAAATCCGCGCCCTGCTCGTCTCCGGCGAGACGGGTCGCTGGAGCGGCATGACCGAAGCGCTGCTGCACACCGCCGCGCGGCGCGACCATCTGGAGCGCACCGTCTGGCCGGCGCTGGAGGCCGGACGGTGGGTGCTGTGCGACCGCTTCTTCGACAGCACCATGGCCTACCAGGGCTATGGCCTGGGCCTCGGCCGCGAGCCCATCGAGGCGTTGCAGCGCGTGGCGTTGGGCGACTTCCGCCCGGACCTGACGCTGATCCTGGACCTTCCCGTGGAGACCGGCCTGCGCCGCGCCGTCGAGCGTCGCGGCGGCGAGGACCGCTACGAGCGCATGGACGCGGCCTTCCACGGGCGCCTGCGCGACGGCTTTCTCGACATAGCAATGCGCGAACCGGACCGCTGCGCGGTCATCGACGCCGCCCACCCGGTGGAGGTCGTGCAGGCCGCCATCCTCGACACCGTGACCCGGCGGCTGAAGGTCGGCGCGTAGCTTGGCGGCGTACGCCGACCTACTTTCTTCCTCATGCGCTGCGTTCTTCTCCTCGCCCTGGCCGGTCTTTCGGCGCCGCTCGCCGCTTCCGCCGCGCCGCAGGACGCTTTCGGCGTCTGGCTGACGGCGAACCGCGAGGCGGCCATCGAGGTCCAGCCCTGCGGCGGCAGCGTTTGCGGGCGGCTGCTCTGGTATCTGGAGAAGCGCTCCGGGCCCGACGCCGGGCTCGATTCCAAGAACCCGTCGCCGGAGAACCGCAGCCGTCGCCTGTGCGGCCTGGCCATGCTGGGCGGCTTCAAGCCGAGCGCGACGGGCTGGGAGGGCGGCTGGGTCTACGACCCGGAGTCGGGCAACACCTACAGCGGCACCATCGAGCCGGACGGCCCTGACCGCCTGAAGCTGCGCGGCTACGTCGGCATCCCCCTGTTCGGCCGCACCGAGGTCTGGACCCGCGCCCCGGCGGATCAGCGGCGCTGCGGGTAAGACCCTCTCCCGGGGCTCTCGGCGGCCAAAGGCCGCCTGACGCCGTCAGCGCTGGCTGCGCCAGCGCGAGAGGCGGGAGAGGGGCTTGCCTCCTGCGTCGCCGATGCGCCACTGTGCGTCCATGCTGACCGGAGATACCCCATCGTGAGCCGTGCTGCCCGCGCCCCTGAGCCCGTCGAGATCGATGCGCTCGCCCCGCGCCGCAACCCCGACCTCGTCGGTCACGAGGAGGCGGAGCGTACGCTGCTGGCCGCCTGGAACTCCGGCCGGCTGCCGCACGCTTGGCTGATCGGCGGACCGCCGGGCATCGGCAAAGCGACGCTGGCGTTCCGCTTCGCGCGCTTCGTGCTTGCCCAGGGGCAGGGTGGGGAGGCGGGCCTGTTCGGCGCGCCGGAAGCGCCCACCAGCCTGCGCCTCGACCCGGAGCACCCCGTCTGCCGCCGCGTCGCCAGCGGCGGCCATGCCGACCTCCTCACGGTCGAGCGGCAGATGGACGAAAAGCGCGACCGTATGAAGCGCGACATCGCCGTGGACGACGTGCGCAAGATCGCCCCCTTCCTGCGCATGACCTCGGCCGAGGGCGGCTGGCGCGTCGCTGTCATTGACGGCGCCGACCGCATGAACGTCGCCGGCCTGAACGCCATCCTGAAGATCCTGGAGGAGCCGCCGCCGGGCGCCCTGCTGCTGCTGGTCAGCGACAACCCCGGCGGCATGCTGCCCACCATTCGCTCGCGCTGCCGCAAGCTGGCGCTGAACCCGCTGGGCGAGGAGACCGTCGTCCGCCTGCTCGCCCAGCACCGGCCGGAGGTGGCGGAGGACGACCGCTGGGCGTTAGCGCGGCTGGCGGAGGGTTCCATCGGCCGCGCGGTGGCGCTGGCCGACGCCGGAGGGCTGGCGCTCTACCGCGAGCTGATGGGCCTGCTGGGCAGCCTGCCCAGGCTCGACATCCCAAGCGCGCATGCCTTCGGCGACAAGCTGACCCGCAAACAGGATGACGGCCTCTACGAGACGGCGACCGAGCTGCTGGTCTGGTGGCTGGCGCGCTTCACCCGCGCGCTGGCGCGCGGCGAGTGGCCGGCCGAGGTGGTGCCGGGCGAGGCGGCGCTGATGACCCGGCTGGCCAACGCGCGCAGCCTTGATCGCTGGGTGGAGGTGTGGGAAAAGATCGGGCGCCTCTTCGCGCGTGCGGAATCCGCCAATCTCGATCGCAAACAAGTCGTATTGAACGCCTTGGCGGCGCTTGAGGCAGCCGCCACTTGAACGGAATCCGGCCCAACGCCGGATTAGGGACATTCGGGAGAGCACCGACCATGGCCGGGTCGAAAACCTATTACCTGACGACGCCGATCTACTATGTGAACGACGTGCCGCACATCGGCCACGCGTACACGACGCTGGCCTGCGACGTGCTTGCCCGCTTCAAGCGCCTGGACGGTTTCGACGTCAAGTTCCTCACCGGCACCGACGAGCACGGCCAGAAGGTCGAGAAGTCGGCGCAGGCCGCCGGCATCGCCCCGCAGGCCTTCACCGACCGGGTGTCGCAGAACTTTCGCGACCTCGTCGGCCTGATGAACTACTCTAGCGACGACTTCATCCGCACCACCGAGCCGCGTCACGTCAAGTCGGTGCAGGCCCTATGGAAGCGCCTGCAGGACGCCGGCGAGATCTATCCCGGCTCCTACGCCGGCTGGTACTCGGTGCGCGACGAGGCCTTCTACGGCGAGGACGAGCTGACCACCACGCCCACCGGCAAGAAGATCGCCCCCACGGGCGCCGAGTGCGAGTGGGTGGAGGAGCCCAGCTATTTCTTCCGCCTGTCGGCTTGGCAGGACCGCCTGTTGGAGTTCTACGAGAAGAACCCCGACTTCATCCTGCCGCCGTCCAAGCGCAACGAGGTGATCTCGTTCGTCAAGTCGGGCCTGAAGGACCTGTCGGTCAGCCGCACCACGTTCAAGTGGGGCATCCCGGTTCCCGGCGACGATGCGCACATCATGTACGTCTGGCTGGACGCGCTGACCAACTACATCACCGCCGTCGGCTTCCCCGATGAGAGTGGGGAGTACGCCCGGTACTGGCCGGCCGACCTGCACATGGTGGGCAAGGACATCCTGCGCTTCCACGCGGTCTATTGGCCGGCCTTCCTGATGGCCGCGGGCCTCCAGCCGCCCAAGCGCGTCTTCGCGCACGGCTGGTGGACCATCGAAGGCCAGAAGATGTCGAAATCGCTCGGCAACGTCATTGCGCCCGAGCAACTGGTGACCACCTACGGCCTGGACCAGACGCGCTATTTCCTGTTGCGCGAGGTGCCGTTCGGCAACGACGGCGATTTCTCGCACGCCGCCATGGTGCAGCGGATCAACGGCAATCTGGCGAACGACTACGGCAACCTCGTTCAGCGCGTGCTGTCGATGATCAACAAGAACTGCGGCGCCCAGGTGCCGCAGCCCGGCTCGTTCACCGAGGCCGACGACAGGCTGCTGGACGCCGCGCACGCGCTGCTGCCGACCCTGCGGGCGGAGATGGACGTGCAAGCCTTCCACAAGGCGCTGGATGCGCTGTGGGCCGTGATCGGCGACGCCAACCGCTATGTGGACGAGCAAGCACCCTGGGCGCTGAAAAAGACCGATCCGGCGCGCATGGGCACGGTGCTCTACGTGCTGGCCGAGACGATCCGCCACTTGGCCATCCTGACGCAGCCGGTGATGCCGGAGGCGTCGGCCAAGATCCTGGAGCAGTTGGGGTTGGGAGCCGACGCGCACGGCTTCGGCAATCTGGGCCCGGCCGGCGCGTTGAAGGCCGGCACGCCGTTGCCGGCGCCGCAAGGCGTGTTCCCGCGCTTCGTTGAGGAGCCCAAGGCCTGATGCTGGTCGACAGTCACTGCCATCTCGATTTCCCGGACTTCGCCGAGGAGCTGGACGCCGTCGTCGAACGGGCGAGGGCGGCCGGGGTGGGGCGGATGGTCACCATCTGCACCTACCTAACGCGCTTCGACCAGGTGCGCGCCGTGGCGGAACGGTTCGACGACGTGTTCTGCTCGCTGGGCGTCCACCCGCACCACGCGCAGGAGGAGTTCGCCGGCGTCAGCGTCGAGCGCCTGGTGGAGTTGGCGAAGCACCCCAAGGTGATCGGCATCGGCGAGACGGGCCTGGACTACTACTACGACATGAGCCCGCGCGACGTGCAGCAGGAGAGCTTCCGCCGGCACATTCGTGCGGCCATGGAAACCGGCCTGCCGCTCATCGTGCACACCCGCGACGCCGACATGGACATCATGCGGATCGTCCGCGAGGAAGCCGCCGGGCAGCCGGTGAAGGGGTTGCTGCACTGCTTCAGCTCCGGCCGTGAGGTGGCCGAAGACGCCCTCGATTTCGGCTTTCACCTGTCGCTGTCGGGGATCGTGACTTTCAAGAAGTCCGACGACCTGCGCGCCGTCGTGAAGGATGTGCCGCTGGAGCGCATCCTGGTCGAGACGGACGCGCCCTACCTCGCCCCCATGCCCTATCGGGGCAAGCGGAACGAGCCGGCCTATGTGGTGCACACCGCCGCCGCGATCGCCGCGGTCAAGGGCGTGACGCCGGAGGAAGTGGCGCGAGCGACCACCGGAAACTTCCTCCGCCTGTTCGACCGCGTGCCGGGGCCGGCTGCGTGAGCGGCATGCGCGTCACCGTCCTCGGCTGCGGCGGCTCCTCGGGCGTGCCGGTGATCGGCAACCAGTGGGGCGATTGCGACCCGGCCAACCCGAAGAACCGTCGCTTGCGGCCGTCGGTATTGGTAGAGCAGGGCGGGGTGAGCATCCTTGTCGACACCTCGCCGGACCTGCGCCAGCAGCTCCTGGCCGCCGACGTGCGGCGCCTGGACGCCGTGGTCTGGACGCACAACCATGCCGACCACGTCCACGGCCTCGACGAGGTGCGCGAGATCTGCCGGCTGATGCAGACGCCGATGAACGTCTACGGTATGGCCGAGCATCTGGACGAGATCCGCAAACGGTTCGAGTACGCTTTCGCGCCGCTGAATCCCGACTATCCAATATACCGGCCGGTGCTGATCCCGCATCCCGTGGAGGGGCCGTTCGACGTCGCGGGCCTGCGGGTCGTGCCGTTCGTGCAGGACCACGGCTATATGCCCACGCTGGGCCTCCGGTTCGGCAACTTCGCCTACTCCACCGACGTGGTGCGCCTGGACGAGGCGGCCTTCGCCGCGCTGGAGGGCATCGAGGTGTGGATCGTCGACTGCGTGCGCGTCGAGCCGCCGCACCCCGTCCACTCGCACCTGGCGCAGACCCTGGAGTGGATCGAGCGGGTGAAGCCCAAGCGGGCGTATCTCACGCACATGAACCAGACCATGGACTACGATACGGTGCTGCGCATGCTGCCGCCGGGCGTCGAGCCGGCCTACGACGGGCTGGTCATCGAGGCTTGATCACTCGTCGTCCATCACGTCGTCGGCGATCAACAGCACCACACGGCTGGCGATGAAGCGGTCGGCGGCGGCGCGGGCGGCCTGATCGGCGGCCTTCGCGGACAGGCCGAACTTTTCCTGGTAAAGCTTCGATGTGGCACTGACTGCAGAGGGCAGGGCGGCGGTCGCCGCCTTGTACTGCGCCTCGGGCCAAGCCTTATAGTCCTTCCAGGTGCGGAAGGCGGCGACCGCCTTGTCGCGGGCCTCGGCCGCCCTCTTGGCCTCCGGCGAGCGTGGGGCTTCCAGCAGCGTGCCCGGCATCATGGAGGCCTGGAGCGCATCGACCGCGAACTGGCGCTCGTAACCGTGGCGGATGCTGTCACGCTCCTCCAGGGCCGGCGCAATGGCCGGGTCGATCAGCGATGCCAGCTTCTTCCACTCCGGCAGCTCATAGATGGAGTGCACCTCGTGGCACAACTCGGGCGTGTCGTCGCGGGCATTGCCCCAGAACGGGCCGAACGCCTCGAACGCCGACTGGCCGTGCTTGGCAAACAGGAAGCACGGCGCGTCCAACTCGGTGGTGGACAGGACGTGCCGCAGGAACAGCAGCATCCCGGTGGTGTCCGCCTTCGCCACGTCGCCGATGTTCCTCATCTCTTCAAGGAGATACGGGTCCCTCGGAAGGTCGTGCTTGAGGATGTCCTCGGCCAGCCGCCGCACCTCGGCATCCTTGTCGGCCGTCGGCACGGCGCCGGTGTGATACAAGTAGACGAGCCACGCCTTGGCCGCGGCGCCGTCGTAGCGTTGCAGCGCCGCCGCGGTCGCCTTGGCGTCCTTGGGAATGCCGGCAGCCACGGTCGCCAGACGCTTCTGCGCCGCCTGGTTCTGCTTGGACAGGTCCTCCGTCCGCGTCTCGTAAAGCGCGGTGCAAGCCTTCACCTTGGCCTTGTCGTCGCAGGTCCGGTCGCGCTCGGCCAGCCAGGCGCTCTGCACCTTCTGGACGGGCTCACGCTCGCCACGGGGCGTGTAGCCCAGCAGCATGCCGTAGGTCTCGCCGAGCTGCTCGTCGCGCGCCCTGAGGTCCGCGCTTGTGCAGACCACACGCTCGACGGGCTTCGCCGGCTTGGCGCAGTCGACGCTCTGGGCGGCGGAGGGGGTCGAGACGGCACAGAGCGCGACGAGTGCGCCTGGAAGCCAACGCGGCAGAAAGACGGTCATCGGAAGGATCGCGGCTGCGGGAACGGAGGCAGAGCTTAGTCCAATGGCGCTCATGCCGGGAAGATACCGCTTTCGGACATCCCACAAACCGGAATTACCTTATGTCATCTCATGGATGGACGAGACTAAGCAGACTTGCCGAACGAAGCCGATGGATATCTGTTGAGGGTGCACCGACCTGAGGAGGTGGTGCATGTCTGGACGATCTCCGGTTCGAGCGACTGAGGAAGAGCGATCCGCGTTGCGTCAGTT
>Ga0196970_1002024_pt1 | contig 11427 bp, 3 predicted proteins | sample S1v_513CmetaG_FD_148672 | JGI IMG/M metagenome (GOLD analysis project Ga0196970, IMG submission 148672) | Soil microbial communities from Anza Borrego desert, Southern California, United States - S1+v_5-13C | ecosystem: Environmental > Terrestrial > Soil > Desert | place: USA: California... | reverse complement strand
AAGACCGCCTCGTTTATCAGGCGTTTGACGACATCAGCCACGCCCGCAGCGATCCTGGCGTCGTCGTACTGAATCCACTCAACATCCACACCGTCTGGTCCGTCGGCTCGCACCGGGAGACCGCGGTAAAATCTGGACGAAGTCGCGTGGATTGCCTTCGTGTTTCGGAGATTGCGACCGAGGTGGACAGGGGTCATTGAAAAGCCGGACAGCTCCTTCGCCATGACGCCGTACAGGCTCTGGTTCGTGTCGTAGTAGGCGTGGAGCAGCGACGTGCTTGAGTCTGATAGCAAGGCCTCAAGCGCCACCCACCAGTGGGACCTGAAGTCCTGAGCTTCGTCCACGATGATCGCCTCGTAGCGCAGGCTTGGATTGCGGGTGACGGCTTCAGCTATTCGATCTGGCCCGCCTTCGTCGGTGAATGGCTGGGACGGTAATCCCGCCTTCCTCGAAAGCTCCGCGCAAAGATCGGCGACTGAACGGACTTCGACCGTTCCGGACCTCATCCGGCCCCTGATATCATCAGCAAGCGGTTCACTCATGCAGGTGAAGAGCGTTCTGACCCCGGTTTCCGCAATTCGCCAGGCGTCCTCCATCGCCACGATGGTCTTCCCTGCTCCTGCCGCACCACCAGCAGCGACCCGGGTATTCATCCCTACTGCATCCAGGATGTGGAACTGTTCCGGCGTCAGGACGTCGATGGCGCGCTCGTCCTCGTCCAGCACGTGCCCCAATGGCACGCGCAGGGTGAACGGGGAGGCCAGAAGCCTTTCCATCACTTGCACGCCATCTTTGCCCGGCGCCTGCTCGTCCCCCCCGCTCAGCCGAGCCCGGACCCATTCACCGATCGCCGCGAGCCCGGGTCGGCAGCAGATGAGTTCCCGAGGCATGTCTGCGCCGAGACCGCCCGGCGGATTCTCTGCGTCCGGAAAAATCACCCCGTGCCGCACCCGTACGTAGCGATCCTGCGGCCAGTCCCGTCGCTCGCGTAGCTTTTCAAGCAGGCCATATTTGGCCTTCTTCGCCTGCTCGAATGGGTTCTTGATATTGTGCCGGACTGAGTTCCGGTCGGTGCTTCGCCAGGTTTCGGAAGCAGGATCGTAGCTGATCCCTCCGCCTTTCACTTCCAGCATCAGGAAACCGAGCTTCGGGTGGGCGATCACAAAATCCGCCTCCCCGTCTCGTTCCGCGCCCGTTGGCGTCAATCCGAGCCAGGGCCTGCTGTAGAACACAGTCCATTCGCTGCTGAGCGCCTGAGCCAAGCGATCGTAGACGGTGACTTCAGCCCGACGATAACGGTCCTCGCGCACGCTCGCCGGCAGCACAGCCGGCCACATCTTTGCGCCGCTCATTGAGAGGCGCCCGCGAGCAGATTGCTGAAGAAGCCCAACTCCGGCTGCCCGGGGGTGCCGGTAAGCAGGGCCCGGTCAAGAAAGCGGTTGAACTCCTCGCAGGATGTCTCCGGTGCAAGAGCACATGCATGGCAGGCGGCCAGAGACATGGAGTCCTCACCGCTCAATAGATCCTCGATGCACAGTGGGTCCGATGAACACCACGCCTGAGCGTGAAGGGCAGCCTCTACTGTCCGCCCAATCCGCTCGGGGTCCCCTTGCCTTTGGAGCCCGCCCAAGGTGCCGTCATCGTCGGTTGTTGCTGTGTAGACTAAGACGCCCGCCATCCCGCTGGGCCCGTTGCTGACGTAGAGGCGTTCGCGCAGCGCTGTCGAGGAGTATCCGCAGTCGAGAGTCAGCTGCTTCATCAGGGCATGGGCGAACGTGTGGATCATCACGAACCGCGGAATCACAGGCGGCGGAGGGACGACATCCTTCCCATAGCGCTCCACCCATTCTGCACGCCGGCGGGCGTCGATGATCCCCACGCGGGCCTGAACGGCTTCCAGGTTTTCCCAGCGGTTGAGCGCCGCCAGGTCGAATCCCAGGAAAATGCCCTCGCCACGGACCTCTACGGCTGGCAGCCACTCCAGATCCTGGACCGAAAGCCGTGCCATGGGGGCCGCGGGGTCCCCCGGGGGATTGATCCGGGTGAAGCCCATAAGGGCCCTGACTTCGCGCAGCCGCACGACTTTGACGAGCCTTGAGAACCAGGGGCTGATGCGCGGCGGAACCGGTCGCGGCCGGATCTCGAACTCCCGATCAAGACCTTGAACGGGCGTGGCCGATGAGAACTGTCGGTATTCCTCCAGTCGGAGGTCGTCGGTTTCAATCGCCTCACGGGCGTTGAGCCGGCGGTCGATCTCTTCCGCCAGCGCCTCAGGCGTCATCTGAAGCTCCTGCAGCACAGAAGCCAGATCGCCTCTCGCCAGGATGCGGATGAAGGTGGATCGGTCCTCAGGCTCAGTGTTGCAGATCGGATCGAAATGCACGCCGAGCGCTTCCTGCAGACGGTCTGACCAGGGAGGTATGCTGAGCGCTGAAGCGGTGATCGAAAAATACATGTTCGAGGCGCCGCGCTGCACGGCGCGCATCTTGTGGCTGCAACCTTCGTCGGCAGAGGCTAGCCAAGGCCGGCGACCACGACAGTCAGGAAAGCGCTGCCACGTCTCCTTGGTGAAGATGCCATCCATCGATCGCTTGGCGCTGCAGCTCGGACAGCTGAGAAAGATGCCAGCGAGGCCAGCTTCTTCCGAAACGAGCTTCAGAAAGCCGCGTCGGTTCCGGCAGCCTTCCTCGTGTCCGACCCACAGATGCCAGGGGAACTCGTCGAGGTGGCCTGCTTCACAGGCCATCACAAAACGGACAGGCACGACGGCGACACGCGTACGGCCCGGGCTGTGACGACTGCAGTCGGCGCACCAGCGAGCCGGATGACCGGGATCATCCAACCACTGACTCTCGTCGCCGATACGGTCGCATTGAGGACATTGCAGCCACTGAGGAAAGCGGACACCGACCAAAGCGCGCTCAGCGTCGCCATCTTTTTGCGGGTCCCGTACCGGGGGAAGCCTGAAACCCTTTACGCCAAGCTTCTTCTGGAGGCGTTCTTCGCGAACCGCCTGGGGATGCAGGATGCCGGCGGGCGGAAAATTGCGGTCCCATTCCTCCAGTCCGGCGGCCAAAGCTGAAATCGGCGCATTTCCGGCCCGGAAATCGACGATCGATCCGGGACCAAACCCGGAAGCAGCGGCGCTGCGGCGAAGTTCGCCAAGATCATTCTTAGGCATCTAAGTCGACCTTCAGACGCTCGGTAAGGCGGAATGGCGTTGCAGGCTCGACCCCCCGCATGGTGTTTGGCGTGGGCCATGCTTGGCCGATGGCGCGGCCGGCTGCTCTGCGCGCAGCTGCGACCTCGGCAGACTGCATGAGTGACTGGTTCGGCTGCGCCCAATATTGAACAGGTCTGCGGCGTGCCCAGCGCCGCAGACGCTCGATAAGCTCATCCTCGACATCTGCTTCAAGCGGATCGATGCGTCGAGCACGTTCCGCCACCTGAGAGATCAGGTCCTCCGCAGCGCTTACGGCATCTCCTTGCAGATCGGGGCTGCCGAGCATGCCGGGCACGAGGTGCCGGACCACTGCGACGAGTACCGCGTGCAGGGCCCGATCCCGAGCCCGGGAGGCGAACGGTGTGACGCTGGTTGCTTCGACTTCACGATAGAGAGTCGAGTGCCATGTTCTGAAGGTCTCGTAGTGGGAGCGGTCCCGGGGCTTGGCCCCATTGAGCACGGGAACGACCAGACCTGCCACGCGTCCACGGCCAACGCGGCTGGTCGACTGGATGTATTCAGCCATGGTCTTGGGCTGGCCGTTGACGACCATCAGGCCGAGGCGAGGAATATCGACCCCGACACTCACCATGTTCGTCGCTAGGACAACGTCGAGCGCCCCGTCCTGCCCGGCAGATATCTCAAGCTGGCTCAGCATCGACCGGATTTCCTGCTGCGATCGGCGAGACGTCAGTTCCTCAATCGCCTTGGGAGTTCGGGCCGTCTCGTCCCTCGCCTCCGCCAGGAGCTTCAGCGTGTCGTTGACGTCATCCTGCATGAGGACGAGCGCGCCACCGAGTTCGCGCAGCGAGTTGAAATATGCGAGCAGCGTCCAGTAGGGGTCGCGCTCCTCATCTGACATACCCTGGAAGGCGGACTGAAGCAGGGAAGCCGTCACGGCCTGGAGGGCGAACTTCGCGGAGCGACCAGCCGTGGTCACGCCGACATAGCGCCTCCCTCGCGCGGAAGGGCGGGTGTCAGGGATCGCGAAGCCGGAGTCCCCCGCGTCGATTCCGGGAGGAGGGAACTGGCAGGTTTCCCGATCAAAGAGGGCCAGGACCTGCTCGGAGGCTCGCCGGATGGTCGCTGTTGAGCCGATGATCTTGGGGCGGGTCCCGTCCGCAGACAGAATCAGATCGATGGCCGCTTCATAAAGGCCGGAGACCGTACCAAGTGGCCCGGAGATGAGATGAAGCTCATCCTGAAGGACGAGCTGGGGCTGTGCGCCAGTACCGGTGCCGAAGAGCGCCGCTGTTGAGGGATTGCGGACGATCTGGGCGAACTTGTCGACCGTGCCGATCAGCAGCGTCGGCCGCTCAGCGTACACGTCCTCGTCCACCGTCCACACAGGCAGCGGATCGCCCCCCGAGAGGACGCAGCCGTCGTTTCTGCAGAAGACCTTTACCGCGTCCTGAGGACGCAACTGTACGTAGTCCAGGGTCTGCCGGCAGCAAGGACAGCCCTGCAACTGCTTGGGCGAGGCCTTTGTCGGGTCAGTCCAGCTTTCAAAAGCCATGGCGCGGGTATTGGGGCTTGCCCGCTCACCGACCCAAAGGCCGATCGAAAACGCGGCATCGCCTAGCCTCTCCGCGTCCATCGCGGGAATCCGGCGCCGGCGGATCGCTTCGCAGGCCGAAATCAAGGCGGCGGCCCGGAGAAATTGCTGCGTGGTGAGGAGCCGCAGCGTGTAGCGCATGATGACGGCGACGCCGCGGCCGCGATCGGGGTCGGGACGCACGAGACGCCTGTGAAACGCCACCATCGCGACCAGGGCCAGATAGGCTTCCGTTTTGCCTCCCCCGGTGGGAAACCAGAGGAGGTCCATCGTTCCACGGTCGGGGTGTTCGCCGTCGATCGATGACTCCAGGGCGAGCAGCACGAAGCCGAGCTGGAAGGGACGCCAGCGGAGCGTCGGCTCGCCGCTCCAGCGGCGTTGCGTGTCCATGGCAAGATTCGCGAGCCGGAATGCAGACGCAGCGGCCGGTTCGGCACCGAGCCGGGCGACGCCCGAAACCATGCGGGCAAGCACTAGGCGGGCCTCTGCAAGGTGCCGGACGGCGACCGAGTGATGAGGCTCGGTTAGCGTCGCGGCTTCGGCGGCCTTCAGCTCGATCCAGCGACCGTAAGCATCGCAGAGCCTCGAAAGGCCCCGCTGGAGCGCAGCGGAATCTGCCTGGGCGAGCCAAGCCGCGGCGAGAACGTCATCCTCGCCATCGGCGAGATCTGAAAAGACCTCATGGCCGTCGGGACTGACTGCAGGAACCACCGCCTGCGGCAGCCAGGTGGTCCGGACTTCGGTGGTCGCACCGTCTGCGGCGCCATCGGGCTCATCCCAGTCAGCTGAGCAAGTGTGCCCGGCCGCGAACTCGCAGGCGTCGCGATAGAGCAGCGCTGCCGATCGGTCATCGTCGTCCACGGCCGCCCGCCGGCTGGGCCGCGGAATCAGCCGTGTTCCCTCGCAGGGCTGAATCGCGAGCCGGACCTGAAATACCGTCGCTTGCTCGATCGCCGCGCGGCCCGGCGCCGATGGCGTCGATCCGTTCACGAGAGTCACGGTCGCAAGCATGCCTTGGGAAAACGGAACGGTCCGCACGTTGAGACGCATGCCCGGAGGCCCGACCTCAAGCGCGATGTCCTGGTTTCCTGGCTCGAGATGGATCTCCACAGGCTCCGGCGCGGTCTGGCGACGTCGCCAGATTGTCGATCCGTCCTTATCTTCAGGTTCGTAGAGACCGAAACCGACGATGACCCTTACCGCCGGTGAGCGGCTATCGCAGTTGGCTGCAAAGCTCAGACCGGCCGTGGATGGCCGCCGCATCTGAACCGAGGCGGCCTGGGACGCATCTGAAGCTTCTTCGCCCTCCTCACCCTCCCCCGGGGCAACTGAAAGTCGTTCATCCTCTTCCGGGGCGATGGCTGTGTTTCGAGGCCAGAGGATCCCGGTCAGATAGACGTCAGACGGTCTCGATCGGAGCAGCTCGGCTGGCTCACGCGGTCCCATCAGGTCTTCTGTGAGCCGAAGGACAGCCTGTTCGCGGGCGGTCACTGTTATTGCATCGTCCATCCTCAGGCTCCCGGGAATGTTGCGGCCGAAAACCCGGTCAGCAGTGGTGCAAGCAGGAAGCCCGAGCGGCGCCAGGGCTCATGAAGGAGTTCCAGTTGGGGGTCATCCGGGCGTACGGCGATTGTCCGCGCGCCAACGGAGCGAAGATGCGGAAGGAAGCCGGGAGGCGGAAACCGATCGCACTGTCGCGCGACTTCCCGCATGTCCGCTTTGAACCTTGTGCTCAGCAGGCCAAGGCGGCGATTGGCCCGATCTTCGAGGACGTAGTCCCAGTCGAGCTCCGCCTCTGATCTTGCATGCAGGTCAGAGCAGATGCCTGAGCTGAACCAGTGGTTCTGCGAGGCCTCGGCCTCGGCCTGCACCGCGAATGCGCGTCGTCCGACCAAGCCGACACAGTCCAGATCACCCGCTCGGCCGACTTCAATCTGGACCCGCTTTCGGACCTGGCCACCTACGCGTTTTGGTTTGAGCCACCGCCAGCAACGCCCTTCTGCATGTCCGGCGTGAATGGCTCCGCCCGTGCCGACCCGAAGAAACTCGCGGACGCGCGTCGCCCCAACGAACATCACGCGGATTTCTTCCTCTGTGTCCTCGGGCTCGTCCCCCTCGGGATCAACGGATGGCAGGTAGAGCAGAACTTCGTCGGCCTCCCGCCCCTTGCTCGCGTGAATGGTTCCGACGATCGGGCCCCGACCTCCGAATTCTGGGGCGCAGAATAGCATCGGAGGGGAAGACCGGCCGAGCACAGTTCGTAGTTGCCGCAGGTCCAGGGTTCGCAACGTTTCACCAGCAACCTCAGCCAGCATCGCCCATGCGGCGTCTCCTGTGACGCTGGCGGCGTCTTCACCCGCGAAGCGATCGGCCCAAAGATTGTCGAAGGCCGTTCGGGTCAAGCGTGGGTCGACATGATCCCACAGCAGCGCACCGATCCAGGGGTATATGGATGGTGGAAGGCCCGACATGCGCAGGCGATGCGGTGTCCCCGACTGCATGCCGGATGTGAGCAGAACCTCCGCGCGGTTGCGCATAAGCACGAGAGCCCCGTCCGGCAGAGGGGCGAGCTTCAGGTCACGCAGAGCGCCTACGTCTTCATCGGCAAGACGCCGGATTTCGTGGTCGACGCGGCGTCGGCGTGCGCTGGCGCTTCCGCTGCGGCGCAGAACCTGCGACCTGACGTTGGTGAAGATCGTCTTGAGGTTGGGACGCGAGGTTCGGTGAATTCGCGTAAGGGCGATCTCTTGAAACCCGGCCTCGCGCAGACGGTCCGGCAGGGTAGGTCCGGACGTGTTCGGTCCCGTGCGATCTTCGGTAAATCCGTAGATCGCCTGCGCTTCATCCGCGAAGACCGTCACCCCACAGCCGTCGTCGAGGGCGCGGATCATTGAAAGCATCAGATCCGCACGAATGCCGACTATGTCCTGGGCCTCGTCGACGACTAGGTGACGGACCCGGCCAAGGTAGTCGCGGAGATCTTCGTCATCCTCGACCTTCTCCAGGGTCCGCTCGATGTTGTCGTCAAACCCCGCCAACTGAACGTCTGAGCTAAACCCCGACTGAAGCGCCCACGCATGCGAATCCAATGTGGCAATGCGTACCGAAGCCGCCTCTCCAGGACCCTCCAGCGCCGCTGCGATGCGGTTTCGCATCTCAACAACTGCCGTCCGTGTAAAACTTATGAGCCAGATCCGGGCGGCGGGCACGCCGTCCGCCACCAGCGCGGCGACCCTTGCGCAGGCGACATGCGTTTTGCCCGTTCCAGGTCCGGCGTCCACCAACAGGCGAGCTTCTGACGCCCCTCGGATCACCACCGTCTGCGGGACGTCCTCTCCGGAATCATTGTCAGTAGCTACAGCATCGGCGGCCCCCCCCCTTGGTAGGTCTACCGTGGGTTCATCCAGGCAGATTGCGCCATCGCGAAGAGGCCACAACTGCCGGCGGTAAGTTACGGCTGGACCGAACTCCGTCTCCCGCAGGGGCCGCAGTATCCGGTCAATTTCCCGGCCTCCCTTGAGGACCGCAATCTCCACCTCCGACACCAGAATTGCGCCCCAACCTGCCCCGTGTACTCATGCTACATGAGGCGGGGTCAGGTTCAACCGGGGGTGTTGGCGTAGATGGCGTATGAGGGGGAGAAGGAGGCGCCTGACAGCGCCCTGGTCGCCTACGCACTTCAACTCTGTCGCGAACGCCTCAGCGCCTACAGGGCCGCGCCGCATGACGCTGAGGAACACGCCAACATCGAGCTGTCAGTGCTGGCCGGCGGGTACGCATATCGGCAGATCGCAGAACTGGTCCAGAACGCAGCAGACGCGGTCGCCGACGCAGATGGCGAGCAAGGCCGCATCGTCATTGAGGTCGACGCCGGCGGTCTGTGGGCGGCCAATACGGGCGCCCCCGTTGACCGGGCGGGCGTTAAGGCGCTCCTGAACGCTCACGCATCCGGCAAGCGCGCCGGCCAGATCGGACGCTTTGGCCTGGGCTTCAAATCACTCCTGAAGCTCGGGGGTCACATTGCAGTCTTGAGCCGCACGGTCAGCCTCCGTTTCGACCCGCAGAAGTGCCGGGACCAGATCCGATCTGAACTGGGGCTTGCCGCGAACGCGCCCGCACCAGGTCTGCGTCTCGCCGAAGCTGTAAACTGGTCGGACGGCCTTGCGCTGACGCCCGGCGCACTTCGATTCACGTGGGCGTCCACAGTCGTGTTTGCGGAGCTGGTTGCCGATGGCGCGCGGGACGCCGTCGTTGACGAGATGCGGAAATTCCCAGCGGAGTTTCTTCTGTTTCTGCCAGGCGATGTCGAACTCGAACTGAGAGCGCCGGACCTCAGCCGCCACCTGCGCCGCAGGACGGACGTCGATGGGTCGGTGATTGTCGAAGACCTGGCCGCGGAAGGGCGGCCGGCTCAGATTTGGCGTGTCTTCCACACTGACGTCCGCGTCACGGATGCTGCTGCGCTTCAGGACGCGACAAGCGTCCATGCGCGGGAGACCGTGCCGCTCATCTGGGCCGCGCCGGTTGGCGCTGGTCGTGAAGTCGCCGGGCGGTTCTACGCCTTCTTCCCCACTACCACTGAGACTCGAACGCTCGGCATTCTGAATGCACCCTGGAAGCTCAACAGCGACCGCACAGCCGTCATCCCGGGCGCCTGGAACGCCGCTTTGATGGAAGCGGCTGCGGAGCTCATCACCTCCCGCTTGCCAGAGCTCTCGCGCGATGAGGACCCTGGCGTCGTGCTCGACGCCTTTCCGCGGGAACTCCAGCACCTCAACGAGCCCGCCGTGCCGCTGGTGCAGGCGCTGTGGTCGAAGCTCACTTCGGCACGGGTGCTGCCGAATTGTGATGGCGAGCTCCTGGCGCCCAAAGATCTTCGCAGAGCGCCGCAAGACGGCGCTGAATTGGTCCGCATGTGGGCCAGACTGGCTCCGCCAGAAGCTTGCGCGACGCATCTCCACGCGAGTTGCACAGCAACCGCGCCACGAACGGGGCGGCTGCGGCAACTGGCAGAACGGCTCGCCGATTTGCCCGATAGCGCGGGCTCACCCAAACTTGCGCCAACAGCCGCGGCTGAGTGGCTCGGGGTGACGGCCTCAGATGATCCTGCGGATGCAATCGAGGTCCTGAAACTCGCGGACGCGTGGGCGCGGAGCGCCAGCGGGCTGGCCTGGGATCAGGTGCGCGACCATGTGCGACTGATCCTGGCAGCGGATGGGACTCTCCAGGCCGCACCGGATGTCACCCTCACCGACCCGCCGGAACCTCCGTTCCTCGCCGTACATCCCGACCTCGCCGCCGACGCGGACGCGATGCGGATTCTGCAGCACAGGTTTCAGCTGAGCGACGACGAAGGCGCAGATTGGGGTCGCCTGCTGGATGCGCGTATCGGAACGGCAGAACAGTCGGGAGACTGGGAGGCGGTTTGGACACTGCTGCGCGGCATCCCCCGCGATCAGCTTGAGGAGGAACTGGAATATCGCTCCATCAAGGTCCGTTCACTGGACGGATGGGCGGATCCGGAATGCTGCTTCCGGCCAGGCGCCCTGGTCATGAAGAGCGACCTGGACGGGCTCGGTGAGCGGGAGGCTGCTTTGGTCAGGGGCCGGCTTGTTGACGATGCGTGGCACCACCGGGACGGTGCCGCCCTGAAGGCCCTCAAGATAGGCGACGGTCCGAGCTGGGACTGGGACTACGTCTATCACATTGAAAGTGAAGCCGGGCTGAGTAACGACTGGCTGAACAAATGGCAGCGGCGCTGGATCGGTAAATACTGGGAAAAGCTGGGCCATCGGCCTGACAAATCGCTCCTCGGCCCCTCCCCGTTTCACATGCCGTCAGGTTGGGAGCTGCTGCTGGTGCTCGACGGCGACGCGCTTCGGCGGGTGACCGGGGCGCTCCTTGGCGAACTTGCCAGCGGCCGGTCTCGCATGCGCCCTGTCACGTTCCGTCATTCGACACGGCCTAACGCCTGGGAGACGGAAGACTATCCACACCCGCTTTGGCTCCTTCTACTGGAACGTGGATTCCTGCCCGTCGGAAGTCACGAGATTTCGTTCAAATCGCTGCTGTTCCGCGATGTCGAGGAGCGCGCCGCACTGCTGCCTACGCTGGCTCCCCTGGCGCCGGTGCTGGGCCGCATTCAGGCTGCCGGCGGCGGCCGCATCAGCGCGCGCGAAAAGCCAGCCGTTTGGGGCGATTGGTTTGCACTGGCCGCAGCTTCAAAATGTGCGACCCAGGACCTTGCTGCCCTCTATGAGCGTGCGGCGCGTGACGGATGCGCGCCTGTTACGGTCGGTAGCATTGACGGTCCGGTCGACCTCACTGAGGTCATGGTCGCCCCCTCACTGCGAGACAGCGTCAGCGCCGCCGAAGCCGGACTTCACGCCATTGCCCTGAGCCAGAGCGCGCTCGCCCTCTGGCTTCAGCACGGCGCCCGGTCGATGTCCGATGAGGCGGCAGTCGACTGGACACCGTCGCAGGACGACGCTGAGGCCATTCCGCTGCTCGAACTCGAACCTGCTCTGCGCGAAGTCATCCGTGAGGCGTCTGCGAAGGAGGCAGGCGTGGTCTTCACGAGTATCCTCGCGAGGCGGATCGGTGAACGTCGGAGCGATCTCGACTGGGCTGCACATGACGGAAAACTGCT
>Ga0196970_1002023_pt1 | contig 11428 bp, 13 predicted proteins | sample S1v_513CmetaG_FD_148672 | JGI IMG/M metagenome (GOLD analysis project Ga0196970, IMG submission 148672) | Soil microbial communities from Anza Borrego desert, Southern California, United States - S1+v_5-13C | ecosystem: Environmental > Terrestrial > Soil > Desert | place: USA: California... | reverse complement strand
GACGGGATCTCCCGCGGGTCGCGCTGGAAGCCGTAGTAGAAGGCCGCCCCGACGATCACGAAGAGGAGCAGCGGCAGGATGTAGAACAGGCGGCGCATGGGTTGGCTCGTCTCACTCCGCGGGCTGGACGGCGCCGGTCCGCGCCGCGCGGCGCTCCGGCGCGCCGACGCGGAAGCGCCGGTCGGTCAGGGACACAAGGCCGCCCAGCATCATGCCGACGCCGCCGATCCAGATCCACGGCACCAGCGGGTGGTGGTAGAGGCGCACGGTCCACGCCCCCGCCTCGTTCGGGTCGCCCAGCGCCACATAGACGTCGGAGACCCAGGTGGTGTGGATGGCGGCCTCCGTCGTCGTCATGCGCGAGACGGGGTAGAAGCGCCGCTCCGGCGACAGGCTGGCGATCACCGCGCCGTTCTTGCGCACCGTGAAGGCGCCCATGTCGCTGCGGAAGTTGTCGACCTCCGACTGGCGCACGCCGTCGAAGGTGACGCTGTAGCCGGCGACGTCGGCCGTGTCGCCCGGGCGCATGGCCTTGATGACCTCCGCCTGCCAGGCCGAGGTGCCGGTCATGCCCAGGATGGCGACGCCGACGGCGGCGTGCGCGATGGTCATGCCCCAGGCGCTGCGCGGCAGGTTGACCGTACGGGCCCACGATTCGCCCAGCGGGACGCGGAACAGCCGCACGCGCTGCGCCAGTTCGACGATGGAGCCGACCAGCGCCCACACGCCCAGCGCCACGCCGACCAGCGCCAGCCACGGACCGCCGGTCATCCACAGCGCCACGGCGGCGCTCACCAGGGCGGCCAATGCTGCGAACCACAGGCGGGTGAGCGCGCCGGGCAGGTCGCCGCGCTTCCACGCCATCATGGGGCCGACGACCATGGCGGCGACCATCGGGATCGCCAGCGGGATGAAGGTGGCGTTGAAGAAGGGGGCGCCCACCGACACCTTGCCCAGGTTGAGCACGTCGAGGAACAGCGGGTACAGCGTGCCGATAAACACCGTGGCCGTCGCCGTGGACAGCAGCAGGTTGTTCAGCACCAGCGTGCCCTCGCGGCTGACCGGCGCGAACAGGCCGCCGGCCTTCAGGCTGGGTGCCCGCACGCTGTACAGCAGCAGCGAGCCGCCGGTGGCGATGATCAGCAGCACCAGGATGAAGATGCCGCGCGCCGGGTCCACCGCGAAGGCGTGCACGGAGGTAAGGATGCCCGAGCGCACCAGGAAGGTGCCCATCAGCGACAGCGAGAAGGTGATGATCGCCAGCAGGATGGTCCAGGTCTTCAGCGCGTCGCGCTTCTCCACCACGACGGCGGAGTGCAGCAGCGCCGTGCCGGCCAGCCAGGGCATGAGAGAGGCGTTCTCGACCGGGTCCCAGTACCACCAGCCGCCCCAGCCCAGCTCGTAGTACGCCCACCACGACCCCATGGCGATGCCCATGGTCAGCGCCGACCACGCGGCCAGCGTCCACGGCCGCACCCAGCGCGCCCAGGCGGGGTCGACGCGCCCCTCGATCAGGGCCGCCACCGCGAAGGAGAAGGCCATGGAGAAGCCGACGTAGCCGGCGTAGAGGAACGGCGGGTGGAACGCGAGGCCGGGGTCCTGCAGCAGCGGGTTCAGGTCGCGGCCGTCCAAGGGCGGCGGGATGACGCGGATGAAGGGGTTGGAGGTGACCAGCACGAACAGCAGGAAGCCGACGCCGATCAGGCCCTGTACCGCCAGAACCCGCGCCTTCAGCGTGGGCGGCAGATTGTGGCCGAACAGGGCGACCAGCGCGCCGAAGGCGGCGAGCATGACCACCCACAGGATCATCGACCCCTCGTGGTTGCCCCACACGCCGGAGATCTTGTAGATCATCGGCTTCAGCGAGTGGCTGTTGCTGACCACGTTCTGCACGCTGAAGTCCGACACCACGAACGCCCACGTAAGGGCGCCGTAGGCCAGCAGGACCAGCGCCGCCTGGGCCAGCGCGCACGGGCGCGCCACGGCCATCCACGCGGCGTTGCGGGTGGCGGCACCCACCATCGGCAGGGTCGACTGCACGATGGCGACGAACAGCGCCAGCACCAGCGCGTAATGGCCGAGTTCGGGGATCACGGCGCCCTCACTGCTTCACGGTCTTGGCGGTTTCCTTGAAGTGGTCGGCGCGCTTCAGCGCGTCCGTCACCTCGGGCGGCATGTAGTTCTCGTCGTGCTTGGCCAGCACCTCGCGGGCCAGGAACACGCCATCGGGGCGCAGCTTGCCCTCGGTCACCACGCCCTGGCCCTCGCGGAACAGGTCGGGCAGCTGGCCGCGGTAGGCGACCTGGACGGCGTTCACCGTGTCGGTCACGCGGAACTCGTAGCTGATGCCGTCGGGCAGGCGCTTGAAGCTGCCTTCCTCGACCAGCCCGCCCAGGCGGAAGCTGCGGTCGCCCACCGGCTTGCCCTGCGCCTGCTGGGTCTGCAGGTCGGTGGGGCTGAAGAAGAAGACGATGTTGTCCTGGAACGCGGTCAGCGTCAGCGCGGTCGCCGTGCCCAGCCCCAGCAGGGCCAGGAACAGCATGTAAAGGCGGCGTTTCTTGCGTGTCATCCTTCACTCACTCCCGCGGCGGCCTCGTGCCCCGCGGCGTCGCGGCGCGCGCCGTCCCGGCGGTTGCGGCGGCGCGGGGCGCGGCTGCCCTCCAGCGCCTTCAAGGTCGCCTCATTGGCGCGCAGCGCCTTCAGCGTGGCGACCAGGAGGCCCACCAGCACCACCGCCGCCACCGCGTAGGAGGGCCAGACGTAGGCGGCGTACCCGCCCATTGCGAAAAACTCAGCCATGACGCTCAGCGGTCCGTTCCGGGAACTGCCCCGAATGAAGGCGATCCTTGCGGCGCTTTCAAGGCGGTCCTCACGTTACAATACGAAATCATCATATGCCGTCAGCCCTGCGCTTCACTCAGCCGCAGCGTCTGGATCTTGCGCTGCACGATCTCGGCGCGCAGGCGCAGCAGCACGACCGTGATGAAGTAGAAGGTGAAGGCGAACGCCATGACCAGCAGCGGCACCAGCATGGACGAGGCGATGCTGGGCCCGCCCATCTTGATGACGCTGGAGGGCTGGTGCAGCGTGTTCCACCAGTCGACCGAGAACTTGATGACCGGCACGTTGACGATGCCCACCAGCAGCAGGACGTTGCCGGCCTTCATGCCGCGCTGCGGATCGTCGAAGGCGTTCACCAGCGCCATGTAGCCCAGGTACAGGAAGAACAGGATCAGCATGCTGGTCAGACGCGCGTCCCACACCCACCAGGTGCCCCACATCGGCGCGCCCCACAGCGACCCGGTGACCAGGCACACGAAGGCGAAGCCGGCACCCACCGGCGCCGCCGCCTTGGAGAACAGATCGGCCAGCGGGTGCTTCCACACCAGCCCCAGCGCGGCGGAGATGGCCATGTTGGTGTAGACGAACAGGCTCATCCACGCGGCGGGCACGTGGATGTACATGATGCGCACTGTCTCGCCCTGCTGGTAGTCGGGCGGGCTGTCGAACAGGCTGAGGTACAGCCCGACGATCATCAGCACGACGGTGATCCCGGCGCTCCACGGCAGGACCAGCGCCGACAGGCGCTGGAAACGGGCGGGATTGGCGAAATAGTCCAGGCGCATGGAACGGCGTACTCCGGCAGGCTCCGGTTCTGTCCGGTCGATATAGGCGCACATCTGCCCGAGAGCGAGGGGTTTCGCCTTGATCTTTGTCAGGCCGGCGCGCGAATCGGGGGCGGGTTGACGGCTGGCGGGTGCGGGGCACAGTTTGGTACTGTTGCAGGCATGTCGGCAGGGAGGGTCCCATGGGCATGATCACCGTCCGCGACGTGGACGATTCGCTGCTGCGCGCGCTGGAACAGCGCGCCACGGCGGCCGGCCGCTCGGTGGAGGAGGAGGTGCGCGACATCCTGGCGCGGACCGTCCAGCCGGCGACGCCCGTCGGCAAGGAAGATTTTTGGGAACGCGCCGCCCGCATGCGCGCGAGTTTCGGTGATCGCGTCTTTCCGGACAGCGGGGAGATCGTCAGTCAAATGCGACAGGAGCGCTCTGATCAGGTGGGCGAATCGTGATCGCCGACACGCCGCCGATCGTCGTGGATTCCAGTATCGCCATCAAATGGGTAATCCGCGAAGCGGACAGTGGTGCGGCGGAGGCAATCGTCGGCCGGTGGGCTCTGCACGCACCTGAATTCCTGCGCGTCGAAGCGGCAAACATTCTCTGGAAGCATGTGCGGCGCGCACTGTTGGCGCCGGCTGCGGCCTTGCAGGCAATGGCTCTCGTACGTGAGATCCCGGCCGTCTGGACTCGGGACGCGGAGCTAGTCGACCATGCGTATCGGATATCGAGCGTTCTCGATCATCCCGTCTACGATTGTTTGTACCTTGCGCTTGGGCAACGCCTTGGCGCACCAGTCGTCACAGCCGACCGGCGTCTGGTCGCCGCATCCCAGCGGTCGGCAGCGTTTCAAGGGACGGTGCTGACGCTCCCAGACCTCGCCTGAGCTACTCCATCGCCTGCCGCAGCGCCGCCGCTCCGGCCCACGGCGCCAGCGGCAGGGCGGCGGCCAGGAGGCCGGACAGGATCAGCAGGTGCGGGCGGGGCGTCAGGCCGGTCAACGCCGCGTCGATGGCGCCGGCGCCGAAGATCAGCACGGGGATGTACAGCGGCAGGATCAGCAGCGAGAGCAGCACGCCGCCGCGCCGCGCGCCCAGCGTCAGCGCCGCGCCGATGGCGCCGATCAGGCTGAGGATCGGCGTGCCCACCGCCAGCGTCAGCACCAGCACGCCGAAGCCCTCCGCCTCCATGTTCAGCAGCACGGCCAGCAGCGGGGCGGCGACGATCAGTGGCACGCCGGTGACCAGCCAGTGCGCCAGCGTCTTGGCCAGGACCACCGCCTCCATCGGCAGGGCCGACAGCGCCAGCAGCTCCAGCGAGCCGTCCTCGTAGTCGGTGAGGAACAGGCGCTCCAGCGACAAAAGCGACGCCAGGAGCGCCGCCACCCAGATCACGCCGGCGGCGATGCGGGCGAGGATATTCGGCTCCGGCCCGACGCCGAAGGGGAACAGGACCACGCACAGCACGAAGAACATGACGGCGATGGTGGCGTCCGAGCCCTGGCGCAGCGCCAGCCGCAGGTCGCGCCCGACCAGGGTCAGGAAGCGGTTCATGCGGCGTCCTCCTCGGGCATCTCGTCGTCGTCCTCGTCGTCGGCCGACAGCGGCGTGAAGTCGTCGAGGTGCAGTTCGTCCGCTCCGGGAAGCGCGATGTCGGCGTGGGTGGACAGCACCACCATGCCGCCGCCGGCCCGGTGTTCGGCGATGATACCCTCCAGCAGCGCCACGGCGGCGCGGTCGAGCGCCACGGTCGGCTCGTCCAGCAGCCACAGCGGCGCCGGGGCGGCGAGGACGCGGGCGAGGTTGAGGCGCCGCTTCTGCCCGGCCGACAGGTAGCGGCCCGGCACCCCGGCGATGTGCGGCACGCCGAGGCGCTCCAGCGCCGACCGCGCGTGCGCCATCGGGTCGGCGGCGCCGCCCAGCGACGCCCAGAAGGCGAGGTTCTCGGCGGCGGTCAGCACCGGCTTCACGGCGTCCAGGTGGCCGACGTAGTGCACGCGGCGGCGGTGCCCCTCCGGCTCCTCGGCGACCGACAGGTCGTCCCAGGCGAGACTGCCGCGCCACGGGCGCAGGAAGCCGGCCATCACGCGCAGCAGACTGGACTTGCCCGAGCCGTTGGGGCCCAGCAGCAGCAGCGCCCCGCCGGGGGCGACGCGGAAATCCAGGCCGGTGAACACCAGCCGGTCGCCGCGCAGGCAGGTCAGGTCTGTTCCGGCGAAGTCGGGCATGGGGAGCTTTGCGGCGGGGTGATCAGTGAAAAACGTCCCGGAGCTATACCACAGGGTGGCCTGCCGCCAAGAAGATATGGGGCAAAAAGAAACGGCCACCGCAGGGGGCTCTCGCGGTGGCCGCATGTCCAGCCGGGGCCTGGCTGGGGGGCGCCGGGGGCGGCGCCCTTTAGGTGGTGGGGGCTGTGGATGCTTGCGCATCCTATCCATGGGCAATGCTGCCCGGCCCGTGTGACCTGGATACGACCAGAAAGTGGCGAAATTTTGATTTGTCGTCCGGAGGGGGCAGAGCATCCCCTTGCGCGCAGGGGCCAAAACGGTTACCCGCCCATTGACAGCGGGACGCCCCGCGCAGCCAGGACACCGGCCCCATGCATCTCCTGCTCGACCTGTTCAACGGCCTGTCGGAGGTCGCCCGCGCCGTTCTGGCGCTCAGCGTCGTGTCCGTGGCCGGGCTGGCGCTGGGGCACGTGAAGATCAAGGGGGTGGGGCTGGGAATCGGCGGCGTGCTGTTCGCCGGCATCGCCGCCGGCCATCTGGCGCGGGTCGGCGGCGTGCAGTTCGACACGCACGTCCTGCACTTCGTGCGGGAGTTCGGGCTGATCCTGTTCGTCTACACCATCGGCATCCAGGTCGGCCCCGGCTTCTTCGCCGCGCTGAAACGCGCCGGGCTGGGGCTGAACCTGATGGCGGCGTCCATCGTCGTGCTGGGCGCGCTCACCGCCGCCATCATCCACCTCGTCACCGGCACGCCGCTGGCCGCCGTGCTGGGCATCTTCTCGGGCGCGGTCACCAACACGCCGTCGCTGGGCGCCGCGCAGGAGATCCTGGCCGCCGTCCGCGCCCCGGCCGAGCAGCTGGCCCTGCCCAGCCTGGGCTACGCCGTCACCTACCCGTTCGGCATCGCCGGCATCCTCTTGACCATGAGCGTGCTGCGCGCCGTCTTCCGCGTCGATACCGTGCGCGAGGCAGCCGCCTTCGAGGCGCAGCGCCGGGCCGAGGTGGCGAACCTGGAAACGCTGGACGTGGCCGTGCGCAACCCCGGCGTCACCGGCACGCTGCTGCGGGATATCCTGGGCAATGACGGCGTCGTCGCCTCCCGCCTGCTGCGCGAGGGTACCTTGCAGGTGCCGCATCCGGATACGGTTCTGCATCCGGGCGACGTGCTGCACCTCGTCGGGCCGCGGCCGAAGCTGGAGAAGCTGAAGACCTACCTGGGGCAGGAGTACGAGAAGCCGCTCACCACCAAGGGCACGGACATCCGCTGGGACCGGCTGGTGGTGACCAATTCGCACGTGCTGGGCAAGTCCATCGCCCAGATGGACGTCGCCGACGCCTACGGCGTGGTGATCAGCCGCGTCAACCGCGCGGGCGTGGAGCTGGTGCCTTCGGCGGCGCTGAAGCTGCAGTTCGGCGACATCCTGACGGCCATCGGCAACCCGGCCGACCTGGGCCGCGTCGCCGCGCTGATGGGCAACTCGCAGCGCCGGCTCCAGCAGGTGGAGTTCATCCCGGTGTTCATCGGCATCGCGCTGGGGATCCTCCTGGGCTCCATCCCGCTCTACGTGCCGGGCATGCCGGCGCCGCTGAAGCTGGGGCTGGCGGGCGGGCCGCTGGTGGCGGCGATCCTGCTGTCGCGCCTGGGCCACCTGGGGCCGCTGGTGTGGTTCATGCCGCCGGCCGCCAACACGGCGCTGCGCGAGTTGGGCATCGTGCTGTTCCTGGCGGTGGTCGGGCTGATGTCCGGCGGCCGATTCGTCGAGACCCTGGTCGAGGGGCAGGGGCTGACGTGGATGCTGTACGGCACGCTGATCACGCTGGTGCCGCTGATGGTCGTCGGGTTCTTCGCCATGGCGGTGCGGCGCCTGAACTACCTGACCGCCTGCGGCCTTCTGTCGGGCAGCATGACCGACCCGCCGGCGCTGGCCTTCGCCAACGCGCTGTCGCCGTCGGAGGCGCCGGCGCTCGCCTACGCCACCGTGTACCCGCTGGTGATGTGCCTGCGCATCCTGGCGCCGCAGATCATCGTGCTCTTGCTTTGGTAAGTGGCGCGTCGAACGAAGATCCGCTTTGCATCAAGGATTTGCCGGTCTAGCTTGTGAACGACGACCGGCATTCCACCACGGCACCCCCGCATGCACCGACCGACCGACCCCAACGCGCCCGAGGCCGTCCGCATCGATGGCCTGCACAAGCGTTTCGGCGCGCTGGACGTCCTGAAAGGCGTGTCGCTGACCGCGCACGAGGGTGACGTGGTGTCGCTGATCGGCTCCTCCGGTTCGGGCAAGAGCACGCTTTTGCGCTGCATCAACATGCTGGAGGTGCCGGACGAGGGCCGCGTGGTCATCGGCGGCGAGGAGATCCGGCTGAAGCACGGCCGCGGCGGGCGCACCGTGCCGGCCGACCCCCGGCAGGTGGAACGGATCCGCACGCGGCTCGGCATGGTGTTCCAGGGCTTCAACCTGTGGACCCACATGACGGTCCTCCAAAACGTCGTCGAAGCACCCGTGCACGTGCTGGGCGTCAAGCGGGCGGAGGCGGTGGAGCGGGCGCGGATGCTGCTGGACAAGGTGGGCATCCTCGACAAGGCCGAGTCGTACCCCATGCAGCTGTCCGGCGGGCAGCAGCAGCGCGCGGCGATCGCGCGGGCGCTGGCCATGCAGCCCAAGGTGATGCTGTTCGACGAGCCGACCTCCGCCCTGGACCCCGAGCTGGTGGGCGAGGTGCTGCGCGTCATCCGCCAGCTGGCGGAGGAAGGGAACACCATGATCCTGGTGACGCACGAGATGGCCTTCGCCCGCGAGGTGTCGTCGGAGGTGGTGTTCCTCCACCAGGGGCGGATCGAGGAGCAGGGGCCGCCCGACAAGGTGCTCCTGAACCCCGAATCGGAGCGCGTCCGGCAATTCCTGGCGCGCCACCTGCCGGGTGCGGACTGATAAGCTCCAACCAACAAGCACTGTGGAACAGGGACAACAAAAAATGGAGAAGCAGGTGAGAAAGAGCATTGTCGCGCTGGCGCTGGGAGCCGTCGCCATGACCTTCGCCGGGGCTTTCGCAGGCGCCGCGGACGCCAAGGACTGGAAGAAGATCCGCATCGCCACCGAAGGCGCCTACGCGCCGTGGAACGCCACCGACGCGTCGGGCAAGCTCGTCGGCTTCGAGCCGGATCTGGCGAAGGAGCTGTGCAAGCGCATGAACGCCGAGTGCGAGGTGGTGGCGCAGGACTGGGACGCCATCATCCCGGCCCTCCAGCAGGGCAAGTACGACGCCATCATGGCCGGCATGTCGATCACCGACGAGCGCAAGAAGGTCATCGACTTCTCCCGCCCCTACGGCAGCGACCCGGTGATCTTCGCCACGCTGAAGGACAGCCCGCTGGCCGCCACCAAGTTCGAGATCGACCGCCTCGAGCTGGCCACCATCGAACCGGCCGAGCAGAAGGCGATCGACGCGCTGGCCGCGGCGCTGAAGGGCAAGACGGTGGGCGTGCAGGTTTCCACCATCCACGCCGAGTTCATGGAGAAGCACCTGCCGAAGGTCGAGGTCCGCACCTACGACAAGCTGGACAACGCCGGCATCGATCTGGCGTCCGGCCGCGTGGACGCGATGATCGGCGACCGCTCAGCCGTCGAGGCCATCGCCAAGGAGGCCAAGAACATGGCGCTGTTCGGGCCGAACCTGAACGGTGGCGTGCTGGGCGTCGGCGTCGGTGTCGGCCTGCGCAAGGCGGACGCGGACCTGAAGGCGCTGTTCGACAAGGCCATCGCGGAGGCCACCGCCGACGGCACGGTCGGCAAGCTGTCGACGCAGTGGTTCGGCTTCGACATCGCCATCAAGTAAGGATAGGCAGGTAAGGATAGGGAAAGGCCTTCCCCCGCCGCCGGCGGGGGAAGGTGATTCGGGATGCTGGATCTCCTGGCCTTCGGCAGCAGCGGGTGGGGCGACGAGCTGCTGGGCGGCGCGGCGATGACGCTCGCCGTGGCGGTGTCGTCGTTCCTGCTGGGGCTGGTGTTCGGCTCGGCCGGGGCGGCGGCGAAGCTCAGCTACAGCCTGTTCCTGCGCGGTGCGGCGGAGGTCTACACCACCGTCGTGCGCGGCATTCCGGAGCTGCTGGTCATCTACCTGCTGTTCTTCGGCGGCGGCAACATGCTCCAGGCCGTGGCCGGCGTGTTCGGCTACGAAGGCTTCATCCAGCCCAACGCCTTCACCGTCGGCGTGGTGGCGGTGGGCCTGATCTCCGGCGCCTATTCGACGGAGGTGATCCGCGGTGCGGTGCAGTCCGTCCCGCACGGCCAGATCGAGGCGGCGCGGGCCTGCGGCATGGGGCGCTGGCTGATCCTGCGCCGGATCCTGGTGCCGCAGACGCTGCGGTTCGCGCTGCCGGGGCTGGGCAACGTCTGGCAGCTGACCTTGAAGGACACCTCGCTGATTTCCGTGACGGCGCTGGCGGAGATCATGCGCATGGCGCACGTCGCCTCCGGCTCCACGCGGCAGCCGTTCCTGTTCTATGCGACGGCGGCCGTGCTGTACCTGCTGCTCACCACGCTCTCGACCGTCGTGTTCGAGCGGGCGGAGCAGCGCGCCATGCGCGGCGTGCGGAGGGCGTGAGGCGATGAACTGGCAACTGATGGCCGACACGTTGCCCCGCCTGCTGGCCGGCGTGCCGCTGACTTTGCAATTGGTGGCGCTGGCGGAAATCCTGGGGGTGGTGCTGGCGACCGGTGCGGCGCTGGCGCGCCTGTCCGGCAACCGGGTGCTGGAGGGGGTGTCGCAGGCCTACGTCTTCGTGTTCCGCGGCACGCCGCTGTTGGTGCAGATCTTCCTCATCTACTATGGCCTGGGCCAGTTCCCGGCGATTCGCGAGAGCGTGCTGTGGCCGATCCTGCGCGAGCCATACTGGTGCGCGGTGATTGCGCTGATGCTGAACACCGGCGCCTACACCAGCGAGATCATCCGCGGCGGCATCCAGTCCGTGCCGCACGGGCAGGTGGAGGCGGCGCGCGCCTGCGGCATGGGCCGCTGGCTGACCTTCCGCCGGATCATCGCCCCCATCGCGATTCGTCAGGCGCTGCCGGCCTACGGCAACGAGGTGATCCTGATGGTCAAGGCCAGTTCGCTGGCCAGCACCATCACGCTGATGGAGATCACCGGCATCGCGCGCCGGATCATCGCCCAGAGCTACGCCGTGTTCGAGGTGTTCATCGTGGCGGGGGCCATCTATCTGGTGATCAACTTCACCCTGGCCGCCCTGGTGCGGATTGCCGAGCGGCGCCTGACGCCGTGGGTGCGGGTGTAGGGCCTGTTTCCCCTTTAACCGTCGTGGCCGGGCCCAGTCCCGGCCATCCACGTTCCTTGGATTGGTCGGAGTTCGTGGGCCCGGCACAAGGCCGGACATGACGAGAATGTCGGGGCGAACGCAGCCCGGAAACGAAAAAAGCGCCCATCGGGCGCTTTTTCGTGATCCGGAGGAATTGGTGGAGCCGAGGAGGATCGAACTCCCGACCTACGCATTGCGAACGCGTCGCTCTCCCAGCTGAGCTACGGCCCCACCGCACCGTGTTCCGGCGTGGGCGGGATAATG
>Ga0196970_1002022_pt1 | contig 11430 bp, 11 predicted proteins | sample S1v_513CmetaG_FD_148672 | JGI IMG/M metagenome (GOLD analysis project Ga0196970, IMG submission 148672) | Soil microbial communities from Anza Borrego desert, Southern California, United States - S1+v_5-13C | ecosystem: Environmental > Terrestrial > Soil > Desert | place: USA: California... | reverse complement strand
TGGTCAACGGGGTGAACCTGATTACGACCCGCGACCAGGAGTCTGCAGATACCTTCCGCCGCCTGGGCGTCTCCCGCCCGCCCATTACGGTGGCGGCCGACCCGGCGCTTGCGCTGGGACCGGCAGACCCTGAGCGGGGTGCCATCTACCTGAAGGAAGCCGGAGCGGACCTCACCCGGCCGCTCATTGGAGTCTCGGTGCGGCGGTGGAACCTGTGGAAGGAGCCCGCCGAGCCCGGCCTCGCCCGGGCCCTGGACCAACTCGCCCGGGAGTCCGGCGCCCAGGTCGTGTTCATCCCCATGCAGCGCAGGGCCGATGTGGAGGCCGCCGAGGCGGTTGCCGCCCTCATGGAGACGCCGGCGGTTTTGGCCCGGGGCGAATTCACCTGGGACCAGGTGCACGCCATGATCGCCCGGTGCAATCTGCTCATTGGCATGCGGTATCACGCATTGGTCTTCGCGGCCATGAACGGTGTGCCGCTGGTCGGCCTTTCCTACGACCCCAAGAACGAAGCATTCCTCAGGCAGATTGGCGAGAGCGTGGCCGGCGCCACGAACCTGCTCGACCCCGATGCGGTGGTCGCCGCCGGACGCCGGGGGCTCGGCGATGCCGACGCCGTACGGCGACATCTTTCGGCGAAAATGGCCGAACTGACGCCGCTCTCACGGGAGAATGCCCGTCTCGCCATTGACCTGCTGCATCGGAGAGATCAACGATGAGCCGTACGCAAATTCTCGCCCTGGGCGTGGACAAAGTGACCATGGCCCAGGCTGTCGACCTTTGCCTCACCTGGACGGACGGCGACCAGTCGCACCTGGTTGTCACACCGAACGCCGAGCACGTCTATCTGGCCGTGCAAGACCCAGCCTTTGCCGCCATCGAAAACGGCGCCGACCTCGTCATCCCCGATGGCATCGGTGTGCTGATGGCTTCCCGCATTCTGGGCGACCCCGTGCCGGAAAAAGTCGCCGGTGTCGAACTGTCGACCAACATCATCGCAGAGATGTCGAAACGCGGCCGGGGCAGCGTATACCTATTGGGCGGCCGCCCCGAAGTAGTCGCCGAGGCGGCCCGCAGGCTCAAGGAGCGTTTTCCGGGCGTCACCATCGCCGGGCACCAGCATGGGTACTACAAGCCGGACGAAGAGCAGGCGGTCATCGCCGCCATCGCAGCGGCCCGTCCTGACCTGCTCGTGGTAGGCATGGGCATGCCGAAGCAGGAGCAGTGGCTGGCAGCGCACTTGCGTGAGACCGGCGCGAAGGTCGGTATTGGCGCCGGCGGCACGATTGACGTGTGGGCAGGAGCCGCGCCGCGTGCCCCCGAATGGATGATTAAGGGCAACCTGGAGTGGCTGTTCCGCATTGTCAAACTCGGGCGTTACAGCCGGAGTCTGCCGCCGCTGGCCAAGTTCATCCTGCTGGTGATGGCACAAAAAGTACGGGGGCGGTAGCATGCGCATCGCTCTGTTCAGCGATATTCACTCGAACTATCACGCCCTGGAGGCGGTCCTGTCGGACATCGCCCTTCGGGGCGTCGACCGTATCCTCTGCCTGGGTGATATTACGCTCAAAGGGCCGCTGCCCAAGGAGTGTGTGGACCGGGTGCGCGACCTGGGCTGCCCGGTGGTGCTGGGGAATGCCGACGGCTGCTATCACCCGGATTTTCACCCGGAGCGATTCCCGGCCCAGAATGAGAGCCAGGTGGCGGTGCACGCCGACTTCGCCCGGCACCTCGGCGCCCTGACACAGGCGGACCAAGCCTGGCTGCAGGGCTTCCCACTGCACCTGACGGAAACCTGGGAAGGCACCAGCGTAGAGTTCTTCCACGCCACCCCGGGCCACAACTATGTGCTGACCATGCCCTGGGCCGCCAACGAGCACCTGGCAGCACTTCGCACAGCAGAAACGACCCGCCTCTCCGCCTTTGGCCACTGCCACCGGGCTTTTGTCCGGGTCCTTCATGGGTTTACCGTCATGAACACCGGCAGCGTCGGCCTCCCCTTCGATGGCGACCCCCGCCCCAGCTACGCGCTCGTCGATGTGGACCAAGGACACCTGACCAGCACAACGATTGTCCGGGTGTCGTACGACGCCGAGGCGGCCATCAAGGCGGCCCGCGCTGTAAATATGGCCGGTTGGGAACTATTTGCACATACTGCCCGGACGGGTCAGTTTCCGGGTTAGCTTCGGAGGGGTTCGCCCCTCCGAATTTCATTGCACAAAACACCAACCGGACCAGAAACCCCAATGTGCCGAATTACGTCGGATGGAGAGGGAAGGACTCGCACATTGTCGAAAACCCGTAAGTGACGTAATCTGTAGCCGCGACGAGAGGGAGTGACCTGGTTGATCCAGTTCGTAAACGTAACAAAAACCTACCCAAATGCACACGCACCCTCCCTTAACGGCATCAACCTGTCGATTGGGCGAGGCGAGTTTGTTTTTGTCGTCGGGCCTTCGGGCGCCGGCAAGTCGACCCTCATGAAACTGCTTTATCGCGAGGAACTGCCCAGTTCGGGCAAGGTGCTCCTCGATGGCAAGGATATCTCGCGCCTGCGCGATGGTGACGTGCCCTACCTGCGGCGTCAGCTCGGCGTCATCTTTCAGGATTTCAAGCTGCTGCCCGAGCGGACCGTCTTCGAGAATGTCGCCTTTGCGCTGGAATGTACAGACGTGAGCCGCCGCGAGATTCTGCGGCGGGTGCCGGCCTCCCTGGAACTGGTGGGCCTACGGCATAAGACGCACTCCCGGGCCAGTGAGCTCTCTGGCGGTGAGCAGCAGCGGGTGGCGGTGGCGCGGGCCATTGTGCGGAACCCGGTGCTGGTTGTGGCGGACGAGCCTACCGGCAACCTCGACCCGGAGAACTCCTGGGCCATCATGAAACTCCTGACCGACATCAACAAAATGGGTGCGACCGTTGTGGTGGCCACCCATGCGAAGAACATCGTCAACGACCTGAAGAAGCGTGTCATCGCCATTGAGCGGGGCAAGGTTGCGCGCGATGAGGAGAGGGGGACCTACGGCTATGAATCCTAGAGCCTGGGTTACCGCCATTCGCGACGCACTGCGCAGCATGACGCGCAGCTCACTCATGTCGCTGGCTTCCATCGCGACGGTGGCCGTTTCGCTCATGGTGCTGGCAGCCGTGCTGCTGCTGGCCCTGAACCTCGACTTCATGGCCGCTTCGGTCGAAAGTGAAGTGGAAGTCAAGGCCTACCTTTGTGCGGTGGAGGATACAGACGCCACCTGCAACCAGCAGGAACTCACGGAGAACCAGAAGAAACTTATTGTGGAAGATGTGCGCAAAATTTCCGGAGTCAAGGAAGTGACCTTCGTCTCCCGTGACGAGGCGCTAAAGCAGCTGTCCGAGGAGTTCGGCGAGCAGAAGGACATTCTCGAAGGCCTAGACGGCGAGAATCCCCTGCGTGATTCGCTGGAAATTCAGGCGCTGGATGTTCAGCAGGTGCCCGCGATTGCCGAAGCCGTCAGCAAAATGACTGGCGTCAGTGATGTCAACTACGGCCAGGATTACGTCAATACACTGATGGCCTTTACCCGTGCCATCCGCTTTGGCGGGGTCGGGCTCGTTCTTATGTTGATTGTCGCGACTGTGTTGACCATCTCCAATACCATTCGCCTTTCGGTCTACGCCCGCCGCCGTGAAATCGGCATTATGAAGCTGGTTGGTGCGACTGACTGGTACATCCGGCGCCCCTTCATGATGGAGGGTATTTTGCTGGGCGTCTTCGGCGCACTGGTCGCCATGGGGCTCACCGGCTATGGTTACAGCAAGGTTGTTGTCTATCTGAATCAGAAAATCCCGTTCTGGCCGGTCGTCCGCCCTGAGCAGGTACTCATGAACCAGACCCTCGGTCTGGTGGTGTTGGGTGCGGTTTTGGGCGCTGTCGGCAGCCTGATTTCACTACGGCGGTTCCTGAAGGTTTAGTGGAGGTGATGCGGGGCATGCGACTCAGGCGCGGCCCAGGCCGCATTCGTAAGTACCTGGTGACCACAGCTCTCCTGGCAGCCATCGTATCCATGAGTGTCCCGCTGGCAAGTGCCAGCCCGGCAGATGAGATCAACACCCTCCAGCAGCAAATGAACGACCTCAGTCGTTTGAAGAGCCAGGCGACCAACGAGTTGGAGCGGGCGAACTATGCAGCAGAAGAGGCTGAGGCCCAGTTGAACCTGGTCCAGCAAGAGTACGCGGTGGCCAAGGGCGAAGCGGATGTCATTAACAGCCAGGTCGCCGCTGTCACCAACGACTTGAAGAAAGTTGAAGCAGACCTACAGCAAGCGGAACAACAGTACGAGGAACGCAAAAGGCTCTTCGCCTCCCGGGTCCGGGCGATTCATGAGGCAGGGAGCGTCAACTACATCGGCGTTCTTCTTGGCTCCAATTCGTTCCGGGACTTTATCAGCCGGTTTGATACAATCAAGCTGCTGGTCAAGCGTGATTCCCGGCTTTTTGCCTCCATTAAGGATGAAAAGCAGCAGCTGGAGGAGAAGCGGACCGACGTAGCCAACCAGCAGACCAAGCTGCTCGCCTTGCAGGCCAGAGCCCTGGAGCGAGAGCAGCAGGTGGCTTCCCGGCGGGCGGAGTTTGAGCAGGTGTCGCGCAGCCTGACCACCCGAGTATCAGGCCTGCGGGCACAGCTCGAGGCCTACGATGCGGAGACGGAGGCCATCGCCGATAAGGTGTGGGAGCTGCAGCAGAAGCAGCAGCACACCGGGGGCGGTGCCTTTGCTCCCATCTACCCCGTCCGCAACTACGTCATTACCGACACATTTGGTCCTCGTCTTCATCCGATCCTGAATGAATGGCGGCAGCACTACGGCACCGACTTTGCCGCCACCTACGGGACACCGGTGTTTGCGATCGACAGCGGCGTGGTCATTATGGCCGGCTGGAACGACGCTTACGGTAACCTGGTTGTCATCGACCATGGCAACGGCATCGCCAGTTGGTACGGGCACTCTTCGAAACTGCTGGTCTCCGTTGGTGAGAAGGTCGCCCAAGGGCAGCAGATTGCCAACGCCGGTTCGACCGGCTGGTCGACTGGTCCGCACGTTCACTTGGAGATTCATGTGAACGGCGACCCGGTCGATCCCATGTCCTATTTGCAGTAACCTTTGCGGCCTCAGGAGCCAACCGGTTCCTGAGGCTGGTTTTTAGGTTTGACCGAGCTTTCAGCCGGGGAGTATACTCTCACTCAGAGTCCGATAAAAATGGGGTAAAGTTGCGTTAAGTTTACCCCGAGAGGATGACCTGCGGGATGATGGAGCGAGGCAAGGCACTGACCATAACGGTCGTGATGGTATTTCTGAGCAGCGCCCTGAGCTTTTATGCCGGCTCTGCTAACCTGCTCCCGCGCCTGAGCCAGTTGGTCGCTTTACAGGAAGCACCTCGCAATCAGGCGGCCACACCGAACGGTGTCGACCGACAGAAGGTCCAGTTGATTGAGCAGTACATCAACGAAAAGTTCCTCTGGCCGGTGGAAGGCGACAAGTTGACCGAGGGCGCCCTCAAGGGCATGGTTGCGGCCACGGAGGACAAGTACTCCGCCTACTTCACGCCGGAGGAGTTTGCGTCGTTCAAGGAGCATCTGCAGTCGTCGTTCAGCGGTATTGGCGTTCATGTAGAGTTGTCCAAGACGACCGGTCTGGTTACCGTCGTGCGGCCCATTAAGGGCAGTCCGGGTGATCAGGCGGGTATTAAGTCCGGCGACGCCATTGTCGAAGTTGACGGCAAGGATATCCGTGGCATGGCGCTGGATGCAGCCGTGACTCTGATCAAGGGGCCGAAGGGCACCCAGGTGAACATCAAGGTCCAGCGCGAGGGCGTGGGCGAGCCGATTTCGTTCGTGATCACGCGGGCGACAATCGAGTTGGAGACGACCGAACACAAGATGCTGAGCGGCGGCATTGGCTACATCCGCATTCTGGAGTTTAACCAGGACGTGAACAAGCGGGTGTCGAAGGCCCTGAGCGAGCTAAACGCCCAGGGCATGAACCGGCTGATTCTCGACCTGCGCATGAACCCGGGCGGCTACTTGGATGAGGCGGTCAGCGTCTCTTCGCTCTTCCTGCCGGCCAAGCAGCCCGTGGCCTACATCGAGCCGAAGGGGAGCCCGAAGGAGACCTTGGCTTCCAAGGGCACCGGTCAGTTCCCGCTGCCCCTAGTGGTTCTGGTCGATGAGAACAGCGCCAGTGCCGCCGAAATTGTGGCCGGCGCCATGAAGGACACGAAGACCGGCGTCCTGATGGGTGTAAAGACGTTCGGCAAGGGCATTGTGCAGACGTTCTACACTCTGCCCGATGGCTCAGGCATCAAGCTGACCACCGCGCACTACCTGACGGCGGGCGGCAATGCGATTCACGAAAAGGGCATTGAGCCGGACATGATCGTGAAGCAGGCAGACAAAGTGCTGCCTGGCGACCCCGGCGACGTGCAGCTGCAGCAAGCAATCGATTACATCAAGACGCTCAAGCGCTAGCGCCTGGAGGGAGACTCTTTGGCATCGCTGCTTGGCATCATGCGAAACTTGCTCGCAACCCTGCCGAAGGTGATTTTGAACGGCTGGGCGTTGACGCTGCTCCTGATTGCGGTGCTGCTGGTCTACATGCAGTACCGCCGGGTCGAGGCAAAGGAAGCGGAACTGTACGGAATCGCCAAGCACTCGCCGCTTGAACAGACGTTCTACTCACTGATCGTCGGTGTCTTCGGCGGGGCATTGGGGAGTCTGGTTTTGTCGCTGACAGGGGTGGGCCTGGTGAATGTGCCAGGCGCCGCCTCTGCTCTGCTGTATCTTTGGCCGGTCTCGGTGGTGCTTGGGGCGCTCAATCCCCGGCACTTCTGTTTTGCGTACTCGGGCGCCCTGGTGTCGCTGGTCTATTTGATCTTCGGCTGGCCCCGGGTGGACGTGGCTTCGCTCATGGGCCTGGTGGCGGTGCTGCATATGGTGGAAGCCCTGCTCATTTGGCTGAGCGGCGCCACCTGTAACACCCCCATCTCCATTAGCGGGCAGATGGGCGAGGCTGTGCCTGGTTTTATGATGCAGCGGTTCTGGCCGGTGCCTCTGGTGCTGCCCTTTTTCACGGCGGCGGGCCCGTCGCCTGTGGACATGCCGCTGTGGTGGCCCATTCTGCGGCCGGATGCACTGCTGAATACGGCCATGCAGTTTGGCTGGCAGTTCATGCCGTTCGTGGTGACACTGGGGTATGGTGACCTGGCCATTACGGCACCGCCCGACGTTCGGGCCCGGAAGTCGAGTGGACTGATGTTCGGCTACAGCTTTGTATTGCTGGCCCTGGCCATCGGGGCGGGGTTCTGGCGGCCGCTGGTCTGGCTGGCGGTCCTGTTCAGCGCCTTCGGCCATGAGGCCATGGCGGTCTGGGCGGGCCGGGTGCAGCTCATTGGTGAGTCATACTTGAAGCGGCCTGCGAAGGGCGTGGCAGTCCAGGATGTGCTGCCGGGTTCGCCGGCCCTGGCCGCTGGGCTCGGAGCGGGCAGTGTGATTCTGGCGATCGATGACTATGAGGTGCATAACCGCGAGCAACTGCACAATGCGTTGATGGCCGCCCCGTCCTTTGTACGGATGATGTATCGGAACGGCCGGCAGTTGGAGCAATGCCGCTTGCCGCGGCCCCCCGAAGGGTTGCTGGGGCTCGGTGTCATTCTGCTGCCGGAGGCGGGCGACCTGCCGCTGGCCAAGCTTCGGCGCCCGGTCTTGTTCCAGCGGACCCGGTTGGAACGCTAAGAAAACCACCCCCGTTTGTTAACGAGGGTGGTTTTTTGTTTCAAACACGGTGCGATAGAAGTGTGGGCCCTTGCCCTTTGTAGTCGGATTGGTGGGCCAGTAGAAGGTGTGTAAAACGCTGGTGGGGGTCTGAGACGTGTCTCGGGCGGTGGGCGCTTCGTGAGGCATCGCATGCGCCTCGGGGCCGATCTCTTTCTGCAGACGGACCTTTGGTGTACCTGGATGCTTGTGCCGGGCGGGTTTCGGTATAGGTTGCTGGCTGCGGGCCACCACGGTTTCGGGTCCGAGCACAATGACCTCCTCGTCATCGGACAACCGGCATTCCCCCTGTTCGTCGGGCCGCTTGTGGTACGCATGGTATGCGCTGCCGGGCATGATGTGCATGCAAAAAACCCTTGTACACGGTATTCAAGCACTTGACACAACAAGGGCGCGCAATATATTACGACCGTGGTCGCAATAGGACCACGGTTGTAATACTGCCTTGGAGTGATTCAGCATGCGGATCCGAGCCGGCTTGACCGATACGGTTGTCCGGTTCCAACCGGAGGGGTTGTGACCGCGGACGCCTACCTGGGCTCAAGAGGCTGACCTCGGCGTTCGCGGAGTTATCTGTGGACGCCTTGCTCCTGCCGGACATCCCGGAGCGTTTGGCCGCAATGCGACAGGCGATCGAATCCAACCCGTTGCCGAAGTCCGTCGTGGCACCGGGGCGTCTACGAAGGTGAAGTCGCCAACCCCCGTTGGGCCGAAGACCCTACGTACGTACTGCAACAGGTGCGGGAGACGTATGCTCTCCGTGAAGAGGGCAAATCGACGTGGCGCCTTCCACCGACCCAGCCTGGACCCCGCTATTCCTCCGGGCGGCGGCGGTGGTCACGGAGATGGGGGGGTATCTCTCCCACGGGGCTATCGTGGCCCGGGAGTACGGCATCCCGGCGGCAGCCAACTTGCCGGGGCTAATGAGCCAGTTCAAGACTGGCGAGGAGATTCTGATCAACGGCGATACCGGCGAAGTGACCAGGCTGCGTTGAGGAGATGGGAACTTGCCCGGACAGCCGAATGGCGAAGGCCCGCCTTAGCCCCTCGTTGGGGCCGGCGGGCCTTTCTTGCTGTGTGAACTCCGGCGTTACAAACCCGGATGTGCATGAACGAAGTCGTGCCCTTAGTACGAGTCACCGTTTGCCGGACGCTCTCATACCTTGGCGCTGGCACAGCCAACACATACATATGAGCGGGTTCCCGCCGGGAAGGAGGGCTGTCGGGTGTCACAGTACTTACCCCCCATGACGGGTGGGCAGGATCGGAAAGTGATTCCTGGACCCGTGCGCGGAGGTGCATGCCCGCCCCCGAGCGAGATCGTGGTCGTAGAAGCCCGAAAGGTATTTGACTACTGCTTCCAGGAAGATACGCTGGAGCGCTGCTTTTTTGTGCCTGGCCTGGGCCCGGCGGCCTCGGTAAAGAGTTGTGAAATCACCCAGGTGACGTGCAGCGAGATCCTTGACCGGGAGCCATTGCCGAATCAGGATGGCCTGGCGTTGGTCTCCATTCAGGTCACGCTGGAACTGAGTATTACCGTGTCACCGGGGCCTCACGTGGCACCGGTGACTGTGACGCGCATAATCAGCTTCCCGAAGCGGGTCGTATTGTGTGCACCGACGGGGACAGAAGTAACGTGCGATGTGCGTGGGACTTGCATTTGCACTGTCCAGCCACTTGCAGCGCAAGCCGGAGCGGAGCCGAATGTCTGCTGTACGATTCAGCTAAGCGTGGTGAACATTGCAGACGTGGGGCGTCTCATACGGTTGGGTCCTACTTGTACAAGGGCGGCGGCCCCGTGTACGGGTCTGCCAGTGACGCACCCATCTTGGAGAGCCTTCAGTCCGTAGGTCTTACAGCAGCCGTACGGCTGCTTCTATCCTGCGAGACATTCCGGGTGACCCCTGACACCATCTCCTGCCCTTCGGACCCGGCCCCACTGTCACCGGCAGCCGAAACCTGCCCCACCTTTCGCGGACAAGCAGATTATACCGCCGGCTGGTAGCTGGCCTGTCCCACTCTTCGCCGAGGCTACGACTGCACACAAACATGCACCGAGGAGACATCCCCGGCGCTAGCCGCGTTCAGGTTCGGCCTAAGTCTGTGGCGTTTATCTGTTACCGGTCATTGGGGTACCGGCGGGTGCTTCGTGAATTTCAAGCACCTCGGCGGTTCGTGCATCCGCAAAGATGATCACTCTGGTCATCGCAGGAGGATAAGTGGCTTCCAGTTTCCATACTGGCTGGCCATCACGACCGATAAGGTCCGGCTCAAAGACTGCGTTCCAGCTGACCTTGTTATCGTAGTCCCGGCCAACCTGGAGAACTGCCTCTTCGGAGACGAAGCCTTCCGCCGCAACGGGCTTCTCAGCCTGGACTCTCTGTAAGCCGCTTGCGCACCCAGTGGCAAGTGATAGAAGGGCGATCAGGGTCCCGACAGTAACCTGCACCCTGCGTCTCATTCGGTCACCTCCAGCCAAGCTTCACTGCGTTGGACGGAGCGTTCACCAATAACGTTACAGGACTAGCGCTCTCGAGCCGCGAACGACACCCAGCCGCTCCACGCAGTGGGCTGTGCCACAGGATAGAAGCAGCCTACAGCTGCTATGTACGCCTACGGCGGCAAGGGTCTTAATGTAGGCAGGGGTGACGGGGTGGTAGGCGCATGGCGCTGGGACCATGAGGGAGTACGCCGCAGTCAGCCTCCATATGGTCTGGACAAGGGAGAAGGCCCGCCTAGGCCCCTCGTTGGGGTAGGCGGGCCTTTTCTTGTGGAGTGAATTCCAGGGTTCCGTCAGGATACGCGACGATCTCGGCGACCATGCCTCGGATGTGCTCACGCTGTTCGTGGGCATCGAAGTTATCCACAACCTCGAGCGGAAGGGGTTCGAAGTTGGTAGGTGTGACGGGGGCGGGGGCTTTCAGCTTCGCCGCCAGGGTCGCTTCCTTCTCCCTGAGTCCCTTCAGAGTGGAGCGGACCTCCGTCTCCTTGATGACTCCCTGCTCGATCAGTCCCTGCAACCGGCCGATATCGCTCCGAACTTCGTTGAGTTGATGAGTGATGGCTTCCGCTGTGGATAACTGCGGCGAAGCCTTGCTGTTGAGGGCTTTGAGTCGAGCTTGTTCGTAGCGGTCCCGATGGATCAGCCACGCCCTGACTTCTTGCCAGATGACGTTATCCACATCCTCCGCACGCAGGTGAGGCATGTCGCAGTCGAGCCGTCGTTCGCCGTAGCGCCCATTGCAGCGGTAGTAGCACTGGCGACCCTTCTTCCGGTTGGTCGACACGGCGGTCATGGCGCTGCCGCAGATGCTGCAACGGATGAGGCGGGAGGCCAGGTAGACTCTGTTGGTCGATTCGACCCCTGACCAGCGGTTGCGGTTGGCGCCCAGGGCTAACTGAACGGCGTCCCACAGGTCAGGAGGAATGAGGGGGGGCACTTGCACCTCTACCCACTCTTCCTGGGGCCGCTCCGTGACCTTAGCACGGCGTTCGGCGGGCAGGAAGCGGTTTTTCCGCTGCCCTTCCATGTTGTAGCGGTGCAGGTACAGGGTGCCGGTATAGGTCCGGTTGGCCAGGATGCGTTGGACGACAAGGACCCACCAACGCTTGCCGCCCCGGGGCGGCCGGAC
>Ga0196970_1002021_pt1 | contig 11431 bp, 11 predicted proteins | sample S1v_513CmetaG_FD_148672 | JGI IMG/M metagenome (GOLD analysis project Ga0196970, IMG submission 148672) | Soil microbial communities from Anza Borrego desert, Southern California, United States - S1+v_5-13C | ecosystem: Environmental > Terrestrial > Soil > Desert | place: USA: California... | reverse complement strand
CGCACCTCTTTTGGCAGCTTCCATTCCGGCTCTAAATTGGTCCATATTTTGAGGCATTCCTGTCGCTTCAAACTGCTTTTGCAAAGCATAGCCATAATGAAATGAAAGAATATCGTCTCGACAATCAGGAATCTTTGAAGAACAACCTGCAAGAAAAATAGACAAAACAACAACTATGCATTTCATTTGATCTCTCTTGAAATTTGAGGATTTGTCCACTGGGTTAAAGTCGCCTCTAAAAAAGGAGCTAATCGATAAGCTTTCCTCATGATACGACGAGTCTTGATATAAGAATCGACAAGCGCAGAATCTTCTCCGTAATCAACAAATTGAGGTGAGCCCATTAAATGAAGAAATTTATCGTCTCCTGGCATTTGAAAAGAGCCTCTTTTATTTATAATAGCATTAAACTCTTCGGCCAAACTGCGAAATGAAGAAGAAGCAGAAACTCTCTTGGACAATTCTCTTTTGGAATGTAACTTCACATATTTTTGAGTTTTTGCACTTAACCGGTTTATTTCTTTCAAACAAGAAAAAGGGGGAATCAATTGAGTTTGAAGATAGCCTGCAATTTCACGCTCTCGATTGAACAAAACCCCATTAGTTCTCCCAAAGCCTAAAAGAATTCCTATTACATCTTCTTCTTTAAGAAAATCGAAAAGTGGCTCGTCCGTATCGCAAATCTGTTTTAAAAATCCTTCCGGCTGAAATTCTTGCCCGAACTTAGAAATAAACAGATCTAAATTTCGAGAAATAGCGGCCAGAACTTGAGTTTTATTAATTAAGATCACTGTATTTGTGTGAAATGCCCCTGTATCCTTCTCTTTCTTTAATACAAAATCCTTACTAGAAAAAAGAGTTCGATAACGCATCCAAGTTTTCCATCCTCTTTCCATACAAAGCGAAAGTCGAAGATCACAGTTCACAGAGGATTTTAGGTCCGGATACTCAAACAAGGAGATGGGTTTGTTGCCAAAAAGTGTATATCCCATTGGACTGGTGCGTAAAAGGTACTGAAAAAATTGATCTAGATATTGCTGATCTTGATGAGATATTTTAGATAGAGAGGTAGCAACATCTTGAACTCCATGAAAAGAAGTCGCGCATAAAAAAAGGAGTGCAATAAAAACTATCTTCAATCTTTCCAACCTAAATCCTCTCTCAGGAAAAGACTAGGAGTAATGTAACAGGAATTTTCAAATTCTCAAAATAAGAGATGAGTGAGTTCACATCAACTGGGTATGTCCGAAATGCTCGCACGAAAATGCATGGTGGCGCAATAGCTTTGAAAACTGTGGCCACCGCTAAAATTACATATGAAGCGGCGCTTTGAAAACTCCTAGAGCCGCTTCCTTGATAGCTTCAGACAATGTAGGATGCGCATGGCAAGTATCTGCTAGCTTATCTACTGTCGCACGAGAGGCTATCGCTAAAACAGGCTCTGCTATGAGCTCTGAAGCGTGTGCACCTAAAATGTGAACGCCTAAAATTCGACGTGTTTTCTCTTCAGCCAAGATTTTTACAAAACCTTCTTCTTCTCCCGTACAGCGTGCACGTGAATTGGCCTTGAAAGGAAATGTAGAGACTTTATAAGACAGACCATGAGCCTTGACTTCTTCTTCAGTTAATCCTACAGAAGCTACCTCTGGAGATGTATAAACTACGTTAGGGATAGAAAAATAATCTAAAGTAGGACGATGCCCTGCGATGAGCTCTGCTACAGCGACTCCCTCTTCAGAGGATTTATGAGCCAACATTGGTCCTTCGACTAAATCACCGATAGCAAAGATGTGAGGCTGAGAGGTACGGAAAGAAGCATCGATCTCAATGAAGCCTTTAGCATCTTTTTTGATGCCAAGAGCGTCGAGTCCTAGTTTGTCTGAAACGGGTTTACGACCTACAGCAACTAGCACTGCATCGCCAGAAAAAGAAACTTCCCCTGAAGGTCCCTGAACAGAGAGAACAACATCTTTAGAAAGATCCGCTTTAAGAACTTTATGAGATAGATGAAAGGTCATTCCTTGGGCTGTTAAGCTCTTTTGGAGCCCCTTGGAAAGAGCTACATCAAAAGAAGGACAAATTCTATCTAAAAACTCAATGAAGACTACTTCAGAGCCTAAACGTTGATAGACAGAGCCTAATTCTACTCCGATGACACCTGCTCCTACTACAAGAAGCTTTTTAGGAATGTGCTTTAAAGCTAAGGCGCCTGTTGAAGAGAGAACTTTTTTCTCATCGAAAGGAAGAAAGGGAAGCTGAATGGGCTCTGATCCTGTCGCTAAGATAATGAATTTGGCTTGCAAAATCTCTGAGCCGACTGCAATTTCATGAGGACTTTTGAGCTCAGCTGCTGCTTGGATCCAATCTATCTTATTTTTTTTAAAAAGACCTTCAATCCCTTTGGTAAAACCTGAAATGATGTTGTCTTTACGAAGCATCATCTCATCGAATTTGAAAGAAAGATCTTTCATATGGATCCCATGAGAAGTGGCCTCTTTCTGAAGCTTCCAATAGAGCTCAGAAGAATGGAGAAGAGCTTTAGAAGGAATGCAGCCTACATTGAGACAAGTGCCGCCTAAAGTGGGATTTTTCTCAATACAGCAAGTTTTAAGTCCTAATTGGGCGCATCGGATAGCGGCAACGTAGCCGCCGGGTCCTGCCCCAATAATTACAACGTCGTAGTTTTTCATAGGTCCAATAGTAATCGGGTTGGCTCTTCTAGATTTTTCTTAATGTGCATGAGGAATAGCACGGCTGTTTTTCCATCAACAATTCGATGATCATAGCTCAAAGCAAGATACATCATAGGACGGATCGCAATTTGATCGTCTATGACAACAGCTCTTTTGACAATATTATGCATGCCGAGAATGGCGCTTTGAGGTGGATTTAGAATGGGGGCTGAAAAAAGAGATCCAAATTGCCCAGCATTCGTGATGGTAAACGTGCCTCCTTGTAAATCATCTATAGAAATAGTACCTGCTCGAGCTTTTTCTGCAAGAGTTTTCAGCTGTTTTTCAATTTCAGCATACGACAATTGATCGACATTTTTTAACACAGGGACCATGAGACCTTTATCCGTGCTCACAGCAATACTGATGTTAAAAAAATGGTTATAAATAATTTCATCTTTTTCTATTTGAGCATTGATATCAGGAAATTCTTGGAGTGCGGCTAAAGAAGCCTTGATAAAAAAGGACATATAGCCAAGTTTTACACCGTGCCTTTTTTGAAAGTTTTCTTGCTCTTTTTCCCTCACCGCTATGACAGTACTCATGTCCACCTCATTGAAGGTGGTGAGCATGGCAGTTTCATTTTTCACTTGGACAAGTCTCTCTGAAATAACACGGCGTAACTTACTCATTTTTTGACGTGTTTGGCGGCCATCCGCAGAAGGTAAGGATTGTCGAGCAGAAGAAGGTGCAGGCGTAGGTGATGCTATTTTTTCAGGAAGTTTTGCCTCGAGAGATTGCATCTCTTGTAAAGCAGCATCTACTTTTTTACGAGCCCCAGGAAATGCGCCAGGTACTTCAGGAGATTTTTCTACTTTTTTCTCCGGCTCTTTTTCTTTTTTAACAGGCTCTTTAGGAGGCTCTACAGGCATTTTTTTGGCTTCCACACCTGCAGCTGCTGTATCGACAGATCCAATGACTTGGCCTACTTTGACGACATCTCCTACTTTGACCAAGAGCTCAAGTTGACCTGAAGAAGGTGCGTAAACTACCTGATTCAATTTGTCAGTTTCCAGCTCAAGGATTTCTTCATCAGCTTTGACAGCCGTCCCGGAAGGTTTTAAAATAGAGGCTACAGTTGCCTCCGTGACAGATTCTCCAGCGGACGGAACTCGGATTTCAACTTTCATTTTCACTCATCCTTTTAAATTCGATAATATAGCTTCTTGCTCTAGCTTATGTTTCGCAGGCGATCCTGTTGCAGTCGCAGCACTGCGAGGTCTTGCTACATAATCTAAAGAAATAGAAGCGGGTAAAATTTTTCTCAAATGAACACTTAAAAATTCCCAAGCGCCCATATTTTCCGGCTCTTCTTGGACCCAGACAAGTTTTTTCACAGCTGGGTATTTATTGAAGATTTTCTGGATTTTTTCTACATGCAGAGGGTAAATCTGCTCTAAGCGAACGATAACACTAGTGGGAAAATTTTCTCTGGCAGCTAAAAGCTCATAATAAATCTTACCTGTACACAAAAGAATCCTTTCAGGATTTTTTGGAGGAGCTATGTCATCTAAAATTTCTTCAAAAGAGCCTTGAGCCAATTCATTCAAAGAGCTCACACAAGCGTTGAGTCGAAGAAGGCTTTTAGGTGAAAATACAATCAGGGGTTTTTTTAAGGGGCGAAGAGCCTGACGTCTCAAAAGATGAAAGTATTGAGCCGGGGTTGTGAGATTAGCTATTTGCATGTTATTTGCACAAAGCTGCAAAAACCTTTCCATTCTTCCTGAACTATGCTCTGCACCTCCTCCTTCATATCCATGAGGGAGAAGAAGTGTCAAAGAAGAGTAATGGGCCCATTTTTGTTCCGATGCAGAAATGTAATGATCGATGAGAATTTCAGCTCCAATCACGAAATCGCCATATTGAGCCTCCCAACACACTAAAGCTTGAGGACAAGACAAGCTGTAGCCAAACTCAAATCCAAGAGCGCCGAACTCGGAAAGAATCGTGTTGTAAATATCGCATCTAGGTTGATCTGTTTTTAAATGGGCGTAAGGGCTGTAGCTTTCCCCTGTTTTTTGATCGAACCAAAGGGCATGCCTGTGACTGAATGTGCCTCGGCAAGAATCTTGTCCACTCAAGCGGATTGGTTTTCCTTCCCAGATGAGTGAAGCAATGGCTAATGATTCCGTTACAGCCCAATCGATCAAAGGCTGAGAAGGATCGCCCTCGATGGAGCTAAGTCTTTGCTGCAACATTTTTTCCAATTTAGCGTGAGTTTGAAATCCTTCGGGAATACGATAAAAACTAGATGCTATCTTTCGCAAAGTCGCTAAACCCACACACGTAGAGACAGGATGGAACAAAGTGTCCTCTGAGGCTTGAGTAAAATTAGCCCAGCTCATTCCAAATCTTTGTAAGGGAGTCACCTCTTTTTGAGATCTCGCAGCCTCTAAATCTTGATTGAGTTTTTCTTTAAAAGAGCTCTCCATTTGAGAAGCTAAGGCTGCATCTATAACGTTTTGAGAAATCAGATGCTCTGCATACTTTTCACGAATGCTCTTTCTTCCTCGGATCTGGCTATATTCTAGAGGTTGCGTAAAGGCCGGCTCATCGGTCTCATTATGGCCATATTTTCGATAGCCATTGAGATCAATGAATACATCACATTGAAACTTTTGCCTAATCTCTACAGCTAAACGAGCGGCCCAAATACAGCTTTCTACATCTTCTGCATTGACATGGAAGACAGGCGCGCCGAATGTTTTAGCGATATCTGTACAATAGCGAGTGGACCTTCCTTCTTCAGGAGGCGTCGTATAGCCTATGCGATTATTCACAGCGATATGGATCGTGCCCCCTGTGGAAAATCCTTTAACGCGGCCCATTTCTAAGATCTCATAAACAACACCTTGACCCGATAGAGCTGCATCTCCATGAATTAAAATAGAGGCCACTCGGCTCATTGCCTCATCGTTTTTTACTATTTGCAAGGCTTTAGTTTGTCCTAAGACAATTCCATCGACTGATTCGAGACAAGAAGAATTAGAAGAAAGATAAAGCTCTACTTGTTTTTTAGGAGCTATTTCAAAACGAGAGGAATACCCTTTATGGTATTTGACATCACCTATTTCTCCAGGAAGTAGAGCAATTGTATCATCAAATTCTTTGAAAAGGACGGTATAGGGTTTTTGTAAGATATTGGTCAAAACATTGAGCCTGCCCCGATGGGCCATTCCGAAAACAAACGTCTCTACCCCTAATTCAGAGCCTTGTACAATGAGCTCATGCAAAAGAGGGACCAATGTCTCATTCCCTTCTAAAGAAAAACGTTTTTGTCCTACGTATTTGGTGTGAAGGAACGCTTCAAAAAGTTCAGCTTGGTTGAGCTTTTCTAAAATTTGTTTTTTCTTACGTTCATCCAAATCCATTGAAAGCTTGGGCTCAATTTTTTTTTGGACCCAGCTTTCCATTTCGAGATTGCCTAAATCCATATATTCAAAACCGATCCTAGAGCAATAAACAGCTTGCAGGGCTTGAATGATGTCTTTTAGCGGGGCTGTCGTCTCAGGACAAAACCCTAAAGTAGGAAAAGAAAGCTCGAGCTCTTTTTCTGAAAATCCAAGCGTTTGTAGATCTAATTCGTAAAACCTCTCATTTTTTATTTGAATAGGATTGATAGGAGCTGCCAAATGCCCATAGCGCCGGTAGGCCGCAATCAATTTTTCTATACGGAGAGCATCGGATGAAGTTTCGGGAGATTTTTTTTGCAAAAAGGAGGCAAAATCCATCCCTTCAAAAAAATAGACCCAAGAGCCGTCTATACTTTTAGGATCTTCTAGATAACGTTGATAAAGATCTTCTATAAAGGCTAAATTAGCTAGCTGCGCGTGATCCGGAAAATGAGCCATATATTCTCTTTAAGTGTCTTTTTTATTTTTCCATATCACAAAAACCTTAAAACTGCTTTACCTAAATTCATTTTTAAGGTAAAAGCTTGTCTCTGTGTCTTTTTTTTACACAAAAAATTGCCTACAAATCGAAAAATTTAATTTACTTTTTTGATGAGGTAGGTTACGAAATAAATTCGCAGAGAAACTGATCTCTGCTTTAGCTGGTGTGCAATAAAATATGAATATCAAAAGTGAAAGACTAAAAAAACTCGAAACAGAACTCGGCGATTTAGAGCAATGGATGAATCTTGGCCTAGTGCCCAAGAAAGACCTCGAAAAACACAAAGAAGAGATCCATTCTCTTAAATCTAAAATCATAGAAGAAAAGGATCGTCTACGTTTCATGAAAGAAAGCGGAGATCTGGAAGAATACGTAACGCCTAAACGCTCTGCTGCTCGTCAAGCCTACGCAGAACCTCACACTCTTCCCGACATGGATATTGGCGACAATATGACCGATGCTGGATTAGATATGGAAACAGAAACGTATGAAATGGAAACGATTTCTGACGAAGAGACTGAAGGCGGCGGAGGCGGCACAGAAGAAGATGCAACGATTGGAGAAGAAGAAGATGATGAAGATCCTTTTTCCGATCGAAATCGGTGGAAGCGAGGTATTCTCGAAGACCCCGATTCTGATAAATGGTAGACATCTCTCTTTATTTTCACATTCCTTTTTGTGAAAGAAAATGTCCCTATTGTCACTTTTATGTCATCCCTGACAAAAAAGTTCATAAAGAGCTTTTAGCCGCTTCCTTGCAAAGTGAATGGAATCTTCAATCCGCTGAAATCAGAGGGAAAAATATTGTTTCCATCTATTTCGGCGGAGGAACTCCTACCCTTTTCGCCCCTACCGGAATTCTTCAAATCCTGAAGTTAACGCAAGAGATGCAGCTAGCTAAGGACTGCGAAATCACGATCGAGGCCAATCCTGAAGGGCTTTCAGAAAAACTCCTGGCTGAACTGAGAGAAATGGGAATCAATCGATTGAGTCTTGGAGTCCAATCACTAGATGATCGATCTCTTGTCACCTTAGAAAGAATCCATTCAGCACAAAAAGCGAAAGAGGCCATTTTTTCTGCGAAAAAAATGGGCTTCGATAATATTTCTATCGATTTAATGTACGATTTACCCGATCAAAATACAGCCAGCTTTCGCTACACGCTGGATCAATTGACCGATTTACCTGTCCAGCATCTCTCTCTTTACAACCTAACCATTGAACCCCACACATCATTTTATAAAAGAAGAAAAAATCTCACTCTCCCCGATTCCAACTCAAGCTTGCAATTTTTAAAAATGGCCTTGGAGACCTTTGAAAAAATCGGATTAAAACGTTATGAAATTTCTGCTTTCGCTCGAGAAGGTTTTACATCCCGTCATAATTTAGGTTACTGGACAGCGCGCCCGTTTCTAGGTTTTGGCCCTTCAGCTTTTAGCTACTGGGAACAAGAAAGATATAGAAACATAGCCAATCTCAATCGCTATGCAAAAGCGCTCCAAGAAGGACTGTCTCCTGTTGACTTTAAAGAAAAGCTCTCCTATCCGCAAAATATCCATGAACTTATTGCTGTTCAGCTTCGTCTGACAGAAGGAGTAGATTTAGCTGCTTTCGAGCCGCTCCCCTCAGAAACAAGCAAGACCCTTGATCAATTAATCAAAGAAGGTTGGATAGAAAAAAAGAAAGAAAGGATTCGACTGACAGAAAAAGGAATGCTTTTTTATGACACAGTGGCGTCTGAAATTGTTTGAAGATAGGCAGATAATTCATTGGGCTCTTTTATAGATTTCAATCTCTTTAAAAGATCTACCATCTCTGTATTATCCCCAACTATCCGAATGGCTAAGTCTAAATCCTTAGGGGCTATCATTCTATGTGTCAAAAGCGTTTGGATCATAGGTTTATTACCTCTCTTAAATGCAGGCAAACAAATCCATCCCCAATCGTCTAAAGATATGGTATTTTCTATTGAGCCTAAAAAAGCTCTCACTATTTCTTGATCATTGTTTTTAACAGCTGCTGTAAAACATTTTACTTGAGCGTCCTTATCTACGGGACCCTTCGCAGACAAAAATTGAATGAGCTGTTTTTTGAGATTTTCATCAGATGGATTCTCTCTATAGCTTTTGAACAGACGTTGACTAACGCTTGTCCATTGTTGCGAAAAATCTTCATCAAAGAGTTGCTTTAACTCAAAAAACTTTAAAGGGTCTCTACAATTGGGACAATTGAATTGCACTTGAGTCCAAAGACTCAAACATTTTTCAATATGGAAAATACATTTTTCTACACGTGACATGTCTTCTTTATGCAACACAATGATTTCTTTCCCATGTAAATCTACCCCCGCTTCTGAAAAACAGATCGGATCTAGGCAAATAGAACATATATCCTGAATAGCCTTTGTGATTTTATCTTTAGGAAGGCTACTCGCTAGGTCAAGCGCTCTAATTAGAAGAGAATGTTCTGAGAAATCTAAAATATGCATTAAAAATATCCAATTTTATACTATTTTATAATAATTGATTATACAATAAATAAAATTAAACAAAAAGATTAACATTTAAAATAAATTATTTGATATTCATTATAACAATTAAGTGGAATTAATTAAACAGCTGACAATAAATAAGATAGAATTTTTTTAAAAATTAAAGACAATCTAATCGGGATAACCTTTTTATATCTTGAATCGAAAATTGGTTGGAAGATAGCTACTTAAGTCATTGATCAAAAAAAGATTACGTCTTACACGAAATAAGACCTCTACTTAGAATGCCTTTTATCTCTGAAACCTAAAAAAGGAGATTCTTATGTCAGCAATCACAAATTCTACTTATCAAGTATGTAACTTTGTTCGCCAACATACCCCCAGGATCGTACCTCCTGAGCGCGTTTTACAAAATATACAGAAAATAGCGCTTCCTGCGATTGCTTTAGGAACCTTAGCAACCCTTCCGGGCGTTGATGGTGGACCTTGGGCCGCGTGCATTTGTATCGCTGCATGTGTTCCCTTAGCAGAAGTACCTCCTCTTTTTGCAGCTTGCTTATCTGCATGTGGAGTTGCTTTAACGCTACCAACACCGTGAATAATCGAAGACGTCGGTAACATTCTTGTTATCGACGTCTTTTAAAAAAACTTTTTCAGAGAAACATTTCAATCTAAGGCAAACCAATGATACCTGTAAATTATCTCATAAAAGGAATATCTATAATATTAACGCCAATTATCGCTTATTTTCTAGGAAGAAATATACCTTTCTTTCAAAAGAATCCTCTTTATCTCTCACAATTAATCTTAATAATATTTGTGATCGTGGGATATTTGTTGTTTGGTTAACGAATCGACTTATTGATCAAATGATCCAAACATTCTTTCAGCAAGGGGTATTGAAATGCATAACCGGATAATTTGAGCCTTAAAGGATCTACTCGAAGGTTATTTAAAAGGAGTGAATTGGCCATTTCACGTCCTAATAAGAAACGCAATAAAAACGCGGGGATCTTCCACCAAGCAGGACGATGCAATACGCTGGCTAATGTCTTAGTGAACTGTAAATTTGTGACAGGATAGGGAGAAACTACATTGACAATTCCTTCTCCTAGCTCTGGATTTGTTAGAGCAAAAAGAAAAATAGACAAAAGATCATCGATAGAAATCCAGCTCATATATTGTTTTCCGGATCCTAAACCAGCTCCCAAACCTAACCTGAAAAAGGGAAGTAACTTTTGTAGGATTCCTCCTTGAGAAGATAACACAATCCCTAAACGAAAGATCAAAACACGAATTCCTTTAAGAGAGGCTCGTTCTGCGGCCTCTTCCCATTGACGGCATACATCAGATAAAAATTGAGAACCTACAGGAGATTTTTCATTACAATAGTAATCTCTTAAATCTTCATAAATTCCAATGGCAGAAGTACTGATGAATAAATGGGGAGGTTTTTCTAAATTTTGAAAAGCTTGAACTAAAGTATGTGTTGCTTGCAAGCGGCTTTGCAAAATTTTCTTTTTTGTCTCGGCTGTCCATTGTTTACTAATATTTTCTCCGGATAAATTAATGACAGCGTCGACATCTTTAAAAGCTGATAAATCAATCTCTCCTTGATCAGGATTCCACAAAAAAGCATGAGGACCCACGTCTGAAGGGGTGCGAACCAACTTTACAACAGTGTGTCCATGCAATTGAAGATAACGACAGAGTTCTTTCCCGATAAAACCGGAAGCGCCTGAAATTAGAATTTTCAAAACTAGAGACCCTTAGGCAACATGCACTACTTTCACATCAAAGCGCAAAGACTTGCCTGCAAGAGGGTGGTTGAAATCAAGAACAGCCTTTTCCTCTCGGATCTCATGAACTCGAATAGGGTAAATGCCTCCATTAGGATCCTGAATACCTAAAACAGCACCTGCATAACGAGAGGTATCAGGAAGTGTATCTAAATCTACTTCCCGAAAAGCATCCGGAACTACAGGACCATAGGCCTCTTCAGCATTCAGTGTAATCTGTCTTGTATCACCTATATTCAATGTCAAAATGGCATTTTCTAAAGCTGGGAATAATTGATTCGAGCCTAAAACAAAAACAAGGGGATCTTCTCCTACATTACTATCAACTTGCGTTCCGTCATCGAGAAAAACAGTATATTCAAGAGAAACTCTTTGGCCATGCTTTATCATGCAAATCCCCTAGTTATGCCTTTAAGGCCCTTATTTAACAAAACAGAATCGATGTCAAGAAATTTAGCCTATAAGAAAAACTGCAGGCTCTTTTTGTATAGGGAAAACTTTCCAATTTTTGATAA
>Ga0196970_1002020_pt1 | contig 11435 bp, 14 predicted proteins | sample S1v_513CmetaG_FD_148672 | JGI IMG/M metagenome (GOLD analysis project Ga0196970, IMG submission 148672) | Soil microbial communities from Anza Borrego desert, Southern California, United States - S1+v_5-13C | ecosystem: Environmental > Terrestrial > Soil > Desert | place: USA: California... | reverse complement strand
AGAAATGTGCGAAACCCGGTCATCATCATTGCCTCCCCACCCGTCGGGGCAGCTTAGGCCAGTTTAGAGGCTTTGGAAGCCGATCGCGGCCAGCGTCAGCGGCAGGGCCAGGGTGGCGGCGAGGCAGAGCGCGACCACTGCGGCGGCTTGGACTTGGTTCAGCGCGGTGCGGGCGATGCGGGCCATTTTCTCTTCCTCCCGGCCGGGGCGTCTCGCCGCCGGCCATGAGCGAGTGATACCCCCGGCCCGGCCGACCCGCCGTGACCTTCGTCACACCGCCGAGCCTGTCGCGCACTTTGCGTGGCCGGACCCGGCTTGATACCTCTTGACGAGCGCAGCCTGGAGAAATGTCGATGCCGCCATCCGCCTTGCCCGCCAACGGCCAGACCTGGGAGGCGCTCGAGGCGCGTATGCGCGAGATGGCGCAGGGCGATGTGAAATGGCGCGACGGGCGCACTGGGCTCTACATCTTCAACGCCGGCGCCGATGTCGAACGCGTGAAGAAAGCCGCCTACGCGATGTTCTCGGAAGAGAACGGCTTGGGGCCTGCGGCGTTTCCCTCGGTCGCGCAAATGGAGCGCGATGTCGTGGCGTTTGGGCTTGCGCTGCTCAACGCGCCCGAAGGCGGCGCGGGATCGATGACCAGCGGCGGCACGGATTCGATTGTGATGGCGGTGAAAGCTGCGCGCGATCACGGCCGGGCCAAGCGCGGGCTCGGCAAAGCCCTCAATATCGTCATACCCTCGACTGCACATCCGGCGTTCGACAAAGCGGCGATGATGATGGATCTCGAGGTGCGGCGCGTGCCGGTGAAGGATTATCTCGCCGACGTCGCCGCCATGGAGGCGGCGATCGATGACAAGACGCTGATGATCGTGGGCTCAGCGCCATGTTTTCCGTTTGGACTGATCGATCCGATCGAGGCGCTGGGTGACTTGGCGCAAAAGCGGAAGCTATGGCTGCACGTCGATGCATGCGTCGGCGGCTATATCGCGCCGTTCGTGCGGATGAATGGCGCGGACTTGCCGGCGTTCGATTTCAGCGTGCCGGGTGTGTGGTCCATTTCTGGTGACCTGCACAAATATGGTTACGCCTCGAAGGGCGCATCGACTGTCTTTTTCCGTTCGCGTGACCTGATGGATTTCATGCTTTTTGACGCTGGCCCCTGGCCGCTTGGGCGCATGGTGACGCCAACGCTCGCCGGCACCCGGCCCGGCGGCGCGATTGCGGCGGCGTGGGCTGTGACGCAGTTTCTGGGCGTTGAGGGCTATCGCGCAAAGCAACGCGCGGTGACGGGCGCGCGCGAGAAGATCGAAGCGGGTGTGACCAAGCTCGGCTTTCGCGTGCTAGGCAAGCCGCAGCTGGGCATTGTCAGCTTCGCGCATGAGAAGGCAGATGCGCTGGCGCTCTACGCCCGTATGCACAAGCGCGGCTGGTTTACGGCGGCGCTGCTCGAGCCGAAGGCGCTGCATTTGATGCTGTCACCGAAGCACAGCGAAGTGACGCACGAATATCTGGCTGATCTCGAAGCCTCGCTACGCGAAGTGCTGGGCGGCGAAAGCGAGCAGATGACGGCGCGCTACGCGCATTGAGGGGGCTGGTGTGACGCACACGTTCGATTTCTACTTCTCGTTCCGCAGCCCCTACACCTATCTCGCGACGCCGCAGATCGAACAGCTCATGGCGCAATATGATGTGCGCCCGCGCGTGCGCATCGTGCTGCCCATCGCCGTTCGCATCCCTGGTTTCTTCAAAAATGTGAACCCGCTCTGGCCGCCCTATCTGCTGCGCGACACGTTCCGCATTTCGCAGATGCTGAACATTCCCTATCGCTGGCCGCGGCCGGATCCGATCGTCATGGATCACGCCGCCAACGAAGTCGCGGCGACGCAGCCTTACATCTATCACGTCAGCCGCTTAGGCGTGGCCGCCGAACGCCAGGGCCGCGGCTTTGAGTTCGCGCGGGCCGCCGCGCACGCAATCTGGTCGGGCCAAGTCGATAACTGGCACGAGGGCGCGCATTTGAAGAACGCCCTTACCGCCGCGGGATTGGACGCCGACGAGACGGATGAGATGGCCCACGCCCAAGCCGACGATCTCGACGCCGAGATCAGCGCCAACGAAGCGGCGCAGAAGAATGCCGGCCATTGGGGTGTGCCGCTGTTCGTGTTCGATGACGAACCGTTTTTCGGCCAGGACCGGATCGAGCATCTGGTTTGGCGTATGAAGCAGGCCGGCCTGAAGACGCGCACTTAGGAACTTGCGCGCCGCCTCCTCCGTTGGCCGGAGACGGAGATTTTGCATGACCCATCTCGTTGACGCCTACGCCCTGCTCGACACGTTCGAGGACCTCGACCCGCACATGCCGCAAGTGGTGTTCGCGCTGCTGCGGGTCTATCGCGACCACGGGCCGTTTGAATTCGACGCCACGGCTTTGGCGAACCGCCTGTCGCACACGAATTCGAGCTCCCGCCTAAATGCGGAGAAGCTGGCCGCGCTGCAGCCGCAACTAGAGAAGTTCTTCGAGCCTACAGCGCAAGGCTGGGTTCCGCGCGCTGGCGTGCTGGCGGTAAGCCATGAAGGCCAGACGCCGTATGCCGAGGACACAGGCGAACGTCTTTCGCGGCTCACCTAAACGCTATGCGTGCGGCTTGTTGTGGCGGCGATCTTCCTGATTCATGCCGCCGCGGCTGATCGGGAACTCTGACTCGCGCGCGTCCTGGTCGAACTGTTGCACATCGCGCTCGACATCGTCGTCCGCGATGTTCCCGTCGGCGTCCTTACGCGGCAGGTCCTCTTTGCGTTCGAGCGTGCGTTTGCGCTGCTCAACAGTCTTTGCGCCTTGGCTGTGAGATTTCTGCTTCGTCATGTCTCGCGCCTCCTGTGCGGACTAACGCATGCATCTCCGCATCGTTCACACACGTACGGCATGCGCTTCCGCAAAAGTTCAGCCGAGCGGGAACAGCGGCTGCAAGTTGGCGTTGCTGAGACATTCCTCAACAGGAGACGACCATGGAAACTCCAAACGGCACGCCCGGCGCGTCGACGACGCCGGCCGATAGCGCACGCCGCCTCAAAGACTCCGCGACGACCGTGATCGACCGCACGAAACAGGCTGCCGTCGGCAAAGCGCAGGAAGGCGTTCAGCAGCTCGGCTCGACCATCCAATCCGCGACTTCGGCGCTTCGGCGTGCTGCGGATGACGTCGAAACCGACAACGGCCTGCTCGGGGCCGCGTTGCGGAAGTCGGCGGACACAATCGAGCAAGCAACCCACTCGTTCAGCGAAGGCGACATCACCCGCGTGGTCGATGACATTAACGGCTTCGCCCGGCGTCAGCCGGCGATTTTCCTGGGCGTGACGTTTGCGCTCGGCTTCGCGCTCGCACGTGTCGGCAAAGCCGCGCTCGAGCAGGCGCAGAGCAACGGGCAGGACGAAGACGCCATCACCCAAATCCCGGGACTCTAAACGATGCAAGCCGAACGTTCGCTTTCGGAGCTCGCACGAGATTTGTCGAAGCAGCTCAGTGACATCATGCGCAACGAGGTTCGCCTCGCCCGCGTTGAAACCATGGAAACCGTCAAGGGCATGGGCGGCGGCGTCATGCGCGCAGCCGCCGGCCTCGTCATTGGCGGCGCTGCTGTGACTGTCGCGCTATTAGGCGTCGCCTACCTTCTCGGCGAAGCGATGCCGATGTGGCTCGCGGCCCTGCTCTCGGCGGCGATCGGCGGCATCGCCGCGTACTTGCTGGTCAAGTCCGGCATCAAAGCCCTTTCGGAGCAGCGCATCGGCTTGCCGCGCACGGCAGAGCAGGTCTCGCGCGACCTCCGCATGATCAAGGAGAAAACACCGTGAGTGTGGAAACCGACCGCATCGAAGCGGATCTCAATAAGTCGCGCAGCGAACTCGGCGAAACGCTGGACGCGCTCGGCAACAAATTGTCGCCCAATCAAATCGCAAGTGAGGTTGCAGGAATGGCCAAAACCCAAGCCAAAAAAGTCGCCAGCACCGTAAAGCATGGCGTGACGCAACAAGTCCGCGACAATCCCCTGCCGCTGCTGCTGATCGGCGCCGGCGTCGCGTGGCTCGTCTATAATAACCGCAGCCAATCGAGCGGGTCGAACGTCAGCGCCGAGGATTGGTCAAGCGATCGCCGCTACCGCACGCTCGAAGAAGCGCGTTGGTCAACGCCGCGGATGCCGAACGAGACCGACGAGGCCTATGAAGAGCGCGTGCATCAGGCCTACGCCAGCGCGTTGGGCTTGAAGCAAAAGGCCGGCGAAGCGATCACCGAATTCAAGTCGCGGGTCGGCAAGACCGTTGAAGGGGCCAAGCACGCCGCCGCCGGCGCGCGCGACCGCATCGGCCGCACGCTTTCGGGCGCGGCGCACAAGGTGACGGATGGAGCGAAGTTCGTCGGTCATAAGGCGTCCGACGGCGCAAGCTACGTCTCGCACAAGGCGTCGGACGGCTATCATTATGTCGGCACGAAAGCCACCGAAGTGCGCGACTCCAGCACCCGCTTCTATCAGGACAACCCGCTTGCCGCGGGCGCAATCCTGCTCGGCGCTGGCGCGCTGATCGGCATGCTCGCGCCGCTCAGTCGGCCGGAGCGTGAAGGCCTGCGCGGCGTGGCGGACAGCGTCGGCCGCACCGGCGCAGACTTGGCCGAGCGGGGTGTCCGTTTGGTGGAAGAGCGCGTCCAAGGCAATGGCGGCGCCAGCTCGATGAGCGAACCGCTGCACTGAAGTTAGCACTGTGCACCACGGAAAGGGTCCGGTTCGCGCCGGACCCTTTTGCGTACGTATCGCCCCGCGCAGCAACTTTCGAAGGCATGCGACGTTGCTCCGGTATGGCAGCCCGTCCTTCCTGGCGCGGACATCTGAAGCTCTCGCTCGTGACCTGTCCGGTCGCCCTCTACAACGCGATCTCGCCCGCGGGCGACGTGCACTTCCACTTGATCAATCCAGAGACCAAACACCGGGTCAAAACCGTGACGATCGACGCGACGACAGACGAAATCCTGGAGCGCAAAGACCTGCTCAAAGGCTTTGAATTCGCCAAAGGCAGGTATGTCACGCTCACACAAGACGAGATCAACGCCGTCCGGCTGGAAAGCACCAAGACCATCGACATCGACAAGTTCGTGGCGGCGGACGAGATCGACCGGCTCTATTGGGACAATCCCTACTACCTCGTACCGGATGGCAAGCTGGCGGCCGAACCGTTTGCGGTCATCCGCGCGGCGATGGAGCGCGCGGGACAGGTGGCCCTCGGCAAGCTGGTCATGTCACAACGCGAACGTCTGGTCGCGCTGGAGCCGCGCGGCAAGGGCATCGTCGCCACCACACTGCGCAGCCACGACGAAGTGCGCGACATGAAGCAATTCTTTTCCGACATCCCGGCCGTGCGCACGGATAAGGAGATGGTCGATATCGCCGAGAAGATCATGGCGCAAAAGGAAGCAGCCTTTAACCCGGCGACGTTCAAGGATCGGTATGAAGATGCGCTGCGCGATCTTATCAAGCGCAAGCGCAAGGGCCAGAACGTGGTCGAGGCCGACGAGCCGGAGGAAGAAGCGGAAAGCAACGTCGTCGATCTAATGGCGGTGTTGCAGGCGAGCCTGAAAAAGCGCGCCGGGGTCGCCAAGAAAACGCCCGCGAAGAAGCGCGTAGCGGCCGCGACGCGCCGGCGGCCGGCGCGAAAAACCGCGAAGAAGTAAGGCGTCATGGCCACCAAGAAGATTTCCGCCGACGCTGCTCTTAAGAAGTACCGCTCGATGCGCGACTTCAAGGTGACGGCCGAGCCCAGCGGCAAGCAGCCGGTCACGCCGGCGAAGCGTCCCCGATACGTGATCCAGAAACACGCGGCGACGCGGCTCCATTATGATTTGCGGCTCGAGATCGATGGCGTGTTCAAATCATGGGCGGTGACGAAGGGGCCGTCGCTCAACCCGAAAGACAAACGGCTCGCCGTGCAAACCGAGGATCACCCGCTCGATTACGGCGACTTCGAAGGCACGATCCCAAAAGGCGAGTACGGCGGCGGCACGGTGATGCTGTGGGATCGCGGCTACTGGCTGCCCGACGGCGATGATCCCAGCAAGGCGCTGACCAAAGGCGAGCTAAAGTTCGTGCTAGGCGGCGAGAAATTGCAGGGCTCATTCGTGCTGGTGAAGATGAAGCGGCGCGAGGGCGAGAAGCGTGACAACTGGCTGTTGATCAAACACCGCGATGCGTATGCAGCAGACGACGGCGGGCCGGAGGATGACGCCCGCTCGGTCGCGTCCGGCCGCACGATGGAGGAGATCGCCGCCGGCAAGGGCAAGAAGCCGAAACCGTTCATGTTGCGCAGGAGCGGCGGGGCGGACGCGGTCTGGCAATCCAACCGCGCTGCCGCGGCGAAGGTCAAAGCCACGCCGAGAAAGACGGCGAAAGGGCCTGCGCGAAAGGCCAAGCCTGCCACGGCTGAAGTGCGCGGCGTCGCGATTTCGAAGGCGGACAAGCCGCTATGGCCTGCGCCGGCGACCTCGCCGCCGGTCACGAAGGCCGATCTGGCGGAATACTACGAATCCGTCTGCCGCTGGATGCTGCCGCACGTGCAGGGCCGCCCCTGCTCCATCATCCGCGCGCCGGACGGCATCGACGGCGAGCGCTTCTTTCAGCGTCATCCGATGAAGGGCGCATCGGAGCTGATCACGCGAGTGAAGGTCGCCGGCATTGGCGAACCCTATGTTCAATTCGATACGGTTGAGGCCCTCGTCTCCGCGGCGCAGATCGCGGTTGTCGAGATGCATCCATGGAACTGTCAGCCGGGCAAGCCGGAGACACCCGGACGGATCGTGTTCGACCTCGATCCGGCGGACGACGTGGCCTTCGATGACGTGATCGCGGCGGCGAAGGAGCTGCGCGAGCGGCTTTCGGCGCTGGGCCTTGAGAGCTTCTGCAAGACAACCGGCGGCAAAGGCCTGCATGTCGTGACGCCGTTCAAACTGTCGCGCTCTCAGGATTTGACGTGGACGGACGCTAAGGCCTTCGCACTTGAGCTCAGCCGGCAAATGGCGGCTGACGCGCCGGACAAGTATTTGACTAACATGTCGAAGCAAAAGCGCGTCGGCAAAATCTTCCTCGACTATCTGCGCAACGACCGCATGGCGACCGCCGTGGCGCCGCTCTCGCCGCGCGCGCGGCCGGGCGCGCCGGTTTCGATGCCGCTGACGTGGGCGCAGGCTCGCGCCGGGCTCGATCCGATGCGTTACACGCTGCGCACAGTCCCGGCGCTGCTGAAGAAGACGAAAGCCTGGGAAGACTATTGCGACGCTGAGCGCCCTTTTCTTGCAGCGGCAAAGAAGCTGCTGGCCAAGCGCGGCCGCTAATGGCCGCCTTCCCGCTGCCGCTGGACACCGCGCCGATGGAGGCGCGGCTGACGGACGTGTTACCCACCGACGAAGGCTGGCAGTTCGAGCCGAAGTGGGACGGCTTTCGCTGTCTCGCGTTCAAGGATGGCGGCGAGGTCGATCTGCGCGCGAAATCCGGAAAGCCGCTGGCCAGGTATTTTCCGGATGTGGTGGAACGTGTGCGGGCGATGCCAGGCAAACGTTTCGTCCTCGATGGTGAACTGGTCATCGTCGATGACGGCGAATTCTCGTTCGAAGCGTTGCAATTGCGGCTTCACCCGGCCGCGAGCCGCGTCGCCAAGCTAGCGGCGGCGCAACCGGCGCAATTGCTGTTGTTCGACTGCCTCGCGGATGCGCGCCGGACATTGACGGAGAAGCCGCTGACTGAACGGCGCGCGGCCTTGGACAAGCTCTATCGCGCCAACCCCTGCATCCGTCTCTCGCCCTACACGCGCGAGCTACGCACCGCGCGCGCCTGGCTTAAGCGCAGCGGCCGCGCGCTCGACGGCGTCATCGCCAAGCGGCTGGACGGGCCGTATGTGGAAGGCGAACGCGCCATGCTGAAAGTGAAGCGCCTGCGCACGGCGGACTGCGTCGTCGGCGGCTTTCGCTATGCGAGCGGGAGTAAGCTCGTCGGTTCGCTGTTGCTCGGACTCTACGATGAGGAAGGCCTGCTGCATCACGTCGGCTTCACCTCAGCCATCGCTAATGCCGATCGCGAGGCCCTGACAAAGCGCGTTCAGGCGCTCGCGGCAGGCCCCGGCTTTACTGGCCGCGCCCCGGGCGGGCCGAGCCGCTGGAGTACTGAACGCAGCGCGGAATGGACGCCGCTGAAGCCTAAGCTGGTTGTCGAGGTGCGCTACGATCACGTGACCGACGATCGCTTCAGGCACGGCGTCAGCATCATGCGGTGGCGGCCGGACAAGAAGCCGAGCCAATGCACGTTCCACCAGCTCAAGCCGCCTGCGCCGCCGATGGAAGTGCAAACGCTGCTGCGCTCTGCCCGCTAGGACGCGAATGCGCGCTCGATGACGAAGCTGCCCGGCTCGCTATTTGCGCCTTCGATGAACCCAGCCCGCGAAGCCAATGCTTTCATATCGTTCAGCACCGGGGCCGAGCCGCAGATCATCAGCCGATTGAACTCCGGATCGAAAGCTGGAATGGCGACGTGACTGAAGAACTCGGCGCTCTCGATCAGCGTGGTGATCCGGCCAGAGATCGGATGGGCTTCGCGCGTCAAGGTGGTGACGTGACGCAATTTCACGCTCGCCTCTTCGCCAACCAACGGATCGGCGACCGTCGCGGCGACGACTTCGCGGCCATAATCCAGTTCGCGGTCGGTGCGGCACGTGTGCGTGAGGACCACCTCCTCGTAGCGCTCATACGTTTCCGGATCGCGGATCAGGCTCGCGAAAGGCGCGATGCCGGTGCCGGTGGAAAGCAAGAACAGGCGCCTACCGGGAAGCAGCGCATCGAGCACAAGCGTTCCCGTCGGCTTGCGGCCCACGAGGACCTCGTCGCCAGGCTGGATGTTCTGCAGCCGGCTGGTGAGCGGGCCGTCCGCGACTTTGATCGAATAGAACGCCAGCTGCTCGTCCCAGGCGGGGCTCGCGATCGAATAGGCGCGCAGCAGCGGCTTGTCGCCGGCCATCAGCCCGATCATCACGAACTCGCCGGAGCGGAAGCGCAGCGACGGCGGCCGCTCACAGGTGAAGGCGAACAGCTTATCCGTGTAGTGCGTCACGGTTTCGACCCGCGCGATGTTGAGGTTCGCAGGCACAGTTGGACGCGTCAGGGAAACTTGCTCGCTCATCAGGTCAACCAGGGAGTCGGCGCGCAAGCGCCAGGAAGATCAGCGGCCGCTCTATAGCCAACGTCATGCGGACGCCGCCAGCGACACGAGGAAGCAGCCGCAGCGACCCCGCGCGGTAACCAAAAAATCGCCGCGCCGTGAATTGCCGGGGCCACAACTATTCTCGGTTCAGGCCGCGACGCGCGAGGCGCGCGCGCGCGTCAGCGGCTAGTGCGTCCGCGCGGGCGCCTCGGCGCCGCAAGGTGAGCCGTGCGGCGGCGATTTCCTCAAGCGCCTCCGCCCACGTTTCCGGGAATACCTCTTCGAGCCGCTCGCGCGCCGCGCGCGCGACTGCGGGGCTAGCGCCGCCCGTGCCCACCGCCAGCGTCAGCTTCCCGCGGCGAACCAGAGCCGGCGTATGGAAATCACATAAGTCGATAACGTCTTCGACATTGACGAGCACGTCCGCCTCGCGCGCGGCTTTGGCCAACGGCGCAGCCTGCTCGCGCGGTAGATCGGCAACCCAGACCGCGTGGTAGCGCGACACCTCGGATGCGTTCGGAAGCCGGGGCTTGAGCCGGGCGCCGGCGGCTGCCTCTAGCTCAAAGCTCGGCGCATCAGACCAAACATCCGGCAAAGCGCCCGCCGTCTCCAGCCAGGCAAGACGGCGCACAGCGAGGGCGCCGCGGCCAATCAAGGCTATGCGTGACTTTGCCGGATCGAGAAAGAGCGGGATCATGCGACGCTCACTGCCGCGGGCGCGAGCACCTCGGCCGCAGCGGCGACCTCGCCGACGATGATGAGCGCCGGCCCATCATCAAGCTGAGCAGCCAGAACTGGCAGATCATCCAGCACGCCGCGCAATATCCGCTCATCCGGCGCCGACGCATTCTCCACGATCGCGACCGGGCGCCGGCGGCTTACGTTCAAGGCGAGCAGCGATTCATGCACGCGCTTGGCGTGAGAGGCGCCCATATAGATCACAGCGGTCTCGGCGGCGGCGGCGGCTTGCGCCCAATTCGGGCTCTCGGCGCCGCCGCGGCTTACGCTCGGCGTCACGAACGCGACCGAGCGCGAAACGCCGCGCGAGGTCAGTGACGCGCCGAGGGACGCCGCCGCGGCGAATCCCGCACTCACGCCCGGCACGATGACCACCGGCACGCCGGCGGCGCGGCACGCGTCGATTTCTTCGGTAGCGCGGCCAAACAGGCTCGGATCGCCGCCTTTGAGACGCACGACGACGCGATGGCGTGCCGCCAGGCGCACGAGCATGCGGCAAATCAGGCGCTGATCGACTGAGGGCCGATTGGCGCGCTTGCCGACACTGTAAAGCCGCGCCTGCGGCGCCAAAGCAAGGATGTCCGCACTCACCAAAGCATCGTGCAGAACGACATCCGCCTCGGCGAGTAGCCTCGCGGCGCGCAGCGTCAGCAGGTCCGCGGCGCCGGGACCCGCGCCCACCAGATAGACCGCGCCGCTCATGACGCTTCCCGGATCATGCCGGCGCCGCAGGTTTGATTGGTCTGCGGATCGAACAACACGAACGCGCCGAGGGCGCCGCTGCTGTAAACATCAGCGAGGATCGGATCGCGTGTGCTGATACGAACATTGGCGATGTCATTGAGATTGAGGCTTGATGAAGTTTCGCGCTTAGAGAGGTCGGTGACGTCGCGCACGAAGTTGATCTCTTCAATCAGCGCTTGCGTCTCCAACGCACCCTGGCGAAGCTGATAACGGCGCCCCCGAACCCACGCGTCCTCGTCCAGCCAGCAAAGATCGGCAGCGATGGAGCGAACGTAGCGCGCGCCGGAATCGGCGATGACGTCGCCGCGCGCGGCGTCGCGTTCATCCGACAGCTCGAGCGCAACGGAATCGCCGGCCACGGCCACCGACGTAGCGCGGCCGCCTATGCACACCCGCCCCACATTAGCTTGAACTTTCGACGCACCCACGACCACCGTGTCGCCCGGGCGCACGACGCCGGACTCCAACCTGCCGGCATAAAGCCGACGCACGCCGTCGCGGAGCATGGTTTGGATCGGCAGGCGCAGCGGACCGGCGGATCGATCGCTTTTGCCCCGGCTGCGCTTGATTACGTCGAGCAGCGTCGCCCCGGTCCACCAATCTGCGCCGCCGCGTCGCACGACATTGTCGCCGCGCCGCGCCGACACTGGAACGCATCTGACGTGGCGCAGGCTCAACGCTTCGGCAAGCCGTTCGACAGACGTCTCCACCTCTTGGAAGCGC
>Ga0196970_1002016_pt1 | contig 11440 bp, 9 predicted proteins | sample S1v_513CmetaG_FD_148672 | JGI IMG/M metagenome (GOLD analysis project Ga0196970, IMG submission 148672) | Soil microbial communities from Anza Borrego desert, Southern California, United States - S1+v_5-13C | ecosystem: Environmental > Terrestrial > Soil > Desert | place: USA: California... | reverse complement strand
CCGGCCCGGCCGGTTCGGGCAAGACGACGCTGATGCTGTTCCTGGCGGCGCTGGCCGGACGCCAAGGGGCGCAGGTGGTGTTCTTCGACAAGGACCGCGGCGGCGAGATTCTGGCCCGCGCGGTCGGCGGCACCTACCTCGTCCTGCCGGCCGGCGCCCCGTCGGGCTTGGCGCCGCTGAAAGCGCTCACCGGCTCCCCCGCCGACATCGCCTTCCTCAAGAGCCTGCTGGCGCCGCTGATCGGCGAGCCGGGGGCCGGGCTCGCGCCGGAGACCGAGCGGCGGCTGGAGCTGGGCTTGCGCGCCGTGCTGGCGCTGCCCCCCGAGGCCCGCTCGCTGGGCGAGCTGCGCGCCTTTCTCGGCCAGGGCGAGGCCGGCGGGCCGGGTGCCCGGCTGGAGCGCTGGTGCCGCGGCGGCGCGCTCGGCTGGGTGCTCGACAACGAGGCCGACGCGCTGGCGCTCGAGGCGCCGTTCCTCGGATTCGACGTCACGGCCCTGCTCGACGACCCCGTCGCCCGCGGCCCGGTGCTGGCCACCCTGTTCCACCGGGTGGAGCGGCTGCTCGACGGCCGGCGGCTGGTTCTGATGATCGACGAGTTCTGGAAGGCGCTGCTCGACCCCGGCTTCCGCGAGCTGGTGAACGACAAGCTGAAGACCATCCGCAAGCTGAACGGGCTGGTGGTGCTCGGCACCCAGTCGCCGGCCGACGCGCTGAAAAGCCCGATCGCGCACTCGATCATCGAGCAGTGCCCGACGCAGATCCTGATGCCGAACCCGCGGGCCGATGCCGCCGACTACCGCGACGGGCTGAAGCTGACCGGTCCGGAGTTCCAGGCGGTGCGCGAGGACCTCACCGTCGGCGGCCGGCGCTTCCTGCTCAAGCAGGGCACGGCGTCGGTCGCCTGCGAACTCGATCTCGGCGGGCTGGACGATCTGGTGGCGGTGCTGTCGGCGCGTGCCGGCACGGTGCGGCTGATGGAGCGGCTGATCGCCGAGCATGGCGCCGAGCCCGACGCCTGGCTGCCGCAGTTCCGCCGGCAGTGGCGCGGCGCCCTCACATGACACCGCCCTCACCAAGGATGGAGATCCGGCGATGACCAGGACCATTCACACCGTGCAGGCCCTGCCCTGCCTTCTGGCGCTCGCCGCCCTGAGCGCGGCGGCCCCACCCGCCCTCGCCCAGCTGGCGGTGATCGACCCGGCCAACCTCGCCCAGGCGGTCCAGCAGGTCCAGCAGATGGCCCAGCAGCTCCAGGCGATGCAGCAGCAATACCAGCAGCTCCAGCAGACCTATCAGGCGATCGCCCATGCCCCCTCGGACGCGCTGACCGAGCTCGGCCGTCAGCTCGACGTCGAGGGGTTGCGCAACGCCCTGCCGGCGCAGAGCGGCGAGTTGGGCGCGGCGATGGCCGGCACCGCGCTCGGTCCGGGCGGCTTCGGCAATGCAGCGCAGGGCAATCTGGAGCGCAACCGCGTCTATGCGCCGTCCGGCGCCGACTTCCAGGCGCAGGAGATGCAGCGCGCCGCCACCAGCATCGCCGGCGCGCAGGCGATGGCGAGCGGGCTCTACCAGTCGGCGTCCAGCCGGATCGCCGCCTTGCGGGCGATCGAGGGCCAGCTCGCCGCCGCCGGGGACGCCAAGGCGGTGGCCGACCTCGCCGCCCGCATCAACGCCGAGCAGGCCTACATCCAGGCTCAGCAGGTGCAGGCGCAATCGCTGGTGCTGTGGCAGCAGGCGCAGATGCGCAACCAGGACCAGCGCGAGCAGGAACGGCGCCGCCAGTCGATCGACGCGCTGATTGAACAGGCCAAGGCGCGGGGAGGCTGAGCGATGACCAGGACCATTCACACCGTGTACGCCCTGCCCTGTCTCCTCGCCCTGGCACTCGTCGGCGCCGGGCCGGTGGCCGCTCAAAACTCCCCGCCAGCGCCACGCACCGTGAGTTGGTACGCCGACCACCCGCAGGCCCGCGCGCAAGTCCAGCTCGCCTGCTTCGACGACCCCGGCCGGCTGGGCCGTGACCCCGACTGCGTCAATGCCCAGCAAGCGAGCGTCGAGGTGGCGCTGCGCGAGGTGCGGTCGCGCACCGGAACCATGGATCCCAACGATCCGGCCTTCTGGTCAAACGACCCCGGAAACAGACAAAGCAAGATAATTCTGTGCCGAAAAAATCCAGAACTCAAATACTGCGAGGTAGCAAAGAAATCACTGCAGATAGAAGCCGGAATAACAGCAAGGTGACGGGCCATGGGTGACATCCAATGGCAGATTTTCGCCTACATCGTCTCCCAGGTGGAGACCCCGCTCATAAGCACCGTTGCCGAGGTGCTCAACGCGTTGCTCAGCTTCATGACAGCGCCGCTGCGGGTTGCGCTGGTGCTGTACATCGCCCTCACCGGTCTTCTTGTCCTGCGCGGCGAGATGACTGAAGCCGGCGGCGCCCTGTTCGGCCGCATTCTCAAGATGATCCTGGTCGTCTGGGTCATTACGGGAGCCGGCGTCTATCAGCAGTATGTCTATGACCTCTTCTTCAGCACCTTGCCGAATGCATTAACCAACGCTCTGACCTCGTCGGGGTCCGTCCGGATCGTCAATGCCAACAGCTTCGATCAGGTCTGGCTGCAGGCTTGGCGGGCCGGCCTTGAGGTGTGGCGCACGCTGGGCTGGAGCGACATCGCCGAGAAGGCGGTGGTCGTGCTGTTCTGGGCTGCTGCCATCCTGTCCACCGGCTTCTGCTTCGCCATCTGGCTGATCTCGCGGCTGATCCTGGCGCTTTACGTCGCACTCGGGCCGCTGCTCGTCCCGCTGGTGCTGTTCGCCGCCACCCGCGCCATTTTCGAGCGCTGGATCGGCTCGCTGATCTCCTGTGTCATCCTGCAGGTCACCACCATCGTCCTGCTCTTCATCGTCCTCGCAGTCGAACAAGAGGTTGTGGGCTCCATAGTGCGCATGGGCTCGGTGGATCCGATGGTGATGCTGCAGGTGCTGCTTGCCGGGATGATCTTCTTCGCCGTCGCCGCCTATGTCGCCTTCCAGCTGCCGGCCTTCGCTGCCTCGCTGTCCGGCGGCCTCGCCTTCCACACCGGCGCGCTTTCCCGCGCCGCCCAGGGTGCCGTCGGCTCCACCGGCCACAGCCGGGTCGACGCTGAAGGCAACAGCCACCGGGCCGGCCGCTCCGGCGCGCTCGGCGCGCTGCATCTCGCCGGCTCGGCCGGCTGGCGGGCCGCCGCGGGCGCCGGGCGGCCGCCACACGCTCCGCTCCGCCCGCCGGCCGGCGGGTCCCTCTCCGACCGCGGCGCGCCGCTCTGAGCCCCCGTGCCCGCACGCCCTTCCACACGCCCAAGCCACCGGCGCCGTGCCCCTAGCCTTGAGGAACCGCCGCATCATGATGAGGCATCTTGCCTGCGCCCTCCTTCTCGCCCTCTCCGCCTGTGCCGGCCAGCCGGGAGCTCCCGAGCCTTCAGGCCCCTACCGCGCGCTCAACCCCGGCCGCTGGACGCCCGATGCCGGTGACCTGCAGTCCGCTCTGCCGGGGGAGGCCGCCCGATGACCGCCTCTGTCCCACCCCCCGCCCCGCCCCCCGACGCCTTCCTCGCCCGCCCGGTCGCCGCCGATCCAGCACTGCTCGACGCCTATTTCGCCCGGGTCGCCAGCTACGAGGCCGACCGTCTGCGCAGCCACCGGCGCACGGCGCGGGCCGGTGTGGCGATCGGTGCCGCTGGCGCGCTTGTCGGGCTGGCCGGGGCGCTCGCCGTCGCCGCGCTGACCCCGCTGAAAAGCGTGGTGCCGTTGGTCTTCCGCGTCGACAGCGCCACCGGCGCGGTGGAGCGCGTCTACGACCTGCAGGGCGGCCCGCTGGCGGCGACCGAGGCCGAGCAGCGCTATTTCCTCTGGCAGTATGTCCGCCTGCGCCAGGGCTACAGCGCCGCCGAGGCGCCGTCCAACTTCGAGGCCGTGGCCCTGCTGTCGGCGCCGCCGGTCCAAGCCGAGTATGCCGCCGAGTTCCGCGGCTCCAATCCGGCGAGCCCGCAGGTGCTGCTGGGCCGCGACGGCACGGCGACGCTGCGCTGGATGTCCACCAGCTTTCTCGGCCCCCATCTGGCCCAGCTCCGCTTCGTCCAGCACGAGCGCAAGGGCGACGCCGCGCTGCCGGTCCGGCGCATGGTCGCCACCATCGGCTTCGACATCGTGCCGGGCCCGGTCAGCGCCTCGGCGATCAACGTCAACCCGCTGGGATTCGTCGTCACCAGCTACCGCGCCGACGTGGAGGCCACGCCATGATCCTGCTCCGCCCCGCTGCGGCCGCCGCCGGCCTGCTGGTCGGCACGGTCGTCACCGCCGGCGCCGCCAGCGCCGAACAGGCGCCCAAGCCCGGCGGCTTCGACCCGCGGGTCCAGCTCGTCGCCTACAACCCGCTGGACGTCGTGCGCATCGTCGGCTGTCCCACCAACTCGACGCAGATCACCTTCGGGCCGGCTGAGGAGATCACCCAAGTGGCGATCGGCGACGCCGAGGCCTGGCTCGCCCAGCCGGCCGCCAACATGCTGTTCCTCAAGCCCACCGAGGTCCGCGCCGCCACCAACGCCCAGGTCGTCACCCGCCGCCCCGACGGTGCCTTGCGCTCTTACCAGCTGCGCCTCGTCGCCGAGCCGGGCGGCGAGGGCACGGGCAGCGCCATGTATGCCGTCCGCTTCCGCTACCCGCAGGACGAGCGCGCCGAGCAGGCCGCCCGCCGGGCCCGGGTGGCGGAGCGGATACTGGAGCGCGACGCCCAGGCCCGGCTCGCCGCCGTCTGGGCCGAGGGGCCGCGCAACTGGCGCTATGTCGCCCAGGGCTCGGGCGCGCTGGAGCCGGCCGAGGTCAGCGACAACGGCCGGCAGACGGCGTTTCGCTTTCCCGGCAGCCGGCGCGTCCCGGTGATCTACGCGGTGGCCCCGGACGGCGCAGAGGCGATCGTCCCCGCCACCATGGCCGGCGACACCGCCGTCGTCCAGACCACCGCCCGGGTCTTCGTGCTGCGCGACGGGCAGGAGGTCCTGCGCGTCGTCAACCGCGGCTTCGACCCGGCCGGTCGCGATCCCGGCACCGGCACCGGCACGCCCGGCCTCACCCGCAGCGTCAGGAGCGCCGGCCCATGAGCGACGATCCCGCCTCCCCGCCGCCCGGCGGCGCGGTTGCCGGCGAGCGCCACGTCTCCGAAGTGGCCGGCCGCGGCCCCGGCCCCGGCGTCGGCGTTGGCCGCAAGGCCGGCATCGGCGCGCTCGTCGCCGGCACGGCGCTGGCCTGCGGCGCCATCCTGCTGACTGCCGAGAAGCCCAACCTGAAGCCGCAGGACGGCCCGCCGCCCCTGGCGCGCCCGGCCATCCGCTACGAGCCCCCGCCGCCGCCGCTCCCGGTGCAGCCGGCTGCACTGAGCGTGCCGCCGCTGCCGCCACCGCCGCTGCCCGAGATGCCGGCGGCGGCCCCGGCCCAGACGGCGCCGCGGCAGCCGCCGCGCCTGCTGGTCTACACCGCAACCGCAACCGGCGCCGGCACCGCCACAACGGCCGGCCCAGACGGCGCCATGCCGCTGGCCGGTGTTTCCGGCCTGCCCGGCCCCGGACAACCGGCCGCGGACGCGCTGGCCACGCGCCTGCAGCCGACCCGGCTGACCGGCGTCGCAGCCGGCGTGCTCCGCAACCAGCCCTATCTGCTCACCACCGGCACCGTCATCCCCTGCATCCTGCAGACCGCGATGGACTCCACCCTGCCCGGCTTCGTCACCTGCATCGTGCCGCAGGACGTGCTCGGCAAGACCGGCCTGACCCTGCTCGACCGCGGCACCAAGGTGGTCGGCGAGTTCCGCGGCGGCGTCCGCCAGGGGGTGGAGCGGATGTTCGTCCTGTGGACGCGCGCCGAGACGCCGCAGGGCGTGGTGATCGCGCTCGACAGCCCGGGCACCGACCCGCTCGGGCGCGCCGGGCTCGACGGCGAGGTCGACCGCCATTTCTGGCAGCGCTTCGGCGGGGCGCTGCTGCTGTCCTTCGTCGACGGCGCGATCCAGGCCGGCGTGGCGGCAGCGTCGAAGGAGGGCACCACCACCATCAACACCGGCCAGACCCAGTCGGTGATCGCCGAGAGCCTGCGCGGCAGCATCGACCTCTCCCCCACCCTGCGCAAGAACCAGGGCGAGCTGGTCAGCGTCTTCGTCGCCCGCGACCTCGACTTCTCCACCGTCTACCGCCTCCAGCCGGCCGGAGGCCCGCCATGACGCGCCCTGCCCTGCGCCTTGGCACGCGCCCTGGTGAGACCACCTTGCGCCTGCTGCTGGAGCCGCTCACCGCGCTCCTCGCCGACGCGAGCGTCACCGAGCTGGTGGTCAACCGGCCGGGCGAGGCTGGCGTCGAACGAGCGGGCGTCTGGTCCTGGCATGGATTGCCGGATCTCGGCTTCGAGCGGCTCGACGCCATCGCCACCCTGTGCGCCGCCCTGTCGCAGCAGGATGTCGGGCCGCAGCAGCCGCTGTGCGCCTCGGTGCTGCCGGACGGCGAGCGGGTGCAGATCGCCCGCCCGCCGGCGGTGGAGGCCGGCCTGCTCAGCCTGACCATCCGCCGGCCCTCAGGCTTCGTTCCGACCATCGCCTCGCTGGCCGCCGGCGGGCTGTTCGCCCGCACCGCTCCGGCCGCTCCGCGCCTCCACGCCGTCGACGCCGAACTGATGGCCTTGCACCAGGCCGGCGACTGGCAGCGCTTCTTCCCGCTGGCGGTCCAGGCGAAGAAGACGGTGGTGGTCACCGGCGACACCGGCTCGGGCAAGACGACCGTCGCCAAGGCGCTGATCGGCGCCATTCCGCCCGACGAGCGGCTCATCACCATCGAGGACACCGCCGAATTCATCGGCCTGCCCCAGCGCAACCGCGTGGCGCTCTTCTACAGCAAGGGCGGCCAGGGCTTGGCGCCGGTCGGGCCGGAGGCACTGATCGAGGCGGCCCTGCGCATGCGCCCCGACCGCATCCTGATGCAGGAGCTGCGCGACGGCGCCGCCTTCACCTTCCTGCGGGCACTCGCCGCCGGCCATCCCGGCGGCATCACCACCTGCCATGCCGGCAGCGCCGCCGGGGCGTTCGATGCGCTGCGCCTGATGGTCAAGCAGAACGAGGCCGGCCGCCACCTCGCCGATGCCGACGTGCAGGCCCTGCTGCGCCGGCACATCGACGTCGTCGCCCAGTGCCGGCGCGGCGCGGACGGCTTCGCCATCGAGGAGGTCTTCTTCGATCCGCCCGCCAGCCGGTCCGCCGGGGCGGCGCCGACGTTGCGCGCGGCCGACTGACGGGAGCGGCGATGGACGGCTTCCATGACTGGCCGGCCGCCGCCAAGGCCCTGGCCGCCCTGGTGGCGCTGCTGGCGCTGGCCGGGCTGTGGTCGGTGCTGGCCTCGCTCGTCTTCCTCGCCGGCACCGGCCTGCTCACCGCCGACACTCTGCCCTTCGCTCAATACTGGCTCTACCTGAGCCACTACGGCCTGCACCATCCGGTGGCCGGACCCTGGCTCACGGCGGCCGGCGCGGCGGCCACCGCGGTGCCGGTGCTGCTCCTGCTCGGCCGGCTGGCGCGCGGCGGCTGGCCGCGCCGCAGCCGGCCGCTGCACGGCGAGACGCGCTGGGCCGGGCGGCGGGCGCTGGTCGAGGCCGGCTTTTACGCGCGCGGCGGCGGACTGTTCGTCGGGCGCGACCGCCGCGGCCGGCTCCTGCGCTTCGGCGGACCCGAGCATGTCGTCTGCTATGCACCGACGCGCTCGGGCAAAGGGGTGGGGCTGGTCATCCCCAACGCCCTGCTCTACGAGGCCTCGCTGGTCTGCCTCGACGTGAAGAAGGAAACCTGGGCGGCGACGGCCGGCATCCGGGCTGCCGCCGGACAGCGGGTGGTGCTGTTCGATCCGCTCGCCCCGGACGGCCGCACCGCCCGCTACAACCCCTTCAGCTATGTCCGCCGCGGCACGATCGACGCCTTCGAGGACATCCAGAGGATCGCCCAGATGGTCTTCCCCCATGCCGGCGGCGACCAGCAGTTCTGGACCGATGCGGCGCGCTCGGCCTTCACCGGGGCGGCCGGCTTCCTGGCGGAAAGCCCCGAGCTGCCCTTGACCTTCGGCGAGGTGCTGCGGCTCTTGTCCAGCGTCGACGGCGCGCGCTCGATGATCGAGCGCATCGAGGCCCGGCGCCGGCGGGGGCGGCCCTACACCGAGGCGACGGTGAAGGCGCTGGAGGATTACCTGAAGGGCTCGCCCGACCTGGTGAACTCGATCCGCAAGACCGTCACCGCCCGGCTGTCCTTGTGGTTCAACCCGCGCATCGACGCCGCCACCGCCGCGAGCGACTTCGACCTGCGGGCGCTGCGGACCTCGCTGCACGCCGTCTACATCGGCGTCACGCCGGACAACATCGCCCGGCTGCGCCCCTTGCTGGCGCTGTTCTTCCAGCAGCTGATGGACCTCACCGTGCGCACGCTGCCCCAGCACGACCCGGCGGCGCGCCACCAGGTGCTGCTGCTGCTGGACGAGTTCGCGCTGCTGGGGCCGATGCCGATGCTGGCCGACGCCTTCGCCTATGTCGCCGGCTACAACATGCGCCTCATGCTGATCCTGCAAAGCAAGGCGCAGCTGCGCGACCGCGACCTTTACGGCCCCGACAAGGCGGCGGCCATCCTCGACAATTGCGGGCTGGAGGTGGTGTTCGGCACCAAGGATCTGACGCTCTGCGAGGAGCTGAGCGCCCGGCTCGGCTACGACACGGTGGAGGGCAGCTCGCGCAGCGGCCCGCGCTTCTGGCGGCTGTTCCGCCGCGACCGGCTGACCCGGACCGAGACGGACCAGCGCCGGGCGCTGCTGCTGCCGCAGGAGATCGCCCGGCTGAAGCCGCGCGACGCCATCCTGCTGCGCCCCGGGATGGAGCCGATCCGGGCGCGGCGCATCCGCCACTTCGAGGACCCCGCCTTCACCCGTCTGCTCCGCCCGGCCCCGGAGGTGGCGGCGATCGACGTTCCGGTGCGACTCGACCAGGGCAAAGGCTTCGAGCCCATCGCCGCCGAGGCCGCCGCCGAGGCGGAGACCGGCGCCCCACTGCCGGCGCGGCCCACCCAGCGGCGGGCGGCGCGGCCGAAGCGGAACCGGCGGACCAAGGAGGCCGCCGACCAGACCGGCACCGATGAAACCGGGGCGTCCGGCACGGACGGCCGTCCCCCGCCCCCGGCCGATCGGGGCGCCTCACGGCCCCCCTTGGAGCCGGAGTTGCGGCCGCACCAGGCGGACGGGCTGATCGCGGCCATCCTCGGCACTGAGGTCGACCTTGGCGCCTACGGGGTGGAGGACGCCAAGGCTGTGGTGGCGGCCATCGTCGACGCCGTACCGACCGTCGAAAGCCTGGGCCACGGCCACGGCGGCGGACCGCCGAACGCCACCATCCCGTCTCCAGGACAAAAGAGGTGAGCCCGTGGGACGTGTGGACCGCTTGGGCGATGCCACCCGACCGACAGCATCCGGGAGGCAACCGGCGCGGGCTTGGCAGGTGCCAACCCCGCTCCCGCGGCGGGTCCGCCGCTGGCGGCGCCAGTGGCGGCCGCTGCGAAGCCGCGCTGCCGCAGGAAAGCCCTCTTGACCCCATCCTCTAGCCCGGGGCGTCACCCGCAGGGTCGAGACAGGACCGGGCCTGGAGCCGGCGGGTGGCAGCGGGGCCGCTACCCCGGTGCTGGCTCGGGGAGGAGGAGCGGCAGCGCCGACGAGTAGCACCGGAGAACGGTACCGAGCCGCCTGGCGCTTTCCAAGCTCCGGGATTCCTCTCCCGCCGCCATTTCCCTTGGTAAGTCATTGATATTGCTAATGCCTGTGTCTGGCCGTACCTAGGGGTGCAGCACGGGGCAAGCCAATCGTCATTTGACGAGGCCGACAATGACCACAGGACACGTCCATCTTTTCCGGCGCGGTGCGGTCTATCAGTGGCGCAGGCGCCTGCCGCCGGTGATTGTGTCTATCCTTGGGCGCTCGCATTTTTCGAAGTCGCTCAACACGTCTGACTTGAAGCTTGCACGAATACGCGCTAGGCGCTTATCCGCAATGCTCGATCATTCCTTGCGTCACCTCTTTAACACGCTATCAAAAAGGCAGAAGATCGGTGCCGATGACGTTGTTCGTTCGATCATGGGCCACGCCAGCCAACATGAGATGAGTGCAATTTACTTTCACGACTATGAGTCGAAGCAAACTGCTGATGTTCTGTTGAAAATCGATGTTGTCATCGACCTGTCGCATCTTTACATAGAAAACCAGCCGCATCCTATCCTTTTTTTTCTTGTCGCAGCGCGATGTGGACGCCAAACAACCGCCTAGAAGCGAGCGCCCGCCTGATGATCGCCTGCTAGGCCGGTCGATCGCCGCTTTCAAATCCGTCCAATCGTCCCCGCCCGGTCCATCCTCGCGAGCCACAGCATGAGCCTCAACACTTCCGCCGCGCCTCTCGCGCGCGAATTCATCGCCACATCCGCTCTCTCCGGCGCCCTCTGGGTGATTGCAGGCGTTGCCGCTTTCGAAGGCGCCGGAGCGCTGGTCAAGTTCCTCGGTCAATCCCTCTCCTCCTTCGAACTCGCCTTCCTACGGGCGGCCTTCGGCCTACCGCTCGTCCTACTTCTCTGGAAGGACTTGCGCGGCATCCGCCACCTGCGTGATCCCTGGATCCACCTGCTCCGCAATGTCCTCGGCGTCGTCGTTCTCTTTTCCATGGCCTACGCTTACACGACGCTGCCCCTAGCCCTCGTCATCACCGTCTTCTGCGGGCGAATCTTCATGATCATCCCGCTTGCTCGCGTCTTCCTCGGTGAACGGATTCCCTGGACCGCCTGGATCGCCTCGGCGACCGGCTTCGCCGGCATCATCGTCTCGCTGCTCCCGAAGTTCGGCGCCACCGGCGCCACGCTCATCGGCGCGCTCGCGGCTCTGGTCGCCGCGCTCTGCTCCGCTAGCTCCCAAGTGAGCGTTCGCCGCCTCACCGACACCAACCCGCCGAGCACGATCATGGCCGTTTTCACGGTCTTCTGCGTATTCGCGACGGCACCGGCGGCTTGGTGGAACTGGCAGACCCCGCAACCGGCAGCTTGGCCGTGGTTGGTCATCATGGGCCTGCTCGCCGCGGTCTCCCAGATCTTCCTCGCCAAGGGCTACCGCATCATCGGCGCATCCTTGTCGTCTCCGCTCAGCCTACTCCAGTTGCCTATCTCGACCTTCCTCGGCTTCGTCCTGTTCCGCGAGGTTCCCGACGCCTACGGGCTCGCCGGGGCTTTCCTCGTCTTGGCGAGCGCGCTGCACGTCACCGTCGCCTGTACACGCCTTGCCCGCTGCTGAACGTCCGGCCGTTCCGCCCCGCTATCAGGGGCGGAAGTTCAGGCTGGCACTGGGCAACGCCGTGTAAGGGCTCG
>Ga0196970_1002015_pt1 | contig 11444 bp, 12 predicted proteins | sample S1v_513CmetaG_FD_148672 | JGI IMG/M metagenome (GOLD analysis project Ga0196970, IMG submission 148672) | Soil microbial communities from Anza Borrego desert, Southern California, United States - S1+v_5-13C | ecosystem: Environmental > Terrestrial > Soil > Desert | place: USA: California... | reverse complement strand
TATGAAGATATTTAATAGATGGGGTCAGCTAATATACGAAACAAACCGTATTGATGGCAGAGGCTGGGATGGAAAGTTCAACGAAAAGCCCCAACCCCAGGGAGTTTATGTCTACCTCATTGAAGCTGTCATAGGTAATAAGTATCCGGAAAGTTACCAGGGCAATATTACTCTCTTGAGATGAATAGAGTGATTTGTTCTTGATATATCGAAAATCACTTCCGGAGTGCTTACGAATCTATGTCTCTGCCCCGATCCAACACTTCGGATTTCCTCTTTCGTACCTTTAATAAAGTATTAGAAAGGAAGCCTATATTGTATTTTCCCTGCATAGGCTTACATTTGTGCGTTAATTTTCACAGCCCGACATTCGATATGAACCACTTGCTTTTGGAAGTTGCCCACAATACGCCGATAGACTACTTGCCAGTTGTGCTGCAGTTGGTGGTGGCTATAGGTTTCGTAGCTTTTATGCTTGGCGCAACCCACCTGTTGGGTCCTAAAAGACCTACCTCAGGCAAGCTCGTCAACTTTGAATCTGGTATACCTTCCGTAGGAAATGCAAGGCAGCCTATGGCGATCAAGTATTTCCTGGTTGCTATTCTGTTTGTTTTATTCGATGTTGAGGTAATATTTTTCTATCCTTATGCAGTGAATTTCAGGGAACTCGGCCAGGAAGGGTTTATTGCTGTGGTGATGTTCGTGGCTTTCTTTTTGTGTGGTTTTATTTATATCCTCAAGAAAGGAGCTCTGGAGTGGGAGGATTAGGAATGGTGCCTGTAATGCGATTGGAAACTGACAAAATTTAGATTTTATGCCCCGTCCGGTTCAATACAATACGAATGAAAAAGTGAAGTTTGTTGACCTTCCGCAAGGATATGCGGGTGAGGGTTTTTATGCTACATCATTTGATAAAGTGGTAGGTCTGGCAAGGAAGAACTCGCTGTGGCCGCTACCATTCGCCACCTCCTGCTGTGGTATCGAGTTCATGGCTACTATGGGTTCCAATTATGACCTTGCGAGGTTCGGCTCCGAACGAATGGGTTTTACACCCCGCCAGTGTGATATGCTGCTGGTTGCAGGTACAATTTCCAAAAAGCTTGGTCCTATTTTAAGGCAGGTGTATGTTCAAATGGCTGAGCCACGTTGGGTGGTTGCTATCGGTGCCTGTGCAAGCAGCGGAGGTATATTCGATTCTTACTCGGTCTTGCAGGGTATTGATCAGGTAATTCCCGTTGATGTTTACGTACCAGGTTGCCCGCCACGTCCGGAAGGTATTATAGATGGAATTCTAAAACTTCAGGAACTTGTGGGTAACGAGAGTCTTAGAAGAAGGACCAGCGATCAGTACAAGTCATTGATGGAAAGTTATGGTATTCAATAATATGCTTGTTGCTGATGAAGCAACTTATTATACTTTAGGTACTTTGATAACTCCTCGAGAGGCGAATTGATATGACAAACGAAAAGATCAGAGAGCAACTAACGGAAAAATTTGGGGAGCAGCTATCGTTTGAGACACCATACGGAATGTTGTCAGTTACAGCACCAGCCGATCAGAATCTGAAGGTGCTTCAGTTCCTTTTTGATACTGAAGAATTAGGGTTTCGATTCCTGACAGATCTCACTGCTGTTCATTACCCCGATAGAAATGGAAAGGAGCTGGTTATCGTCTACCATCTGCACAACCTTTTTGAAAACGTAAGGATGCGGGTGAAAGTGGCAGTACCGGTTGAAAAGCCTGATGTTTTTACAGCAACCAGCCTTTTCCCTGGAGCAAACTGGATGGAACGTGAAACTTATGACTTCTACGGAGTCAATTTCGTTGGTCATCCTGATCTCAGGCGTATATTGAATGCGGACGAAATGGACTATTTTCCACTTCGAAAGGAATATACATTGGAAGATCCTAAAAGGACTGACAAAGATGATGAGATGTTTGGCAGAGGCGGAAAGATAGCCACCACTGTATCAGATGTAAAGTAAATTTATAAATAAGGCATAGCTGCCACAGTCGACCACCAAATGACTGAACCACAACATATAAAATTAGCGGACGAGTCTCTTGCCAAACAGTCCACGACCTTAAACCTCGGCCCTACCCATCCGGCCACGCATGGTGTATTTCAGAATGTGCTGGAAGTCGATGGAGAAAGGGTGCTCCGAACGGAGCCTACTATCGGTTATATACATAGAGCATTTGAAAAGATAGCAGAACGACGACCGTACTATCAAATAACTCCTCTTACAGACAGACTCAACTATTGTTCCGCTCCCATCAATAACATAGGCTGGCATCTTACGGTTGAAAAACTACTGGGAATTACAACACCCAAAAGGGTGGACTACCTGCGGGTAATCGTGATGGAGCTGGCAAGAATTGCTGACCATCTTGTCTGCAACTCAGTGATCGGCGTGGACACAGGCGCACTCACTGGTTTCACGTATGTTTTCCAATACCGGGAGAAGATATACGAAATATTTGAAGAGATCTGTGGGGCTAGATTGACCACCAATATGGGTAGATTTGGAGGTTTTGAGCGGAACTTCACCCAAGCCGCCTGGGACAAGTTAGATGATTTCATGGCTACTTTGCCAAAGGCTTTTAAAGAATTTGAAGATCTTCTGAACCGCAACCGAATCTTTATGGAGCGCTGCATGGGAGCGGGACCGCTAACTGCAGAAATGGCTTTGGCATACAGCGTAACTGGCCCTAATCTCAGAGCTGCGGGAGTAGATTACGACGTGCGGGTTGCTAATCCCTATAGTTCCTATGAAGATTTTGACTTCAAGATTCCTGTTGGCACTACCGGCGATGTCTACGATCGCTTTATGGTCAGAAATCTTGAGGTTTGGGAAAGCATGGGTATCATCTCTCAAGCAATAGAAAAGCTAAAAGATCTTGATCCTTCAGTTTACCATGCAGACGTGCCTGAGTTTTATCTGCCTGATAAGCACAAGGTATACACGCAGATGGAAGCGCTGATTTATCACTTTAAGATAATTATGGGCGAGACCGAAATACTTCCGGGCGAGGTCTATCACGCAGTTGAAGGTGGTAATGGTGAAGTGGGTTATTATTTGATAAGTGACGGCGGGAGAGCGCCCTACAGGCTACATTTTAGAAGGCCATGCTTCATCTATTACCAGGTATATCCGGAAATAATTAAGAATGGTTTGCTAAGTGATGCAATTGTAACGCTAAGTAGTCTTAACGTAATTGCAGGTGAATTAGACGCTTAATAATAGATTATTAATGGTTTTTTCAGAAGAGAAGTTAATCAAGGTTAAAGAGATCATAGCCCGCTATCCTGAGGGAAAGCATAAAAGTGCTTTGATCCCACTACTTCACATGGCGCAGGATGAGAATGGCGGATGGTTAAGTGTCGAGGCTATGGATTATGTAGCAAGCATTCTCAACATACTTCCTATCGAGGTCTACGAAGTCGCTACGTTTTACTCAATGTACAATTTGAAGCCGGTCGGTAAATATCTGTTCGAAGTTTGCCGCACGGGCCCATGTATGTTAAACGGAAGCGATGAGATTATCGATTATATAAAAGAGAAACTAAGCATTCAGGAAGGGGAAACTACCCCCGACGGATTGTTTACCTTGAAGCCGGCTGAGTGTCTTGGCGCATGTGGGTACGCTCCAATGATGCAATTGGGCAATAATTTTCGGGAGCACCTGACGAAGGAAAAGGTTGATCAGATTATAAATGAATGCAGAAGTAATGCAGCGCTAAACAATTAGCGTGTAAGCAGTGGCGCTCAGCCTGTACGGGATCTGGAGATGAAGCAGGAGTGGGACGTGTTCTGCAGGAAAAGCAGAAAATATTATTTTAAAGCGCCTCTATGAGGTTTTGGTTAGTACAATGAAGTTATTACTCGAGAACGCACATATTGAAGGTATTCGATACTATGATACCTACCGTAAGCACGGTGGTTATCGATCTGTAGAGAAGGCTTTGAAAATGACCACTGAGGAAGTGGTCGAGGAGGTAAAGAAGAGCGGACTTCGTGGCCGCGGAGGAGCTGGTTTCCCTACGGGGATGAAATGGAGCTTTCTCGCCAAACCTGAAGGTATTCCTCGTCATCTTGTTTGTAATGCCGATGAATCTGAGCCTGGTACGTTTAAGGACCGATACCTGATGGAGTTTATCCCCCACTTGCTAATTGAAGGGCTCATCGTCAGCAGTTATGCCTTGGGAAGCAATCTTACCTACATATATATCCGCGGAGAGTACGCCTGGATTGTAGATATCCTGGAACAAGCCATCGCTGAAGCAAAAAACATGGGCTGGCTGGGACATAATATACTCGGCACTGGGTTCGATTGTGAGATATATGTTCACAGGGGAGCAGGGGCTTACATATGTGGCGAGGAAACAGCCCTGATTGAATCACTGGAAGGGAAAAGAGGTAATCCCCGCATCAAGCCTCCTTTTCCGGCAATACAGGGTTTGTGGATGCGGCCGACAGTTGTAAATAACGTTGAGACACTTGCCGCCGTCGTTCCAATCATTAACATGGGCGGTGAAGAGTATGCCAAAATAGGTGTCGGCAGGTCTACCGGTACCAAGTTGTTGTCAGCATGCGGCAATATCAACAAACCTGGGGTCTACGAAATTGATATGACCATCTCGGTGGAAGAGTTCATTTACAGTGATAAATACTGTGGTGGAATACCAAATGGTAAAAAATTAAAGGCCTGTATCCCCGGTGGATCGTCAGTCCCTATAGTGCCTGCAAACCTCCTTTTCCATACAGCAAAAGGTGAAACCAGGTACATGAACTACGAAAGTTTGTCAGAAGGTGGTTTTGCCACCGGTACTATGATGGGTTCGGGAGGCTTCATCGTTTTAGATGAGGACCAATGTGTAGTTCGCCACACCATGACATTAGCCCGTTTTTACCAGCATGAGAGCTGCGGTCAGTGTAGTCCTTGTAGAGAAGGCACAGGGTGGATGCACCGGATCCTGAAAAATATTGAATACGGTAAAGGGAAAATGGGCGATATTGACCTGCTGTGGGATATCCAGCGGAAAATAGAAGGAAATACTATTTGCCCATTAGGCGATGCTGCCGCTTGGCCCGTTGCAGCGGCAATCAGGCACTTCCGTGATGAATTTGAATGGCACGTAACTCATCCGGAGGAAGCCCAGTCCAGAAATTTTGGATTAGCACATTACGCTGATCCTATACAGGTAACAGCATGATTATAAACTAAAGAGTTCAGGGAAGGGAACTAAATATGTCTGAACAAACACCAAATTTCAAGGTTACTATTGATAATATAACCATCGAGGTTCCTGCTGGGACCACCATATTGAACGCTGCCAGGCAAATCGGCGGCGATGTCACTCCGCCAGCTATGTGCTACTATAGCAAGCTTGAGGGCAGTGGCGGTAAGTGCCGGACATGTCTGGTTGAAGTAAGCAAGGGCTCGGAGAAAGATCCTCGACCCATGCCTAAGCTTGTTGCAAGCTGCCGAACTACAGTGATGGACGGGATGGAAGTAAAAAGTATTACCTCTGAAAAGGTATTAGACGCCAGAAAGGGAGTGGTAGAGTTTCTGTTGATTAACCACCCTCTCGATTGCCCTGTATGTGATCAGGCGGGAGAATGTGATCTTCAGGACCTTAGCTATGAACATGGTACAGTAGCCAGCCGCTTCGACTTTGATAAGAGGGTATTCGATAAAGAAGATATTGGAGACTATATCCAATTACACATGACCAGGTGCATTCTTTGTTACCGTTGTGTCTATACCGCAGAACAGCTTACCGGAAGAAGGGAACACGGAATATTGGATCGTGGCGAACACTCTGAGATCAGCACTTTATTGGGGAAATCCCTTGATAATGAGTTCATAGGAAATGTTATTGACGTTTGCCCGGTTGGCGCGCTCACTGATAGGACCTTCCGTTTTAAGAACAGGGTTTGGTTTACTAAACCTATGGACGCTCACCGCGATTGCCCTACCTGTAAGGGAAAGGTTAGATTATGGATGCGTGGTGATGAAGTTTTCAGAGTTACGGCAAGAAAGGATAAATGGGGCGAAGTTGAAGACTGGATTTGCAATGAATGCCGGTTTCATAAGAAACAGGTAAGTGACTGGGTAATAGAAGGTCCCACAAAGGTCCACCGTCATAGCGTAATCTCAGCAAATCACTACAATAAAGCCATCAATGCGCAACCACAATTAATCGATGATATAATCGGCAAGAACCCAAAGTTGTTGCTCGATATACATAATGTCAGCGATGTAAACAGGCCGGAAATAGATTTGTCGAAGATAGAAGGCCCGGCGCATTCAGATGACTTCTTGCCTAATAAACAGTTAGAGAATCAAAGAAAGCTAGAGGTCGGCCGAAAGTAGTGTTCACTTCTTAAGATTGGCACAAACGACCCTTGTTACTATGATGAAAGAAACCACGATTAATTTTAACTACTTAATTACTTTTGCGCCGCAATGCTTCTGATGCAAATTGATTGGTTCTTCATTATTGAGAAGATAGTACTCATCACAGTGATCCTTTTGATCTCATTGGGTATGGCAGCCTATGCTACCTGGGGGGAGAGAAAAGTTGCGGCCATTATGCAAGACCGCATCGGACCGGCAAGAGCTGGAATATTCGGATTGCTTCAACCCCTTGCAGACGGATTAAAGCTGTTTTTCAAAGAGGAGATCATTCCACAAAGCTCTACCAAGATCATATTTGTCTTAGGCCCTGCCCTATTTATGATTACAGCTCTTATGACTAGTGCTGTAATACCATGGGGGCCAAGTTTTGAGATCGCAGGTCGAACAGTTTCGTTGCAGGTAGCAGATATTAACATCGGTGTCCTTTTCATCTTTGGTGTAGTAAGCCTTGGAGTATATGGTATCATGCTTGGCGGTTGGTCTTCTAACAACAAGTATTCACTGTTGAGTAGTGTACGTGCTGCGTCGCAGGCAATATCATATGAGTTGGCAATGGGCATAAGCCTTATCGCTCTTCTAATGGTCACCGGTTCGCTGAGCTTACGTGAAATCGTGGAGCAGCAACATGGCTTCTGGAACAATGGCTGGTTCACCTGGCACTTTTTCACTCAACCTCTGGGATTCTTCATCTTCGTGGTGTGCTCGTTTGCAGAGCTTAACAGAGCTCCCTTCGATCTTCCAGAGGCGGAAAGCGAGCTGAACATGGGTTACCATCTCGAGTATTCTTCAATGAAGCTCGGTTTATTCTTATTTGCCGAGTATATCAATATGTTCATAAGCTCAGCTATTATGGCTACGCTCTTCTTTGGTGGCTACAACTATCCTGGCATGGATTGGGTGGCTGCTAATGTTCCTGAATGGCTGTTTGTCCTTAGCTGTGTAACTGTGTTGATGATAAAAATAGTGGCGTTTATCCTTTTCTTTATGTTTGTGAGATGGACATTGCCACGTTTCAGGTATGATCAACTTATGAAACTGGGGTGGAAATCGTTAATTCCTCTGGCGTTGGTCAACATGTTGATTACTGGTGGGGTAATATTGTGGATGATGAGTTAAACAAGAATAGAAGATGCAGCAGTTAACTAATAGATCCGTCCAAATTAATAGAGATCCGATGACCTTCGGTGAGAAGATCTATATCCCGGCTATATTAAAAGGGCTTAGCATAACAGTCGGTCACATTTTTAAGAAAAAGGCAACCGTTAGTTATCCCGAGGAGAAGAGGCCCTTTAGCCCTGTTTTCCGAGGGTTGCATGTGCTGAACAGGGATGAAGAAGGTAGGGAACGCTGCACTGCCTGTGGTTTATGTGCTCTGGCATGTCCGGCTGAGGCTATAACTATGGAAGGCGCGGAACGGAAAGCCGGCGAAGAAAATTTATATAGGGAGGAGAAGTATGCGGCAAAGTATGAGATCAATATGCTCAGGTGTATATTTTGCGGGCTATGTGAGGAAGCCTGTCCTAAGGATGCTGTATACCTGACGGAAACCGTCATGCCAGCAAACTTTTCAAGAAGAAGCTTTATCTATAAAAAGGAAGATCTGCTGATTCCTCATCCTAAAAAGCAAGATGACTCCAAATAATGGACGTATTTGAGATATTATTCTGGTTACTTACCGTAATGGCCATTAGCTGCGCACTGGGTGTTATCCTGAGTCGCAACCCAATCAACAGTGTGCTGTTCCTGATTGCCACCTTCTTTTCGATATCTGGTCACTATATATTGATGAATGCTCAGTTCCTCGCAATAGTGAATATCATAGTTTACGCAGGTGCGATAATGGTGCTGTTTCTCTTTGTCATCATGCTCATGAATCTTAATGCTGACGTCGAGCCTCAGAAAAGCCGGTTGGTGCAGCTCGCAGCCATAGTGTCAGGAGGTATATTGTTCCTGGTTATTCTGGCCGCTCTCAGAGATAGTGCAGTACGTGGCAGCATCGATAAAAATGCGACAGACATAGGGCTGATTAAAAACCTTGGCAAAACATTGTTCACCAAGTTCGTATTGCCGTTCGAAATAAGCAGTGTGCTCTTCCTGAGTGCCATGATCGGTGCCATGGTGATAGGAAAAAGGGAAGCTGCTCCTGTTACTGATAACAAAAATCCTAAACAGAACTAATAAAGAGCTATGCCCATTCAATATTACCTCTTCTTAAGCCTGGCCCTGTTCTGCATTGGTATAATGGGAACGCTGATGCGCCGCAATGCCATAATCATTTTGATGTGCATAGAGTTGATGCTCAATGCTGTGAACCTGCTTATGGTAGCATTCTCCAAAATGTATAACGATGCTTCTTCACAAATATTCGTGTTCTTTGTTATGGTGGTGGCTGCTGCGGAAGTGGCTGTAGGGCTTGCCATAATAGTTATGATGTATAGGAAAGTGCACAGTGTGGACATTAATATACTGAATAGGCTGAAGCACTGATCTGCATAATATTGCAGGAATGGTGATATTAATTGAATCAATTTATGCCCCACGTGGGTAGGGTAATATGACTAACTTAGTTTATTTAGTTCCGTTATTTCCTCTAATAGGTTTCCTTATCAATGGCCTTGGCTGGAGAACTATTCCAAAGTCCGTCGGTGGGGTCATTGGAAGTGCTGCTGTTCTTGCCTCGTTCGCCGTTTCCCTGGGTATATTCTTTGAAGTGAAGGATGGTGTTTCTCAGGTGGTGACCCTTTTTGATTTTATCCAGTCTGATAAGTTATCTATTCCTCTGGCTTTTCAGGTCGATTCATTATCAGCCCTGTTCCTGCTGATAATTACAGGCGTCGGCTTCCTTATTCACGTTTACTCTACCTCATATATGCACGAGGATGAGGGAATGGTTAAGTATTTCGCCTACCTCAATCTTTTCGTATTCTCGATGCTGTTGCTTGTTCTGGGTGCCAACTACCTGGTAATGTTTATCGGCTGGGAAGGTGTAGGCCTTTGTTCTTATCTGCTCATAGGCTTCTGGTTCAAAAACAGAGATTACACCAACGCAGCCAAGAAGGCGTTTGTGATGAATCGTATAGGTGATCTCGGCTTTCTTATTGGTATGATGCTGATATTGTACCACTTTGGCACATTGACGTATTCAGATTTCTTCGGGCAACTACAAGGCGACGGTCCTGTTGTTTCAGCTAGTACCTACAACTGGATTGCAATCTGTCTGTTTATAGGGGCAATGGGTAAGTCTGCCCAGATTCCCTTATACACCTGGCTTCCTGATGCGATGGCAGGCCCTACTCCGGTGTCAGCCCTCATACACGCGGCCACAATGGTTACCGCTGGTATCTATATGATCGCCAGAAGCAGTGCACTATACAATCTGGCGCCCGATGCCTTAACGCTCGTGGGTTGGATTGGTTGCGCCACAGCATTGTTAGCTGCTACTATTGCTATAAAACAATATGATATAAAGAAGGTTCTGGCATACTCCACCGTTAGTCAGTTAGGGTTTATGTTCATGGCTCTGGGTATGGGTGCCTACACTACCGCTGTGTTCCATGTTATGACGCATGCTTTTTTTAAGGCGCTGTTATTCCTTGGCTCAGGAAGTGTGATTCACGCTATGGGTGGCGAGCAGGATATCAGGAAGATGGGCAACCTCGGACCTAAAATGCGTGTTACCCAGGTCACTTTCCTCATTGGCTGCCTTGCTATCGCTGGTATTCCAGGCCTGTCCGGGTTCTTCTCCAAAGATGAAATTCTCGCATCTGCCTGGTCTCATAATAAAGCTATCTACTGGCTCGGTGTAATAGGCGCTATGATGACGGCATTCTATATGTTCCGTCTTTATACTTTAACCTTCACCGGTAAGTTCCGCGGCACTCATGAGCAGGAGCATCATCTGCATGAGAGCCCGGCAGCCATGACTATCCCGTTGGTCATTCTCGCCATTCTGTCCATCATCGGTGGTTATGTAGGTCTGCCACCGGTTATTAGTGAGCATCATACCTTGAACGAATTTCTTACCTCTTCAGTCACTAACCTTGGACATCATGTGATTGACCATAGCACTGAATGGATGCTGCTGGGCATCTCTACTGCCGTTGCAGTAATATTTAGTATTCTGGGGTATATGGCAAACAGAAAGCCTGCTTTCGCGGTTAATACCGGCATAGCTAAGGCGATGGAAGAGAAGTGGTACATAGATGAATTGTATGATGCAGTTATAGTGCGGCCGCTAAGGTCTCTCTCTTTGATGATGGATCGGTATGCCGAGCGCATGGGTATAGATGCTGTTGTTAATGGTGTCGGAAAGGGCGTAAGATGGGGGGGAGACAGGGTCCGGTTGCTGCAAAGCGGTCAGGTGGGCTTTTATATTTTCATTTTGGTGATAGGCATGACAGTCTTGTTCGCTGTAAGTTTTATCTGGAATAATTAGTATTTACGGAAGTACGCTGAATATTTATGATGCTGACATTACTCATATTGATCCCTCTGCTGGCAGGTATTGTTAGCTTCGCCGTAAAGGGTAATGGTGCTAAAGGGTTGGCTTTAGTAAGCGGTCTGGCTACATTGGTTCTGTCCGCATTTATTTGCCATCAGTCCATGGAAGGCGCTGTTTACGTCAGCATGCCCTGGATCCCGCAACTTGGGTCTGAGTTGAGCCTGCAGGCAGACGGTATGAGCGCCATGCTTTGCCTCCTCACCGGCATAGTAATGCCCATCGTCGTTATAGCTAACTGGAATAATGAAGTTGTAAGGCCTCATGCTTTTTACGGACTACTCCTGCTCACCCAGGCAGGCATCACCGGGGTCTTCCTTGCTTACGATGCCTTGTTGTTTTATGTATTCTGGGAGCTTGCTTTAATTCCGGTTTACTTCCTTTGCTCCCAATGGGGCGGTGAAAAAAGGATTTCCGTCACCTTCAAGTTCTTCGTCTATACCTTCGTCGGAAGCCTCCTCATGCTGGCCGGGTTGATCTATCTGGCAACGCTTAATCCAGGTGTCAACAGCTATTCCT
>Ga0196970_1002014_pt1 | contig 11450 bp, 16 predicted proteins | sample S1v_513CmetaG_FD_148672 | JGI IMG/M metagenome (GOLD analysis project Ga0196970, IMG submission 148672) | Soil microbial communities from Anza Borrego desert, Southern California, United States - S1+v_5-13C | ecosystem: Environmental > Terrestrial > Soil > Desert | place: USA: California... | reverse complement strand
GCTCGGCGGCGGCTTCGGACGCAAGGCGGAAGCCGACTTCATCATCGATGCAGTGTCGCTCGCCAAGGCGGTGGAGGGGCGGCCTGTCAAGGTCATCTGGAGTCGCGAGGACGATATCCGCCACGACAAATTCCGGCCGCTCGAAACCCAGCACGTCAAGGTGGGGCTGGATGCGGAAGGGAACATCGTCGGCTGGCGTCACCGCATCGTGGCGGACTCGATCTTTGCACGAACCTTGCCTCCGGTTTTCGCGGAAGCGGGCGGTCACGACGACGTCGTGACCGAGGGTGCGAAGTTCAACTATTCCGTTCCGGCCCATCAGATAGAGTACCTGCGTCAGGACAACGGTCTCGCCATTGGATTTTGGTTCGCAGTGGGTGTCGGCTATACGAGGTTCGCGATCGAATGTGTTGTCGACGAGATCGCAGCTGCCAGAGGCATGGATCCTGTCGCGTTGCGGCTGGAGCTTCTGAGGGATCAGCCGCGGGCGCAAAAGGTTGTCGAGACCGTTGCCCGGATGGCGGAATGGGATCGAGCGCGCGACGGCCGCGGGCTTGGCATTGCCTACTCCGATGCCTTCGGCTCCCATTGCGCCCAGGTCGCCGAGGTCTCACTCAATCGCGAGACCGGCGAAATCCGGGTGCATAAGGTCTGGTGCGCCATCGATCCCGGCGTCGCGATCCAGCCGCTCCATATCGAGGCCATGATGATCGCCGGCATCACCGGCGGGACAGGCCACGCGCTGTTCGAGCAGATCAACGTCGTCGACGGCGAGGTGCAGGAAGCGAATTTCGACACCTACCGGGTCATCCGCATGTCAGAGGCGCCGGAAATCGAGGTCGCCGTCGTGCCGACGCCCGGAAGCCCCTTCGGTGGCATCGGCCAGGCGGGACTGCCGCCCACCGGCCCCGCGATCGCCAATGCCGTCGCCCGACTGACAGGCGGCGTCCGGCTGCGGCACTACCCATTCCTGCCCGATCGGGTGAAGGCGGCGCTCAAAAGCTGAACTGGATGTCTCCAACAGACGCAGTCCCATCGGCGCTTTGGCATGACCAGAAACAGGGAAAGCAGATGACAGCGATGGCTCGGGCTTGACAGTCTCAATGCTTGCTTACGAAAGGAATCGAACCGACGGCCCGCTATTTGAAAAATGCGTATTTTACTGGCCTGGCCATTTAGCTTCAATCAAGCTGCTTTCGGCCTCGATGCGATCATCGCCGCCAGAGTCGATAATGGAGTGCCCGCTCTGGATCCAGTCCTTGCCGCTTCCCGAGCGGACATTGTTTTCAAAGCCGCCGAAAATCATGTTGTCGCCGTCACCTGCATCGATGGTGTTCTGCCCGAAAGCCTGGATCAAATCGTTCCCTGCCCCCGCAATGATCGTGTTATCAACATTTGCAGAGATCTTGTTGTTACCTCCACCGGCGTTGATTGAATTCCCTGTATTTGAGGAAATCACATCATCGCCAGCGCCGCTCCTGATCGTGTTTTCCGAGTTACTAAAAACGCTATCGTGGCCATCTCCCGTATCGATATCGTTGCTGGAATTCGCCCAGATCACGTCATTCCCCGCTCCGGACCGGACATTGTTGGAGGAATTCACCAGGATTTGGTCGTCACCCTTTCCGGTCTGAATCAGGCTATCTGAGCCTCCCCAGATCGTGTTGTTGCCATCGCCGGCATCAATCGTCGCCTTCGCGCCACTCTGGATGTGATCGTCCTGCTCGGTACTCTTGAATGTGCCCCCGCTGTTCAAAATGATTCTGGTAATGGCATCGAGGGCGGCCAGAGAAGATGCAGATCCATCGGAGATTCCGGGCGCTTGGGCGACAGGCAATGATGTCTCTGGTGCGCTCGTTTGCGCCATCGCTTTCAGAATTGTTAATGCCGCTGCATTCCCAACCGGAGTGATCGACGTCATGAAATAACCTTTCACCAAAAAATGTTCTGCAAGATTCAGAGGGCACTCAAGCTTGGCATCATGCCTCGCGCAAAAATCTATGGTTCGGATGGATGCAACCTAAATTTTTACATGGTTAACGAGTGGATAAAGCTGCCGAACTTTAGTGATGAAGTCGCGCTCCTAAAAGTCATGCTTGAAATGTAAAAAGAATTGTCGCGAAGCTGTAAGCCAACTTCTTGTAACTATAGCTCGCTCTAGCTATAGGCGACTGTAGATTTAGGCGCCCGGGCTGATGCTATCGCCTATCGTACGCCGCTAACGCCAGTAGCGACGGTGGGTGTGCTCATAATTCATCTCTCCTGAAATCGGTTATCTGAATTCCTGTTGCTGCTGATGAGCGGGAGGCTTTGCTCTCGGAGCCGGAAAAGGGGTTCGGCTGGTCGAGCCAGGGAAGCTGAGTGGAAATGCCGGAGGTTATCGGACCGTCAGTGAAACTGATTGAGGCATCCAAGATCTTCACCTCTCCCTGCGGTGGCACAGGAACAGATTCAGCGCTCAGCGGATCTTGGCGGTCTCTGAATCGAATGATCTTGGGAAGAAAGCGTACATCAAGCGGCCGGGGCGCTTGATCGTGAGCGATTCTGGAAATCTGCTCAATTGCTGCCTTCGGATTCACTTCATCGAGCCCCCATGCCGTCACCGGCAGCATTGGTGGTCGCGAGGGGTTTCTGAAGCGAGCCGGCTCCCAGAGTTTGATATTTTCTGAAACCGTAATCCAAAGCGCGTCAGCCCCGGTCCCTACCCGCAAAGCTTCACCGGCGAACTTCGCATCAAGCCAACCCCTCGAACACGGGGGCAGCGGCCCTTCGCAGTTCAGGAAATACTTCGCGCCCCAGAGCACTGACGAAGTGAAGGCTCGACCATCCTGTTCCGCCTCGATTGTCAGTCGGAAGTACACGGGGGATGTTTGGTAGCCACGCGTAATCCACACCGCAATGAAGATGAGGAACGGGAGGGACCACAACAGGGCGACCTTCTTACGCGACAAAGCTAGGCCTTTCCGTACCATGGCCTGATAAAGACCCATCTATGGGGGGTCACCGAAGGACATACACATTTGCCGGCGCCAAAGGCTTCACCAGCCGACTCAGACCTTCACTTCCAACCCTACACCTTTAGGGATACATGTCCGTCAGATGCACGCAAGTGAAAGCTTTATTACAGGCGCCACTACACGCAATTGAATCTGGGATATGTTAACAGGACTTAACGTGCCCAGATACCGCCGTAGGAGCTGTCGCATTTCGTGCCAAAGGTCCCGACATCCTTCCAGGTTTGTATTTATCGTGCGGAAACAATTAGAACAGCATCGCCGGACGGGGCTCTACATGAAGATGTTGGGGCTGATGCTAATTCTGTTGGCGTGCAGGTAGGCTCAGCGAAAAGAGCAACAGCGTCCCCGATGCTATAGACAGGAACGGGTTCGCAACCCTGCTAACTGGATTCGCCCAAACATCGAAAATGCTCTTCCCCACAAAAAAAAAGGATAAAATAAGAGGATAACCATCATGAAGAAACACAGCAGTACAAGCCCCACCATAGTCGCCTTGTGACCCAACGAGACCGCTCTCCGAAAAACTTGGGGATCATGCGTCGCCCCAGAGATTTACCGACATCTTGTCAATCAGCATAGTTGGGAAGCTATGGATGCCCAAGTGTCGCCCGAGCGTCGCAATGTACCGCTGGATTAGAAGATCATCTACAGAAGCCATTTTGATGCGGCGAGAACGCTAGCAGACGTCAAGAAGGCAACGATTGGCACGAGGTCTTCGCTCACCTTGATCGTCAGCCCGGAGAAGGAAATCGTCCCCGTCACCTGGTCGAAGAACGCCAGTATGGTTGTTAAGACGAATGACGACTCGCCGCTCTGCTGACACGATTTGATATCTCAAAGCGTTGTGCGGCTATGCCATCGAGGAACTTCCCTTGGTATAACCTAGTTCCAAAATCGCGGACAAGGAAAGATTTAAATGTCAGGGCAGCGCGATCCAACAGGCTGTACCGCTTTGGCCACTCACCCTCGAGATCGCTTTTCATGTTACCCCAGACAAAATTTGCTACAAGCGTCGATATCTCATGTGTCTCGCCTCCAGGCCTTACGTCTCCGACGCAGCGATAAAAACAATAGCAAAACCCAGCAAGACATCCCGAATTGGCTGATATTGAAGATACCCGCTACTCGGCGCAAGTGGTGCGCGGCACCAAACGAGCGCTAATTCTTGGGATAACAAGAACACCTACCTCCGCGCGGTATCAGAAAGAAGGCAAAACCAATTTTTTAAGCCAAACGGCCAGCGCGCTGGTGCGGGCGATGGTAGCGCGAAGCGCAAATCCTTCTGGAAAAGCAAAAGGTCGGCGCGTTTTCTTCGCCCCGACCTTCTCACGTCGCTCGACCTCACCAGTGCCAGTACATCCGTGGTCACCGTTGGCAAAGCGTGTCTAGAATGTAGAATCGCCTTTGGCAGCTACAAGGGCGCCAACGTTTACTTGTCCAGGTCCTGCGCCATCTTATAGTGGTGCTCGAGCGCCGGAAGGGTTTTCGCGGCCCACGCCTTCAGCTCGGCATTGTCACCACCTTCAGCGTAACGCTTGAACAGATCCACAGCATCTTCGTGGGCGTCCACTTGGTCGTCGAAATACTCTTCCTTGAACTCAGCGCCGGATAGTTTGGCGAGGCCGTCAACCTCTTCCTTGTGGTCCTCAGTCAGAGCTGTGACGGGAGTTCCCTTTACCTTGCCGCCGGAAAGCAGCGCCTTCAGCTCAGCGCTCGTCTTTTCGTGATCAGTAATCATTTGCTGCGCAAAGGCCTTCGTCGCCTCGTCACCTTTCTGCACCGCAAGCTTGCTAGACTCGATTTCGAACATGTCGCTGGCGGATACCTGCATGACGAAATCCTCTGTCGACGGCGCCCTGCCGATAAGCGAATTTGCACCGGTCTTTTCCGCGGTCGACTGCGCAAAGGCGGCGGTTGACGCTGCAAGAACGAAGGCTGTGGCGATGATGATCTTTTTCATTATGGTACTCCTATTGCGGCGGATGAACACGCGGACGACCGATAAGTTCCAAGCTTTTTCAAGTGCCGTATGAGCCGATGGGCATGCGGGTTGTCGGGTAATGAACGGCCAGCGCGCGTCTGGTGTGGACGACGGTGGTGATCGCGCTGGCCTGTGGTGACTTCGAATAAAAGGGCCGCACTCGTCTATGATCATCCGTCCGACAAGTCCCTGAAGGTGGGCACCCAGCATGGGTACCGTCCTGGGCATGGGGACGGCCCAGAGCTTCACAATGGGTATGGCAGGGCAGATGACGCCGGAACAAAAGCTTGAAGCCGCGGCGCGGAAGCACTTGGATGACACCGGACGCGCGAATTGCAAGATCACGCGCGGCTACCTCCTCCACAAGCCTGTGTATGAGTTCTGGTTTGAGTGCCCTGAGCCGACACCAGCTCAGAAAGCGTAGTATCGGAAGGAGCTTGCCCCCTCCGATTTGTTCGGGCGGCTGCCCCCCAAAGGAACGAACCGGTCGCTTAGCAGTTTGATAGGCTGTCGCGAGGGCGAACCCGTCCCCCGTCCCCTTAAGGTTTAAGCTTGTGCCCTACGAGCACCCTCGCGACGCCCTTCAATTCAAGGCTTGGATTTTCCAGTCGTCTTTGCCGGCGCGGGCGCATTGCAGCCCTTCGACATCATGGCCGACTGGATCGCCTGGACCTTGCCCTTAGATACCGATACCTGACCTTCCTTGTCGCCGCCAAAGGTGGACGACATCGGAACGCCGATGAGGAAGACGCCGAACGCATCACCAGTGGCAGCATCGTGTTGTTGCTTGGAAACCGCTGATAGCGTCGCCTGCTCCTTGATTAGTTCCTGAGCGAGTTGCTCGCAGGAATAGTTCGTGTATGCCGCCATCGGAATGTCAGTGGGAACGATCGCATCCGGCCGTTTGGCACACGCCGAAAGAGCCAGCGCGAGCGCCAGCGGTACAACAATATTTCTCAAGATTACCCCCTAATATGCCCGGGCAGAGATAATCATGATTCATCCTTAAGTGGAAGTGGCCCCTCAGTCCTTGCCTCCCGTCTCACCGACTCTATTTCGAGGTGATGTTCGACATCCCTCCTCCCACGGTTCCGCTTCGCGACGACAACCGCCCGATTCTGTGCCAGATGGCAATCGAGCTGTCACTTCAGGAGCTCGTCGATGCTGCGATGAAGGCCGGCTGGAACGAGACCGAGGTACTCGGCGCGGTTATCGAGGTCGCCGATAACCTAATGCTGGCCCATGGGGCGAATGCAGAGCTCGCTGCAATGCTGAAGGCGCTGAAGCGTGGCCTGGATTAGCGGCGGGAACCTTCCTCGATGCGTTTGGTTGGATGAGCCAAAAGGAGAGGAAAATGACCAGCCGAATAATCACTGCTTTGATGTTGAGCCTTGGGCTTGCTCTTCCCGCTGTAGCCCAGCAAGGCGGAACTTTTACGCCAGACACCACGAACACGCCTGGAACCAATTCAGGTGGGCCAGTGGGCTCGCAAGCGATCGAACGGCCGAAGAATGCGACAACTAACTCGGTCGGCAAAGCCGGACAGAATTGCCAGAAGATGGCGAATACGGTTTCGGGTGAGCGCCCAGCTACATCCAATCAGCAAGAACAGCAGCCGCAGCGAAAATGCTAGAACCTGTGGGGCGAAGTCCGGCAGTCGGTAAAGTTTGTCCGCATCGTCGGGATCGCGCAGCCCCTTGAACGAAGGATGCCGCAGCTTCCCATCATTCGTCCACGCTCGGTATTCGATCTCCGCGACATATGAAGGCCCGGTCATGACGAGGTTCTTGCCCGGGACGCGATCGACCGGCACGCGCGTCTTGACCTTGTCGAGTTGCTTCTTCAGTGCTCTCGCCTGATCATGCTTGAAGCAGGTCCCGACGGTGCCGACGTATTTGTAGCCATCTCGGTGCCGAGCCGCGAGGAGAAGACTGGCGATAGCACCAGGTAAAGCCGTCGATGGCTCATAGCCGATGATCACAAAGCTGTCGCTCTAAACGCATTTGATCTTCAGCCAATCGCCAGTGCGACCGGAACGATGTGGCCTGTCTAGATGCTTGGCCATGATGCCTTCCAGCCCAAGCCGGCAGGCGTGCTCCAGCAGGGCATCCGGATCCTCTTCGAACTCTTCCGAAAGTCGGATCGCGCCCTCCTCTCGCGGAATGACATCTTCCAGGAGATGCCGGCGCACCCGGTATTCCGTGTTCCGTAGATCGTGTCCATCGAGGTAAAGCAGATCGAAGGCATCGAGGAGCGAGTTTCGCGAAGGAAGCTTGCCGCCTTGCTTTCCACTGGCGCCAAGTGAGTTCTGCAACAGGCCGAAGTCAGACCGCCCCTGCTCGTCGAGCACGACAGCCTCCCCGTCAAGGACCATAGTCATCGGCATGAAAGTCCTTGGTGGTTTCAATTATGGTCAATTGCACGGTATCCTCCACTCCATGATCTGCCGCCGCTGTAGAGACACTTGCTAGGTATGTGTGGAGCATCCCGATCGGCCATGGACCGGGACGCATGGATGCGGGCTTGCTTCCCATGGAGGAAGCTCCCGACGCGGCTGCGCCCCTTTTAGCAAGCACGGTCAACATCTCGCTGTCGCCAAGAGCCAGAGACGCCATAGAAGATTTCTGTCTCGACCAAAATCCTCCGGCGAAGCCAGAGACTGTCATTGAATGGATCGTCGAAGATTGGCTCGAAAGGGAGGGTTACTTTCACTGATGAACGGTAGTGGTAGACCGGCGTCGCCGGGCGTGCTGGGTACCTGAGGTGGATTGTCTCAGTCCCACAGTCTTCTGATCGTGAGCCAGGCATTAGGCCTGCGTCCAGACGAGTGAACCGTAGACGCCGGCGACAGTGTCGTCGATACCTTTCTGGTTTGCCGGCGTAGCACCCCGAACGCCGATCGATGACGATCCGTTAATGGCTCTAGCCGTGAGGAACAGTTTGTCTATGGATGCGCCGACCCTGTTGCAGTGAGGTACGGCCGCCGCGCTCAAAGTACACAGGCGACGCTCAGGCGGATACTATCAACTTCATTGGTGACGACATAGATTGCTTTGCCGGTCTTGCGGCAACTTGTGGTTGGTCCGCCGCCCGTCTAGAAGGTCGTTGCTTTGTTTGGGACTCGTGCATGGTGTCGATGCGGGCGGCGAGGTGTCGCACGTCGTCGCGGATGCCGGACACGGCACCAAGGATTTGGTCTTTTCGTCTTCCCGCAGGATCACAAGGAGCAGTTCAACCGGGTGCTGGCTGATTGCGAGCTGAAATTCGACCGCCAGGGCAACCGTCGTTCGGCCTACAGCCTTCGCCACACCTATAGCTGCCTGCGCCTGCTGGAAGGCGCGGATATCTACCAGATCGCCAAGAACTGCCGGACGAGCGTCGAAATGATCGAGAAGCACTACGCCGTGCATCTCAAGAACACACTGGGTGCCAAGGCCATCAACGTGCGGCGAGTGAAGAAGGTGGCCAAGTAAGCCCGCTCACTTGTGGAGTGAATGGGTTTGACGGTTATTCTTGATCTTTACCCTTGGCATGCAGGGCCGCCAAGTCTTCCTTTAGGCGTACCGCCATGTCCATCCTTTCATGCAGGATGCTCATGACACCAAGGTCGCCGTTCCCAAGTTCACGGAAGAAGACGTAGTGATGCTCGTAGCGGCTGAAATACGCCATGAGCTTCACATCGGCGGGAACCGCCAGCCTTTGCGGGAGCCGTCGCCAGATAAGACGGTTGTCGCACAGGCGCTGCAAGTGAGCATGCAGGCCCCGGATATAGGTATCGGCCTGCGCCTCGCCCCATTCGGCCAAAGTGTCGCGCCAGATCCTGTCCTGTGCGGCGTCGGCACGCGGATAAAAGCGATATCCGGCCATGCTCAGCGGCGCTTGTTGCGGCGGATTACATCGTCGGCGGTAACGGCGATGAATTCGCTGTCATCGGCGCGCATGGCGGGTGCGAGTTCCCGCTGGAGCGCCTCCCACGCCTCATCACGGGTCTGTAAATCGCGGCGGATCAACGCGCGGATGTATTCGCTGGCATTCTCATAGAGGCCATCGTCGCCGATCTGTTGCTGGATGTGGTTTTGCAGCGCGCCGCTGACCTTAACGTGAATGCTGCCTGACGGCATGGGCCTATCCTTTCGTCTCTCTTCAATTATGGGAAGCGTGATAAATATTGTCAATATTCATCACACAGTAAGGCCGCGACCCCAGAGCCGTGAGTTACAGAATCCCGTTCTATAGCTCACAGCCGACCCAAGCTTCCGCCACACGACCTTTTAATCGATCAACGCAAGCGTGTATCAACGCTTACAGCGCACCTACGCATCACCCAACGCGTACGCAAGAGCTATGGGCGATGCGCTGCGCGGTTTTCTGGCCGGCCGCACGGCGTCCGGAGAAAACCGGCAGGTGCGCCAGGGGAAACCCCTGGTGTGTTGGTTTCCACGCAGAACTGATGGAGTGGATGCCCCCTCCCGATGGCATCGCGATGTGCCAAAGTGATGTTTGCAACAACGTCACTCAGAGGAGAGAGCATCCATGAAGGAAGTTAGCATTGTAGGCCTTGACCTTGCAAAGCGGGTATTCCAGCTCCATGCTGCCAGCGCCGATGGCGGTTTGGTATTTCGTAGGAAGCTATCTCGCGTTCATGTCTTGGCTTTCTTCTCGGAATTGCCGAGGTGTGTCGTTGCGATGGAAGCATGTGCGACTGCGCATTACTGGGCTCGTGAGATCGGGAAGCTTGGCCATGAAGTTCGATTGTTACCACCCGCTTATGTGAAGCCTTTCGTCAAACGGCAGAAGAATGACGCGGCAGATGCTGAAGCCATCGTAGAGGCCGCCATCCGCCCCTCGATGAGGTTTGTCGTGCCGAAGACGGAGAAGCAGCAAGCTTCTTCCATGATCTTTCGGACGCGCGATCTATTTGTGCGTCAGCGGACGCAGTTGATTAACGCCCTTCGTGCTCACTTGGCAGAACATGGGGTCGTCGCACCGCAGGGGCTTGCAAGCTTGGCCGCGTTGAGGGGGATCGTAGAAGACGATGATAGCGGCCTTGAGCTCCTGGTTGTGGAAACTGCCCGGATTTATTTGGAGCAGATTGATCTTCTAACTGCCCGTATCTCCAACTTGGAGAAGGTACTCAAATCTGAAGCTCAGCAATCGGATAATACCGCTCGGCTGATGTCAATGCCCGGCGTAGGACCGATCACGGCCATAGCGATCGAGGCCTTTGCTCCAACTATGACGACGTTTCAGAAGGGGCGCGATTTTGCAGCATGGCTCGGGCTTGTACCTAAACAACATTCGAGCGGTGGAAAGCAGGTGCTTGGCCGGACGTCGAAGATGGGACAGCGCGATATCCGACGGCTTTTGATTATCGGCGCAATGACGGTGATCCGATGGGCATGCCGAAAGCCCCCCTCCGGGAGCTCATGGCTGGGACGTATGTTGACGCGCAAGCCACGTATGCTCGTCGCTATTGCGTTAGCCAACAAGATGGCGCGATCCGTCTGGGCGATGATGACGAAGAAGGAGAATTACAAAGATTCCGGTCTCGCAACCGCGTAAGCAAAGCTAGCGATATAGCGAGATCGGATCGTCGGCGTGTGAGGAGATCAGCGAATGGTAAGGACAAAAGATTGGAAAGAGGGGCTGGAAATGCACCCGGCTCAGTGAGCCACGAGCTCGTAGAACTGATTTGCGCCAGCCCCGCTTAGCTCCATACCGGCCAGCAGTAAATTCCAGACTGCATCAAAGGCCTGATACATGACCGCATCCAATCACACGTTCAAACCGCTCAAAGAAAAACTTGCATGAACGGGGGCATCCATACATGTGCCGGGCAAAATGGCCGTGGCGCTCGCACTGCTTGCTTTGCTCCCCGGCATGGCGCTGATTGGCTGGCTGCGCTGGACAGTGACGGGTTGACCGATCATCAGGAAATGGCCCTTGAAGGGCTCGGCGGGGATGCCGGCGGTGGTTTCACACCACAGAACCCCAGTAGACCAGGGGGTAGAGGCACAGGGCGGCGACGAGGACTGCCAACGAGCGCCATACCCGGCTCTTCGAGAAACCGTAGGCTGCAAACAGCGCTACTCCGGAGACAATGATCGCCAGCGGCCAGACAGAAACAACGGAGAAGACGTATGCATCGAAGAGGTTGAAACTGATCAGCATTGAGACCCCGTTCGCCTTCGCAGGTCTTAGCCACGCTCGGCCAAATAACGCGGCGACCGTCCTCTCCGATAGCTACCAATGAGGAGGCCTACCACTGCGAAACACGCGCCGCTCATTGATCGGTGACCTCATCAGAACAAGCAATAGGTCTGACTGTCGGATCACTGTCGTTTCCGTCATACTCGGCAACCTCGCACTTGTGGACGCGGTACCGGTGCCCGTCGAAGCGGTAGACGGTCGTGTCATAGCGTGCCGCTGCCATCCTCGCGCTGACACGAAGA
>Ga0196970_1002013_pt1 | contig 11450 bp, 9 predicted proteins | sample S1v_513CmetaG_FD_148672 | JGI IMG/M metagenome (GOLD analysis project Ga0196970, IMG submission 148672) | Soil microbial communities from Anza Borrego desert, Southern California, United States - S1+v_5-13C | ecosystem: Environmental > Terrestrial > Soil > Desert | place: USA: California... | reverse complement strand
CATGATGTAGACCGGCTGCCGCGAACCGCAGTAGAACAGCCGGAACTCGATCGGGTAGGTGGAGCCGTCCTTGCGCGTGTGGACCGTGTCCAGCGAGGCGCGGCTGGACTTGCCGCAGCCGAGCGGCATGAGGATGTTCTGCAGCACCTCGCGCGAGACGCTGCGCGCGAGGTCGAGCGGCGTCATCTGCGATAGTTCGCTGGCGGTGTAGTGCAGGTTCTTGCGCGCCGCCTGGTTCGTATGGACGAAGCGGAAGGTATCGCAGTCCACGAGGTAGATTTCGCTGAACGAACCCTGCATGACGATGGGCAGCCATTCCGCTTGCAGCATGTGGTGTCTTCTTTCCTGAATGGGTGGGTCAGTGGGTCAGCCGGCCAGGCGGGCTTCTGCGCCGCTCTCTGCCTGCGCGACGGGCGGCATCCATGCCGCCAGCCACGCGGCGAGTTGTTCCGCGGGCATCGGCTTGCTGATGTAATAACCCTGGCCCTGGTCGCAACCCATCTTCGCAAGCAATTCCCATACCGCGAGGTTTTCAAGGCCTTCGGCGACTACCTTCAGGCCCATGTTGTGGCCGAGGTCGATGGTCGAACGGACAATCTTGGCGTCGCCGGCATCGCGTTCCATGTTCAGCACGAAGGACTTGTCGATCTTGAGTTCCTGCACCGGCAGGCGCTTGAGGTAGGCCAGCGACGAATAGCCGGTGCCGAAATCGTCGATGGACAGGTTCACGCCCATCGCATGCAAGCCTTCCAATGTTTGTTGCGCGCGCACCGGGTCGTCCATGATCGCGCTTTCCGTGATCTCCAGGCAGAAGGCGGCCGGCTGCAGCGCGTGGCGCGCGAGCACGGCGGCAAACTTGGCGGGCAGCTCCTGGTCCATCAGGTCGCGGGTGGAGAGGTTGACCGATACGCGCAGCGGCGTCCCGGCAGTCGCCAGTTGCGCGGCCAGCCCGGCCGAACGTTCCAGCACCCAGGCCGTGATCGCGCGGATGAAGCCGGTTTTTTCCGCGAACGGGATGAAATGGTCGGGGAAGACCATGCCGCGCTCCGGATGCGCCCAGCGCAGCAGCGCCTCGACGCCGGCCACCTTGCCCGTGGCGAGGTTGATCTTCGGCTGCACGTACAGGCGGAACTGGTTTTCCTCGGCGGCACGGCGCAGTTCGCCGAGCAGGGACAGGCTCTGCTGGCTGCTCTTGTCGACCGCAGGGTCGTACACGACAGCTTCATTGCCGCTGGTCTTGGCCGCATACATCGCGACCTCGGCGCGGCTGAGCAGGGACTGGGCGTCGCTGCCGTGCGCCGGGTAGCCGGCGATGCCGATGCCCGCGCCAAGGTCCACGTTCTGCTCGTCGAGTGCGATCGGATGTTCGAGCGATTTCAGGATGCGCGCGGCGACGGCCTTCGCGTCGTCCAGCGAGGCCGCCGGCATGAGCAGGGCGAATTCGTCGCCGCCGAGGCGGGCAAGCGTGTACTCCTGGCCGTCCATCTGCGACTGCAGGCGCGCGGCGACTTCGCGCAGCAAGGCGTCGCCGAAGCGGTGGCCGAGGACGTCATTGACATTCTTGAAGCGGTCGAGGTCCATCATCAGCACGTGGCAGGGCCGGCCGCCGCCGCGCGCCTTTGCGATCGCTTCATCGAGCAGCGCGGCGAATTGCGCGCGGTTCGGCAGGTCGGTCAGCGTGTCCCAGTACGCCAGCCGACGAATCTCGCGTTCGCGCGCCGAGATGCCGTCGCGCATGCTGGCAAAGGCCCGGGACAAGTCGCCGATCTCGTCGTCGCGCCGGATCTCGACCTGGCCCTGGTAATCGCCCGCGCCGAGCCGCCGGGCGGTGTCGCCCAGTCTGCGCAGCGGGCCGGTGATGCGCCTGGCCATGAACACGGTGCCGGCCGCGGCGACCGCGATGCCCAGCAGGGTCAGCACCGCGAGGCCGATCTTCAGGCTGCGGTATTGCGCTTCGGCCTCGCTGACGGAGCGCTGCAGGACCACGATCACATCCTGGCCGTCGGCCTGTGCGAGCGGCAGTACGCGGGCGCTGTAATCGCTGCCGCCGATATTCATCTGCGCCACGAAAGCCGCCCGGGCGGGGACATCGCGCATGCGTTCGGCGAGGCTGTCCGCGTCTTCGGCGGGCAAGGTGGTCACGTCCGCCATCCAGCTTCCCTGCGGTCCGCTGGTCAGGATCGAAACCTGCAGCGAGGACAGCTCGCGCATGTCGGCGGCGATCTTCCTGTCAATTGCAAACGCCATCGCGACCCAGCTGATGGTCACCGGCGCCTTCACCGGGACGACCACGATCTGGTAAGGGTGCTTGTCCACAATGCCGATGCCGTTGGCGCTGCCGTTCTGCTCGGCCCGGTCCACCAGCTCCAGGATGGATTTTTCCAGGCTGTCCTGGAGTGTGCCGGCGGTCGATGCCCTGATCGTGCGGTCGAGGCCGATCAGCAAGGCGTGCGAGGCCTCGATGCGTTCGCCGTGGTTGGCGAGCGCCGATTCGATGGTTTCCCGGTCGTCGCTGGCGATGGCCTGCTTGAAGCCGTAATCGGAGGCCAGCAGGCGCGCGCCCTGGGTCAGCTTCTGCGCATACTGGTCCAGCAGGCGGCCGAACACGCGTTCGCCCACCGCCAGCTCTTCCCGGATCGCGGCCCTGACGTTTTCCTGGATGCCGGTCTGGATGGCGAGGAAGCCCGCCAGCTGCACCGCGAGGATCAGCACGAGGAACAGGATGACGATTCGGCTTTCAAGGCTCCGCAGGCGCATCGAACAATTCCCTAGTTGGACCTTGCTTTTACGTTGAGGGCAATGGAAGCGGATGCATCGGCATGGGTGACGGCAAACGGCTGTTCATGCACCGGCGCGCCCGCGGGCAGGCCGAAGTGCCAGGCCTTGAGGCGGTACTTGCCGGGCGCCAGTCCCTCCAGTTTCGCCTTGCCGGCGGCATCGGTCCTGGCGAAGTAGGGCGTCGCCACCACATGGATATAGGCCGCCATCTGGTCGTGAATGTTGCAGCCGATGGCGACCGTGCCCGGCTTGTCGAAGTGCACCGGGTTGGGCGGATCGCCGGCGTAGAGCTTGAGCTCGAAGACCTTGGCCGGCGAGAGCGAGTAGACATGGTGGCGCACCGTGTCGTTGTTCGGGAAGGAGATGTTCGTGCCGGCCTGGATCACGGTGACGGCCGGGATGAACTTGCGGCCTTTCTGCTCGATCTCGATGGTCTTGCCGGCCTTCGGAACGGGCAGGGCGGTCTCGGGCTCGGCATAGACGGCCGCGTCGGCCAGCGGCTTGCCGGCGGCGTCCAGGACTTCGACCGCGAGGGACGATGCCGCTGCCTGTGCAGCCGCCAGCTGGAACAAGGCCGCCAGGGCAGCGGAGCGGATGCGTGCCTTCATTTGCCGACGATGTCGCCCTTCATCGGGGCGATCAGTTGAAGCAGCTCGTCTTTCTCGCGCTGCGGTACCTTGAAGGCATCGAGCGTGGCGACCAGCTGCTGCGCGAAGGCATCGAATTCAGCCGCGGTGATATCCAGGTCCTGGTGCACCTTGCGCATCGTGCCGCCTTCATACTTGCAGGGGCCGCCTGTCGCCTCGCAGAGCTGCGCCGCGACACTTTCCTTGACGCCCGCCAGCTTGATGCCCTTGAAGCTGCGGCTGGTGCGCGGGTCGCGGGCGGCGCTGTCAATGGTGCGGTCCACCACGGCGGTGATCGCCGGCAGGCCGCCGAGGCGGTCATAAAGTTTGGCCTGCGGCGGCGTGGAGGCGCAGCCGGCAAGGACAAGCGCGCCTGCCAGTACCAGGCCGGCGCAGAGCGGGTCGCGACGCGTTTTACTCATGGGAATCCTCTCGGCTTGACTCTCGGCTTGATACTCAGCTTGATACTCAGCTTGAATGCGCGGTCGCCATTAACAACTGGCAATTATTGCCTTGAGGACTCTATCATATTGTTCTGGGGAGGGGCACCGGAGACGGCGTGGCGGGGATGGCTTACATTTTTAGCCGAGGGACTTCCAATTTTTGTTGAGCGGGTGCTATAATCACGTTTTTCGCGGCCGTAGCTCAGCTGGATAGAGTACTTGGCTACGAACCAAGGGGTCGTGGGTTCGATTCCTGCCGGCCGCGCCATATCGAAGGGGTCAGATCGAAAGGTCTGACCCCTTTTCTGGTTTACAACCCCTTCTTATGCTTTCCTGCGGCGGCTCAGGCCGAGTCCCGCCAGTCCGAGACCCAGCAGGGCCAGGGAGACCGGCTCGAGCACTTCTCCCCCTCCTACCTGGATCGTGATCGCTTCGCCGGTGACGCTGTCCGCCACGGAATAAATCCCGGTAATGAGGCCCAGGCTGGCGTGCGTCTGGCGGCGGGCTTTTATCGCGCCGGCGATGTGATCCAGATGTCGGTGCCGCTGGAAACGCTAGCCGCCATTCCTTTCCTCGCGATCGCCCAGCCCGAAAAATACGCCCCGGAGAGGAAACTTTTCCTGCCCGCCGGGTCTTATCAAAAAATCAGGACAAGCCGAATGGGCGGATGGTCAATCGCCTGCCCCTCTCCTGCGACCGGGCGGTAGCGCCGGCCGGACCCTGTTATTCGCATGGCGGGAGCCACCGCCGATCCTTCACGCGACCAACTCGATCAGCTGGCCGGCGCCACCGCGTTCTTTCTCTTTCTCGAGGAGTACGCAATGCTAGCAATGAACTACCGCGGTCCCTTTCGCGTGCGCGCCCAGCAAAAACCCGACCCCGTCATCGAACACCCGAACGATGCCATCGTGCGCGTGACGCGGTCCTGCATCTGCGGGTCCGACCTGCACCTGTACCACGGGCTGGTGCCCGATACGCGCGTCGGCATGACCTTCGGCCACGAATTCACCGGCGTGGTCGAAGAGGTCGGGCCGTCGGTCCAGCACCTGAAGGTCGGCGACCATGTGCTGGTCCCGTTCAATATCTTCTGCGGCTCCTGCTATTTCTGCCAGAAAGAACTCTACGGCAACTGCCACAACACGAACCCCCAGGCGAGCGCGGTCGGCGCGATCTACGGCTATTCGCACACCGCGGGCGGCTACGACGGCGGGCAGGCCGAGTACGTGCGCGTGCCCCTGGCGGATGTCGGTCCCACCGTCATTCCCAAAGACTTGCACGTCGACGACGCGGTCCTGCTCACCGATGCCTGCCCGACCGGATACCAGGCCGCCGAGATGGGCGAGATCGAGGAGGGCGATACGGTCGTGGTGTTCGGTGCCGGCCCGGTCGGCATTTTCGCGGCGAAGTCGGCCTGGCTCATGGGCGCGGGCCGCGTCATCGTGGTCGACCACGTCGACTATCGCCTCGAATTCGTGCAGCAGTTCGCGCAGTGCGAAGTGGTCAACTTCAAGGATGTGCGGGACATGGCCGAGCACATCAAGAAGATGACGGACTGGCTGGGCGCCGATGTGTGCATCGATGCCGTGGGCTGCGAGGCCGCCGGCAGCGCGGTGCAAAGCCTCACCGGCCGCTACATCCCGCTGCAGGCAGGCGCGGCAACTGCGCTGCATTGGGCGATCAACTCGGTGCGCAAGGGAGGCACGGTGTCGATCGTCGGCGTGTACGGCCCCACCTTCAACGCGGTCCCGATCGGCAACGCGCTCAACAAGGGCCTGACGCTGCGCATGAACCAGGCGAGCGTGAAGCGGCACCTGCCGCGCCTGATCGAACACATCCAGGCCGGCCGCCTCGAACCGAGGAAGATCATCACGCATCGCGTACCGCTGGAAGAGGTGTCCGACGCCTACCACATCTTTTCCAGCAAGCTCGACAACTGCATCAAGACGGTGCTGATCCCGCCCGCCGCGGGACTGCAGCTGGTCCACTGAAGCCCACTCCGAGGAGCAGATCATCATGAATGCAAACGAAACGACGGCTGCCGGGCGCGACGCCAGCGGACAGCACCCGCCCGGCCCCACCGCGCCGCAGCGGGATTTTTCGCATATCCAGGGCTGGGGCGCCGACCTCGACCACAAGAACCGGCCCGCCTATCCCATGGAAAGGACGCCGCCGCGCCTGGAAGGCGTGCACTGGGATCGCCCCGAGGACCAGCCGATCCGGATGAAGGTCTACCACTCGACGGAACGGCCCGGCGTCACGCCCGTGTTCGGCACCAGCGTGCCGCCCTCGGGCCTGAGCGGAAAGATCCGCGACGTGGCCTACAAGCTCAGCGAAAACGATATCCGGCACTGGCTGCTGCTTCTGCTGGCCGACCGCGTCAACATGTTCGAGGGGATCGGCGAAGACCTCATGCACGGGCACATCCCGAACGTGCTCGGCGAGATGGGCATCCGGGCGGAGTTCAGGCACAACCGCGCCGGGCTGGCGCGGAAGGTGGCGGTGACGGCGGCGATCGTCGGCATCGGGGTTTACCTCTACCGCCGCAGGGAAAGGTAAGGCCGCTCAGCCGGCCGGCCGCTTGCGGTGGAACACCAGCGGGCTGTATGGCACCGCGGACGGCGGCGGCGAGTTGAGGATGCCCGGCTTCATCGCGCCGACCACGTGCATCTCGCAGGGCTTGCAGTCGAAGCGCAGCGTGTAGCGCTCGTTGCCGCTCACCAGGGTCATCGGCTCGGCGCGCACCTGTCCCTGCACGCCTTGCACGCCCTTGGCCTGCTTCGGGCAAAGGTTGAACGAAAAGCGCAGGCAGTGCTTGGTGATCATCAGCGATACCTCGCCCGCTTCCTCATGCGCTTCGTATGCCGCATCGATCAGCTGCACGCCGTGCTTGTGGTAGAAGGCGCGCGCCTTGTCGTTGTAGACGTTGGCGAGATACGAGAGCTGCGTTTCCGGATAGGTGGGCAGCGGATCGGCCGCCTGCTTGCGCGTCGGACGCTGCCATGCTTTCAGGCGCGCCTCTTCATGCGCGGCAATGGCGTCGCGGCGCAGTGCATTGATGGCCGCCGCCGGCACGAACCAGGCTTGCGACAGCGCCAGCGAAACGTCCCCGGCCTCGAACATGGTATTGCCGAGCTTGCCGAGGCTGGCGCGCAGCGCGGCCTCGGCCTGCGCCGCCTGCTGCGCCGGCTGCAGGGCGATGGGTGCATCCGTCGTGCTGACGATGCCGTCCTCGTCGCGCAGCGACAGGCGCAGGCCGCCGGCATATTCGGAAAGCGCCATGTGCAGCGCCACCTTGCGTTCCGCCGATTTCTTCTGCAGCGCGCCTTCCCACTGGTGGTCGCGGTTGCGATGGATGGCGGTGCCGGCCTTCAGGCCGGGAAGGGCGCTCAGCACTTCGTTCGGGAAAACGCGCCAGCGCTGGCCTTCCGCATCCTCGCCCAGCCTTTCGACGCGGTTGGCCTGGATGCCGACCGTGTCGCGCTTGTGCATGTAGTTCAGGCCGTCGCCGTTGGCCATGGGCGCATTCGTCACGAGGTCGAAATGGTCGGCCGCCATGCGGCTGACGGTGCCCAGTTCCACGCCCACGTATTTCGGCGAATCGAAGGCGCCGATATCCTGCTGGCGGCCCTGCGCGAAGTAATCGGTGTGGCCGCGGTGGAAGTTCTTGTCCACGTCGGGCGTGAACATCAGGCGCGTGCGGCCGCTGGAGGCGCGCACGAACTCCGGGCGGCGCTCGATGATCTCGTCGAGCAGGCGGCGGTAGTGGCCGGTGATGTTCTTCACATAGCCCATGTCCTTGTACCGGCCCTCGATCTTGAACGAACGGATGCCGGCGTCGATGAGCGCTTCCAGGTTGCGGCTCTGGTCGTTGTCCTTCATCGACAGCAGGTGCTTTTCATAGGCCACCACGCGGCCCTGGCCGTCCGTGAGCGTGTAGGGCAGGCGGCAGGCCTGCGAGCAGTCGCCGCGGTTGGCGCTGCGACCGGTATCCGCGTGGGAAATGTAGCACTGGCCGGAAAAGGCCACGCACAGCGCGCCGTGCACGAAATATTCGAGCGGGGTATCGGTGGCCGCGCGGATGGCACGGATCTGCTCCAGGCTCAGTTCGCGCGCCAGCACGAGCTGCGAGAATCCGGCCGCGCCCAGGAAGCGCGCCTTTTCCACCGTGCGGATGTCGCACTGGGTACTGGCGTGCAACTGGATGGGCGGCAGATCCATTTCGAACAGCCCCATGTCCTGCACGATGAGTGCATCGACGCCGGCATCGTATAACTGCCAGATCTGCTTGCGCGCGGTTTCCAGTTCGGCATCGTGCAGGATGGTATTCAGGGTAACGAAAATGCGCGTATGGTAACGGTGCGCGAATTCGACCAGCGCGGCGATGTCCTCGATCGGATTGCTAGCGTTGTGGCGCGCGCCGAACGCGGGACCGCCGATGTAGACGGCGTCGGCACCGTGCAGGACGGCTTCGCGGCCGATCTCGGCGGTCTTGGCCGGCGACAGCAGTTCGATCTGGTGGTCGAGGAGAGACATGGGGAGAGGTCCAAACAGGCGAAGGGGCAAATTATAGCCTCGGTGGCGGATGGCGTTGGGCCGGGCGGAATGTAACTTTCGATAACGGCGATTGACCCTCGGAAACCCGCCGGCTAAGGTGGGCGCGCCATCATTCTTTTCTATCGCACCTTGCCATGAAATCGCTTTTCCTCACGCTCGTCGCAGCCACGCTGGCCCTTTCCGGTTGTGTTGTCGTTCCGGAATATCCGGCGGCGCAGGTCGTCATTACCGGCGGCGGCCACGGCGGCCATGGCGGCCACCACTGCCCGCCGGGGCAGGCCAAGAAGGGGCGCTGCTAGCGCTGACCTGCCGCAGGCCGGCGGGCGCAACTTTTTTCCTTCTCGGGGGCTCTATTCCGGAGCCGCCCCGGCTGGATTTCTGTTTACGTCCCGACGACCCAAGGCATGGACATCGCCCACCTGATTCAGACTTATGGATATGCAGCAATTGCCCTGGGCAGCTTCCTGGAAGGGGAGGCTGTCGTGCTGGCGGGCAGCCTTGCCGCGTACCACGGCCATCTCGCGCTTCCCCTGGTGATGGGAATTGCGGCGCTGGCGAGCTTCCTCGGCGACCTGCCGTATTTCTTTGCGGGGCGGCGCTACGGGCCTTGGGTCCTGCGCCGCTTCCCGCCGTTGCGGTGCCGGCGGAAACGGCTGGAGCAAGTCATGCACCGGCATCACGTCATGCTGGTGCTTTCCCTGCGTTTCCTCTACGGCATGCGCATTGCCGGCCTGATGGCGCTGGGGATGAGCAGGATGCCGGCATGGCGCTTCCTGTTCCTCGATTTCATTGGCGCCATCGTCTGGTCGGGCAGTGTGTGTGCGGCCGGATACGGCGCAGGCGGACTGTTCAGCGGACTGCTGGACAAAGAGGCAACGCCAGGCGAGCTGACACTGTTTGCCGCCGCGCTGGCCAGCTCGATCTTGCTCTGGATCGCCGTGCGCAAGGCCGTTTCCCCGCGTGAATAACTGAAAGGCCGCTACTATGCTTCCCTCATCCGGCTACGGCGCCACCAGCGCGCATGAACCGCTTTCCAAACTCGACTTCGAGCGCCGCGACCCGGCGCCTGACGATGTCCAGATCGATATCCTGTACTGCGGCGTCTGCCACTCCGACCTGCATACCGCCCGCAACGAATGGGGCAACACCGTCTATCCCGTCGTGCCCGGGCATGAAATCATCGGGCGGGTGGCGGCGGTCGGCGGCCAGGTCACACGCTTCAAGCAGGGCGACCTCGTGGGCGTGGGCTGCATGGTGGACTCTTGCCAGCGCTGCAGTTCCTGCGCATCGGGGCTGGAGCAATATTGCGAAAACGGCTTCGTCGGCACCTATAACGGCGAGGAAATGCACAGCGGCGGCATGACCTACGGCGGCTATGCCACCAACATCGTGGTGCGCGACAAGTTCGTGCTGCGCATCCCCGACAACCTCGATCCCGCCGGCGCCGCGCCGCTGCTGTGCGCCGGCATCACCACCTATTCTCCGCTCAGGCAATGGCAGGTCGGTGCAGGGCATAAGGTCGGTATCGTCGGCCTGGGCGGCCTGGGGCACATGGGAATCAAGCTCGCGCATGCGATGGGGGCGCAGGTCGTCCTGTTCACCACCTCGCCCGGCAAGCGCGAGGACGCGAAGCGTCTCGGCGCCGACGAGGTCGTGGTGTCCAAGAATGCCGATGAAATGGCGCAGCACCGCGACAGCTTCGACTTCATCCTCAATACCGTTGCCGCGCCGCATGCGCTCGATCCCTTCATGGAATTGCTCAAGCGCGACGGCACGATGACGCTGGTGGGCGCGCCGGCCTCGCCGCACCCTTCGCCGCAAGTGTTTAACCTCATCATGAAGCGCCGCCGCCTGGCCGGTTCGCTGATCGGCGGCATTGCCGAGACGCAGGAAATGCTCGATTTCTGCGGCGAGCGCGGCATCGTTTCCGACATCGAGATGATCCGCATCCAGGACATCAACGACGCCTACGAACGCATGCTCAAGAGCGACGTGAAGTACCGCTTCGTCATTGACATGGCATCCCTCAAGCAACACGCCTGACAACTTGCGCCTGCCCGCCTGCGGCTACAATCACGGTCAGGGCGCACGCGGTGCGTCCTGATTCTTTCAAGGGCAGCAGGTGGACCAACTCAAGCAGGGCTTTCTCCTGACCAGGCACTGGCGCGACACGGCCGCCGGCGCGGAAGTCGAGTTCTGGCTCGCGACCGGCGAGGGCGCGCGCCTTGTGCGTCTTCCCGCCCAGACTTCCGTCGCCTTCATCCCCGCCGAACAGCGCGAGCAGGCGGAAGCGGTGTTGCGCGGAGAACGCGGCTGCGAGCTGCGGCCGCTCGCGCTGAAGGACTTCCAGCGCCGCCCGGTGCTCGGCCTGTATTGCCGCCAATACCGTCACCTGCTGAAGCTGGAGAAGCGCCTGCGGGAGCACGGCGTCGATGTCTTCGAGGCCGACGTGCGGCCGCCGGAGCGCTACCTGATGGAACGATTCATCACGGCGCCGGTGCACTTCGACGGCCGGCCCGATCCGGGTGCGCAACGCACGCTGCTCGACGGCCACCTGAAACCCGCGTCCGGTTACCGCCCAAGCCTGCGGCTGGTATCGCTGGACATCGAGACCAGCGCGCGCGGCGAGCTGTATTCGATCGCGCTGGAAGGCTGCGGGCAGCGGCAGGTGTACATGCTCGGCGCAGCGGATGTGTCAGGGAAGGCGGTCGATTTCGACCTGGAATACTGCGACAGCCGCGCCGTCCTCCTGGAAAAGCTGAATGCCTGGATGGAGCGCCACGATCCCGACGCCATCATCGGCTGGAACCTCGTGCAATTCGACCTGCGCATACTGCAGCAGCATGCCGACCGCTACCGTATACCCTTGCGCCTGGGCCGCGACGGCAGCGCGATGGAATGGCGCGAGCACAGCAGGAACCAGCACTTCTTTGCCGCCGCCGCCGGACGGCTGATCATCGACGGCATCGAGGCCTTGCGCTCGGCGACCTGGAACTTCCCGTCGTTCAGCCTGGAGCACGTGGCGCAGACCCTGCTCGGCGAAGGCAAG